>Ga0207428_10000286_pt1 | contig 68250 bp, 62 predicted proteins | sample RhiMethybrSRZTD1_FD_187600 | JGI IMG/M metagenome (GOLD analysis project Ga0207428, IMG submission 187600) | Populus rhizosphere microbial communities from Tennessee, USA - Rhizosphere MetaG P. TD hybrid SRZTD1 (SPAdes) (version 3) | ecosystem: Host-associated > Plants > Roots > Rhizosphere >... | reverse complement strand
CGACGTATCGCCGTGATCGACACGGGCGAGAATATCGCGCACGCCTTTATTGTCCTCGCGTGTTTCAATACCAATCGCCCCTTGCCCCGCCGCCGGCAAAAATTCATCCGCGCTCATAACAACGGTGGCACGATCGGAAAGACCGAGACGCTTCAATCCGGCGAGTGCAAGTATCATCGCATCGACTTCACCGGCGTCGAGCTTGCGCAGCCGCGTTTCGACATTGCCGCGCAGCGGCAGAACGCGCAGATCGGGACGTGCGCGCTTGGCGATCGCCTGCCGGCGCAGCGATGCCGTGCCAAGACTTGCGCCGCGCGCCAGGTCGGAAAGCGAACGCACCTTGCGGCTGATGAAGGCATCGCGCGGATCTTCGCGCTCGAGGCACGCGGCGAGGACGAGCCCGCCGGGCAGTACAGTCGGCATGTCTTTCGCCGAGTGCACGGCGAGGTCTACGCGCCCTTCGAGCAGCGCCTCCTCTATCTCCTTAGTGAATAGCCCTTTGCCGCCCTCCTCCGCCAGTGTTCGATCCTGAATCGTATCGCCGGTGGTCCGGATGACGAGAAGCTCGATCGCGCCTTCCTCGAGCCCCGCCGCCGCCGCGAGGCGCGAGCGCACCATGCGTGCCTGCACCAGCGCGAGCGGACTGCCGCGCGTACCGATGCGCAAGGACGCTCTGGATTGCGCCATATAACCTCGCAATGCTAGGCCGGAACCGGGGGCGGCCCTGTCGTCAGGACTAGCTATTATTTAAGCTGCCGTCACCTCGCCTGCCTGGAAGCGGTAGATTCAGATGAGGAATCATGATTGTCCTCGGAATTGAAACGACCTGCGACGAGACAGCGGCGGCGGTTGTCGAGCGTTTCGAGGATGGCCGCGGCAAGATTTTATCCAACGTGATCCTCTCGCAGGTGCGCGAACACGCCGCCTTCGGCGGCGTAGTGCCCGAGATCGCCGCGCGCGCCCACGTGGAGACGCTGGACGGCATTATCGGCAAGGCTATGGCGCAGGCCAACTGTGGCTATGATGTCATCGACGGGATCGCCGCTGCCGGCGGTCCTGGATTGATCGGTGGGGTCATCGTCGGCCTGACAATGGCGAAGGCAATAGCGCTTGTGAAAAACAAGCCGCTGATCGCCGTCAATCACCTTGAAGCGCATGCTTTGACCGCACGGCTGACCGACAACACACCGTTTCCGTATTGCCTGTTCCTTGCTTCAGGCGGTCACACCCAGATCCTCGCCGTGCGCGGCGTCGGGGACTATGTGCGCCTCGGCACCACGCAGGACGACGCCATCGGGGAAGCCTTCGACAAGACCGCAAAATTACTCGGCCTTGGCTATCCGGGCGGACCGGAAGTCGAAAGAGAGGCTCTGCGCGGCAACCCGACGCGCTTCGAACTGCCGCGACCGATGCACGGCCGCAAGGAGCCCGATTTCTCGTTGTCTGGCCTGAAGACCGCATTGCGGTTGGAGGCCGAGAAGATCGCCCCACTCAGCGATCAGGACGTCGCCGACCTTTGCGCCGGCTTTCAGCAGGCGATAGTCGATGTCGTGTTCGATCGCCTGCGCGCGGGCCTGCGGCTGTTCCGCGCGCGCTTTGGCACGCCCACCGCGCTGGTTGCGGCCGGCGGTGTCGCCGCCAATCAGTCGATCCGCCGCGCGCTCAATCGCCTGGCCTTCGAGGTGGGCACGACCTTGGTCGCGCCGCCCCTCGATCTCTGCACCGACAACGGCGCAATGATCGCCTGGGCCGGCTGTGAACGGCTGGCCCTCGGCCTTACCGACACGTTGGATGTCGCACCGCGGGCGCGCTGGCCGCTTGATGAAATTGCTGCCGCCGAGGGCGCGCGGCGGCGCACGGCGGCATATAAATGACCGCGTGGTTGGGCCAGTAGCATGAACTTCCAGCGTATCGCAGTGCTCGGCGGAGGCGCGTGGGGAACGGCGCTGGCTCTCACCTGCGCGCGCGCGGGACGCGAGGTCACGCTGTGGGAGTTCGATGCTGAAAATGCCGAGCATTTGTCGGGCAAGCGCGAAAGCCAATTCCTGCCCGGCGTAAGACTGGACGAGCGCATCAAGGTGACACGCGACCTGGGCGAGGCCGCACGCGCAGAAGCGATTCTGTTGGTCGTACCCGCGCAGGCGATGCGCTCCGTTGTGAGCGCGCTTGCAAAGTTACTGTCCGGCGCAATTCCCCTGGTAGCCTGCGCCAAAGGCATCGAGCACGGCACGCATAAATTCATGACGGAAATTATTTCCGAAAGCGCGCCGAAAGCCGTACCGGCGATTCTGTCGGGCCCAAGCTTCGCCGCCGACGTTGCGCGCGGGTTGCCGACCGCCGTCACGATCGCTGCGGCTGATTCTAAAATAGCGGCCGCACTCGCACATGCGATCAACGTAGGCGCGTTCCGTCCCTACCATTCCACCGACGTACGCGGCGTTGAGCTTGGCGGCGCAACGAAGAACGTGCTTGCGATTGCCGCAGGCATCGTCACCGGCCGCGGGCTTGGCGCCAGCGCTTCCGCTGCACTGACGACGCGCGGCTTTGCCGAGCTCGTACGTTTCGGCAAGGCTCACGGCGCCAAGACGGAAACCATGATGGGTCTTTCCGGTCTCGGCGATCTTATTCTTACGTGTTCGACACCGCAGTCGCGCAACTTCTCCTGTGGCGTCGCGTTAGGAAAAGGCGAAAAGGCGGACACCGCCGCGCATGGCAAGCTCGCCGAAGGCATATTCACCGCACCGGCATTGATGGAAATGGCGCGCGCAAAGAATGTTGACATGCCGATTTCAGGCGCGGTCGCCGCGGTGCTGGCTGGAAAAATGAACGTCGACGAGGCTATCGAATCGCTGCTGACAAGACCACTCAAATCGGAATCGTGACATGGCGTACTGGCTGTTGAAGACCGAACCGGATGAGTATTCCTGGAATGACCAGGTCAAGCGCGGAGCCAAGGGCGAAGCATGGACCGGTGTGCGCAATTTCACCGCGCGCCGTCATCTCGGCGAGATGAAAAAAGGTGACAAGTTCTTCTTCTACCACACCGGCGACGAGAAGCAGGTTGTCGGCATCGGCGCGGTGACCCGGGAATCGTTTCCCGATCCGACCGCCGCCAAAGGCGAACCGTGGGTGGCGGTCACCACCGTGGCGGACAAACCGCTGCCAAAGCCGGTGACGCTCGCGACGATCAAGGCCGAGCCGAAGCTCAAAGGCATGGCGCTGGTGAAATACGGACGTCTGTCGGTGCAACCAGTGTCCGAGTCCGAATGGAAACTGGTCTGCAAGATGGGCGGGCTGAAGGCCTGACTGCTCGCTAACGGGCTTGTATCGGCTATCGACCTCTTTTCATAATGCCCTCAGCAAGGCGCGGATACCGGGCATGACGAATGGAGGCCACTATGAGCTTTACCCACGCCAATATTGTCTCGATTCTCGTTGCCGCCGTTGCGGCATGGATTTTCGGCGGGATCTACTACACCGGCCTCAGCAAGTGGTGGATGGCTGCGCAGGGAAAGACCCTCGAGCAGTGCAAGGCAGAACAGGCCAGCAAATCGGCCGTCGCAATGGCGGCGCCCTTTGTCCTGGTCTTCCTCGCCGAAATCATCATGGCCTGGGTGCTGTACGGCATCCTCGTGCATCTCAACATGTTCACGGTGCGCGCCGGCCTCATATCCGGCGCGCTGTGCTGGCTCGGTTTTGTCGTCACCACGACCGCCTCCAACAACGCATTTTCCAACCGCAAGGCCATGCTGACGGTCATAGACAGCGTGGCCTGGCTCGGCGCATTGCTGATCATCGGGGCGATCCTGGGCGGCTTTGGCGCTTGAAGGACGGAAATCCGGCCTGAATCTGCGACCAAAGGGGCAATATGTCCGCCTTGTCGCAAATCAAGGCGCCGTCGCATAATGCACGCAACAGATAATGTAGCGGGAGCCCGCGGCGTCAACAGCGGGCGGGAGGAAGTCGATGTCCGATAAGATCTATGACGTGCCGGCTGAATGGCAGAAGCGCGCTTTCGTCGGCGACGCCAAATACAAGGAGATGTACGACCGTTCGATCAAGGACCCGAACGGCTTCTGGGCCGAACACGCCAAGCGCGTCGACTGGATCAAGCCCTTCAGCAAGGTGAAGAACACCACATACGACCCGCACAACGTCTCGATCAAGTGGTTCGAGGACGGCACGCTCAACGCCTGCTACAACTGCGTCGACCGTCACCTGGCCAAACGCGGTGACCAGACCGCCATTCTCTGGGAAGGCGACGATCCGAAGGACGACAAGAAACTCACTTACAAGCAACTGCACGCCGAGGTCAGCCGTTTCGCGAACGTGCTGAAGGCGCGCGGCGTCAAGAAAGGCGACCGCGTCACCATCTACATGCCGATGATCCCAGAGGCGGCGGTCTCCATCCTCGCCTGCGCGCGCATCGGCGCGATCCATTCGGTCATTTTCGGCGGCTTCTCGCCGGACTCGATCGCCGGCCGCATCGAGGACTGCAAGTCCACCTGCATCGTTACCGCCGACGAGGGCGTGCGCGGCGGCCGCAAGATTCCGCTCAAGGCCAATGTCGACGAGGCCTGCAAGAAGGCCGGCGGTGTCATCTCCGTCATCGTGGTCAAGCGCACCAACGCGGCCGTCAACATGGAGAAGGGCCGCGACGTCTATTACGACGACATCGCCAAGACCGTGCCGGCAGATTGCCCGTGCGAGGAGATGAAGGCGGAGGACCCGCTGTTCATCCTTTACACGTCCGGCTCCACCGGCAAGCCGAAGGGCGTGCTGCACACCACCGGCGGCTATCTGGTCTACACCTCAATCACGCACCAGTACGTGTTCGACTATCACGACGGCGACATCTACTGGTGCACCGCCGACGTCGGCTGGGTCACCGGCCACAGCTATATCATTTACGGGCCACTCTCGAACGGCGCCATCTCGCTGATGTTCGAAGGCGTGCCGAACTACCCGACCACGTCGCGCTTCTGGGAAGTGTGTGACAAGCACAAGGTCAACATCATCTACACCGCGCCGACCGCGATCCGCGCGCTGATGCAGGGCGGCGATGGGCCGGTGAAGAAGACTTCGCGCAAATCGCTTCGCCTGCTCGGCACCGTCGGCGAGCCAATCAATCCGGAAGCCTGGGAGTGGTACTACCACGTGGTGGGCGACGATCGTTGTCCGATCGTCGACACATGGTGGCAGACCGAGACCGGCGGCATTCTTATTACGCCACTACCGGGCGCGACCAGGCTCAAGCCCGGGTCGGCGACGCGGCCGTTCTTCGGTGTCATCCCGCAGCTCGTCGATGCCGAAGGCAAAGAAATCAAAGGCGCTGGGTCAGGCAATTTATGCATCGCCGACGCGTGGCCGGGCCAGATGCGCACGGTCTATGGCGACCACCAGCGATTCATCGATACCTACTTCAAGACCTATCCCGGGAAGTACTTCACCGGCGATGGTTGCCGCCGCGATGAGGACGGCTACTACTGGATCACCGGCCGCGTCGATGACGTCATTAATGTCGCCGGCCACCGCCTCGGCACCGCCGAAGTGGAAAGCGCACTGGTCGCCCACGCCAAAGTGTCGGAGGCCGCCGTCGTCGGCTATCCGCACGACATCAAGGGCCAGGGCATCTACGCCTACGTCACCTTGATGGCCGGCGAGGCGCCGAGCGAGGAATTGCGCAAGGAGTTGGTCGCCTGGGTGCGCAAGGAGATCGGCCCGATCGCCTCGCCCGACTTGATTCAGTTCGCGCCCGGACTCCCGAAGACACGCTCGGGCAAGATCATGCGGCGAATTCTCCGTAAGATCGCTGAAGACGAATACGGCAACCTCGGCGATACCTCGACGCTGGCTGACCCGGCTGTCGTGGACGATCTGGTCAATAACCGGCAGAACAAGAAGGCGGCAAAGGCCGGCGCTTGAAGCCGGCTCCGGCTGCGTGACACCTGAGGCATCTGGCGGTCTGCCTGGGGACCGCCTGACGCTGATGTCGCTGCGTCGGCCAAAAACTGTGCGTTGCTGAATTTTTTGGCAAAAGTTCGCGACCTCGACACAATTTATCTGCAACTATCGGGGTATGGCGCGTCCGCGCACCTCGCCCCAGCCGGAAGTCCCCGGCCTCGCCGCTCGAAGAATCGCCGCCGACATTCTCGACGGCGTATTGCGGCGCCGCATCGCGCTCGACGAACTTCTCTCCGGCAAGAACGCCCATACGGGCCTTTCCACGCTTCCCGACCGCGACCGCGCGCTGACACGCCGGTTGGCTGCGACCGTTTTGCGGCGCCTTGGCACACTTCGCCACTTGGTCGGCGGATTTCTCGAAAAGGGATTTCCCAATGATGCTCCGCGCGCCGAGACCATCCTCCTGCTCGGGGCGGCTCAAATTCTTTGGCTCGAAGTCCCCGACCATGCCGCCGTCGACCTGTCGGTGCGTCTCGCTCAGGCCGACCGGCACGCGGCGCGGTACGCCGGCCTCGTAAACGCCGTCTTGCGCCGCGTCGCACAAATAGGCGCAGCGGCGCAATCGGGCGACGTTTCACGTGACACGCCAGACTGGCTGCTCAAGCGCTGGAGCAAGACCTATGGCCGCGACACCGCGCGGGCCATCGCGACGGCGATCGGGCACGAGCCGGCTCTCGATATCACGGTCAAGGACAGCGCCGACTCCTGGGCGGAACGCCTGCGGGGCCGCGTGCTGCCAACGGGAACAGTGCGAACGTCGGCGCATGGGGCGATTTCCTTGCTCCCGGGTTTTTCAGAGGGCGCGTGGTGGGTGCAGGACGCAGCCGCAGCGCTGCCGGTAAATCTGTTCGGCGATCTGCGCGGAGCGCGGGTCGCCGATCTCTGCGCGGCGCCGGGTGGAAAAGCGGCGCAGCTCGCTCTTGCCGGCGCGAACGTAACCGCGGTCGATCGTTCTCCAGCGCGGCTCAACCGACTGCGCGAGAATTTCGCGCGTCTCAGCCTTAAAGTGGATACTGTTGCGGCCGACGCACTGGAGTGGCAAGCGGAACCGTTCGATGCGATCCTGCTCGATGCACCGTGCTCTTCGACCGGTACAATCCGCCGCCACCCCGACGTGCCCTGGCTGAAGACTGAAGCCGATCTTTCCGCGCTCACGTCGCTGCAACATCGGTTGCTCGATCGCGCTGTGGAGATGCTCAAGCCCGGCGGCACGCTTGTCTATTGCGTCTGCTCGCTGGAGCCGGAGGAAGGCGAGGATCAGATCACTGCCTTGCTCACGCGCGATCCGCGCGTGACGCGAAAGCCTGTTACCCCGCAAGACGTCTTCGACCGCCGTGAATTCGTCACCAACGATGGTGACTTGCGGACCTTACCGATGCACCTGCCTGATTCGGATCCACGCTGGGGTGGGCTCGACGGTTTTTATGCAGCTCGCCTCACCCGCAAATTGGCGTAAATCCGCGGGCGGATTGAGATATTGGCGCTTTCCCGACCCTTCGCTATCGTGTCAGCCGCGCTTACGGATCGGTACGCGCACCAGGGGACGAGCGGATTGATGATGCGGGTTTCGATCGCGGAGCGAGCCAGGCTCTCCGTGCTCATCGGGCGCCGCGCCTTCCGTAGCCTGCTCGGCCGCATCAATGCGCATCCGCTGCTGCGCTGGCGCTTCGCCTCGACCAAGACCGACAGGCTGGTGATCGCGCCGCAGGATCTGCGCACCGCCGATGCCACGCGCGCAAGCGAAATCTACGCTGGGCGCTTCGCATTTGCCGGCAAGGTCGTCATCTGCGACCGTCGGTCGCCTTTCGAAATGACGCCGCCATCCGACGAATGGGCGGTGACGTTGCTCGGCTTCGTTTGGCTGCGCCATCTGCGCGCCGCCGATTCGGCAATTACGCGCGCCAATGCACGCTCGCTGATCGACGAGTGGATCAACATTCAGGGCCGATGGCACACGACAGGCTGGCGTGCCGACGTTCTCTCGCGCCGCGTGATCTGCTGGCTCAGCCAGGCCCCTTTTATTTTGCAGGATGCCGACGCGCGCTTTTATCGACGCTTTATTCGCAGCCTGTCGCGACAGGTGCGCTATCTGCGTCGCACGCTCAATGAAACGCGCGACGGCCTGCCCCGCCTGCAGGCTGTGATCGCCCTGAGTTACGCAACGCTTTGCATGCAGGGCCAATCGGGGCATCTGCGTTCCAACGTGCGTCGTCTGATCGACGAATTGCGCGCGCAAATTCTGCCGGATGGCGGCCACATCAGCCGAAACCCCGGCACGCTGATTGAGTTGCTGACCGACCTGTTGCCGTTGCGTCAGTTGTTCTCCGCGCGTCAGTTGCAGCCGCCGCAGGCGCTCAACAATGCCATTGACCGAGTCATGCCCATGCTGCGCTTCTTCCGCCACGGCGACGGAAACTTTGCGCAGTTCAATGGCATGGGGCCCACGCCGGTCGATCTGCTCGCCACCGTTCTGGCCTATGACGATGCACGGGGCACGCCCGTCGCGAATGCCCCGCATTCAGGCTATCAGCGCATCGAAGCCGGACAGACCGCGCTCCTGATGGATACAGGAAAAGCTCCGCCCCTAGCCGTGAGTCAGGAGGCTCATGCCGGCTGTCTGTCGTTCGAAATGTCGTGGAAGCAGCACCGGCTGATCATCAATTGCGGGTTGCCTGCGGTCAACAAGGAGAATTGGCGCCAGGTCGCGCGTGCGACTCCGGCACACTCGACCGTGACGATTAACGACCAATCGTCGTGTCATTTTCTCGAATCCGCCGCGGCCCGGCGGCTGCTGGGCGGCACGCCGATCGTGGGCGGGCCACACGATGTCCATGTCGAGCGCGATCCCAATGGCCCAGTGCTGCGCGCCTCCCACGACGGCTATGCGAGCGACTGCGACGTCATCCACCACCGCGCTATTCGGCTGAGCGCAGATGGCCGGGTGCTCGATGGAGAAGACAGCTTCACGACGACAGAGGGCCGGGCAGCCTCTTCAGGCCCCGGCGTCGACTTTGCCGTCCGGTTTCATCTGCATCCCGCAATCAAGGCGAGCCGCCTCGCTGACGGACGAGGCGTCATCCTGCTTTTGCAGGATCGCGAAGTATGGACCTTCGCAACTTTGGCCGACTCCGTTGAAATCGAGGAAAGCGTGTTCCTGGCCGGCTCAGACGGCCCGCGCCGAACGGTGCAAATTGTCATTTATGGGCGTGTGGGCGAGCAGGACAATGTGCGCTGGAGCTTCCGCCACACGCCGCCAGCCAGCCCGGGCGCACGTCCGGACCGCGCTCGCGAGCCGGAATTGCCGCTATAAAATCGATGCTTGTGGATGCAGTGCTCACATGCGTTACGGCCGAATACACTTCCGGCCCGTTGATGTGCTAGCTCGTGCCTCATGGCCAGCCACCCGCGACGCGTAACCCGCGCTTTGCTTTCGGTCTCCGACAAGACCGGGCTGGTTACATTTGCAACCGCCCTGGCGGGCTTCGGCGTTGAACTGATTTCGACGGGCGGCACCGCCAAGGCTCTCAAGGATGCCGGACTTGCCGTAATCGATGTCGCCGAACTGACTGGCTCTCCCGAAATGATGGATGGCCGCGTTAAGACGCTGCATCCGAAAGTGCATGGCGGCTTGCTCGCGATCCGCGGCAACAAAGAGCACGTCGCGGCGATGGAGCAGCATCAGATCAGGCCAATCGATCTGCTCGTGGTCAATCTCTATCCGTTCGAATCGACGGTCGAGAAGGGCGCCTCGTTCGACGATTGCATCGAGAACATCGACATCGGCGGGCCGGCGATGATTCGGGCGGCCGCCAAGAATCATGCCGACGTTGCTGTCGTGGTCGATCCTATCGATTACGAAAAGGTCCTTGGCGAAATGGCCGCGCACAGCGGCATGGTGTCATTCGAATTGCGGCAAAAACTCGCAGCCAAGGCCTATGCGCGCACGGCTGCCTATGACGCGGCGATTTCAAATTGGTTCGCGGAAACGCTGCACGAAGACGCCCCCGATTACCGGGTTTTCGGCGGCAAGTTGGCGGAAGCGTTGCGCTACGGCGAAAACCCTCACCAAACCGCGGCATTCTATCGCTCGCCTGGCCAGCGTTTTGGCGTCGCGACGGCCCGCCAGCTGCAGGGCAAGCAACTTTCCTACAACAACATCAACGATACCGATGCCGCCTACGAATGCGTTGCCGAGTTCGATCCGAACCGCACCGCCGCCTGCGTGATCGTCAAGCACGCCAATCCCTGCGGCGTTGCGGAAGGACGCGATCTGCTCGATGCGTACCGAAAGGCACTGGCCTGCGACTCCACGTCGGCATTCGGCGGTATCGTTGCGCTTAACCGCAAGCTCGATGCCGAGGCTGCGAAAGCGATCACGGAGATTTTCACCGAAGTCATCATCGCGCCGGACGCGACTGAAGAGGCCATCAAAATCGTTGCGGCGAAAAAGAATTTGCGGCTGCTTGTGGCGAGTGGCCTGCCCGATCCCCGCGCCGGCGGGCTAACCGTAAAATCCGTGGCCGGCGGCTTGCTGGTACAATCACGTGACAATGCGGTTGTGGACGAGATGCAGCTCCACATCGTGACCAAGCGTCAGCCCAGCGACGCCGAGCTTGCCGATCTGCGTTTTGCCTTCCGCGTCGCCAAGCACGTGAAGTCGAACACGATCGTCTATGCGAAGAATCGTGGCACCGTCGGAATCGGTGCCGGACAGATGAGCCGCATCGATGCCGCACGCATCGCTGCGCGCAAGGCGGAAGATGCCGCGAAAGAACTAAAACTCCCGGCACCGCTCACGAAAGGCTCAGTTGTTGCGTCCGATGCGTTCTTTCCATTTCCGGACGGCTTGCTGGTCGCGATCGAGGCTGGCGCGACCGCGGTGATCCAGCCCGGCGGCTCGGTGAACGATGCGAAAGTGATCGAGGCCGCCGATGCACATAACATCGCGATGACATTCACCGGCACGCGCCATTTCAGGCATTAGCGCGTTGAGCGCGGTTACTGCCGCGCCAGATCGCCCAGCAGACTTGCAGCCACCGACAGCTTGGAAAGCGTGAGGCCGGACCCAGCGATCTGGTGAATCGCCGAGCGGATGCGCTCAACTTCGGCCTGGCGGGGCCGCACCCACTCCTCAACTGCGTCGGCCCCGGCGCGTCCGTTGGCGACCATAGCCGCGGTGAGGCGGCGCTCCGCATCGCCGATCGAATCGAGCGCGCGATCGAGCGCGAGGCGATCGAAATAATCCGACACGACGATATTGGGCACGGCGCTTGCCACACTGTCGAGCTGGAAGAAAGCTTCCGTCGCGAAATATGTGGCTGTGACTTCGCCGACCGGCTTGCCGGCGCGGTCTGCCACCAGCGCGATATCGGGTGCTGCCTTCAGCACTGGCAGATTGGCGACGCGGCGCGCCAGCGTCTCCGGCACCCCTGCCTTGCTCAGGTCCGCGATGCGGGCATCGCGCGCGGACTCGGCAGCCTTGGACAGCGCTTTATCGAGGGCATTTTCGACCTGCGCGATGCCGTCGCGATAATGGCCGATGATTTTCTCAAGGCCGTGCGACAGATCCACGTTGCGCAGGAACCAGACCAGCCGATCGAGCAACAAGTTCTGCACCGCCGCATAAAGGTCGAGCTGGACCTTGCCGGGCACCTTGTTGTCGAGCGCGTCGATCTCACCGTTGAGCTCGATCAGGTCATAGCTGTTGCGGACCGCGGCAAAGGCAGCGGCGATCGACGACGACGACGCTCCGGTCTGATCCGCGATACGCACGATCAGCGTGGTGCCGCCACGATTGATCATCGAATTCGTCAGCTGTGTGGCGATGATCTCTCGCCGCAGCCGGTGTGCATGCAAGGCGTCGGCATAGCGTTCCGACATTTCTTTCGGAAAGTAACGGTTGAGCTCACGCCCGAGATAGGGGTCGTCGGGTACCCTGCTGTCGAGCAGTTCGCCATAGAGCGAGAGCTTGGCATAAGCGAGCAGCACGGCCAGTTCGGGCCGCGTGAGCCCAGTATTACGCTTGCGCCGCTCACCCAACGTCATGTCGTCGGGCAGGAACTCCACTGCTCGGTCGAGTTCGCCGCGTTGCTCCAGTGTCTGCATCAGGCGCTGCTGGAAGCCGAGGTCCTCGAGGCCGCGGCGTTGCGCCAGCGAAAGCGCGAGCGTTTGCTGGTAGTTGTTGCGCAACACCAGGCGCGCGACCTCGTCGGTCATTTCCGCAAGGAATGTGTTGCGCTTCTCCAGAGTGAGTGCGCCGGACCGCACCGGTGCGCTGAGCGCAATTTTGATGTTGACCTCGACGTCCGAGGTGTTCACGCCGGCCGAATTGTCGATTGCGTCGGTGTTGAGCCTGATCCCGCGCTGCGCGGCTTCGATGCGGCTGCGCTGCGTCATGCCGAGATTGGCGCCCTCCCCGATTACCTTGCAGTTAAGCTCGGCGCCCGTGACGCGGATCGCATCATTGGCGCGATCGCCGGCGGCCTCGTCGCTCTCACTCGAAGCGCGGATATAGGTACCGATACCGCCGAAGAAGAGGAGGTCGACCGGAGCCCGCAGGACGGCCTTCATCAGCTCCTGCGGGGTTACGGATTCCCCAACACTGAAAATCTTTCGTGCCTCGGCACTCAACCGGATTTCCTTCGACGCGCGTGGATAAACGCCGCCGCCTTTGGAAATCAGCGCCTTGTCATAGTCCTGCCAGCTTGACCGCGGCAACGCGAACAGCCGCTTGCGCTCGGCGAAGCTTTTTTCCGGATCAGGATCCGGATCGATGAAGATGTCGCGGTGATCGAACGCCGCCAGCAGCCTGATCGTGTCCTCGCGCAGCATACCGTTCCCGAACACGTCGCCCGACATGTCGCCGACGCCGACCACGTTGAATGGCGTCTTGCCGATATCAACGTCCATCTCGCGGAAATGCCGCTTCACAGCTTCCCAAGCCCCGCGCGCAGTGATGCCCATGGCTTTGTGGTCGTAGCCGGCTGAGCCGCCCGACGCGAAGGCATCGCCCAGCCAAAAATCGTGCTCGGCCGAAATCGCGTTCGCGACGTCGGAGAACGTCGCTGTGCCTTTGTCGGCCGCGACTACAAGATACGGATCGTCGCCCTCGTGACGAACCACATCCGCAGGGGGAATGATCTTGCCGTCCGGACCAATATTGTCAGTGATTTCGAGAAGCGACGAGATGAAAAGCTTGTAGGTGGCGACTCCCTCCGCCTGCACGACATCGCGCGTGGCGCCTTTCGGCATCAGCTTCGGCACGAAGCCGCCTTTGGCGCCGACCGGCACGATCACCGCGTTCTTGACCTGCTGCGCCTTCACCAGCCCGAGGATCTCGGTACGAAAATCTTGCGGCCGGTCCGACCAACGGATGCCGCCACGTGCGACCTTGCCGAAGCGCAGATGCACGCCCTCCACGCGTGGTGAATAGACAAAGATTTCGTAGAGCGGACGCGGCAGCGGCAGGCCCGTGAGCATGCGGCTCTCAAATTTGACGGATATCAGCGGTTTCGGCTGACCATCTTTGCCAGTCTGATAGAAATTCGTTCGGATCGCAGACTGCGCTGCATTGATGAAATGACGCAGAATACGGTCCTCATCGAGGCTGTCGACTTTTTGCAGGTCCTCTTCGAGATGGGCGGCGATCGCGTTCTGCTTTTCGCTACGACCTGATTGCGCGCGCGGGTCAAAGCGGGCGTGAAACAAATCGACGATGCTCGAGGCAATGCCAGCATGCTTCACCAGTGTCGCCCACATGTAATCCTGCGAGTACGGCACACGAATCTGGCGCAGGAATCGCGACAGCGTGCGGATGAGCGCCACGTCGCGCCAGGCAAGGTCGCCATGCAGCGTGAGCGCATTGTAGCCGTCGTTTTCGGCCACCCCGCGCATGACCATCAAAAACGCTGTTTCGAGCTGGGCACCGCCAGCATCGAGATCAATCATGCCGCCGTCGGTGCGCGTGAGGAACATGTCGTGCAACCACACGCCGGCGCGGCCCTGAGGTTCAATGTGATAGGTGCGCTCGTCGACAACCCGAAAGCCCATATTTTCCAGGACTGGAACGCGTTCCGACAGCGGCAGGGGCCGCGCAAAGCTCCATACCTTCAAACCGACGCTGCGCTGGTCTTCCTCAAGCCGATGATGAAAATCGACGCCCAGCGGGCGCTGATCGGAGAGGCCCTCAATGACGCGAATATCGACGGCCGCTATCACCGGCGCATAGGCTTCGTGGAACCCCTCGGAGAAAGCATCGCGATAGCGGGCGAACAGCTCACGCACCTTGTCGGGAGGGTTGGCGAGCGCCAGCGCCTCGCTGAGCCCGTCGCTCCAGGTCCGGATGATCCCCTCGACCTCGCGCTCGAGCGTTGCCCCTTCGATGTCGGGCGTCGGTCCGCCGGAGCGACCGATAATGAAGTGCACGCGCACCAAGGGACCTTCATCCGGAAAATAAGGATAGAACGCCGAAACACGGCCGATGAACGCATTTGCCAGGTAGGCGCCTATCTTCGCCCGGATTTGGCTGTCGTAGCGTTCGCGTGGCACGTACACCAGCACCGACACGAAGCGGTCAAAGCGGTCGCGGCGTGCCAGCACACGTACGCGGGGACGTTCATCGAGTTGTAGGATGGCAAGCGAGAAGTTGTAGAGCGTATCCTCATCGACTTGAAACAATTCGTCGCGCGGATAGTGCTCCAGCACGTTGGCCAGCGCCTTGCCGGAATGACTGGCCGCATCGAAGCCGGCATGCCGTTCCACCGCAGCGATTTTCCGCCGCAGATAGGGAATACCGTGCGCGCCGCGGGTATAGGCTGTCGAGGTGAACAGCCCGACGATCCTGTGTTCTCCGATGAGATTGCCTGAAAAGTCAAAACGCTTGACGCCGATATAGTCGAGATAGGCGCGCCGGTGCACACGCGAATGAATGTTCGCCTTGGCGATGATAAGAAGCCGCGGCTCCTTGAGGAACGCCATAATCTCTGGCGTTATTTCCAGAAGCTCGCTGCCGCGCTTCAGTACCCGAAGTTCGTGCGAGCGCATAATGCCGAGCGCGCTGTCGAAATCCGGCTGCAATGACTGGCCGTCGACATTGTAGTCGCGCACGCCCAGGAAAGTGAAATTGTCGGTCAGCAGCCACTCCAGGAATTGAATTGCTTCGGCGATTTCATCGACCGGCAGTGGTGGCGGATTAGCCTTTAGTTCGGCGATATTCGTGTTGACCCGTTCGCGCATCGCTCGCCAGTCGAGAACGGCGAGCCGCACTTCGCCGAGCACGGTTTGCAATGCGCGCGTGAGTTCGCTGCATGTGTCATCCGCAATCGGTGCGAGATGAATATGGATAAAGCTCTCGCGCGTTTCCGCGGCGCTAGGTGCGTCTAGTGCGCTGAGCTTGGTCCCGGTACGACGGACACCGAATACCGGATGTGCGACCAGGCGAATCTCGGGCTTCCGTTCGGCAATCTCGCCCATCACCGAGTCGACCAGGAACGGCATGTCGTCGTTGACGATCTCGACCACCGTCACCAGATTGCTGTCGCCTGAATCAACAAGCTTGACTGTTTCGCAGGAGATCTTGGGCGCTCCAGCCGCGCGCTCAGCCATGAAGTCGTAGGCACGCGCGGTAAGCGTCGCCAGGTCCTCGGGCGCGTAACGCACTACGTCATCCGGCACTGCGCGGCCGTAAAGTTGTTCGATGAAGCTCGCCGGAATCTCGGCACGACGTCGGGCGAGCGAGATGGCGGCCTTTTCAATGATGGCGCGGGCTGCGCTTTCCTCGCGGTTGGCAGGAACGGCCATGGAACCTCGTGCGCTTACCATTGGCGCAGGATCTTGTCCGAAAACCGGTCGCCAGGTTTTGGCATCATCCGCGATGAGGGAATCGGTCGAGGCGCACTGAACTTTTCACATTCTGTGCGGCCACGTCGAGAGCAACACACGATTTGGCGACGACGCGGTGGCAAACGCGCGAAGATCCGGCCTATCCGCAGCCGTTAACCGACTGAAACAAAAGGCGAAAGGGTGTCCGGCAGATCGTATCCCACATGCGTATAACATTGTAGGCTTGAGTGGGGTCAGCATCGAACTTCAGGGACGTGGAAATGCCCAAAACTAATAAATCGGCAAAAGCCGGAGGAAAGACAATGCTCGCGAAGGCGGGCAAAAACATGCCGGTGCTGCGCGCCATCAAGGGCGGCAAAGCCGCACCACCCAAACCAAGCCCTGCGAAGCCAGCCGTGAAGCCCCCGCCTATGGCGGTCGCCGACGATGCGCCAGTGATCGCGCTCAACCTCGTGCCGGCGAAGCTGTCGCCGGCCATGGCTGCTTATTTCAGGAAATGTCAGGACAAGCTCGGTTTCGTGCCGAATGTCCTGCTCGCTTACGCCTTCGACATGGCGAAGCTCGAAACCTTCGTCGCTATGTACAACGACCTCATGCTCGGTGATTCCGGGCTTTCGAAGCTCGAGCGCGAGATGATTGCGGTGGCCGTGTCCTCGCAGAATCGCTGCTACTACTGCCTCACCGCCCACGGCGCCGCAGTCAGGCAATATTCCGGCAATCCGCTGCTCGGCGAGCATCTTGTCATGAATTATCGTGTGGCACGGCTGAACAAGCGCCAGCGTGCAATGCTCGATTTTGCCGTCAAACTCACGGCCTCGCCCTGGAGCGTCGAGGAAGGAGACCGCGAGCGGCTGCGGCGCGTCGGATTTACCGACCGCGACATCTGGGACATCTCGGCGGTCGCCGGCTTCTTCAACATGTCGAACCGCGTCGCATCGGCGACTGATATGCGGCCGAACACGGCCTATCACGGGCAATCGCGGTAAAGCCTCTCTATCGTGATGCGCAGGCTTGTCGCACGCACCACGATTCTATAGGCACCGTGCCATGTTTCGCTCCGTTCCGGCCATTTCGTTTCTGCTTTCACTTGTCCTCGGGGCTGCGGCCTTGGCCCAGGTCGCGCCGGTCTCGCGCCCGCCCGAAATTCCGCCAGCGCAGTCGATTCATGCCCGCAATGGCGTGGTCGTCACGCAGGAAAGCCGCGCCGCGCGCATCGGCGTCGAAATCCTCGATCGAGGCGGGAATGCCGTCGATGCGGCGGTTGCGGTCGGCTTTGCGCTTGCGGTTACTTATCCGCGCGCCGGCAACATCGGTGGTGGCGGTTTCATGGTGATTCATCTCGCCAAGACCGGCCAGGATATCACCATCGACTACCGCGAGACCGCGCCTGCTGCAGCAACTGAGACGATGTTTCTCGATGCCAACGGCGAGCCCGACCCGAAAAAGTCGCGCGACAGCGCGCTGTCGGTCGGCGTGCCCGGGACCGTCGCCGGCCTCGCCCTCGCCCACGAAAAATACGGCTCGGGCAGGTTGTCACTTGCGGACCTGATCGAGCCGGCAATCACACTCGCACGCAACGGCGTCGACGTCGTCGACGATATCGCCGACACGCTGCCATCGGCGCAACAGCGCATTGCGCGCTGGCATTCGAGCGCACCGGTTTTCCTCAACAGTGATGGTACCGTGCTGGCGCCAGGACAGGATTTGCTGCAGCCCGATCTCGCGGCGACGCTCCGCACCATTGCGCGCGACGGCCCAAAGGGATTTTACGAGGGCCCTGTTGCAGAAAAGCTTGCAACCGCGATTCGCAAGGCTGGCGGCATCATGACCGTCGAGGATCTGAAGAACTACCGCGCAATCGAGCGCGCGCCACTACGCGGCACCTATCGCGGTTACGATATCGTATCGATGCCGCCGCCTTCGTCGGGTGGCGTTCATCTCATCGAGATGCTGAATATTCTCGAAGGCTATGATCTCGCCAAACTCAGCCACGACGAGTCGCTTCATGACATGGTCGAGGCGATGAAGCGTGCCTATGCCGATCGTGCCGTGTTCATGGGTGATCCGGATGCGATCAAGATGCCGATTGCCGGACTCACGTCAAAGAAATATGCGGCATCCCTGCGCACGCAGATCAGCGAACGCGCGACACCTTCTGCCGAGATCCGCGCCGGCAGGCCTACCGACTTCGAAGGACGCAACACCACACACTTCTCCGTCATCGATAGCACCGGCAACGCGGTATCGAACACGTACACGCTGAATTTTTCGTACGGGCTTGGTCTTGTCGCCGAGGGCACCGGCGTTCTACTCAACAATGAGCTTGACGATTTCACGTCAAAACCGGGCACCGCCAACGCTTATGGTCTGGTCGGTTATGACGCCAACCTTCCCGGTCCCGGCAAACGCCCGCTTTCTTCGATGACGCCGACCATCGTGCTCAAGGACGGCAAGCCGTTCTTGATCACGGGCTCGCCGGGAGGCAGCCGCATCATTACTGCCGTGCTGCAGATCATCGTGAATGCAATCGACTTTCATATGCCGATCGACCAGGCCGTGAGTGCTCCCCGCCTGCACCATCAGTGGCAGCCCGACGAGGTCTATGTGGAGCCCGGATTTGCACCGGAGGTGCTGGAGGCACTGGCAAAACGCGGCCACAATGTCGTGCCGACGCCGTCTTATAGTTCGACGAATTCCATTGAAATCACGCCGGACGGCTATATCGGCGCGGCCGACCGACGCTCGCGCGGGTCGCTCGCGGCGGGGTATTGAGGCGATTTGAACTGATTCAGTCCGTCAGAGCGACGATTGGAGCGGGCGAAGGGATTCGAACCCTCGACCCCGACCTTGGCAAGGTCGTGCTCTACCCCTGAGCTACACCCGCATCCATTAGATATCTGGCCGAGTTGCAATATCGGCCGCCAAGCCGTTCCTATAGCCAAAAGGCCTGCCCAATTGCAACCACCGCTTTCGGTCTGATGGGCCGAATTCAGCGATCAATATTGCCGGACCTGCGCCCGATGACGAGCCCGTGGCCTTGCGTACGGGTCATAGGCCGCAACCCACCGCGGGTTCAGATTGCAAAAGCCGCGATTGCCGGCGAGCACATGAGGACGGCAGGCTTCAATCGAGAAATATTGGCAGTCTTCGTATGCGGAGCCGTTGCCATAATTGAGGACCGCACACCATGGACCTTCTTTGGCTTGCAGAGGGCGCGCCTCGAGCAGCACCGCAACGAGCGCAACGCCGGCAGTCAGTAAAATCCGCATTGTCTTTTACCTTCCCGGTTCTTCGACAATACTAACCCGTCGCCGACCGGATTTATTGCGCAATGCCGAAGACACCCGATCAACTCTTCGCCATTCTCGACAGCCTCGGAATCAAGCATTCGACGGTGAAGCACCCGCCTTTGTTCACGGTAGAGCAGTCACGGGCTTTGCGTGGCCAGATTCCAGGCGGGCACACCAAGAACCTGTTTTTGCGTGACAAGAAATACGACATTTACCTCGTGGTTGCGCTGGAAGATGCCGACATCGACCTGAAAGGGTTGCACCGGCGCCTCGGCGCAAGCGGCCGATTTTCATTCGGGTCGGCCGACCTCCTGCGTGAAGTCCTGGGCGTGGAGCCAGGTGCGGTGACTCCCTTCGGCGCAATCAACGATACCGAGAGCCGCGTTACGATCATCCTCGATGCCGCCATGATGGCGTACGAGACGCTCAACTATCACCCGCTGGTCAACACCATGACCACGTCGATAAGCCGCGATGATCTAGTGAAATTCCTTGAATCGACGGGTCATATCCCCCGAATGGCGCAGGTTTCCGGGCGCGCCTCGAACATGCCTTGATGATTGCGTTTGCTTCCCCGATAACCCATCTATTGCGGAGATCGGCCGCCGAGTTCGGGCCGGCGGAAAAAGGTTTTCAAAAATGCTGCAGAATGGCGGGGCAACAGCGATGACACCCGACGTTGTCAAGGAGACGACCACGCAGGGCTTCATGAAGGACGTCATTGAGGAGTCCAAGCACCAGCCGGTTCTCGTGGATTTCTGGGCGCCGTGGTGCGGCCCGTGCAAGCAGCTCACACCGGTTCTCGAAAAAGCGGTCAAGGCCGCAAAAGGAAAGGTGAAGCTCGCAAAGATGAATATCGACGAGCATCCAGCGATTCCTGGCCAGATGGGCATTCAGTCGATTCCCGCGGTCATTGCATTCTCCAACGGTCAGCCGGTCGACGGATTCATGGGTGCGTTGCCCGAGAGTCAGGTGATGGCATTCCTTGAGCGCCTCACGAAGGGCGCCGTCGGCGCAGAGGAAAAGGATCTTCTGAAGAGCGCTGAGGCAGCGTTGGCCGAGGGTAATGCCGCCGGCGCCGCCGAACTCTACGCGCAGCTTCTCACGGAAGATGGCGGTAACGTACAAGCCCTTGCCGGTCTGACGCGCTGCTACGTTGAAACCGACGCGCTCGAACAGGCGAAGCAAACTCTCGCGCTCGTTCCTGAAGCAAAACGGAATGAAGCGGCCGTCGCGGCCGCACGCGCCGCGCTTGAAATAGCTGAGCAGGCGAAATCGCTCGGACCGACGGTAGAGCTTGAAGAAAAAGTTACGGCTGATCCGCTCAACCATCAGGCAAGGTTCGATCTGGCCGTCGCGCTAAACGCGAAGGGCAAACGTGAGGATGCGGTCAAGCATCTTATCGAAATCGTCAAACGTGACCGGAAATGGAACGACGACGGCGCACGCAAGCAGCTCGTCCAGTTCTTCGAAGCGTGGGGCGCGACCGATCCGGCAACGATCGAAGGCCGCAAGCGGTTATCATCGATTTTGTTTTCGTGACTCGTGATCGTCTCGTCCCGGCGACGGCACCGGGCGGCGGAGTGAAACGAAGATGCCGATGAATGCGCAATATCGCGGTCCAATTGAAATGCCGGGAGTGATCCCGGTATTTCCGCTGCCGGGCGCGCTGTTGCTGCCACGCGGTCAGATGCCACTCAACATGTTCGAGCCACGCTACCTCGCCATGGTCGACGATGCCTTGCGCGACGGCCACCGGCTGATCGGCATGATCCAGCCCGACGTTGCGCACGCCGGCTCGGCCGACAAACCGTCATTGTACAAAATCGGCTGCGTCGGCCGCATCACCCAGCTCGCAGAAAGCGGTGACGGCCGTTATCTGATTGAGCTCACCGGTGTCGCACGATTCCGCATCGAGGAGGAACTCAAGGTCGCTACGCCATACCGGCAGTGCCGTGTCACTTATGCGCCGTTCGCTGATGATTTCATCGCGCGCAAGGGTGAAAATGCTGTCGACCGTGCCGCCCTGCTCGCAGCGCTCACAGATTTTCTTAAGGCCAACGACCTGAAGGCCGACTGGGAAGGTATCGAACATGCCCCCAACGAGGCGCTGGTGAATGCGCTGTCGATGATGTCGCCCTATGGCACCGCAGAAAAGCAGGCTTTGCTGGAAGCGCCCGACCTGAAGACGCGAGCCGAGGTTCTGATCGCTATCACCGAGATCGAACTCGCCAAGAAAAATACCGAAGGTGAGCCGCAGCTGCAGTAGAAGTCCTGATAGGATGGCCAGGACAACCATGACAGACTAATATGGCGGATAATCGCTGGAGTTCGCATGTCCACCGTCCCTCCGACCGAACGGCCGCCAGGCAGCGTCGATCCGAAATTGCTGGAAATCCTGGTCTGCCCGATCACCAAAGGGCCGCTCGAATACGATGCCGAAAAGCAGGAACTGGTCTCGCGTAAGGCCAAGCTTGCTTACCCGATCCGCGACGGCATCCCGATCATGCTGCCGGAAGAAGCGCGGCGACTGGAATAGCCGAAACCAGCCAATTTTTTTTAGTCATCGCCGGGCCTGTCCCGGCGATGCCATGACAGGACACGAGTCAGGGAGAGAATCGAATGATCAAAATCTGGGGCCGCAATACATCGTCTAATGTGCAAAAGGCGATGTGGGCCGTCGGTGAGCTCAAGCTCGAGCATCAACGTATCGATATCGGCGGCCCGTTCGGCAAGAACAAAGAAGCGCACTATCTCGCGATGAATCCAAATGGCCTCGTACCGACGCTCGAGGAGGAAGATGGCTTCCTTCTATGGGAGTCGAATTCGGTCGTTCGCTATCTCGCCGGCAAGCACGACAAGACCGGCGTGCTCGAGCCGAAGGATCCAAAGCAACGCGCACTGGCAAGCCAATGGATGGATTGGCAATTGTCGGTCGCGGGGCCTGCCATTTTTCAGGCGTTCTGGGGTCTCATCCGCACGCCGGCGGAAAAGCGCGACATGGAAGCGATCAAGACGTCCCAGGACAAAACCACCGCCGCGATGAAGATCCTCGACGCGCAATTGGGCAAAACCCAATACGTTGCCGGACCGTCGTTTTCCTACGGCGATATCCCCGTCGGCATCATGTGCTACCGCTTCGTGGAGCTGGTGCCGCAGCGCCCGCCAATGCCGAATCTCGACCGTTGGTACGGTGCAATCTCGTCGCGGCAGGCGTTCAAGGACCACGTCGGCAGTGTTCCGCTGTCATGAGTGTGGCTCGCAAACCAGGTCGTTGTCTCGGCCTTGTTGGCGGCCTCGGCCCCGGCGCGACCGTTCATTATTATCAGGAGCTGGTTGCTGCACATGAGCGGCAAGGACGTTCGCTGCGGATTCTGATCGCTCATGCGGACATTGAGCGCGTCTACGCCGCGGTGAATGCCAAGGATTTCGACGGTCTCGCGCGGTATTTCGCCGGCATGATCGCGGATATGGCGGCGGGTGGCGCCGAATTCGCCGCCATCGTTGCTGCCACCGCTCACATTTGCGCACGTGAACTTACCGCTTTATCGCGGCTGCCCTTGATTAATATGCTCACGGAAGTTCGCCAAGCGGTGGATGCGCAGGGCTTGAGGCGCGTGGGTTTGCTCGGAACCCGTTTTACCATCGAAAGCCGCATGTTTGGTTGTCTCGAAGGCATTGAAACAATCATGCCCGACGGGGTCCGGATCGAAAGGATCCACGAACTCTACAAGGAATTCGTCGACGGACGCGGATCGGATGCAAAAGCCGACGAATTGCGCAAAATCGCACAAGAGTTCGTGTCGCGCGAGGGTGCGCAGTCGGTGTTGATCGCGGGCACCGATCTCTCGGACGTGTTCACCGACAGCAATGCCGGTTTTCCGATGATTGACTGCGCAAACGTTCACATCGACGCGATCGTGCGGCGATTACTCGATTAGAGCGTTTCACCCCTCAGCAGCTTTGGCACGTCGCCGGTGAACCCCGCCGCTTCACGGATGAACATTCGCTTGAGCATCGGCATTCGCTCGACCAGTCCAAGACCGATGTCGCGGGCGAGACGCAGCGCATCCGAATGGTTGGAGAACAGCCGGTTCAAGCCGTCGGTCGCAACGCCCATGGTCATGGTGTCGAAGCGCCGCCAGCGTTGATAGCGCTCGAGCACTTCGGGCCCGCCTGGATCGAGGCCGAGGCGCGCCGCGTCGGCAATGGCTTCGGCAAGCGCCGCAACGTCGCGCAGGCCCATATTGAGCCCCTGCCCGGCGATGGGATGGATGATGTGGGCGGCGTCTCCGACCAGCGCCAGCCGCTGGCCTATAAATGTGCGCGCTGTGAACAGGCCGAGCGGAAACGCACGCCGCGGTCCGACAATTTCAATGTCGCCGAGCTGCAGGCCGAAGCGTTTTTCGAGCTCGGCGTGAAATTCATTATCCGCCAGCGCCACAATGCGCTGTGCTTCGCCGGAAGTCTCGGTCCAGACGATCGAGCAGCGCCTGCCCGTGAGCGGCAGAATCGCAAAAGGCCCCGCTGGCAAGAAATGCTCTTCGGCACGGCCATTATGATCGCGCTCATGCGCAACTGTCGTGACGATCGCGGACTGACCGTAGTTCCATCCGTGCGTGGCGATGCCGGCCTGCTCGCGGATCAGGGAGTGAGCACCATCGGCGCCAACCAGAAGGCGCGCCGCGATGGTTTTGTCGCCGGCAAATTGCACCTTGATCGAATTTGCTTCGGCGGCAAAGCCCGCAACCGGCGTCGCGCGCAACACCACGCCGAGCGATTTTGCCTTTTCCGCAAGCGCATCAACAAGGTGACGATTCTCGATCATATGCGCGAAAGGTTCGCCCCCTTCCACCTCGCCGCCGAAAGTCAGAAACGTCGGACGCACCGCGTCATCGAGCTTTGAGTCCGTGACAACCATGTCGAGGATCGGTTGTGCATTTTCCGCCACCGCGTCCCAAACCTCGATCGCCTCGAACAGACGGCGGGCGGCCGCAGCGATCGCGGAGGCACGTGGGTCCTTCGAGCGGGCATGCGCCAGCGCCGGGTCGGCAACCGTCACCGTGAATGGATCGCCCAGCCCCTGCCGCAGCGCGATTGCGAGCGCCAAACCGGCAAAACCGGCTCCGCCGACGACAACCTCGGCCTGATGACCTTGGCGCTTATTCATCGCGCATTCCTTGTAAATCCGGCCGCAGCATAGCAGGTTGAGGGCACCCTTTGACCATTTCGGGTTTTCGCATGTCGTCCGCCGTACAAGACCTGCTCAATATCCTTGACCTCGAACCGCTCGAAGTGAATCTGTTCCGCGGCCGCTCGCCGCAGGTCGGCTGGCAGCGGGTCTTTGGCGGTCAGGTCATCGGGCAGGCCCTCGTCGCGGCGGTACGCACCGTCGATGCCAGCCGGCCGCCGCACTCGATGCACGCCTACTTCCTCCTGCCGGGCGATCCAAAAGTTCCGATAATCTATGACGTCGACCGCATCCGTGACGGCAAAAGCTTCACGACGCGTCGCGTCACCGCGCGTCAGCATGGCCATCCGATTTTTTCCATGGCGGTGTCATTTCACGCCGACGAGCCCGGCCTCAATCATCAGGCCAAGATGCCGGAGGTGCCGCCGCCGGAAAAGTTGCCAAGCGACGCCGACATGCGTGAGAAACTGCTGCCGACAATGCCGGACCCGGTTCGCCGGTATTACGAGCGCGACAGGCCGATCGAATTGCGCCCGGTCGAATTCGAGCGTTATCTCGGCAAAAAAATTCCTGGTGGACATTTCAATATCTGGATCCGTACCACCGGCAAGTTGCCGGACCTTCCTGCCATCCATCAGTGCGTGCTGGCTTATGCGTCCGACATGATGCTGCTCGATACTGCGCTCGCGCCGCATGGTCGCACGTTGTTTGAAAAGGAATTCATGGCTGCCAGCCTCGATCACGCACTGTGGCTGCACCGCCCGTTCCGCGCCGATGACTGGCTGCTTTACGCGCAGGATTCACCGAACTTGCATGGCTCGCGCGGCTATGCACGCGGACTTATATTCAAGCGCGACGGAACACTGGTCGCCTCGGTGGCGCAGGAAGGGTTAGTGCGCCAGAAACGGGAGACCTGAAGCGGCAAATGACGCGTTTGATCACGATCTGCGTAACACTGATCGCGGCATCGATGCATGCATTCGCCGCATCGGATAAGCAGCCGGCACCGGCGGGTGCAACGCAGGATGCTCCGCCGCAATACACCAGTTTCACAGCCGCGGAACTCGAGCGGGGCTTTCTTGCGCTCGCCTTTGGCTCCGACTTGCGCATCGGTGCCCGGCCGCTGGGTATCCGCCGTTTCGATCATCCGATCCATGTGCGTATTTTCGGCGGGGGGAGTGTTGATCGGATGATCACGATGTCGCGTGTCATTGCCGACTACGCGCGCGAGGTGCCAAACCTCCAGCTCAAAGAAACCTCGGCCACCGAGCCGGATGTGGAATTGCGGCTTATCGACGAAAAGGACTTTCAATCAGCGTTGCAGCTTGCCTTCGGCGCCAAAGTCGCCAGGACCTTCGTTGCTCGCACCGACCCGCAGTGCATGACCAGCGTCAAATCGACCGCCGATGGAGAAATCGTACGCTCGGTATCATTCATTATCGTCGACAAGGGCGACGACGTTTTCCTTGATTGCGCCTACCACGAATTGCTTCACGCGTTTGGGTTGTCGAACCACGACCAGCGCAATCCCTGGACCACGCTCAATCAGAAACGAATGGTCGGCTACCTGTCGGTCTACGACCGATCCCTGCTGACATTGCTCTATGACGAGCGCATCAAGCCGGGAATGACGGCGCGGCAGGTGCGCGCCCGGTTGCTTAAACTGATCGCTGACCGTGGTTTAGCGGCACCATCCCCCCGATGAGGCAGTAATGCTGCCCTAGTTTGCCAGCAACGTAGGCGTCTGCCTGTGGGTACGGCAACTTAACCGCTTAATCTTTAGGCCGCCTGCCGTTAGCTTACGCAACAAGCCCGAGCCGGTTCTGACTGGAGCGGGCTTTCGCGCTCATGACTCCACCGGATCGGTGGTGCTTGAGCAAATCAAGAACTGCGCCCACAGGCGCGCCGGGGGAAGCCAAGCCATGAAGCTCGTCATCGCCGTCATAAAGCCCTTCAAGCTCGATGAAGTGCGCGACGCCCTTACCCGCATCGGCATACACGGCATGACCGTGTCCGAGGTGAAAGGTTACGGACGGCAAAAGGGGCACACCGAGATTTACCGCGGCGCCGAATACGCGGTGAACTTTCTTCCCAAGCTGCGCCTCGAAGTCGCCGTCGCCAGCGAGCAGCTCGATCAGGTGATGGAACAGCTCCAGGCGGCGGCCCGAACCGGGCAGATCGGCGACGGAAAGATTTTCGTCACTCCGATCGAGCAGGCGGTGCGAATCCGCACCGGCGAAACCGACGTCGACGCGCTTTAGAAATCAAAATGACATTGGGGAGATTATTATGAAACAGGCGTTCCTGCGCCTCGCTCCGGCCGTGATCATCATCGCCGCCACATCGCCGGCTTTTGCGGAAGACGCAAAGATCGACGCGGCCGATACCGCATGGATGATCGGCGCTACCGGATTGGTGCTGATGATGACGATCCCGGGCCTCGCCTTGTTCTATGCCGGCATGGTGCGCAAGAAGAACGTCCTCGCAACCATGGCGCAGACTCTGGCCGCGACGTTTCTTGTATCGATACTATGGGCATTCGCCGGTTACAGTCTCGCTTTTACCGGCGAGGGCGCGTTCATCGGCTCGCTCGATCGCATCTTTCTCAATGGCGTAACGCTTGATGCGATTTCACCACTGGCGAAGACGATCCCTGAAAGCCTGTTCATGATCTATCAGATGACCTTTGCCGTGATCACGGTGGCGCTGGTTGCAGGCTCTGTCGCCGATCGCATGCGTTTCTCGGCGTTTCTGTTATTCTGTGGTTTCTGGCTGCTGCTGGTTTATGTGCCCATCGCGCATTGGGTATGGGGCGGCGGATTTCTCGGCAGCTATGGCACGATCGATTTCGCCGGTGGCCTGGTTGTGCATCTCAATTGCGGTATCGCAGGTCTGGTTGCAGCTTACGTGCTCGGTGCACGGCGCGGCTATGGCAGTGAAAATCTTGCGCCCCACGATCTGGCGCTTGCAGTGATCGGCGTTGGCCTGTTGTGGGTCGGATGGTTCGGCTTCAATGGCGGCTCCGCGCTCGGAGCCAATTCGCGCGCTGCTATGGCAATCGTATCTACGCACCTAGCCGCGAGCGCCGGTGCCTTCACATGGATGGTGCTGGAATGGTGGACGCGCGGCAAGCCATCGGTTCTCGGAATGATTTCGGGTGCGGTCGCGGGTCTCGGCACCATCACGCCGGCGTCCGGCTTCGTGTTGCCGATGCAAGCCGTGCTCATCGGCGTGATCGCCGGCGCGCTCTGCTTCTGGGCCTGCACCTGGCTCAAATTGAAGATCGGCTATGACGACTCGCTTGACGTGTTCGGTGTCCACGGCGTCGGCGGACTGACCGGCACACTGCTCGCCGGTGTGCTGGCGGTTGGCGCGCTGTCGGCAACTCCGGAAATGCCCGGTGGCATCCACGGACTGCTTGAAGGCAATCCGCAGCAGTTGCTGGCGCAGGCCTATGGGGTCGTCGTCACGCTCGTCTGGTCTGGCGCAGTGACCTTCGTCATCCTCAAAGTAATCGGCGTGCTGGTGCCGTTGCGCGTGAAACAGGAGGACGAAGTCATGGGTCTCGACGTCAGTTTGCACGGTGAGGCGCTGCAATAGTTGGTGGGCGATTGCCGCGCCGGCGGCTATACCGGCGCGGCTTTCCTCAAACCGGATTTTTCTGACCAATTTTTGGGCATACCCTGAAAGTCGTGGCGCTACTTTGGGCGGCAGCCCTTGGTGGTATTCGGGTCGGACCGCGTGCCGACAAATTCTCCCTATCGAATCAGCGAGATAGCCGCCTGAACGGCATCTGGCACGGCGTTTGATTCTATCGCTGCGGCTATGCCCGCGAAGCAAGCTTCGCGGGCGGAAGCCCAGTGAACCCGCCCGCACTGTGTGACCAAACAAACGGGCCCAAGCGGGGATCGAATCCATGAAAATCGTCATGGCCATTATCAAACCCTTCAAGCTGGACGAGGTCCGTGACGCTCTGACCTCCATCGGCGTGCAAGGGATGACCGTTACCGAGGTCAAGGGATACGGGCGTCAAAAGGGGCACACGGAAATCTACCGTGGGGCCGAGTACGCGGTGAGCTTCCTGCCCAAGATCAAGATCGAAGTGGCAGTGGACACCAAGCAGGTCGACAAGGTCATCAGCGCCATCACCAATGCCGCGAAGACCGGACAGATCGGCGACGGAAAGATCTTTGTCTTCAATCTGGACAACGCCGTGCGTATCCGCACCGGCGAGACCGACGCCGCGGCGCTTTAGCAACCGCGCAATTCGCTTTCACAGGAGTAGACCATGACGTTCAAACTAAATTCCCGCGTGGTGCTGGGGCTTGCTGCGCTTGCCGCGGGCGTTCTGATTTCCGATTGGGCACTTGCCCAGGCCGCAGCGCCTGCGGCCGCACCGGCTGCCCCGCCGGCGCCGACTTTCAACAAAGGCGACAACGCGTGGATGCTGACCTCCAGCGTGCTTGTGTTGTTGATGACCATCCCTGGCCTCGCGCTGTTCTATGGCGGCATGGTTCGTCCAAAGAACATGCTCTCGGTGCTGATGCACGTGTTCTACACGGTCTGCATCGTTACGGTGATCTGGGTAATTTACGGCTACAGCCTCGCCTTCACCGGTGGTTCTCCGTACGTCGGAGGCTTTTCCAAGGCATTCCTCGTGGGGGTGACGCTGGATTCGCAGGCGGCAACATTCTCCAATGGCGCCACGATCCATGAATACATTTACATCTGCTTCCAGATGACCTTCGCCGCGATTACTCCGGCGCTGATCGTCGGTGCATTCGCCGAACGCATGAAATTCTCAGCGGTGGTGCTGTTCATTCCGCTGTGGGTGACGTTCGTGTACTTCCCGATCGCGCATATGGTCTGGTACTGGGCCGGTCCGGACGCGATCACCGATGCAGCGAAGGCGGTTGCCGCTGCAGCCGATGGTGCAGCCAAAACTGCTGCGCAGGCTAAGCTTGATGAAGTTATGGCCGATGCTGGTCAGGTCTTCATCTGGGGCGCGATCGATTTTGCCGGCGGCACTGTCGTGCACATCAACTCCGGTATCGCCGGCCTGGTGGGCGCGTTGCTGATCGGCAAGCGCCTCGGATACGGCAAAGAGGTTATGGCGCCACACTCGCTGACCTTGAGCATGGTCGGCGCCTCTCTGCTGTGGGTCGGCTGGTTCGGCTTCAACGCCGGATCAAACCTCGAAGCCAATGGCGGCGCTGCGCTTGCCATGATCAACTCATTCGTCGCCACCGCGGCCGCTGCGCTCGCGTGGATGTTTGCCGAATGGGCGGTCAAGGGTAAGCCCTCGCTGCTCGGCGTGATATCGGGTTGCGTCGCAGGTCTGGTCGCGGTCACGCCTGCATCGGGCTACTCCGGCCCGATGGGCGCGCTCGTGCTTGGCCTGATCGTCGGCCCGGTGTGCTTCTTCTTCGTCACCACGGTGAAGAATGCGCTCAAATATGATGACGCACTCGATGTATTCGGCGTGCACTGCATCGGCGGCATCGTCGGCGCTATTGGTACCGGCATCCTGGTGAATCCAGCCCTCGGTGGCGCCGGCATCATGGACTACACGATTGGCAAAATCGCCGACTACGACATGGCGACCCAGCTGATCGCGCAGTTCAAGGCGGTGCTGACCACCTTGGTGTGGTCGGGTGTTGGCTCTGCCATCATCTACAAAGTGGTGGATGTGCTGGTCGGACTGCGCGTTCCGGCGGAAGCCGAACGCGAAGGCCTCGATATCACGGCGCACGGGGAACGCGCCTACACCATGTGAGCAAGCGGTCGGGGCGGAACCCGGCACCGTCCCCTCCGTCGAGGCCCCGGTTCGAAAGGACCGGGGTCTCCCTTTTTTGGGCTCTTTTTTCCACTCCCGGGCCAAAAATGGCCGAAATTCCCGATGGTTAATCGGGTCTTAACCTCGCCCTCTCTATTGTGTGAAAGCCCTTGTACGGCGGGCCGGGGCCCCGCCCTGTAGCCGCATGCCCATGATGACCGCCAAGAGTGAGCCTGTTTCATTTACCGCTCCGGCGGGCGAGTCCCGCTCCCCTTTCGTGCGGCTCACCGACCTGATCGCCGGAATCGAGCCGGGCAAGCCCGTCATCAATCTGTCGGTGGGGGAGCCGCAGCATGCGGTACCATCCTTTGTCGGCCCAACGCTCGCCGCGCATATCGCCGACTTCGGCCGCTACCCGGCCAACAAAGGTATCGAGCCGTTCCGGCGCGCGGTCGCCGCCTGGCTAAACAACCGGTACATGCTTGCGCGGCCCGTCGACCCGGAAACTGAAGTGTTGGTGCTCAACGGCACGCGCGAAGGGTTGTTCCTCGGGGCCATTGCCGCCAAGCGCTGGGTGACCCGCCGCGCCGGCAAACCTGCCGTCCTCATTCCCAATCCGTTTTACGCCGCTTATTCCGCCGGCGCGCTCGCTGCCGACTGCGAGCCGGTCTATCTGCCCGCCACGCGCGCAACCGGCTTCCTGCCTGACCTCGGCGCACTCGACGACACGCTGCTCGCGCGTACCGTCGCCTGCTATATCGCGTCGCCATCAAACCCGCAGGGGGCGGTCGCAGATCGCAAGTATCTCGACAGGCTTGTGAAACTTGCGCGCCGGTTTGGCTTTCTCGTTTTTGCAGACGAGTGTTATTGCGAAATCTACAACAAGGATGCACCGCCAGGCATGCTCGATGCGGCAGCTCCCGATTTCGCAAACGTCGTCGTGTTTCATTCGCTGTCCAAGCGCTCGAACCTGCCCGGCATGCGCGTCGGATTTGCGGCTGGCGATCGGCGATTTCTCGGCCCCTATCTCGAGCTGCGCAACGTCGCGGCCCCGCAGGTGCCGACGCCCGCGCAATATGTCGCGATTGCCGCCTACCAGGATGAAGCGCATGTGAAAGAGAACCGAAAACTTTATTCGGAGAAGTTCGATCTCGCCGACCAGATCATCGGCAGCCGCTACGGCTACGAACGCCCGGCCGGAGGTTTTTTCCTGTGGCTCGATGTGTCGAAGCAGGGCGGCAGTGAGATCGCGACAAAAAGGTTGTGGGCCGAAGCCGGCGTTCGCGTGGTCCCGGGACGTTATCTCGCGCGCGAACAAGTCGACGGCAGCAATCCTGGCGCGGACTATATCCGCGTCGCCATGGTGCAAGACAAGACGGCTACGGCGGAGGCGCTGCATCGCCTCGTCGCCGTGCTCGGATAAGGATGTAAAAGCATGCGGGCAGCAGATCGCAGCCTCGACGTCATCGCCTTCGTCTCTGAGCATTTTCGCGAGATCATCCGGCGCCGGTTGAGCGAGCTCGCCGGGCTTGCCTTGATCACGCTGGCATTGCTCGGCGCTTTGGCGCTTGCGACCTGGTCGGTGCAGGACCCCTCGCTCAGTCACGCGACGCAAAAGCCGATCCACAATCTGCTCGGCTATCCGGGTGCGATTTTTTCCGACCTGGCAATGCAGCTGCTCGGCCTGGCGGCGATACTGCTACTGGTTCCTGAGGCGCTGCTCGGGTGGCGGCTGCTGTCGCACAAAACATTCGGCGAGAAATGGCGCAGCCTGTTCTGGATCCTTGCCACGTTCCTCGGGGCAGCGTTTGCCTCGACGCTGCCGCACATCGGATCCTGGCCATTGCCAACGGGGCTCGGTGGCGTCGCCGGCGATGCGGTACTGCGGCTGCCGGCGATGGTGTTCGGCACGCCGCTCGGCGGCATCACCCGGTTCGTGCTCTGCATTTTATTCGGCCTTGCAACGGCAGTGACGTTGTTGGTCGCATGCGGCGGTCGTGCGCAGGCCAGGAAGAGCGTGACCCGCGAGCTCGAAGAAGAGGAAGAGTTCGAGGATGAGGAAGCCGGCGAAGACCGCGGCTCGGCCTGGCTCGGCATGATCGTGCACGCGTTGCTGAGCTGGAAGGCCCGCATCGGTCGGATGATCCGTGGCGAGGAACGCCAGCGTACGCCGCTGCCAGTCATGCGCGGTCCGCGGCTAGAGCCGCGTTTTGACGGCGGCGGTGGCGCCGCCGCATACGACGATGACTACGAAGATGAAGACGCTGAACCAGCGCCCCGCCGCCGCGCTGCCCCGCGTGCGCCTGTTCGCCGCTCCGGCAGCGGCTACATGCTGCCCTCGCTCAATCTTCTGGCCGCACCGCGCGCCAACGAACGCACGACTTTATCGCGTGAACTCATCGACGGAAACGCTGTGGCGCTCGAAAGCGTGCTGCAGGATTTCGGTGTGCGGGGTGAAATCATCAACGCGCGCCCTGGCCCTGTTGTCACGCTGTATGAACTTGAGCCCGCGCCGGGCATTAAGTCGTCGCGCGTGATAGGCCTTGCCGACGACATTGCCCGCTCGATGAGCGCGGTATCGGCGCGTGTCGCGGTGGTATCGGGACGCAACGCAATTGGCATCGAGTTGCCAAACCCTACACGCGAAAAGGTCTATCTGCGCGAACTGCTCACTGGCGAGAACTACAACGAAAACGCGGCAAAATTGCCGCTCTGCCTTGGCAAGACCATCGGCGGCGAATCCGTCGTCGTCGACCTATCGCGCATGCCGCACCTGCTGATCGCCGGCACAACTGGTTCGGGCAAGTCGGTCGCCATCAACACAATGATCCTGTCGCTGGTGTATCGCCTGCGCCCCGATCAGTGCCGCCTGATCATGGTCGACCCCAAGATGCTCGAACTCTCGGTCTATGATGGCATCCCGCATCTACTCACGCCCGTCGTCACCGATCCAAAGAAGGCGGTCGTCGCGCTCAAATGGGCGGTGCGCGAGATGGAGGGCCGCTACAAGAAAATGTCGAAGCTCGGCGTGCGTAACATTGAAGGTTACAACGCACGTGTGGCCGAGGCGAAAGCGAAAGGCGAGACACTTACACGCACGGTGCATACGGGCTACGACAAAGAAACCGGCGAGGCGATCTACGAAAAGGAACAGCTCGAGCTCGAGCCGCTGCCTTTCCTCGTGGTCATTGTCGACGAAATGGCCGACCTGATGATGGTCGCCGGCAAGGATATCGAAGGCGCCATCCAGCGACTGGCACAGATGGCGCGCGCTGCCGGCGTTCATGTGATCCTCGCTACGCAGCGTCCATCCGTTGACGTCATCACCGGCACCATCAAGGCGAATTTTCCGACCCGCATCTCGTTCCAGGTGACGTCGAAGATCGACAGCCGCACAATCCTCGGCGAGCAGGGCGCGGAGCAACTGCTCGGTCAAGGCGACATGCTTTACATGGCTGGTGGCGGCCGCATTAGCCGCGTGCATGGACCTTTCGTCTCGGACGAGGAAGTCGAGAAAGTCGTGCGGCACCTGAAGTCGCAGGGCACGCCCGAATATCTTGAAGAAGTGACCGCCGGCGGCGACGAGGACGAAGACGGAAACCCGATCTTCGATTCGACGGGCATGGGGCTCGCCGAGGGCGGCGATATCTATCAACAGGCGGTCGCCATCGTGAAGCGGGACCGCAAGGCGTCAACCTCCTACATCCAGCGGCGCCTTCAGATCGGGTACAACCGCGCCGCCACGATCATGGAACGCATGGAGGAAGAAGGCATCGTCGGGCAGCCTAACCATGCCGGCAAACGCGAGATTCTGATCCCGGAAAACCCGGCTGACGACCGCTATTGAGAATCGCCCGGTTCGTCATTAAGCCGGTTTACCGTTACGCTCAGAGGGCCGCGAAATCGCCACAGCCGGTCCCTATAGGCTTATCAAGATACCGTGGGGGCACGAGGCGGAGAACGTAATGGCGGCACACAACAGGGCGCGAACCGGTGCAAAACTGGGCTTTGCCGCGCTTTTGGCCTGCCTCACGGTTCCAGCGCTCGCTCAGACCATCCCGCTTCCCACCCCGCGTCCGCCTGTCTTGCAGACCCAGGGCCGCGCACCTCCATCTTCTGCTCCAGCTGCCAAGCCTGCGGGTCCGAGCCAGGCACTCGGTGCGCGGGCACAAGCGCCGCAGCCCGCGCCATCGCACAACCCAATCTCCAACCCCTTTGCTGCCCTGCTCGGCAAGGCAAATGGTGCTGGCAAGCTTACCCCCGAGCAACGGGCGATCGTTGAGCGCGTCAACAGCTACCTGTCCGGCGTGCAGATGCTGACGGGAAATTTTGTGCAGGTCGGCCCGGACGGCAGCCGCACGCAAGGGGACTTTTACATTTACAAGCCGGGCCGGGTCCGCTTCGAATACGATGATCCGAGCCCGATTGAATTGATCGCCGACGGCTCATCGGTCGTCGTGCGCGACCGTCGTTTAGCAACGCAGGATGTCTATCCGCTGTCGCAGACTCCGCTGCGTTTCCTTCTGGCGGAGCGCGTCGATCTGACCAAAGACACAAATCTGGTGTCCGTCTATGCCGACGACGTCTTTGTTACCGTTGTTCTTGAGGAAAAAAACGGGGTCGTTGGCACGAGCCGCCTGATGATCATGTTCAGTGCGAAGGATATGCAGCTCAAGCAGTGGACCGTGACTGATCCTCAAGGTTACGACACCACGGTCGCGGTCTATAACCTCGACACCAGCAAACGGCCAGACCCGGCATTATTCAAGATCGACTACACGCGATACCACAATTGACGTCGATCGCTGACTCGAACAACAACACTCATTGGCACACGAAAATTAAGGCGTGGATGGCCGGGACACGTCCGGTCATGACCTTGGAAAGTGTGCGTCCGGCGTCATAAATTGCACGCCATGTCAGTCAAGATCACCACCTGGAATATCAATTCGATACGGCTTCGAATTGATCTGGTCGCGGGTTTTTTAAGAAGTGCACAGCCTGACATCCTGTGCCTGCAGGAGACGAAGTGCCCCGACGACGCTTTCCCGCTTAAGCGTTTCAAGCGGCTCGGATACGAGCACGCAGCTATCAGCGGGCAGAAGGGCTATCACGGCGTCGCAGTCCTCTCGCGCGTTCCCTTTGAGAAGGTCGACGTGCAGAGTTTCTGCGGGAAGGCCGACTGCCGGCATATTTCGGTGATTCTGGGCGAGCGCGCGAAGCTGAACGACCCGATCACCTTGCACAACTTTTACGTTCCGGCCGGCGGCGATGAGCCCGATCCTGCAGCCAATCCGAAATTTCGCCACAAGCTGGATTTCCTCGATGAGATGGGTGCCCATGCCGGACTGCGTCCTGAGAAGGCGCAACGGGCCATTCTCGTGGGCGACCTCAATGTGGCTCCACTCGAGCACGACGTCTGGAGTCACAAGCAGATGATCAAGGTCGTCTCGCACACACCCGTCGAGTGCGAAAAACTTGTCGCTGCACAAAAGTCAGGCGGCTGGATTGACAGTATGCGCGTGCTAACCCCAGAGCCTGAAAAGCTTTACACTTGGTGGAGCTATCGCGCGATGGACAATTGGCGGGCGTCGGATCGTGGGCGAAGGCTCGACCACGTCTGGACTTCGGATGCACTCGCCGACCGTGTTTCGGCCATCAAGATTGGCAAGAACTACCGCGGAGCGAAGCGACCGTCGGATCACGTGCCGGTAACGGCGACCATTGAGCTATGAAATTTCTGAAATTAAATCAGGTCTTGTCACGCGCCTCGAGCGCACGTTTCACTCCAGCGAGCTCTCTCGACCAGGACTGCAACCGCTCGATCACACTTTCGCGCATTTTCTCAGCCGCGCCCGGATAGCCTTCCAGCATTTTTCGGAAAAGATTACGCGAAATACGAACGACAACCGTTGGCTCTTTTGCAATCGCCGTGGCTTGACAAACTGTGTTGGTGAGAAGCGCCAATTCGCCGATCAGCGTGCCAGGACCCACTGTAACTTCTTTGCCTTCGGAAAGCGTACCGGGCTCCAGCAGAAGCGAGCCCTCCTGAATGACATAGCCGCCATCGGCGAGCTCGCCGGCATAGAACAGCACAGCGCCGCTTTGCAGGTGTCGCGTTTCCGCGCCGATTGCAAGAATGCGTAAAGCCTGCTTGCCCAACGCAGCCAAGGGTGGCACCCGCTCGAAGAAAGCAATGTCGTCTTCGAGGCCCATACGACTCTCTATCGCTAGCCTTAGATCACGGGACCAGTTTATAGCCGCCAGCCTCTGTCACAAGGATAGCTGGCGCGGCGGCATCTCTTTCGACCTTTTGGCGGAGACGGTAGATATGCGTCTCAAGCGTATGGGTCGTAACGCCGGAATTATAGCCCCACACTTCCTGCAACAAGGTTTCACGCGAAACCGGTTTCTGCCCGGCGCGATAGAGGTAGCGCAAAATGGCCGTTTCCTTTTCAGTCAGGCGCACCTTGCTGCCCTTCGGGCTGAGCAGCAGCTTCGAGCTTGGCCGGAACGTGTAGGGACCAATCGCGAAGACGGCATCCTCACTCGCCTCGTGCTGTCGAAGTTGCGCGCGTATGCGTGCTAACAGAACGGCGAAACGGAACGGCTTCGTGATGTAGTCATTGGCGCCAGATTCAAGGCCGAGGATGGTGTCGGAATCCGTATCGTGACCTGTCAGCATGATGATCGGGGCTTTGAAACCGTTTTTGCGAAGGATCCGCACGGCCTCCCGGCCGTCGACGTCGGGCAGGCCTACGTCCATGATTACCAGATCAACCTGGCCATTCTTGGCCGCCTGCACGCCTTTGGTTCCGCTGTCCGCCGAAATTGCATCGAATTCCTCGTGCAAGGCCAACTGCTCGACCAGCGCATCGCGCAGCTCGGCATCGTCGTCGACAATCAGGATCGTCCGTTTAGTGGCCATCACCCCACCGGATCCCTCTTAAAGACGCGTGGGCATCCATCAGTATTGTCGCGAAATAGAGCATTCGGGGATAAAAGAGCAAGCGTGAACTGGTATTTAGGGCTGGTCCAGCAAAAGCCAAGGTGGCGCCGACATTGCAGAAACGATCTTTGTCCCGGATCACAGTACGTCGCAAGCCGGGCGACTCGCGGCGCGGCTGGCTGACCGCGGGAACACTCGCGTTGCCAGTGGCATTAGGCAGAGGCGGCATCAAGGCAAATAAACGTGAAGGCGACGGCGGTACGCCGCGCGGCGCGTTCCGGCTCTTGCGATTGTGGTGGCGCGCAGATAGGCACCCGCGTCCTGTCACATCGCTGCCTGCGCAACGGATAAGCCCTGCCGACGGCTGGTGCGAAGATCCGCACGATCGCCGCTATAACCGGCCAATCAAAGTAACGCCGCACGCTCAAGGCGATCGGCTGGCGCGTAAAGACAGGCTCTACGATTTCATCGTCGAAATCGATCACAACACGCGTCCGCGCGTCGCAAAACGTGGCAGCGCCGTTTTCATTCATGCGGCGCGCGAAGGATTCTCGCCGACCGCAGGCTGCGTTGCTCTCGAATTGAACATGCTGCGCCGCTTGTTGCCGCGCCTCGGCCCGAGAACAAAAATCGTGGTGGAGTAAAAATTCAGGTAGCCGATTTTGGGCGTGTCCCGAAAATTGCGGTACCCACCCGCACATGCGTAGCGCCGAGCTCGATGGCGGTTGCAAAATCAGCGCTCATGCCCATGGACAGGAGGTCAAGGCGATTGCGGCGCGCAATTTTTGCGGTGAGCGCAAAATGCGGTCCCGGCGCTTCATCCAGCGGGGGAATGCACATTAAGCCGGAGATCTTCAGCCCGTATTGGTCGCGGCATGCCGCGAGAAACGCATCCGCATCCTGTGGCAAAATGCCGGATTTTTGCGCTTCAGCGCCCGTGTTGATTTCAACAAACAAAGTTGGATGACGTTTCTGCTTGCCGGTTTCCTTCGCCAAGGCTTCGCACAAACTCGTGCGATCAACCGAGTGGATGGCGTCGAACAGGCTGACAGCTTCCCTTGCCTTGTTCGTTTGCAGAGGCCCGACCAAGTGCAGTTCAAGGCCGCCGTGTTCTTCCAGCAGTCGCGGCCATTTCGCTTTAGCTTCCTGCACACGGTTTTCTCCGAAAACACGCTGCCCTTCTGCAATCGTCGACTCGATAGCGTCCGCAGTGAACGTTTTGGAAACCGCAATCAACGTTACTTCTGAAGGATCACGGTTGGCGTCGCGACAGGCGCGCGTAATTTCCGTTCTGACGTGCGTCAGGCCAGTCAGGGCGACAGCGGTCATGCGCTGCCTATATCGCACCAAGGCGCGAACCGCCATCTTAAATGAAGGGACGCGGCACGTGCTGACTGACACTGCTACCGGCAATGTTCTCGAGCGCTGCGCGATCGAGAACCTCGAATACGCGATCTTTCCAGCGAACCGCCTTCGCCAAAAACAGCCGCTTGAGCGTCTTATTCGTGTGAACGAGCGACATTCCAAGCGTGTCGGCTACGTGCTGTTGGGTGAATGGAAACTGGATGCTCGCATCCTTGACCAAGCCTGCCTCCTCGGCACGCAGGAAGAGATGTAAAAGCAGAAACGCGGTTCGCTCAAGCGCGTTACGCCTACCGAGACTGACCAGATGCTCGTCAATGAGCTGCTCTTCGCGCGCCGCGAGCCAGGTAATATCGAATGCCAAAGACGGCAGGCGGCTGTAAAGCCCCCAAAGCTTTGCTCGCGGAAAAACGCAAAGGACGACCGGCGTGAGCGCTTCCACTGAATGCTGCATTTCGTTCATGAGAGTGCCTTGCAGGCCGACCATGTCGGCAGGCAGCGCGTAGTTCAAGATCTGACGGCGACCGTCATCGAGGACCTTGTAACGAAAGGCCCATCCTTTGAGGACGGTGTACAGATGTTCGCTGCGAGTACCTTCGCGGAGAAAACTTATGCCGGGCTCGACGCGCAATTCATCGACCTTGAACGTTTTGACGAACTCGAGCTCGTCCCTCGAGAATTCGCGCAAGCCAGGACGTTTGCGCAACGGGCATAATTCGCAAGGCGTGAATTGAGCGGTAGGCCTTCCGTTTCCAAGAATCATGAAAACCCACAAGCAAGCCTAGGATACGCGCCCGCGCGCAACGCGAATGAAACGGCGTTTCAACTGTCCAACCCTGAATTTTAGGATCTATGTCTTTTTTAAATGCTGCCCTATTAAATTCGTAGGACAAGGGAAAGTTCCATTGGGAGGCGACCCTTGCCTAAGTCGGATAGCTTGGTAAGCGGCAAGCGTTGCTTCGTGCTGGACGACGAATTCCTGATCGCGCTCGACATTCAGCAAATCCTGGAACGTGCCGGCGCGTCGCACGTGACAAGTGTTGCCTCTGCAGCCGAAGCTATTGAGGTGCTCGGCCGAGAGCCGAAATTTGACCTTGCAGTGCTCGATGTGAAGTTAGGTGATGTGGAGCGGAACAGCCTCGATGTTGCAGCTTTGCTCCATGCACAAGGCGTCCCATTTGTATTTCTGACAGGTGTGCGTGCCAACGACGTACACGCGAAAAAATTTCCAAACGCGCCGGTCATCGAAAAGCCTTACGATGCGATAGCGCTACTGCATGCCGTGCAGCATGCAATTGCTCAGGACTAGGCTCGGGTCGTGTAGTGGCTACACGACGCAGCCCGCCGGGGGCCACGACCGGTTCTTCATGGTTTTTGTATTGGATAAAGCGGCAAGAGTTGACCCATTGGCCTCTTTCGTGTCTGTTCCGCGCGCCATAAAAAGACGCGCAAATGACCGCCGATTCGAGCAAAAACGAGCGCTACAACGCCCGAGAGGCCGAAGCCCGCTGGCAAAAAGTCTGGGCCGAGCGCGGCATCTTCTCCACAAAGAACGACGACCCCAGGCCGAAATACTACGTGCTGGAGATGTTCCCCTACCCCTCGGGGCGCATCCATATGGGGCATGTCCGCAACTACACGATGGGCGACGTCGTCGCGCGCTTTAAGCGCGCTATGGGCAACGCGGTGCTGCATCCGATGGGCTGGGACGCCTTCGGTATGCCCGCCGAGAACGCTGCCATCGACCGTAAGGTGCATCCCAAGTCGTGGACCTACGACAATATCGCGGCGATGAAGAAGCAGCTTCAGTCGATGGGCCTGTCTCTGGATTGGGCGCGTGAGATCGCGACCTGCGACCCGGCCTATTACAAACATCAGCAGAAGATGTTCCTCGACTTCCTGAAGGCGGGCCTGGTCGAGCGCAAGCAATCAAAGGTGAACTGGGATCCAGTCGATCAGACCGTATTGGCCAACGAGCAGGTCATCGACGGCCGCGGCTGGCGCTCGGGTGCCTTGGTCGAGCAGCGTGAGCTCACTCAATGGTTCTTCAAGATCAGCCACTACTCGGAACATCTCCTCAAGGCGCTCGATACCCTTGAGCGCTGGCCCGAAAAAGTGCGCCTTATGCAGAAGAACTGGATCGGACGCTCGGAAGGTCTATTGCTGCGTTTCATGCTTGATCCGGCGACGACACCTAACAAGGAAAATGAACTGGAGATATTCACGACGCGACCCGACACGCTGTTCGGTGCGAAGTTCATGGCGCTTTCGCCAGATCACCCACTCAGCCAAGCGGCGGCGAAGAAGAACCCAAAACTCGCAGAATTTATCGAGCAGTGCCATCGCATGGGCACGGCGCAGGCCGAAATAGAAACCGCTGAGAAGCTCGGTTTCGATACCGGCATGAGGGCGATCCATCCGTTTGATAGGAACTGGACGCTGCCGGTCTATGTCGCGAATTTCATTTTGATGGACTACGGAACGGGCGCGATCTTCGGCTGCCCCGCGCACGATCAGCGTGACCTCGATTTCGTCAACAAATATGGACTCGGTAATACGCCGGTGGTTTGCCCGCCCGGCCAAGACCCGAAGACGTTCGTCATCACCGACGTTGCCTATGATGGCGACGGCACAATGATTAATTCGCGCTTCCTCGACGGAATGACGATCGAACGAGCGAAAGAGGAGGTCGCCAATCGGCTTGAAAAGGAAACGCGCGGCAATCGTCCGGTCGCTCAACGTCAGGTGAATTACCGGCTGCGTGATTGGGGAATTTCGCGTCAGCGCTATTGGGGCTGTCCAATTCCCATCATCCATTGCGAAAAATGTGGTGTGGTTCCGGTCCCGGAAAACGACCTTCCGGTCACGTTGCCGGAGGACGTCACCTTCGACAAACCTGGTAACCCGCTCGATCATCACCCGACTTGGAAAGGCGTGAAGTGTCCGAAGTGCGCCGGGCCGGCGCGACGCGAAACCGACACCATGGACACGTTTGTCGATTCATCCTGGTACTTCGCACGCTTTACCGATCCATGGATCCAGACCGCACCTACTGATCGCAAGACGGTCGATGAATGGCTGCCGGTTGATCAGTACATCGGCGGGATTGAGCACGCCATTTTGCACTTGCTTTATTCGCGTTTCTTCACACGCGCGATGCGCAAATGCGGTCTCGTCGGGATGGACGAGCCTTTCTCCGGATTGTTCACGCAAGGCATGGTCGTCCACGAGACTTATCGCGCCAAGAACGGCGAATGGATCGAGCCAGCGAACATCAAGATCGAAGGCATCGGAGATGCGCGGCGGGCAACCGTTGCCGCAACCGGCGAGCCAGTTGAAATCGGCTCCATCGAAAAGATGTCAAAGTCGAAGAAAAACACGGTGGATCCCGACGATATTATCGCCGCGTACGGTGCGGACACCGCGCGGTGGTTCATGCTGTCGGATTCACCGCCCGACCGTGACGTAATCTGGACCGAAGAAGGCGTGCAGGGTGCCTGGCGTTTTGTGCAACGCCTGTGGCGGCTCGTCGGCGAAATTGCCAATATTCAGGCGCCGGTCGCGCGGCCGCAAAATTTTGGTGAGCCCGCGATAAAAGTGCGCAAGGCCGCCCATCGTGCGCTTGCTCACGTCTCCGAAGACATCGACAAATTGCGCTTTAACCGTTGCGTCGCCCATATCTACGAATTTGCCAATGCCCTCGGCGACGCGATCGGCAACATCGAAAAGGCCCCAAATGACGGGCTTGGTTGGTCACTGCGTGAAGCCGGCGACATTCTGATTCAGTTGTTTCACCCGATGATGCCGCACCTCGCCGAGGAATGCTGGGCGGCGCTCGGCCACAAGACGCTGGTCGCGAGCGAAGACTGGCCGAAGGTCGAACCTCAATTGCTGATCGAGGATACCGTCACTCTGCCGGTCCAAATAAACGGCAAAAAACGGGCCGAAGTGACTGTCAATCGCAACGCCGCGAACAAAGAGATAGAGGCTGCCGTTCTCGCCCTCGATGCTGTAAAAAAGGCGCTGGGGGGCCAAAGCCCGAAAAAGGTCATTGTCGTCCCGCAGAGGATCGTCAATGTCGTGGTCTGATACCAGGCGTTTCGCTAGGATATTTGTCGCCTTGGCCCTCGCCGGGCTGACCGCCGGATGTTTTCAGCCGCTTTATGCTGAGCGACCCACCCCGGCTGGCGTCACCGGCGTTGCTGATCGGTTGAGCAGCGTCGACGTCGCTTCAATCGACGCGCCGAGCGGCAGCCGCCTTGCCCGTGTCAGCGTGGGCGTGCGCGACGAATTGATTTACGACCTCACCGGCGGCGCAGGCGGTGCTTCGCCGCTCTATCGCCTGAATGTGCGCCTGGCCGCAACACAGCTCCAGGTCATCGTCGACATCAATACTGCACGACCTGACATCAACAATTACGGGATCGACGCGAACTATACTTTGACCGAGATTGCGACCGGAAAACCGGTCGTCAGAGGTAACACCTTCGCCCGCGTGTCCTACAATATTCCCGGCCAGCAGCAACGGTTCGCTGGCGAGCGCGGGCTGCGCGACGCAGAAGATCGCGCCGCCAAGGAAATTGCCGAAAACATCCGGAACCGGCTGGCCTCGCATTTTGCAGCCGGCACTTAGGCGTGACCTTTGGCGCCGGCCCACCAGGCGATGACGAGCAAATGACTGCCATCAAAGCTGCCGACGTCGACCGCTTCATAGCCAGACCGGACAGTAATCAACCGATCGTGCTTGTGTTCGGGCCTGATGCGGGCCTGGTGCGGGAACGGGTGGACGCCCTGGTGCGGGCGTCAGTCGATGATCCCGCCGATCCTTTCACATTCGTACGTATCGATGGCGACGAGCTTGCCACCAATCCCTCACGCTTAGTGGAGGAGGCCCACACGGTTCCGCTGTTCGGAGGCCGCCGAGCGGTTTTGGTAAAGGCCGGATCACGGAATATCGCGCCGGCGGTCGACACTGTCATCGCGGCGCCGTCGACCGAGTGCCGCATAATAATTGAAGCGGGCAATCTCGGAAAAAGCGCGCCATTGCGTGCGCTTTGTGAAAAGGCAAAGACGGCCGCCGCCCTCCCCTGCTACGCGGACAATGCACGCGCCCTGACTCAACTTATCGATGACGAAGTCCGCACCGCTGGCTTGACGATTGAAGGCGATGCTCGTGCGGCCTTGATCGGGTTTTTGGGTAGCGACCGGCTTTCATCGCGCAACGAAATCCGCAAGCTGACACTTTACGCGCGCGGAAAGACAAGCATCGAGCTCGCCGACGTTACCGCTGCGGTTGCCGATGCTTCAGAAATTGCGCTCGATGGCGTCGTCGATGCTGCTTTTGCCGGTCGCACCGGAGAGGTCGATAGTGAATTCTCTAAAGCGCGCGCCAGTGGTTCTTCTCCGGCTGCGATCATTTCCGCTGCAATTCGGCAAGTTGCAAGCCTGCACAAAATGATGTTGGCCATCGAAGGCGGCGATACTGTCGAGTTTGCAATGAAGCGCGCCGCGCCGCCCGTGCATTTCACGCGCGAACCAAAAGTGGGCGAAGCATTGCGCGCATGGACGCCGCCGCGGTTACTGCGTGCCATGGACCAACTGGCCGAAGCTTCCCTGGATATTCGGCGTAATGCGCCCTTGGCAGATCCGATCGCGCAGCGAACGCTGCTCTCACTTGCGATGAACGCCCGTAAAAGGGCCTAAATTCAGCGGTGCCGTGCCGCAGGGCTCCCTGCTTAAATCGCATTACTTGCGAAACGCCAATGTGAATTGTCGCCTTTAGAACTGATCAAGGCTTTTTCATTAAATTTTCGAAGGCAGTTTGTCCCCTTAACAAGCGGCATTCGAAATTGCAGACCTTCCAGGCCCATCGAACCATCGCTCGAGCGAATGTGGCACGCTCGCAATTCTGGCACGTGGCAATCGTCACGTTGTTCTTCGTCATCGTTCTCGGCGCTAGCCTGTTTCTCGGCACCGTGATGGTGATCGGCACGTTTCACGGCGTCGATCCCTCAAACGAATTGACGGCCAACGGACGTGCCGGGCGGATTGCTCGCACTTTGCGGGACGGCACGCTGTGTCACTACATGATCTTCGACAACAAGACCGCACAAACGGTCGAGGACCGCATCGGCCGCTGCGATGAGAACAAACCTAAGCGGAAGCAGGAAAGACCCGCGACGTTCACGTGGGGCAAATAATCGCTGCTGTCTAATCGACTGCCCTATAGATTGAGCTGATAACTGTGTGGCACCCAGCGATAGCCGCCCTGCCCTATTTCCACAAAGCCAATGCCGGGAAAGGGCATATGAAAGCCTGCGACAAACAACTTATCGGCCGTGAGCATGTCGAGCATTCGTTTGCGGGTGGCGACAGCCTTGTCCTTGTCGTCATCCATTTCAAAATGCCACTCCGGTCGCTGCACGGCCATCACGTATTGCGTGAACGTGTCGGCGGAGATCACGATTCGCTTGCCGCTACTTTCGATGTGGAAGGCGAGCAACCCGGGAGAATGGCCAGCGGCATCGACAGCCGTAATGCCGGGGACAACTTCGTCGCCCGGCTTGATGAAGGTCGACCGGTCGGCCAGGGGCAGACATATCTTTACATAGAGCTCTCGATTGAATTTCCGAGCTTCCCGGACGTTTTCGCCGCGTTTCCAGAAATCGAATTCCGCAGCGCCGAAGACATACCGGGCTTTCGGAAATACCGGTTTACCGCCCTCTGTCAGCCCGCCAATGTGGTCGGGATGGCCATGGGTAAGGACGATCACATCGATGTCTTCTGGCTTGTAGCCAGCGGCCGCCAGTCGCTCCGCGGTTTGTCCTGGTGGCAGCCGCTTGCTGAGCTGTTCGTATTCGCGTGGCAGTGCACCGTTGCCCGTGTCGAACAGGATGAGTTGCTTTCCTGTATTCACGATAGTCGGAATGTTCGGATGCTCAAATCGCTGGGTGTCGATATTGTTCGCGCGCGCCAGGGCATGCACGTCATCTGCCGAGGCGTTGGCTCCGTAGTGGGGATGCAACCCATCACGGATGGCCTTCGCGTCCAAAACCGTGGCGACCTCGAAGCCGCCAAGCTTGAAGCGGTAGAAGGTGGGCTGCGATTCGCCTTGCAGTGATGCGGGCACTTGATTTCCTCCCAGTGTTGTCGCGCCTTAGGCGCATCCTTAGCAGTTGGCGCCGCAGACAATCCAGCGGCGAAAACCGCAATTTCGCTGAATAGAATGAGTGCCATAGAAAATTGATCTACCGCAACGCAGGAAACCGCCGGATATGCGATTCAGGAAGGCCGACAAAGGAGGCTGCGATGACCCATGATCAGGTTCATCAGGACGACTACCCGACGGTTAACTTTGTCCTGGATGCGATTGCCGGCTGGGTTAACAAGTATCGCGCATTGGCTAGCGCGCGTGATGAGCTCGGACAATGCAGTCCGGAAGACGTCAGACAAATCGCCAATGATCTCGGCATATCCGTTGGCGAGTTACGTACGATGTCTGCCAAGAACCCTCATGCCGCAGACCTGCTGGTCAAAATGCTGACCGCGTTGTCGGTGGATCCTGAGGCCGTAGCCAAGAGCGATTTGGCAACAATGCGTGATCTGCAAATATTGTGTACCAGTTGCGGGCACAAAGGCCGCTGTGCGCACGAACTCGCGGAAGGAACGGCTGCCGAACATTTTCAATCATTTTGTCCGAATGCCTTCACACTCGATGCACTATTGAAATCGAAAGAGCGCGCCTTGCATCGATAGTTAGGTCGGTGCAACTAACCGGCGGTTTTTTGCCGGTCGCTTTCCGCCGCGATTTTTTTGGCGTTTTTGCGCCTGGTTGGCGAAAGTTCCATCCATTGGTGGAGATGGCACGCTTGGCATTTGCATAAAACTCTAAGCGTAATTTCGCGAAGCATTTTACGCGCGTTTTATAAGCCATCTGTACAGCATTACGTCGAAAGTTATTCAACTGCCGACGGTGTTGATGGCCCCGCCAGCGTTGTTTCTCCCACTCAATGCAATCCGAAATCTGCTTTCCGCAAAGCACGGAGAAGCGCGGATCGCACCGTTACTTGCCGTCGTATTCCTGTTCGCGATGGTATGGGACGATCTCGAAACCGGTTTCTCAGCAGCGATAGCTTCGATGCAAACGGACGCCAATGCCGGATCCGTCGTATTGTCGTTCACCCATGGCGGATCTTCAGCAACCGGCGATTCCGAACTGGTGTTTCTGGTCGATTTCGATGCAGATCGCGAGACGTGCGAATTGGACAGCACGGTGGCATTGTCTCGCCTCAAGCTTGCAGCGATAAACGACAATGCTGCGACCGATCTTGTTCCGCTGCACGCGAATCCGACCGCACATGAGTCGGCAGACATCGTTTTTGCGAAGCTCGGCAGCAACGGCACATACCTTGTTTCCCATGCGCGTAAGGAAATGGTGTCGAAATTCTCGACAGCATATCGGTCGATTCTGAAATTGGCAGCCGTGGTGGGCTTGCCGCGCATCCAGGAAGAGGCCGCCCTTTCCCGCACAACAATTATCGGCACGATTTCGACCTACAATCCCTATCGTGACGGCAAAGAAGAAGGCGGTGCCCAGACGGCTTCAGGCGAATTGTACGATCCCTCGGCATGGACCGCTGCAATCCAAACCGGGTTACGGAGTCAATTTGGTGGGGTGCGCTACGGCAAGCTCTATCAGCCGGCCTACGCTCTCATTGCAAGCGGCGAAAAACAGTTGATTGTTAAGATCAACGACGTGGGTCCCCTAAAATCGGGCCGCGTGCTCGATCTCAATGAGCGCGGTATGCGCTATTTCGATCCGTTCCTCGCGCAAGGTCTTATTCAGGATGTGAAGATTACATTGTTGCCTGGCGAAGACTGGCAGACAGGCCCAGTTGGCGAGGTTTATGCAATCGATTTCGACGCCGCAAGGCGGCAGCGCCAAGATGGGCTCGCCAATGAGGGCTTTGAACTCGCCAATATGCGCGCCAGGCTTGATCATACGACAGAGCCCGACATGAAGGCAGATGCCCGCGTCGAAGTAAGGCTGAGTGGCGGATAAAGCCCTAACCGCCCAACTTTTTTAGGACCGCATCGAGCTGTTCCAAATTGCGATACTTGATGCGCAATGTCCCGCTTTCGCCCCGGTGATCGACGCTGACGTCGAGCCCCAATGCATTGGAGAGCCGTCGCTCAAGCGCACGGGTGTCAGCGTCTTTTGGAATATTAACGACAAAGCCCTTCGCCTCGCGACGCATATCGCGGAGCTGGCCTGCAACGTCCTTGCGCATGTCGGCTTCCAGATCGCGCACGCTCCAGCCGTTGTCGATGATCTCATGTGCGATCAGTTCGGCGTTGGGCTGCCCGACCAGGAGCCGTGCATGCCCGGCCGAAATTTTGCCGGTGCGGACCAATTGCTTCACAGGCTCAGATAGCTTCAGCAAACGGATCGTGTTTGCGATGTGCGGCCGGCTCTTGCCGACAATCTGCGCGACTTCCTCCTGCGTGCGATTGAAGTCGTCCATGAGCGCAAGATAACCGGTCGCCTCCTCGATCGGATTGAGATCGGTGCGTTGCACATTTTCGATGATGGCGTACTCAAGAGATTGCGCATCGTTCGCTTCGACGACTGCAATCGGTACGTCGTGAAGACCCGCGCGTTGCGCTGCGCGCCACCGCCGCTCCCCGGCGATGATCTCGAAGTTGTCGCCGCCCTTGAGCGCGCGCACGACGATCGGCTGAATAATGCCGCGCTCGCGGATTGATCCGGCAAGCTCATCGAGCTCATCATCGGTGAACAGTCGTCGCGGATTGCGCGGATTGGGTTGCAGATTTTCGATCGGTGCGCGACGGGGTTTACGCCCGCTGTCGGCGACGGGAGTTTCGTCACCGACATCGCCGATCAGCGCAGCAAGACCGCGTCCCAATCGCGAATGATCTGCCATCGCCGCTCCTGAATTCCGTGCCACGCTATCCCTTTCCGCGTTTGTTGGCCATTCCAGTGCGCGCGCGATCGCGCACTACCCCGCCTTCAAAGCCTTCTCTCGCTGGATGATTTCGGTCGCAAGACGCAGATAGGCTTCGCTGCCGACGCATTTAAGGTCGTAGACGAGCACAGGCTTGCCATAAGACGGCGCTTCCGAGATGCGCACGTTGCGTGGGATTATAGTCTCATACACCTTGTTCCCCATGAACTGGCGCACATCGGCGACAACCTGGTTTGAGAGATTGTTGCGCGAGTCATACATCGTCAGCACGATGCCGTGGATCGACAGCGTCGGATTAAGAGTCGTCTTGACCTGCTCGACGGTTTTCAAAAGCTGCGACAGGCCTTCGAGCGCGAAGAACTCACACTGCAGCGGCACAAGAATCGAATCCGCGGCTGCCATCGCGTTGACCGTCAGCAAGTTCAGCGATGGCGGACAGTCGACGAGCACGTAAGTGAAATCGTAAGGGCGCGTGCCGGTGTTGAGCTGGCGAAGCGCATTACGCAAGCGGAACGCCCGGTCACGTTGTTGGCCAATCTCAAGTTCGAGACCGGACAGATCGAGCGTCGACGGCGCAATAAAAAGTTGTGGCACTGCCGTTTGCAGGACCGCATCGCGCATCGGCGCGGCGCCGGTCAGTACGTCGTAGGTTGATGTCCTGCGCGATTTGCGCTCGATGCCGAGGCCCGTTGAAGCGTTACCCTGCGGATCGAGGTCTACGATCAGCACATGCTCACCGATCGCGGCGAGCGCCGTACCGAGGTTGATTGCAGTCGTGGTCTTGCCGACTCCACCTTTCTGGTTGGCAATCCCGAGGACCCGCGGTCGGTTGGAATCTGGTTTGACGGCCGGCTTGCCGAAGGCGACGACCGGGGTGTCAGCGGGCTGGTCTGAAGTAGGGCTCTCGGTCATGGCGGCTTTCCGTTGATGCGCCGGTGGCCTCGCAGGCCCCCCGAATCGGCCTCGGCCTGATCTGATGCTCTATCGAGCCTCGAGACCGCGAATCAGAACGATCGAACCTTCGGGACTGGTCTTGCTGGGCACTTTTGAGGCTTTGAGTCTCCAACATTTAGCGGCTTCGGTCAATTCGGCATCTACATCTTGACCCTTGGGGAAGAGACCGATCGCGCCCCGCGAAATGAAAGGAAACGCCTGATCGCACAGTGTTTTCAACGGGGCCAGTGCGCGCGCGGTAATAGCATCGACGGGTTCTGCACAGCTTTCCCCAAATTTCTCCGCTCGCATCGCGTGCACTACCGCCGGCGCCCCAGTCACGCTCGCCGCCTCGCGCAGGAATGCGGCCTTTTTTCCATTGCTTTCAACAAGATGGACGCGCGTCTCTGCCTCTTCAGCAAGCGCACAGGCGATCACCATGCCTGGGAAGCCACCGCCGGAACCGAGGTCGACCCAGGTCCTCGCCTGTGGCGCCAGCGGCAAGAGCTGGAGCGAATCGGCGACGTGGCGTGTCCAGATTTCACCGATCGTCGAATTTCCGATCAGGTTCAGCTTGTCTTGCCATCGCAACAGGGTTTCGACGAATCGGTCGAGACGGTCTTGCGTTTCACGTGGAACAGGAAACAGGGCGAGCGCACGCGCTTTGTCGGCAGAGAGATCTCGAGCCCCCTGCCCGCTTTTGCTCACGCCAATTTCGCTGAAGTTTTTTTGGCGCGCCGTGCATGGGCCACAAGCAACGTGAGCGCCGCCGGCGTGATGCCGTCGATGCGGCCCGCTTGCCCGATTGTGCGCGGTCGGTGCGCTTGCAATTTCTGCTTCATTTCATTGGAGAGCCCAGGCAGCGTCGCGTAGTCGAACTCATCCGGCAACTCAAAACTTTCGTCGCGCCGATACGCTGCAATGTCCGCCGCCTGACGCGAAAGATAGACATCGTATTTCGCATCAATCTCGATCTGCTCGGCGATCTTCGGTGCGAGCTCGCCAAAGCGCGGCCAGATTTTTGCGAGCTGTGTGATCGTCACGCTCGGATACGATAACAGTTCAAATGCCGAGCGCCGCTGCCCGTCTTTGTTCAACGACAGACCGTGGCGCTCTGCTTCCTTCGGCGTAAGTGAAATTGATTTTGCAAATTTGCGTGCATCGTCCAGCGCCGATTGTTTTTCTTGGTGCATGCGTGCACGTTTGGCGCCAACGCAGCCGATAGAAATTCCCTTGTCAGTCAGGCGCTGATCGGCATTGTCGGCGCGCAACTGCAGTCGATACTCTGCACGCGATGTGAACATGCGATACGGTTCGCTTACGCCGCGCGTCACGAGATCGTCGATCATCACACCAAGATACGCTTGCGCGCGATCGATGACGATTTCATCGCCCTCGCCCGCCAAAGCCGCCGCGTTGAGACCAGCAAGAAGTCCCTGTGCCGCAGCCTCTTCATAGCCCGTTGTGCCGTTGATTTGACCGGCAAGAAACAATCCGCGCAACTTTTTGGTCTGAAGCGTTGGCGTGAGTTCGCGCGGATCGACGTAGTCGTACTCGATCGCATAGCCAGGACGAACGATCCGCGCGTTTGTCAGTCCGGGAATTGTTGCGACGAACGCGTGCTGCACCTCTTCAGGAAGCGACGTCGAGATTCCGTTTGGATAAACGGTGTGATCGTCGAGACCTTCCGGCTCCAGAAAAATCTGGTGGCCGTCGCGCTCGCCGAACTTCACGATCTTGTCTTCGATCGACGGACAATAGCGCGGACCGCGGCTTGCGATCTGTCCCGAATACATCGGCGAACGATGAACGTTGTCGCGGATGATTTTGTGCGTGGATTCAGAGGTGCGTGTGATTCCGCATTTGATCTGTGGGTTTTCAATTTGCGTGGTGAAAATTGAAAATGGCTCGGGTGGATTGTCGCCCGGCTGCATTTCAAGTGCGGACCAATCAATTGTCCGGCCGTCGAGGCGCGGTGGCGTTCCGGTTTTCAAGCGGCCAAGCGCGAGGCCGAGATTTTCCAGCGTACGCGAAAGACCCATCGCGGGCGCCTCACCGACGCGTCCTGCCGGGATTTGTTTTTCGCCGATATGAATGAGACCGCGCAAGAAAGTGCCGGTCGTGAGAACCACCGCACCGGCTATGATTTCACAGCCATCCGCAAGCCGGACCCCACCTAGCCGCCCTGATTTGATCAAGAGATCGTCGGCCTCAGCCTCGATTATATCGAGGTTTGGAACGGCACGGATCGCAGCCTGCATTGCATGGGCATAGAGTTTCCGGTCGGCCTGGGCCCGCGGGCCGCGCACAGCTGGGCCTTTTCGACGATTGAGGACACGGAACTGGATGCCGCCCAGATCGGCGATTCGGGCCATAAGGCCGTCCAAAGCGTCGATTTCCCGGACCAGATGGCCTTTTCCAAGCCCGCCAATCGCGGGATTGCACGACATAGCGCCGATAGTGCTGAACCGGTGGGTTATGAGGGCCGTCTTCGCACCCATACGGGCCGCCGCCGCCGCGGCTTCACAGCCGGCGTGGCCGCCGCCAATCACAACGACGTCGAATCGATGTGCCATCAAAACCTCGAATGCCGCGTTTTAGCGGAGGACCGGGGAGGGGTCAAAATCAGTGGATTTAATGAAAATGTTTCACGTGAAACATCGCGCGGCGTCCGAAAATGCATCCATCCGGGATGTCCCTTTTGATCCACACCCCCTGTGGAAAACGCGGCCACCCATACAGCCGGCCGATGCTACGGAAGCTCGCAAACCCTCATAGTTATCCACCGTGTCTATTTTCCAATGCAGAAGTCCCGGAAAATAATGTCGAGAACGTCGTCAACGTCGACGCGGCCGGTGAGGCGGCCCAGGGCGCGTGCAGCAAGCCGCAATTCCTCGGCAAGAAGATCTTCGCGGTTTGACAGGTCCGGCACCAGCGCCCGGTGCAATGCGGTCAGCGCGTCTTGAAGCGTACGACGGTGACGCTCGCGCGTGACCACGGCACTCTCGGCGCCGGCTAGAAATTTTTCCGCATGGCGCGCCAGCGCATTCAATAACACGTCAAAGCCTTCACCGGTTTTAGCCGAAACACCGAATTCGGATTCATTAAATATGAGTTCACTTTCACTCTTTCCCGTTAATCCTTTGTTAGCCATGTTTCTTAAGGGTCTATTAACCCGAACGCTTGGTTCACTTTTTCCTTCTTGTTGTACTGAATGTTCATTTCTTTGAATAAGCCCTTGGTGCAAATCAATTTTATTCCGAATGAGCCAGACTGGCGTGAGCTCACTCTCCTTGGACAAAAGCACACCCACGTCGGACGGGAGATGAGTGACGCCGCCGGTCTCGCGACCTCCTAGAGAGCGCGAAGAAATTCCAGCGCCGGCACCAGGAGAGCGCCCAATATCTCCAGCGTCGTCGCTCAAGCGGCTAGCGTTCACCGCCACATCGGGCCGCATACCGTTTCCCGCTTCATCGGGCCGCGAGGTCTCCCCAGCTTCGACAATCCACAGAATCAGATCGGCTCCCGCGGCGCGTTCGCGCGCGCGGCGAACGCCTTCACGTTCCACGGGATCGTCAGTCTCTCGAATGCCCGCCGTATCGAGAAACGTGACCGGTAATCCACCAAGATCGAGATGCACCTCGATCACGTCGCGGGTCGTCCCGGCATAGGGCGACACGATCGCCGCTTCGCGTTTCGCAATCCGATTGAGAAGCGTCGATTTGCCGGCGTTGGGCGGCCCCGCAATGGCCACGACAAATCCTTCGCGCAAGCGCTCCCCGCGGTTGCCCTCTGCAAGCACCGACGCAATGTCGCCTTCAAGCGACCGGGCAATCTGCAGCGCCGGCGTTACAAGATCCTGCGGCACGTCAGCCTCATCGGAAAAGTCGATGCGCGCCTCAACAAGAGCAAGCGCCTGGATCAGCTGCCTCCGCCAGTTCTCGGACCGGTCCCTCAGCGCCCCCGCCATCTGCCGGAAGGCCTGGCGCCGTTGCCCCTCCGTCTCGGCCATCACCAGGTCGGCAAGGCCTTCCACCGCGGTCAGATCGAGCTTGCCGTTTTCAAAGGCGCGGCGCGTGAATTCGCCCGCCTCCGCGGGTCGTAGACCGTCGAACTGAGCAAGTGCTGCAAAGACCGCCGCGACGACGGCGTGACCGCCATGGAGCTGAAGCTCTGCGACATCCTCGCCGGTTTCGCTTTGCGGCCCCGGAAACCAGAGCGCCAGCGCCTGATCGACAATCTCGCCATCGCGCCCGCGGACGCGTGCGAGCGCAGCCTTGCGCGGATCAGGGATCCTGCCCGTGAGGGCCTTGAGCGCAGCGCCGGCGCGCGGCCCTGAAATACGCACAACGGCAATGGCAGCCGGCGGACGTCCGGACGACAGTGCGTAAATGGTTTCGCGCGTTGCATTCGACATCGCAGCGCACGGAAGCGCCGAGACAGGGCAGGGTCAAGCCCCGATAACGTTCGCGCAGGCTGTGAAACGTCGCAGCGCGACTCAGCGCCTCCTGAAAATCCTGCAGGTGCGATCCTCCCGCCCGCGATATGATCGTGCAAATCCACGATCTCTATGGGGAGGCGACATGACACCGAGTTTCCGCCTTATCGCGGTCCTGCCAGCGATTTTTGTTGCGTGTTTGAGTCAGCCTTTGGCAGCGGCAGACAACGATCTCGGTCGCGCGTATCGCGCGATTGCGTCAAAACGTTTTGTTGATCTCACGCACAGCTTCGATCCGCGATCCCCCGTTTGGTCCGGCTTCGGCCAAGCCAAAATGACACCCGCAGCCGATCCAAAGACGCAGCGCCCTTACACCATCAAGGAAGACGGTTTTCGCACAACGCTCTACGAGTTCGTCGGCCAGTACGGTACCCACGTCGATCCACCGGCGCATTTCGACGAAAAAGGGATCACCATGGATGCGATCCCCCTCAAGCAGATGATCCTGCCACTCATTGTTTTGGATGCGACTCCTTATCTGCAAACGGATCCGAACCACGCCTTTTCTCTCACGGACTTGCGTGCATGGGAAAAACGGCACGGCCGTATCCCGCGTGGATCCTTCGTGGCGCTGCGAACCGACATGTACAAGGACTGGGACACCGACCCCGAACGATTCAAGCGCGCTCCGTTTCCTGCCTGGTCATTCGAGACAATCAAGTTTCTCTATGAGCAGCGCGGCGTCGTGGCGACGGGTCACGAGTCGCTCGACACCGACACAACCGACAAGATGGAATCCGAGACATACATCCTTCAGCACGGCCACTACCAGATCGAAGTCATGGCCAATCTCGATAAGGTGCCGCCGAAAGGCGCTTTGATCGTCGTGACCTGGCCGAAGGTCCGCAACGGGCTCGGATTTCCCGCGCGGGCTTTTGCGATATTGCCGTGAGACGGTATTCGCCGCGGCAGGAACGATTCAGCCCGGCGTGCTGTTCTATAGTCGACGCGCCCCGCAGACGCTGTTTCCCGCCAGCGTCAAATCACGCTAGGTTCGGACAATGTCGCTTCCTCACAGTACCGATCACGTGAACCGCCTCGCTCAGGCGACGTCGCCCTACCTTCTTCAGCACAAGCACAATCCGGTCGACTGGTGGACCTGGGGTCCGGAAGCACTGGGGGAGGCCAAACGCACGAATAAGCCGATCCTGCTGTCGGTCGGCTACGCCGCCTGCCACTGGTGTCATGTGATGGCGCACGAGTCTTTTGAGGACGAGGCGACCGCGCGCGTGATGAACGAACTGTTCGTCAACATCAAGGTCGACCGCGAAGAGCGCCCCGACATTGATCAGATCTACATGAACGCATTGCACCTGTTGGGAGAGCAGGGTGGTTGGCCTTTGACGATGTTCCTCACCTCAAAGGCGGAGCCGGTCTGGGGTGGCACATATTTTCCGAAAGAATCGCGTTTCGGCCGGCCCGCTTTCGTCGATGTCCTTCGCGAGGTGTCGCGGTTGTTCCGGGACGAACCCAACCGGATCGAACAAAACCGTGTGGCGCTGCTGTCCCGGCTTGCCGAGAAGGCGAGGCCGGCAGACAAGGTGACCATTGGCTTGAAGGAGCTCGATGCGGCTGCCATGCAAGTCGGCAATATGTTCGACCAGGTCAACGGCGGTTTGCGCGGCGCTCCAAAGTTTCCGCAGCCCGCAATTCTCGAAATGCTCTGGCGCGCGGGGTTGCGCACCGGCGATGCGCGCTTCTTCGAGACCGTCGAGCACACTCTCGCTCGCATGAGCGAGGGGGGGATCTATGATCATCTCGGCGGCGGGTTCTCCCGCTATTCGGTGGACGAGCGTTGGCTCGTCCCGCATTTCGAAAAAATGCTCTACGACAACGCACAACTGCTCGAGTTGCTGTCGTTAGCATGGCAGCGCGGCGAAAACACGCTGTTTAGCCAGCGCGCGCGCGAAACGGTCACATGGCTTGCTCGCGAAATGACAACGGGCGAGGGAGCCTTCTCGGCCTCGCTCGACGCCGACTCGGAAGGCGAAGAAGGCAAATTCTACGTCTGGACCTACGATGAAGTGACCAAATGCCTGGGCAAAACCGACGGCGAATATTTCGCACGCCACTACGACGTACAGCCCGATGGCAACTTCGAAGGCAATAGTATCTTTAACCGCCTAGCTGGTCTCGATCGCACTGCCGAGGATGAAACCCGCCTGACACGACTGCGCGCGAAGTTGCTCGCGGTACGCGACATGCGTATCCGACCCGGGCTTGACGACAAAGTGCTCGCCGACTGGAACGGGCTGATGATCGCCGCTCTCGTCAACTCAGCGGTCATTCTCGACGAGCCGGATTGGCTCGCGATGGCGCGGCGCGCGTTTGATTTCATTGCGCGAACAATGACAAAAGGCGACCGCCTCGGCCACTCCTGGCGCGAGGGAAAGTTGCTCTTTCCCGGACTCGCTTCCGATTTCGCAACCATGATCCGTGCCGCACTGTCGCTCTATGAAGCCACCGGCGAACGCGGCTATCTCGAACAAGCTCTCGCGTGGCAGAATTCTTTCGACAAGCACTACGCCGACGCCGAGACTGGCGCCTATTATCTCTCCTCCGACGACGCCGATGACCTAGTGCTGCGGCCGCATTCCACCCAGGACGACGCCACGCCGAATCCAAACTCAGTGGCAGCGCAAAACCTCGCCAGGCTCGCGGTGCTTTCCGGCGACGACAAATGGCGGACGCGGGCGGATCGCCTGATCGAAACGATACTTTCACGGGCAGAACGCAACCTGTTTGGCCATGTCGCGCTGCTCAACGCTCTTGATTTGCGGCTGCGTGCCGCCGAAATCGTGCTGACCGGTCCTGACGCCGCGCGTCTCGCGAAAGCGGCGCTGAAATTACCTTATCTCGACCGCATCATTCTTCGCGCATCGAACGCCGGCGACCTGCCGTCATCGCACCCCGCGCAGGAAAAATTGAAGGCCGCACCAGAAAGCGCGGCCTTCGTCTGTGTCGGTGAACGCTGCTCGCTTCCGGTAACCGATGCCGCCCAGATTTCACCGGCGGTTTCGGCCATGCGGCAATAATAGCTCGTTACGTATTCATCGATTCGAAGAACTCTGAGTTGCTCTTCGTATTGCGCAACTTGTCGAGCAGGAAGTCGATGGCGTCCATCGTGCCCATCGGGTTCAGAATCCGGCGCAAAACGTACATTTTCTTGAGGATTGCAGGGTCGGTGAGAAGCTCTTCCTTGCGCGTGCCGGACCGTGTGATGTCCATCGCGGGGAATGTGCGCTTATCGGCGACCTTGCGGTCGAGGATCAGTTCTGAGTTGCCGGTGCCCTTGAATTCTTCGAAAATCACTTCGTCCATCCGGCTGCCGGTGTCGATCAGGGCCGTCGCGATGATGGTGAGCGAGCCGCCTTCCTCGATGTTACGTGCGGCGCCGAAGAAGCGTTTCGGCCGCTGAAGCGCGTTGGCGTCAACGCCGCCGGTCAGCACCTTGCCGGAGGAGGGCACCACGGTGTTGTAGGCACGGCCCAGACGCGTGATCGAATCGAGCAGAATTACGACGTCGCGTTGATGCTCGACCAGGCGCTTCGCCTTTTCGATCACCATTTCCGCGACCTGCACGTGACGCGACGCCGGTTCGTCAAACGTCGAGGAAATCACCTCACCCTTCACCGAGCGCTGCATATCCGTGACTTCTTCCGGCCGTTCATCGATGAGCAGCACGATCAGATAAGTCTCGGGGTGATTGGTGGTGATTGAATGCGCAATGTTTTGCAGCAGCACGGTCTTGCCGGTGCGCGGAGGCGAGACAATGAGCGCACGCTGGCCCTTGCCGATCGGAGCTACAATGTCGATGACCCGGGCGGAGAGGTCTTTCTTGGTTGGATCTTCGTATTCCATTCTGAGCCGCTCATCGGGATAGAGCGGGGTCAGGTTATCGAAATTGACCTTGTGCCGTGCCTTCTCGGGGTCCTCGAAATTGATCGTGTTGACCTTGAGCAGCGCGAAATAACGCTCGCCTTCTTTCGGAGAGCGAATGTGGCCTTCGACTGTGTCACCGGTGCGCAGGCCGAAACGGCGGATCTGGCTTGGCGAAACGTAGATATCGTCCGGCCCAGACAGGTAATTCGATTCCGGCGAGCGCAAGAATCCGAAGCCATCGGAGAGCACCTCGACAACACCCTCGCCGATGATGTCGACTTCTTGCGTCGCGAGCTGCTTCAGGATTGCGAACATCAGCTCCTGCTTACGCATGGTGCTGGCGTTCTCAACCTGATGTTCTTCGGCAAACGCAACGAGATCGGCAGGGGTCTTGGACTTGAGGTCCTGGAGTTTCATTTCCCGCATTGGGGGTTTACGTCCTTGGAAGCGTTACAGCGAAGCTTTGAAAACAAAAAACTTGCGCCGTTTGACTTTGGAGAGAGATCGCAGGTCTGGGGTGACGAGTTAGTAGGGAGAGGCCCGGAACCCGATGCTGCGACCGGCCCAAACACTTAGGGAGCCGGAACGCGACTGCATCCGCCTGCGTTCGGTGGGATGCCATCAAGATAAGTTGAGCCACCGTTCGACGCAAGAGGGCAGGCGCGTGTGAGCAACTGCGGGGATGACTTAGAACGGTTTAACCGTCGCCAGGATGACGATGACGATCAGCAGGATCGTTGGTATCTCATTGACAATACGAAAGAATTTTTGACTATGTGAATTCCGGTCGTATCGGAATTCATTTACCCAGTGCGCAAATAGGCCGTGCACAATGGTCATGGCAACCACAACGACAAATTTGCCCTGAAACCACCCGGCGCTAAACCATTGCCCGAGCAACACCAAAGCGATGCCCGCGATCCAGGTAAGGGCCATGGCCGGCATCATGATGAAGTTGAGAAGGCGGTGCTCCATCGTCTTAAAAGTTTCCGACTGCTTGGACCCGACAGGAGCAACCGCGTGATAGACGAACAGTCGCGGCAGGTAGAGCATCCCTGCCATCCACGCGATCACGGCAACGATGTGCAGCGCTTTCACCCAGAGGTACATCTCAGTTACCTGCGTACGCGCTTAAGCATGCGTTCCACGTGCGCGATCGGGGTGTCGGGCAATATCCCATGCCCGAGATTAAAAATCAGCGGGCCATCGCCGAGATGACGCATCACGTCATCGACTTCACGATCAAGAGCTGTACCCCCGGCCAAAAGAGCAAGTGGATCGACATTGCCTTGCACCGGGACACGTGATTGCAGTGCATCACGCGCAATGGAGCGCTCAAACGTCCAATCGATGCCGATGGCGCTCACTCCCGTCATCTCCACGTAAGAAAGAGCCATCGCACCAGCTCCGCGCGGAAATCCAATAATCTTGGCGCGCGGTACGTGTCGGCGCACGCCCTCAACGATTTTTTGTGTAGGAACGATACACCAGCGATCAAACTGTTCAGGACCAAGGACACCAGCCCAAGTATCGAAAATCTGCACACAATCCGCGCCGGCCTGAAACTGTCCCACCAAGTACTCAATTGATGCATCCACGAGGCGATCAATCAGCCGAGAAAAACTCTCGGGATCGCGATGGGCGAACAGTCGCGCTGGCGCCTGATCAGGTGTTGCCTGTCCTGCCACGATATACGTTGCAACCGTCCAAGGAGCTCCGCAAAATCCTATCAGCGCCGTCTTATCATCAAGCAAAGTTTTGACCTGTCGCACCGTTTCATAGATCGGCGCCAGAACATCTCGATCAGCTACCTCCCGCATCCCCGAAAGCCCATCCGCATCACTCAAGGGGTCGAGCTTCGGCCCTTCACCAGCCAGGAATTCAACCTTCCGGCCAAGCGCCAACGCCACAACAAGAATATCGGAAAACAGGATGGCAGCATCGAAGCCAAATCGCCGGATGGGCTGCAATGTCACTTCCGCAGCCCGTATCGGGTTGAAGCAAAGATCGAGAAACCCTCCCGCCTTTTCGCGAGTCGTACGATACTCCGGCAAATACCGTCCCGCTTGGCGCATCAACCATATCGGTGGAATCGCTTCGCGTTTGCCTTCCAGCACCTGCAAGAGCTTTTTCCCCACGGCACCACTAGTCCCGTCTTTATCCATTAAGAATCTTCTTAGAATCTGTAGTGTTTGTTAGAGCGTTGATTGGACTCATGCCTGCCGATCAACATTCTGTCCACCGACTGGCAAAAGCCCTTCCAGAATGAGGCTTAATTCAAGGTCGATTCTATCCACAGCGGTGGCACTGAATTCTGGGGCTTTGACGGACATATCCCTTTGTTTCCCCATATGACTGTCCACATGTCAGCAGTCAGGCACAAATTAGTCCGTGTAGCGGTCCCCATCTCGTGCGGTGTGGAAGAAAATTAGACTCTCGGTCATGGCCGGCTTGTTTGTTAAGGTAGGCCGTGGCCTTCTCCCGTCGTATCCACAGGCTTTCCGGCCAATATACAGATGCCTGAGACCGGCTATTTCCACTTACATCTGGTATCGGACGCTACTGGCGAAACCTTGATAACTGTCGCGCGGGCGGCGGCTGCGCAGTACGCAAATGTGTCGCCGGTTGAGCACCTGTATCCAATGGTGCGGTCGAAAAAACAGCTGGATCACGCTCTTACTGAGATCGCGGAATCGCCCGGTCTCGTTTTGTATACCCTGCTTGAAGAGGACCTCATCGAAGCCCTGGAGAAGAAATGCCGCGAGCTTGGATTGCCCTGCATGTCGATCCTCGGACCGGTCCTGCGCCTGTTTCAGTCTTATCTTGGGGCCGAGACAATCCATCGAGCTGGCGCCCAGCACGTGCTCAATGCGGAATATTTCCAGCGCATCGACGCTTTGAACTTCACGATGCTGCACGATGACGGCCAGCACGCCGAAGGACTCGAGGAAGCAGACGTGGTGCTTGTGGGGGTCTCTCGTACATCCAAGACGCCAACTTCAATCTACCTCGCCAATCGCGGCGTAAAAACGGGAAACGTCCCACTGGTGCCGGGCGTGCCGTTGGCGCCCGCCGTCGAGAAACTTGCCCGACCTCTTGTTGTCGGTCTCTATGCGAGCCCGGAGCGTATCGTGCAGATCCGCGAGAACCGTCTGCTCGGACTGAAAGCTCACCGCGACGATGACCAGTATATTGATAAGGCCGCGGTGGCCGAAGAAGTCTCATTCTCTCGTCGCCTTTGCGCCAAGCACAATTGGCCGACAATTGATGTCACACGCCGGTCGATTGAAGAGACGGCGGCAGCTGTTATGCGTTTGCTGACCGAGCGCCGGCGTCACCCGGTAGGATGATCCATGGCGCTTTGGCTCGCTTCGCAACCTCTGGTGCTTGCTTCGCGTAGCGATGTACGTGGCAAGATTCTGGCAGCAGCTGGGCTGCGCTTCGAAATAAGACCATCGGCAATCGACGAACGCGAGATCGAGGCTCAAGCCAGTATCAATGATCCCGCGGGCGTCGCGCGCCACCTGGCGCATGCGAAAGCAAGGGCCGTGGCAGATGACCGTCCGGGACGGGTGGTCCTCGGCGCCGATCAGACGCTGGCGCGCGGCGCCAAGCGCTTTACCAAGCCGGCTGACCGCGACATCGCTTCCGCACAGCTGCGAGACTTGCGCGGCCGCACGCACGAACTGCACTCTGCGCTCGCCCTGGTTCACGACGGTTCGTTGCTATTTTCTTGCGTCGATACCGCCCGATTGACTATGCGCAACTTCAGCGATCGTTACCTCGAGGACTACCTCGATATGGCGGGTGATGGCGCGCTCAAAAGCGTCGGCGGATATCAACTCGAAGGTATCGGCATTCACTTGTTTGAGCGGGTGGAGGGCGACTATTTCACGATCCTCGGGTTGCCGTTAATGCCGCTGCTGGCATACTTGCGTCAGAACAAGTTTATCGACAGCTGACCCAATGTTTGTGCTCGGTCTCACCGGCTCGCTGGGTATGGGGAAATCGACCACGGCGGGATTCTTCGCCGAATTGGGCGTACCGGTTCACGATGCCGACGCAGCTGTCCATCGCCTTTACAAAGCCGAAGCCGTGCCGCTCATTGAGGCCGCATTTCCCGGCACCACCGCCCACGGCGAAGTCGATCGCGAAGAGCTTGCCAAGCGCGTGCTGGATGACCCCACGGCGATCAAGAAACTCGAGGGAATCGTGCATCCGCTCGTGCGCGCCGCCGAGCAGCATTTCCTTGCCGAGGCAGAAAGGAAAAATGCCCAGGTCGCAGTTTTGGATATCCCCCTGCTGTTTGAGACTGGCGGTGACCGGCGCTGCGACGCCGTCGTGGTCGTATCTGCACCCGAAGACGTTCAGCGCACGCGTATTTTCCAGCGTCCTGGCATGACGCCGCAGAAGTTCGCGGGGATTGCAGCAAACCAAATGCCTGATGCGGAAAAACGAAAGCGCGCTGATTTCGTCGTGGATACATCGAAAGGATTCGACGCTGCACGTGCGCAGGTACGTGAAATTCTCGCGCGAGTAGCTAGAATGCCGAAGCGACGTCACTGATTCTGCAGCACACAAGCGCCATGCGTGAAATCGTCCTCGACACCGAAACAACAGGCCTCGATCCGGCCCAAGGCCATCGGCTCGTTGAACTGGGCTGCATTGAACTGCTCAACGGGATACCAACTGGGGCGACGTTCCACGCCTACATCAATCCCGAGCGCGACATGCCCGCCGAGGCATTTGCAGTCCACGGCCTATCCGCCGAATTTCTGAAAGAGCACAGGCGGTTTATCGACGTCGTCGACGATTTTCTTACCTTCATTGGCGACGCTCCGCTTGTGATTCACAATGCGGGGTTCGATCACGCTTTTCTGTGTGCTGAACTTAAACGTGTCGAGCGCGAATTGATCGCGCGCGAAAGGCTCATCGACACGCTGCTGCTCGCACGTCGTAAGCACCCGGCAGGGCCTAATCGACTCGATGACTTATGCGTCAGGTACGGCATCGACAACTCGCGCCGAACGAAGCACGGTGCACTGCTCGATGCGGAGATACTTGCCGAGGTTTACGTCGAATTGATTGGTGCACGGCAGGCGCAGCTCGGTCTTGCCGAATCCAGCGAGCGCGGACCGAACGGCCCTGACGATGCAATTGTCGTACGTGCGCGCCCTCAGCCGTTGGCGGCGCGGTTGAGCGAGGCAGAACTTGCCGCGCACCGCGACTTTGTAGCTGGCCTCGGCGAAAACGCGTTGTGGGGCTATTACCAGCCTGCGAGTATTTGATCAGCTGCCGGCGGCAGGCGCCGGCGTTGGCTGCACCTGGGCCATCTTCTGGCGATACAGACTGACAAAGTCCACAGGATCGAGCAGGAGCGGCGGGAAGCCGCCGTTACGGACCGCAGTCGCAATGACCTCCCGCGCAAACGGGAACAGCAGACGCGGGCATTCGATCATCACGACCGGGTTGAGACTTTCTTGCGGCACGTTTCGAATTCGGAACACCCCGGCGAATTCCAGCTCGAATCGGAATAACAATGTCGAGGACGTCTCGGCTTTCCCATCCAGTTTAATCGCAACCTCAACCTCTGATTCTGACAAAGGTGTCGCGCCCACATTGATCTGAATTGCGATCTGCGGTTGTTCCTGCCGGACGTTGAGCGATTGCGGCGCGTTTGGGTTCTCGAACGAAAAATCCTTGATGTATTGGGCAACTACGGTGAGCTGCGGTTGCTCCTGGCCAGCTCCCGGTGTCGGACCGACTTGTGCTGGCCCCCCATTTGTCGTCGTCATAAACGCTCCTTCAGACCACGCCACAGCGCGCGCGGCGGTTGGCTAACATAGGGTCGGTGAGGGAACAAGGATGCACGCCGATCAGCGTCGGCGCTCATCCTTGCGATGGTCAGACAATGAGGGGTCATGCACCTGATGCCACTGTTCGGGCGCAAGATCGACGACGCCGTCTTCTTGTCGAGGCGCTGCGCCGATAAAAGTGCGGCGCAGCGATCCGACCAGCAGGACCAGGGCGACAACGTCGGTAATAAACCCCGGAATCAGCAGTAAAATCCCCGCGAGCAGCGTGAAGCCGCCCCCAGCGTCTGTCTGCAGGGCCGCAAAAGAACCGTGGTCCAGTTTGACACGAATGCGGGCCACATGGCCGCTGCCGGCATGGCGCAAAATCACAGCGCCGCAAAGCGATCCGGCCAATATCAAGCTTAACGCCCACCCGAAGCCAATTGTCGCAACAACTGCACTGAACGCGGCAAGTTCCAGGATGGGCACCGCGAGGACTGCCAATATTACCCATTTTGCCACATTCATCGGTGCTTCTCTGATAGTGCGATGTTGGCCTAGGCGTCCTGATCGTCTAAGGTTCGCTTGAGAGACCTGAATTGCGCCGAAGCACCGGCGCGAGGCCCGGCCCAACGGATTGATGCGGCCAATAACGGATGCAACAGCGGCGGTGCCGATCGACGGCATTCGATCGTACGCAAACGCAAATCCGGCCGGCGAGTGGCCACGGTAGCCGAAAGCATGCGAGACGTGTTCGATATCTATACCATCATTTTTCTGGCGCTCGCGGTGTTCATTTTCCTGCGCCTGCGCAGTGTATTGGGTCAACGGACGGGCAGGGAGCGACCGCCGTACGATCCATATTCGGCGCGTGAGCCCGTACGGCCGGCACCGGAGAAAGTTGTTGCGCTTCCCAATCGGACGACGGAGACGGTCGCACCAAAGCCCACGGATCCTGTCGAGAGTCCGTCGGATCGATGGAAGGGTGTTGCAGAGACTGGCTCAGTCATTGCTGGGGGACTTGACGCTATTGCCGCCGCTGATTCAAATTTCGACGGCAAACATTTTTTGACCGGCGCGCGTGCGGCCTATGAAATGATCGTCAACGCTTACGCCGAAGGCGATCGACGGACATTGAAAAATCTTCTTGCGCGCGAGGTCTATGACGGCTTTGAGAGCGCGATCGCAGAGCGGGAAAAGCGCGGCGAGACGGTGGAGAGTCGGTTTGTATCGATCGACAATGCCGATATCACAGCTGCTGAACTACGTGGCCGCAATGCGCAAGTGACGGTGCGCTTCCAGTCAAAGCTTGTTTCGGTCACACGCGACAAGGATGGCAAGGTCATCGACGGGAATGCCGAGAAAATGACCGACATTACCGATGTCTGGACCTTCGCACGTGACGTCAGTGCACGCGATCCGAACTGGAAATTGATTGCCACCGAAGCCGGGCAATGAGCGCATGCCGGAGCCGCTTTTCCGCACACTCCTTCAATTTTGCTTTGGTCTCTCGATAACCGCCGCAACCATAGCCCCGGCGTTGGCCACCAGCGTTCATTTGCGCAACGCGCGCGCCGAGGCCGTCAGCTTTGCTGACCTCGCAGGCTGGAAGGACGACGACCAAAAAGCGGCCTTCGACACTTTTCTCAAGAGCTGCGGTGCTATTCTGAACGGCACGCGCGCGATGCGGGCGGCACGGCCGTTCTATGGTGCCCTGTTTAAGGTGTGCGAGCGCGCGGTGTCGGCTGGCGAACTCGATCGCGACCGCGCTCGCGCCTTTTTCGAGGACAACTTCAAGCCGATGCGTGTCACCCCGGCCGGCCAGACGCAGGGATTTTTCACCGGGTACTACGAGACGGAAGTGGACGGCTCACGCTTTCCCAGTGATGAATACTCCATTCCGATGTACGCGGCGCCGGCCGAAACCGTGAGAAAACGTCAGAGCAAGGTTTTCGCCGATCTTGACCGCACTAGAATCGAGGATGGTGCTCTCGCGGGAAAGAGCTTGGAAATCTGCTACGTCAAAAGCCCCATCGACGCCTTCTTTGCCCAGATTCAAGGCTCGACGCGAGTTAAACTCGACAGCGGAAAATTGCTGCGACTGAATTATATCGCGAGCAACGGAATGCCTTATACGCCGGTCGGAAAGTTCCTGATTGACCGCGGTATTGTTTCAAAAGAAGAAATGTCGATGGACAAGATTCGCGAATTCATGGAGGCGAATCCCGAAGAAGGAAAAGCGCTGCGGCAGAAAAACCGCTCTTTCGTTTTCTTTCAGGAAACCGCATTGAGCGCACACGACGAGTGCATCGGCGGACAGGGCGTTCCACTTACCCCGGGCCGCTCGCTGGCGGTTGACAAGAAGATTCATATTTATGGAACGCCAATCTGGATCGATGCCGAGTTTCCGATCGATAGCGAAAAGCCGGAAACCAAATTCCGTCATCTGCTGGTGGCGCAGGACACCGGATCAGCGATTGTTGGGCCGGCGCGCGCCGATATCTATTTTGGGCACGGCGAAGAGGTCGGTCACATCGCAGGGCGCATCAAGCAGAACGGGCAGTTCGTGATGCTCGTACCGCAGAGTGTCGCAGTCAGCGGCAGCGCAGTAGCGGCCGTGACGAATATCCCGCTTCCAGCACCGCGCCCGAAAATGATCGTTACCGCCGCGGCCCGTTCGAGCACGACCGGAAGCGTGTCGGCACAGCGTGCCAAGCGGCGTCACTAGCTCGATGAAGCCCAGCGACGGCAAACGGCGTCGCGCCCTCTCTGCCGAAGAGCGGGTGTTGTGGACCGCTATCACCAAATCGATTGCGCCGCTGCGGGATTCGGATAGCTCGGAAGACGTTGAGACGGCGGAACATATCGCTCCGCAGATCGATATACCTTCTCCAAAAAAAGCACGGGTGGCTGAACCGGCAGGCAATAGGGCGCCGCCGCCCCTTGCAGCGCTCGGACGTCGCATCCGCACGCGGGTCGCTCGCGGCAAAGAGGTAATCGATGGCCGCCTTGATTTGCACGGGCTGACCCAAAGCGAAGCGCACACGGCACTTTTGCGTTTCCTGCGGGCCGCGACCGCACGCGACGCCCGGCTTGTGCTTGTCATCACCGGAAAAGGGGGCCGAGGCGAGGGTGAGCGAGGAATCCTCAAGCGTCAGGTGCCGCAGTGGCTAAGCCTGCCGGAATTTCGGGCATTGATAATCGGCTTCGAGCAAGCGCACGCTGCTCATGGAGGCGAAGGCGCGCTGTACATCCGGGTGCGGCGCACGCGGCACCTTTGAAGTCGCAGTGCATATCAGAGAATAAAGCGGCTTAAATCGGCGTTCTTTGCGAGATCACCGACGTGCTTCTGCACATAGTCCGCATCGATTTTGACGTGTTCGCCGGAACGATCGGGCGCCGCAAACGAGACTTCGTCGAGCACTCTTTCCATTACTGTCTGTAGTCGACGGGCGCCGATATTCTCGACGCTGGCATTCACCGCGACGGCGATATCCGCAATGGCATCGATGGCATCTTCGCCGAATTCAAGCGTCACACCCTCGGTGCTCATGAGCGCAATATACTGCTTGATCAGCGAGGCTTCCGGCTCGGTCAGGATTCGGCGTAGATCGTCACGTGTGAGCGCTTTGAGCTCGACACGGATCGGCAGCCGCCCTTGCAGTTCGGGCAACAAGTCCGATGGCTTTGATATGTGAAACGCGCCGGACGCGATGAAGAGAATGTGGTCGGTTTTGACCGGCCCGTGCTTTGTATTGACAGTGGTGCCTTCAATTAACGGCAGCAAGTCGCGCTGCACGCCTTCGCGTGATACGTCGGCGCCCCGCAACCCCTCCCGACCAGCAATCTTGTCAATCTCGTCGAGAAACACGATGCCATTTTGCTCGACAGCCCTTATGGCTTCCTGCACCAGCTGATCGGTGTCGAGGAGCTTGTCGGATTCTTCATTGACCAATATGTCGTGCGACTCCTGAACAGTTACGCGTCGCGTCTTTGTGCGACCGCCGCCGAGTTTGCCGAAGATATCGCCGATATTGATTGCGCCCATCTGTGCGCCCGGCATGCCGGGTATCTCGAACATCGGCATGCCGCCACTGCCGGCCTGCACTTCGATCTCTATTTCCTTGTCGTTCAACTCGCCTGCTCGCAGCTTCTTTCGGAAACTCTCCCGTGTGGCAGGACTTGCGCCAGGGCCGACCAGTGCGTTGAGGACGCGTTCTTCCGCCGACTGTTCGGCTCGTGCCTGGACGTCCTTACGCTTTCGCTCGCGCACAAGTGCGATTCCAATCTCAACGAGATCGCGCACAATTTGCTCGACATCGCGGCCGACATATCCGACTTCGGTAAATTTGGTTGCCTCGACTTTCAGGAACGGCGCGCCAGCAAGCCGCGCGAGTCGGCGGGAGATCTCGGTCTTGCCGACGCCGGTGGGGCCGATCATCAGGATGTTCTTCGGGAGCACTTCCTCGCGCAGCCTTTCGTCAAGCTTTAACCGCCGCCAGCGGTTGCGCAGCGCGATTGCAACTGCGCGTTTTGCGTCGCCCTGGCCGACGATATAGCGATCCAGTTCGGAGACGATTTCGCGGGGAGAAAAGTCGGTCATGATCAGTATCGGGTTTCAGGTTCAGTCGCCGGCCTTAATAAGAAGCGCCGCTGGCAGGGGAAATCGAGCGCTTTCGCTCACGACTTCAAGGCCTCGACGGTGACATTGCGATTGGTGAAGACGCAAATCTCCGCCGCGATGTCGAGCGACTTTCGCACGATCTGCTCGGCATCGAGCGGCC
>Ga0207428_10000284_pt1 | contig 68587 bp, 65 predicted proteins | sample RhiMethybrSRZTD1_FD_187600 | JGI IMG/M metagenome (GOLD analysis project Ga0207428, IMG submission 187600) | Populus rhizosphere microbial communities from Tennessee, USA - Rhizosphere MetaG P. TD hybrid SRZTD1 (SPAdes) (version 3) | ecosystem: Host-associated > Plants > Roots > Rhizosphere >... | reverse complement strand
CGGGAGTTTGGTCCTAGAGCTCCGGGCGCAATGCCCGGCCGCGCGCCCGGAAGACTTCGCGACCCGCCGATTTCCAGGCTTCACGCGTGGTACGGCGCTTGCCTGTGGTCGGGATCAGGAGGTGCCTAATGCTAACGCTCGACAAGCTAAAGACGGCGGCCGACGAGCTCAAGAACAAGGTCGACGAGGTAGGAGCTGTCGCCCTGGAGCAGCTCGGCAAATCGCAGCGCGAGCTCAATGAGATCATTCCGATCCTGAAAGGGCTGGGATTGTCCGTCCGCAACTTCAAGGTGGACATGGCGTTGGTGCCGGTGATCCGGCTCACCCTGGTCGGCAACGTCGCGGCAATCGAGCCGGACAAGCTCAAGGCCGCGATCGACAAGCACAAGGAGAGGAAGCTGCTCGTGGTCGTCCTGGAGGCCCTGCGGACCGCGGCGCTCCTGAAGAGTCAGCTGGGTGATCTGGGTTTCCGAGGCGTCGCTGCTGAGGTCGTGGTGTCGGTGCCGCCGGCGGTCAACGTGGAGTTCCTGAAGGATCCGCCGGCGCTGGAGGTATGAGCGAAGAGGCTCGCGCCGATCCCCAGCCAGTTTCGCCGGGGGCTCCGATCCTGTATTCTCGCTGTCATCCGACGATGCTATAGTCACGGCCTGCAGCGCGAGACCACAAAGGAGCCCGGCCAATGAAAGAGCTCAACATCTGGATGAACGGCAAGCTCGTGCCCCCGGCGCAGGCCGTCCTGCCCGTGAACAGCGCCGCCGTGTTCTACGCGACCAACGTGTTCGAAGGGCTCCGCGCCTACTGGAACTCGGCGGACGACGAGGTGTACTCCTTCCGTCTGCCCGAGCACTTCCAGCGCTTCCGCGAGTCGATGAAGATGATGCGCTTCACGATTCCCTACAGCGATCTCGACCTCTACGAGGCCGTGCGGCAGGTGCTTTCCGGAAACGAGATCAAAGAAGACATCCACATGCACATGTGCGCGTACGTGACGGGCACTGGGCTCAACGCCACCACGCCGACCGGGATCTACATCAACCCGCGGCGCCGGCCGCGCGTCGAGGAAGGCGGCGGGCTCAAGTGCTGCGTGAGCTCCTGGGTACGCACGTCGGACAACGCGATCCCGATTCGCCTGAAGTGCGGCGCCAACTACCAGAACGGACGGCTCGCGACCCTGCAGGCCAACGCCGACGGCTACGATCAGCCGATCCTCCTCAACAGGGAGGGCCACGTCGCCGAGGGCACCGGCGCGACCTTCTTCATGGTGCGCAAGGGCCGGCTCGTGACGCCGCCGGTCACCGCGGACATCCTCGAGAGCATCACGCGGACGACGTTGATGGACTCAATCTGCCCCGAGCTCCTCGGCATGGGCGTGGTCGAGCGCGAGATCGATCGCACCGAGCTCTACGTGGCCGACGAGGCGTTCCTCTGCGGCAGCGGCTACGAGATCACGCCGATCCTCTCGATCGACAAGTTCCCGCTCGGCGACGGCAAGGTGGGCCCGATCACGGCGCGCCTGACGCGCGCGTACATGGACATCGTGCGCGGCGTCGACTCGCGGTTCCCGGAGTGGCGCACACCGACCTATCGCCCCGTGCGGGTCTAGTGGGAGTGCGCGCCGCCGGCCGTCGCGGGGCTGGGGTCCCGCCGGCCGAGGCGCGCGTATGAACTGGGAGTGCGCGCCGCCGGCCGTCGCGGGGCTGGGGTCCCGCCGGCCGAGGCGCGCGTATGAACTGGGAGTGCGCGCCGCAGGCCGTCGCGGGGCTGGGGTCCCGCCGGCCGAGGCGCGCGTATGAACTGGACAATGCGCGCCGCCGGCCGGGTCGGGGCAGCCGCCCGGCCGGAGCGCGCTGACTGATCCGATGAACTTTCCCGGCTACCGGCTGCCGGACGAGCTGCTCGCGCTGCGCGACCAGATCAAGCGGGTCGTGCGCGACGAGGTCATCCCGGTCGAGCAGCGCATCGACCCCGACGCCCCCGAGCTTCCCGACGAGGACTATCAGAAGATCGCGGCCAAGACGAAGGCCGCGGGTCTGTGGGCGCTGGGCGCGCCCGAGCAGTACGGCGGCGGCGGCCTCGACACATTCTCGATGTGCGTGGCGCTCGAGGAGATGTCGCAGCACCGGATGGGTCTCTACAATCCGGGCTGCGGTGTCTTCGGGCGCTATCCGCCTCCGGCGATCTGGGCCGGCAGCAAGGAGCAGATCGCCAAGTACGCGGTCCCGACGATCCGCGAGGGCCTGAAGACCTTCTTCGCGATCACCGAGCCCTCGGGCGGCTCCGATCCCGCGGGCGCGATCCAGACGCGGGCCGAGAAGCGCGGCGATCGCTGGGTGCTCAACGGCCGCAAGGTCTTCACATCTCGCGCCCACGACGCGCCGTGGGGCCTGGTGTGGGCGCGGACCGACAAGGCGAAGGGCCGCGGCGGCATCTCGTGCTTCATCCTCGAGCGCGGCACACCGGGCTTCACCGCCAAGCCGATCAAGGTCATCCGGACCTCGGCGATCCCGAACGACGTCACCCTGGAAGACTGCGAGGTGCCTGCCGAGAACCTCGTCGGCGCCGAGGGCCAGGGGCTCGATCTCGCCTTCGAGCTGCTCGTGAAGAACCGCTTCCCGTACTCCGCCTGCAATCTCGGCGTCGCGGTCGCCGCGCATCGCATGGCGATCGCCCACGCCAAGCAGCGCTCGACCTTCGGCGCGCCGCTCTCGCAGCGCCAGGCCATCCAGTGGATGCTGGCCGACGCCGAGGTCGAGCTGCGCGCCTGCCGCTGGATCATCTGGGAGGGTGCCTGGAAGGCCGACCGCGGCGAGGATGCGCGGGTCGAGGCCTCGATCGCCAAGCTCTACTCGAGCGAGGTGCTCGGGCGCGTCATCGACGCCGCCGTGCAGATCCACGGCGCGTACGGTGTCTCCAAGGAGTTTCCGCTCGAGCGCTGGTACCGCGAAGCGCGCGTGCGCCGCATCGGCGAGGGGCCGTCCGAGGTCCATCGCATGGTGATCGCGCGCTCGCTCTTCCGCTGACCGAGAGGATCGCCATGGCCGACGAGATCCTGTACGCGGTCGCCGACTCGATCGCCACCATCACGCTGAACCGCCCGGAGCGGCGCAACGCGCTCAACACCGCGCTGATGGACGCGCTGGCGCACCGGTTCGAGGCGCTCGAGAGCGATGGCACCGTGCGGGCCGTCGTGATCCGGGGCGCGGGCGCCGCGTTCTGCTCGGGTCGCGACCTCAACGAGATGAGCCGGCGGCAGGACGACGGGCTCGAGCCCGAGGCGGACGTGATCGCGCTCTTCCAGCAGATCGAGGCCTCGCGCCATCCGACGATCGCGATGGTCCACGGCGCGGCGTACGCGGGCGGGTGCGAGCTCGCGCTGCACTGTGACTTTCGCGTCGCGGCCGACGCGGCGCGCTTCGCGATGCCGCTGGCCAAGATCGGGCTCGTCGTGCCGTTCGCGCTCGGTCAGAAGCTGGTCGAGATCATCGGGCCCGCGTTCACCCGCCAGATTCTATTGACCGGGCAGCCGGTCGACGCCAAACGCGCGTACGAGATCGGCATGGTGCACGCGGTCGTCCCGGCCGCCGAGCTCGAGCAGGCGACCTACGATCTGGCGAGGACGCTCGCCGGGAACGCGCCGCTCTCGGTCGCGGGGATGAAGGCGACGATCCGGCGCGCGCTGGCGCTGCGCGAGCGGGTCGAGCACAAGGACCTGGACGAGACCGCGCGCCGCGCGCGGGCCAGCGCCGACGCGCGCGAGGGCGTCCGCGCGATGCTCGAGCACCGCAAGCCGACCTTCCGGGGACAGTAGCTCACGCCGGACCGGCGCCGAGCTACCGTCGATCGGCGCGCCGGGCTCAGCGGCCACCGAACCGGCGCGCGAGCGGCGACGAGCGCGCCGCCTGCACCTGCGTCGGCGTCAGCTCCGCCGCGGGATGGAGCGCGCCGGAGTACATGAGGTTGCGCATCCAGCCCGCGATCTGATTCTCCTGACCGGGTCCGGCGCGCCGTCCGCTGTCGACGTGCGGCAGCGCCAGCAGATGACCGAGCTCGTGGGCCAGCATCCGCGACGTCGCCGCGAGCTCCGAGCCGTAGGCGATCAAGCACACTTGAGTTTGTCGCAGCGACTGGCCGCCGAGCTCGGGCCGCGAGACGCGATCGACCAGGAGCACTCGCACCCCGTTGCCTGCCTTGTGCGCCGCGACGAGGTAGTGATAACCCGCCTCGTCCACGGTGTCTGCTGAGGCGCCCGCCGGCATTTCCTCGACGACCTGCTCGCACGCACCCCGCGGGAACTCGATGTTCGTGCGTGATCTCACGAGATCGCTCGCCTCACGCAGGACCGAGGTGGCATACGCCGGAGTCCAGCGTTGCGCAAGCTCCTGACCGTTGCTCTTCAGGGTGACGATCGTGAGATCGGCCGGGATCGGGATCGCCATGCTGACTTGCTGAAGCTACACGGAGGAGCCCGGCCTCAGCTCGCCGTGCGGCGGGCGTGCACGGCTCGCGCGAGGTCGGCGAGGACCGGCACCGTCATCTCCCAGCCCATGCAGGCATCGGTGACGCTCTGGCCGTAGCGGAGCGCTGCGGGGTTCTTCAGATCCTGCCGTCCGTCGATCAGGAAGCTCTCCATCATCACGCCGCAGATCGCGTTCTCGCCGTGGGCGATCTGCTCGGCGAGATCGTGAGCCGCGACGGGCTGCCGGCGGTAGTCCTTGTCGCTGTTGCCGTGGCTCGTGTCGACCATGAGCCGCGGCGCCAGCCCGGCGTCGATCAGCGCGGCGGCGGTCTTCTGCACGCTCACCGCGTCGTAGTTGGATCCGCTCGCGCCGCCGCGCAGGATCACGTGGCAGTCAGGGTTGCCGCGCGTGGCGACGATCGCGCAGAGCCCCTGCTCGGTCACGCCCAGGAACTGATGCGGGTGCACGGCCGCGCGCACGGCGTCGATGGCGATCTGGACGCCGCCGTCGGTCCCGTTCTTGAAGCCGACCGGCATCGAGAGGCCCGACGCGAGCTCGCGGTGCACCTGGCTCTCGGTCGTCCGGGCGCCAATCGCGCCCCACGACACGAGGTCCGAGGTGAACTGGGGCGAGATCGGGTCGAGGAACTCGCACCCCGCCGGCAAGCCGAGCTCGTTCAGGTCGAGCAGGATCCGCCGCGCACGCCGCAGGCCCTCGTTGATGACGAAGCTGCCGTCGAGGTGCGGATCGTTGATCAGGCCCTTCCAGCCCACGGTGGTCCGCGGCTTCTCGAAATAGACGCGCATCACGATGCAGAGATCGCGCGCATGCTCGTCGACCAGGGCGCGAAGGCGGCGGCCGTAGTCGAGCGCGGCGGCCGGATCGTGGATCGAGCAGGGCCCGACGATCACGACCAGCCGATCGTCTTCGCCGCGCAGGATGCGGCTGATGTCGCGCCGCGTGCGGGTGACGGTTTCCGAGCCGCGCTCGCTCAGCGGCTGCTCCTCCAGGAGGATTGCCGGCGGCAAGAGCGGGCGGAAGCTCTCGATCCTGAGATCGCGGGTGCGCTCGGACATGGAGCGCAATGTACAACCGAAGGGGGCGGCTCTTCAACGGCCACGCCATGCTACCCTTCGAGCCGCGGTGAGCCGTCTCGAGGTCCTCGACCGGATCCAGAAGAAGGTGCTGTGGCTCGGCACCTACATGGTGCACCACGCCAACACCGTGCGCCCCAACGCGGACGGCGTGAAGGTGGGCGGCCACCAGGCCTCGTCGTCCTCCATCGTGAGCCTGCTGACCGCGCTGTACTTCGATGCGCTCCGGCCCGAGGACCTGGTCGCGGTCAAGGCCCACGGCTCGCCGGCCTTCTACGCGATCCAGTATCTGCGCGGCCGGCTCACGGCCGACGATCTTCGCCAGCTCAGGAGCTTCGGCGGCCTGCAGGCCTATCCGAGCCGCCGCAAGAACGCGCGGATCGTCGATCTCTCGACGGGCTCGATGGGGCTCGGCGCGGTGCAGGCGACGTTCGGGGCGCTCGCCTCGCGCTACGTCGCCGATCACTTCGGCGCCAAGCCGCGCGGCCGGCTCATCGTCATCGTCGGCGACGCCGAGCTCGATGAGGGCAACGTGGCCGAGGCGCTGGCCGAAGAAGTCGTGGCGCGGCTCTCGAACGTGTTGTGGATCGTCGACGTCAATCGACAGTCGCTCGACCGCATCGTGCCCGACGTACGGCTGCGCCATCTGCGCGCGATGTTCGAGGCCGGCGGCTGGCAGGTCAGCGAGCTCCGCTGGGGCCGAAAGCTCCAGAGCTTCTTCAAGAAGCGCGGCGGCGAGCGGCTGCGCGAGCGTCTGCAGCTCATGCCGAACACCGAATACCAGCGACTGCTCCGGCTGCCGCCCGGCGCCGTGCGCAAGGCGCTGGTCGCCACGGACAGCGGCGGGACCGACCGAACGCTCGACCGGCTGCTCTCCGACACGAGCGACTCCGTGCTCGCCGAGCTCGTGGCCGATCTCGGCGGCCACGATCTACGCCTGCTCCGCGAGGCGTTCGATTCGGCCGGCAAGATGCGCGACCGGCCGTCGGTCATCTTCGCCCACACGATCAAGGGCTGGGGGCTTCCGCTCGCCGGCGATCCGCTCAACCACACGATGCTGCTGACCCAGACGCAGATCGACGAGCTGCGCTCGGCGCTCGGCATCGCCCCGGGCGCGGAATGGGACGGCTTCGCGCCGGGCAGCGAGGAAGCCGAGCTCGTGCGAGCGCTGCCGCCGCTCTTCGCCGCGCCGACACAAGGTGCGGCGCGTGTCGAGGTGCCCGCCGAGCTCGACGAGAGCTACCCGCCGGAGTGCTCGAGCCAGGAAGCGTTCGGCCGCGTTCTCGGCGCGCTGAGCCGACAGCCGCTCGCGGACCGCATCGTGACGGTCTCCGCCGACGTCGCGATCACGACGCACCTGGCCGGCTGGATCAACCGGAAGGGCGTCTACTATCCCGAGGCGCGGCGAAATCCGTTCGCCGACGTGCCGCAGGCCATGCAGTGGAAGGAGTCGCCGGCGGGCCAGCACATCGAGCTCGGGATCGCCGAGCACAACCTGTTCCTGCTGCTCGGCGCCCTCGGCCTCTCGCGCGAGATTCTCGGCGAGACCGTGCTGCCCATCGGCACGCTCTACGATCCGTTCGTCACCCGCGGGCTCGACGCGCTCTATCACGCGCTCTATTCGGGCTCGCGCTTCGTGGTGGCGGCGACGCCGTCGGGTATCACCCTCTCGGCCGAGGGCGGCGCGCACCAGTCGGTGATCACGCCCGGCATCGGCGTCGCGCTGCCGGGGATCGTCTTCTGGGATCCGACATTCGCCCGCGAGGTCGAGTGGATCTTGCTCGACGCGCTGCGCGGCCTGGCCGACGGCGGGGGCGAGGCGGCCTATCTCAGGCTCTCGACCCGCCCGATCGATCAATCGCTCGCGCTGCCGCCGAGCCCGGCCTATCGCGCCGACGTTCTGCGCGGCGCCTATCGGTTGATCGACGCGCGCGGCGAGCCCGGCTGGGACCCGGATGGCAACGCGGTGAGCATCTTCGCCGCGGGCGTCACGGTGCCCGAGGCCGTGCAGGCGGCCCGCGCGCTGCGCGAGCGCGGCGTGCTGGCGAGCGTGTTCGCAGTCACCAGCGCCGACCGCCTGTATCGCGGTCTGCGGGAGCCGCGGCCGTACGTCGAGGATCTGGTGAGCGCGGAAGAAGAAGGCGTGCCTGTCGTCTCCGTGCTCGACGGCCACTCGCACGCGCTCGCGTTCATCGGCGCGGCGCTCGGGGTGCCCCAGCTGGCGCTCGGCGTGGACGACTTCGGCCAGTCGGGCTCGCGGGCGGATCTCTATCGCCACTACGGGATCGACGCCGCCGCCATCGCCCAGGCGGCGCAAACCCTCACGGGCTCGTAGTGCGCGCCGCAGGCCGTCGGGGGGCTGGGGCCCCGCCGGCCGAGGCGCGCCTATGAAAGTGGTAGTGCGCGTCGCAGGCCGTCGGGGGGCTGGGGCCCCGCCGGCCGAGACGCACCTATGAAAATGGCAGTGCGCGCCGCAGGCCGTCGGGGGGCTGGGGCCCCGCCGGCCGAGGCGCGCCTATGAAAATGGCAGTGCGCGCCGCAGGCCGTCGGGGGGCTGGGGCCCCGCCGGCCGAGGCGCGCCTATGAAAGAGGTATAATTTCCCCAACCCCATGCCTGGCTTGACCGACTCCAAGAAGCTCGAGCTCCGACGCGAGCTCGAGATGATCGTCGGCCGGGGCGCCGTCCTCTCGGACCCCGACGAGCTGATGGTCTACGAGTCGGACGGCCTCACCCTGTTCCGTGCGCTCGCCGATTTCATCGTGTTTCCGACTTCGGCGCAGCACGTCTCGGCGGTGGTCAAGCTCGCCAATCGCGAGAACCTGCCGTTCGTCGCGCGCGGGGCCGGCACGGGGCTCTCGGGCGGCTGCCTGCCGACCGAGGGCGGCATCGTGATCTCGCTGATGCGCATGAACAAGGTGCTCGAGGTCGACTACGAGAACCAGATCGCGGTCGTCGAGCCGGGCCTCGTGAACCTGCACCTCTCGTGGAAGGTCGGCCCGCGCGGCTACTACTACGCGCCGGATCCCTCGAGCCAGCAGGCGTGCACGATCGGCGGCAACATCGCCAACAACTCCGGCGGGCCGCACACGTTGAAGTACGGCGTCACGACCAATCACGTCCTCGGGCTCGAGGTCGTCATGCCCGACGGCGAGATCGTCTGGCTCGGCGGCAAGACGCGCGAGACGTGCGGCTACGACCTGGCCGGCGTGTTCGTCGGCTCGGAGGGTACGTTCGGCATCGCCACCCGGATCGTCGTGCGCATTCTCAAGACGCCGCAGGCGGTCAAGACCGTGCTCGCGGTGTTCGACCAGATCGATCAGGCTTCGGCCGCGGTGTCGGCCATCATCGCGCGCGGGCTCGTGCCGGCGGCGATGGAGATGATCGATCACCTGACGATCCAGGCGGTCGAGGACGCGTTCAACTGCGGCTATCCGCGAGACGCGGCCGCCGCGCTTTTGATCGAGCTCGACGGACTCGCGGTGGGCATGGACGTCCAGGCAGAGCACATCGTAGCGGCGTGCCGGGAGTCCGGCGCGCGCGAGGTGCGCACCGCGGCGACCGAGGCCGAGCGCCAGCTCCTCTGGAAGGGGCGCAAGTCGGCGTTCGGCGCCTATGGACGCGTCTCGCCAGCCTACATGGTGATGGACGGGGTCATCCCGCGCACGAAGCTGCCGTACGTCCTCAGTCGCGTGAACGAGATCGTCGCCGCCGCGGGCCTGCGCGTCGGCAACGTGTTCCACGCCGGCGACGGCAACCTGCACCCGAACATCCTCTACGATCCGCGCAAGCCGGGCGAAGAAGCGCGCGTGGTGGCGGCCGGCGCCGAGATCATGAAGGTGTGCGCCGAAGTCGGCGGCTCGATCTCGGGCGAGCACGGCATCGGCTTGGAGAAAGCCGATTTCATGCCCTTCATCTTCTCTGTTGCCGATCTTGCTTTCATGCACCGCCTCAAGAATGCATTCAATGCTTCTGGACTGTGCAATCCGGGGAAGATCTTTCCGACCAAGAAGTCCTGCGTCGAGGTCGGGCCCGTCGCCTACCGGCCGCACGCGATCGAAGAAAAGGGCCTCGCCCAGCGCTTCTAGCGCGGGCGGTCTCAGGTCCCGTGCCGGACGGGCTCACCGAAAAGCTCCGCGCCGCCGTCGGTCCGGCTAACGTCCTCACCGGCATCGAGCTCTCGCCCTACGTCGTGGACGGTCGTACGCCCGAGGCGGCCGTGTTCCCAGGCACGATCGAGGAGGTCGCTGCCGTGATTGCGATGGCCTCCGAGGTCGGCCGTGCGGTGACGGTGTGGGGAGGTGGCACCGCGACCAGCGTCGGGATGCCGCCCACCGGTGCCGGGCTCGTCATGGGTCTGCGCCGGATGAGCCGGCTTCTGGAGCACGAACCGGGAGACCTGACGGCGACGGTCGAGGCGGGCATCACGGTCGACGAGTTCCAGTCCGCGCTGCGGAGCCGCGGCCAGTGGCTCTCGCTCGATCCGCCTGACGCCGAGCGCGCGACGGTCGGCGGCGTGATCGCCACGAACGCCTGCGGGCCGCGGCGGCACCTCTACGGCACCGCGCGCGACCTGCTGATCGGCGTCACCGTCGTGACCGCCGACGGCTCCGTGGTGAAGGGCGGGGGCAAGGTCGTGAAGAACGTCGCCGGCTACGACCTGCCGAAGCTGTTCATCGGCTCGTACGGCACACTTGGCGTGATCGTCGAGGCGACCGTGAAGCTCAGACCGCTGGCCGAGCGGGAAGAGCTCGTCAGCGTCCGGTTCGAGCGCCTGAAGGACGCCGGCGCAGCCGTGAAAGCCCTCGCCGCCAGCGATCTCATCCCCAACGCCGTCGAGCTGCTCGACGGCGCGGCCGCCGCGGGCGCCGGCCTGGCGTCGTCCGGCCCGGCGTCGTCGGGCGGTGTGCTCGTCGTCGGATTCGACGGAGTCCGCGAGCAGGTCGAGTGGCAGCGCGCCGAGCTCGCGCGCCTGGCCGGTCCGCTCGGCGGACGAGACGTGCGGCAGCTCGACGCGGCGGCGTGGCCGAAGCTCGGACCCGCCGCACGCGCGGCGTTCGGAACCCCGGCAGCCGTGATGACGCTCGCGGTGCTGCCGACCCAGGTGGCGGAGCTCATGGAGCAGGGCGCGGCCCTGACCCGCGCGCGCTCGCTGCAAAGCGCGTGGACCGCGCATGCGGGCGTCGGCGTCATGCGCGCCGCGCTCGGCTCCGAGCCCGCGCCGAAAGATCCCGGCGCGATCGCCGCGGTCCTCGCCGAGTGGCGCGAGCTCGCGCGCGCCGGCGGCGGCCACGCGAGCCTCGAGTGGGCTCCGCTCGCGGTGAAATCTCAGGTGCCGGTGTGGGATGATCCCGGCGCGGCCGGGCGCATCATGGAGCGCATCAAGGCCCAGCTCGACCCGCGAAACATCCTGAACCCCGGCCGCTTCGTCGCCGGCATATGAGCGACGTGGCGGCGGCTTTGGAGGCGGAAGACTAGGTCGATGGACGCGCACGCTCACGCGGTAGTGCGCGCCGCAGGCCGTCGCGGGGCTGGGGCCCCGCCGGCCGAGGTGCGCATATGAAAGCGGAAGCGCCGACCGCGACGGGGCCTCTGGCCCTGCACGGGCTGTCCGTAGAAGGCGTGAACCAGTGCGTTCATTGCGGGCTCTGCCTGGCCTACTGCCCGACGTTCTCCGAGCTCGGCACCGAGATGGACTCGCCGCGCGGGCGCATCTTCATGATCAAGTCGCTCGCCGAAGGGCGCATGACGCTCAACGACTCGACGGTGCGCCACCTCTCGCTGTGTCTGGATTGCCGAGCGTGCGAGACGGTGTGCCCGTCGGGCGTGCCGTACGGACGGCTCATCGAGGCCGCCAAGGCCGAGATCGAGCGCGAACGTCCCGGGTCGCCCGTGCGCCGGCTCTTCCGCTGGCTCAACTTCGGCATGCTGCTCGGACACCCGCGCCTCCTCGGCCTGGCTGCGTCGGGCGCGCGGCTCTATCAGGCGAGCGGGCTCCAAGCGCTCGTCCGAAAGAGCGGGCTCGTGCGGCTCCTGCCCGGGACCTTGCCGGCGTGGGAGGCGCTCTTGCCGCCGGTGCCGTCCAGAGCCGAGCGCGCGGGGCCGCCGGCGCTGACGCCGGCCGAGGGGACGCGCCGCGCGCGCGTCGCGCTCTTGACCGGCTGTGTCCAGTCCGTGATCTTCGGTGCCCACAACCGCGCGACCGCCCGCGTGCTCGCGAAGAACGGCTACGAGGTCGTGGCGCCCGAGAGCCAGGGCTGCTGCGGCGCGCTCAACGCCCACGGCGGCGACCATGAGCGCGCGCTGGCGATGGCGCGGCGCACGATCGACACGTTCGAAGCCGCGCGCGTCGACGCGGTGGTCGTGAACACGTCCGGATGCGGCGCACACATGAAGGCGTACGGCCACCTGCTCGCCGGCGATGCCGCGTACGCCGAGCGCGCCCGGCGGTTCGCGGCCTCGGTGCGCGACCTCGCGGAGATCCTGGCGCAGGAGCCGCTGCGCGGGCCGCTGGTACCGGTTCCGCTGACGTGCACGTACCACGATCCGTGTCACGTGGTTCACGGTCAGAAGATCAAGAGCGAGCCGCGCAAGCTCCTGGCCCAGATCCCCGGGCTGCGCGTGGTCGAGCTGACCGAATCCGATTGGTGCTGCGGCTCGGCGGGCATCTACAACCTCACCGAGCCCGAGATGGCCACGCGCCTCTTGAACCGAAAGGTGAGCCACGTGCTCGCGACCGGCGCCGAGGCGGTCGTGACGGCGAATCCGGGCTGCATCTTGCAAATCCAGGCCGGGCTCGGTGCTCACGAATCCGCGATTCGCGTCGTGCACCTGGTCGAGATCCTCGATCGCGCCTACGGCGGTCCGGCAGGCACGCGATGAGTCGGCCCGACAGCACGCCGCTCGAGCACAAGGCCACCGCGCCGCGCACGATCGGCTGCTGGGTCCTGACGGTGTCCGACACCAAGACGCCGGAGACGGACACGAGCGGCGAGTTGATTAGAAAGCTCCTGCGCGAAGCCAGCCACGACGTCGTCGGGTCGACGATCGTGCGCGACGAGCCGAGGGACGTCCAGCGCGTGATCCGGGAGGCGTGCGCCAACGACGCGGTGCGCGCGGTCATCGTGACCGGCGGCACGGGGATCACGTCGCGCGACTCGACCTACGAGGCCATCGACGCGCTGCTGGACAAGCGCCTGCCCGGATTCGGCGAGCTCTTTCGCTCGCTGTCGTACGAGGAGATCGGGGCGGCCGCCATGATGTCGCGCGCCCAGCTCGGGGTGCACGCGCGCCGAATCGTAGTCTCGCTGCCGGGCTCGCCGAACGCGTGCCGCCTGGCGCTCGAGAAGCTCCTGATTCCCGAGCTCTCGCATCTGATCCGGGAGGTCAGCCGCTGATCACCGCGCGCTGACAGCGGCCACCCTGGCCGCCGTTTCTGGCCCGCTCCGGTCGCCGAAGCGCGCCGTGACCGTCCCACCCTCGATCCGGTGAGTTCTGTATACTGCTGCGGGGGGGAAACCTGATGTCCGTTTCGCGTCGCTGGTCGTCGCTCGTCCTGGTAGCCGTCATCGCATTCGCGAGCGCCTGCTCCGGTCCCTCGACCGCGGCCGGCCCAAAGCCGTTCAAAGAAAGCACCGACGTCGCCGTCGCGCCCGAGCTGGTCAAGCTCAACGATTTGCTCGCCGAGCTGGCGGCGCGCCTGCAGCCCGGGCTCGTCTACGTGCGAGTGCAGCGCTCGGCGACCGCCAAGGAGGAGCCCTCGCGTGAAGAGCCCGGCGAGCCACGCCGGAGTACCGGGTCGGGCTTCGTCATCGACCCCAGCGGGCTCATCGTGACCAACGCCCACGTCATCGAGAGCGCCGGATCGGTCCAGGTGCGGCTGGCCGACGGGCGGCGGTTTCCGGCCACGATCGTCGGCCGGGACAACCGCGTCGACCTCGCGCTGCTGAAAATCGAGGGCGCCGGCCGCCTGACGGTACTCCCGCTCGGCGACTCCAACCGCCTGCGCGTGGGCGAGCTGGTGCTGGCACTGGGTAACCCGTTCGGCCTCGAGCAGAGCGTCTCGTTCGGGATCGTGAGCCGAAAGGGCGCGCCGCTGACGGTCGCCGCCCCGGGGTTCGATTTCATCCAGACCGACGCCGCGATCAATCCCGGCAATTCGGGCGGTCCGCTCGTCAACATCTCGGGCGAGGTGATCGGGGTCAACAGCATGGCGGCGCGCAACGGTTCGATCGGCTTCGCGATCCCGTCGAACCTGGTCAAGATGCTCCTGCCGCAGCTGGCCTCGAAGGGCCGCGTGGATTGGGGCTGGCTCGGCGTCGCCATCGCCGAGGTGACCGAGGACGACGTTCCCCGGCTCAAGCTCCGCGAGCCCAAGGGCGTGCTGGTCCGCAGCGTGATGCCGGGCGAGCCCGCTGACAAGGGTGGGGTGCGCGCCGACGACGTGATCATGGGCATCGACGGGACGAGGCTCGAGACGCCGCGCGACCTTCAGCGCGTCGTTTCCTCCACGCCGGTCGGCAAGAAGGTACGCGTCGTCCTGCTGCGGGAGGGCCAGGAGACGGAGCTCGAGGTGACCATCGGCCTCTACCAGGAGCGTGAGACGCAGGCGGCCGAGACGCCACGGCGGCCGGCGCGCCCGGGCACCGAGCCTCCCAAGGAGCCGGCGAAGTAGTCAGGCGCGGGCGCGAGGCTCGGTCAGCGCGGCGAGCGTCGCGCGCGCCCACGGCTCGTCGAGCGTCGGCGGCGGCGCATAACGCACCCCGCTCGTGATCCGCATGCCCCCCTCCCAGTCGGCCGCGGCGTCCTCGAGCACCTCCTCGACTTCCAGCAGGAAGTAGCCGAGCCCGTATTCGCCCGAGTCCGCGACGGGCAGGGGACCGTCGACGACCGAGAGCTTCACATAGACGGTCATGTCGGGCTCGATCGCCAGCAGGGTCCCGGTGCCTCGCTCCTGGAGATTGCGCGCGCTGCGGGTGCGCGCGCCGATCACGAGACCGACGGTTCTCGAGTCGTAGGCCTTGAGCTCGAGATAAGACAAGAGCATCGGGTGCGGCCGCCCGTCGGGGTCGACGGTGACGAACGGCAGCCCGACCCCGAGACGCCGGGCCAGGTTGCGCTGAGAGAAGCGCTCGACCAGATCGGGCGTCAGCGCGCGGCCGAGCGATCGCGTCATCCCGCTCAGTGTACCCGCGTCTAACCAATGTCACCGCGCTGGCAAGCGCTTGTCATTCTGCGCGGCCTCGCGCGGTCAACTTCGCAATTCTTCGGCGCTCTCGCGACTGGTGCCCGCCTTGCAGCCGCACGACGCTAGAGGACAGACAGGCGATGGGCTGCGCGAATCTTCGGCTCCTGCTGCTCGCGAGCGCGCTCGCTATGACGGCGTGCACGACGGGAGTCGAAGCGCCTGTGTGGTCGCCGCTCTCCCCGGGCGCGGCAGCCATCGAGCGCCCGCGGCCCCTGGCCTCACGCGTGGTGCTGAGCCTGCCGATCGAAGCACCGGAAGCGGTGACCCGGGATCGCCTGATCCCCGACGAGCCGGCGATTCCCGACATCGCCGGCCGCTGGACCGGCGTCTGGAGCGGCTACGGCGTGATGACCCGGCGCGTGAGCCTGGCTCAGGCCGAGTTCACCCAGGCGGGACGCTGGGGATGGGGCAAGATCGTGCTGTTGGACACGCTGGCGGCTGACGTGCCGGCCGTCGTCACGTATCGCGGTGCGCTGGGTGTCCCGGTGGTGTTCGACGTCTTTCCGCCGCGCGTGGTCATGAAGCACGAATCCGGCGGGAACTACCTCTCGGCGGTATTCAGGATCGAGGGCGACCGGATGCTGGGCGCGCTGCGCGGGCACGATACCCTCATCGTGTTGTCGCGCGACCGCTGAAGGTCGAGTCGGTCAGCCGCCCGCTTTCGGCGTAGCGGCGGCTGCGACGCCCTCGCGGTGACCGTCCTGCGCGGTGTCGCACGCCGGCCCGGCGCCGTTCCTGTGGATCGACAAATCCGTGATCGTCGGCGCAGTGCCGCAGAGCGGGCACTTGGGATCGCGCCGCAGCCTGACCTCGCGGAACCGCATGCCGAGCGCGTCGTACGTGAGAAGCCGACCGATCAGCGGCTCGCCGATCCCGAGCAGCAGCTTGACGGCCTCAGTCGCCTGAATCGTTCCAACCACTCCTGGGAGCACGCCCAGGACGCCGGCCTCGCTTCAGGACGGGACGAGCCCGGGCGGCGGCGGCGTCGGGTAGAGGCAGCGATAGCACGGGCCCTGGTTGGGCGCGAAGACGGTCGCCATACCCTCGAACTGGAAGATCGAGCCGTGGACGTTGGTCTTGCCCGCGAGGAAGCACGCGTCGTTGACCAGATAGCGTGTCTCGAAGTTGTCCGAGCCGTCGACGATCAGATCGTAGTCGCGGATCATCTCCATCACGTTGTCGACGGTGATGCGCGTCGGCAACGAGATGATGTTCACGTCCGGGTTCAGGGCTTTCAGGGTGCGCGTGGCCGACTCGACCTTCGGCTTACCGACATCGGCGGTCGTGTGCAGGATCTGCCGCTGGAGATTCGTGATGTCGACGACGTCGCCGTCCATGAGCGCGAGCGTGCCGACTCCGGCGGCGGCCAGGTAGAACGCCGTGGGCGAGCCGAGCCCGCCGGCGCCGATCAGCAGCACCTTGGAGCGCAGGAGCTTGCGCTGCCCCTTGTCGCCGACCTGCGGCAAGAGGAAGTGGCGGCTATAGCGCTGGATCTGGTCGGTCGTCATCGGGGTTTCCTTGACGACCGGCAATCCGGACTGGACCCACTTCTGGTACCCGCCCTGCAGGTTGACGACGCTGGTGTAGCCCAGGTCCTTCAGCGCCTTCGAGGCGAGCATCGAGCGCAGACCGGTCTGGCAATAGAGCACGACCGGCGTCGACGGATCGCTCACCACCGACCCCACCCGGAACTCCAGGAAACCGCGGCTGACATTGGTCGCCGCCTCGAGATGACCGTCGCGGAACTCGTCCGGGTCCCGCACGTCGATGACGACGACTTTTTCGCCTGCAGCCAGGCGCTTCGCGAGCTCGGTCGGACCCTCCTCGGGCACGACCTGCCGCGCTTCGGTGAGCATGTCTTTGACGGTTTTCATGGGCTCAGCTCATTATTGCCCCTATTCCCGGTCGGTTCAAGGGTGATGGGGCGTCCGGCCCTTCGTGGCCATCGGGAGCGGATGCTATACTCACAGAATTCTATGTCGAATTCGATCAAGGGAATCATCCTCGCAGGTGGATCTGGAACGCGGTTGTACCCCCTGACCCACGCTCTCAGCAAGCAATTGGTTCCGATCTACAACAAGCCGATGATCTATTACCCTCTCTCCACCCTGATGCTCGCCGGCATCACGAGGGTTCTGGTCATCACGACGCCCGAGGATCAGTCGGCCTTCCAGCGGCTTCTCGGCGATGGTCAGCACCTGGGGCTCACGATCGAGTGGGCGAGTCAGCCGCGCCCCGAAGGGCTGGCCCAGGCGTTCATCATCGGTCGCAGGTTCATCGGCAGCGATCGGGTGGCCCTCGCCCTCGGCGACAACATCTTCTACGGTCACGGCTTCCCCGACTTCCTCAAGCGCGCCGCCGACCGCCCGGCCGGCGCGACGGTGTTCGCCTACTGGGTGCGCGACCCGGAGCGCTACGGCGTCGTCGAGTTCGACAGCGACGGCCGCGCGATCGGGCTCGAGGAAAAGCCGGCCAAGCCGCGGTCGCCCTACGCCGTGACCGGGCTCTACTTCTACGACAATCAAGTCGTCGACATCGCGGCCGGGCTCAAGCCGTCGGCGCGCGGCGAGCTCGAGATCACGGACGTGAACGCCGCCTATCTCAAGCGCGAGCAGCTCCAGGTCGAGAAGCTCGGCCGCGGTATCGCCTGGCTCGATACCGGCACGCACGAGGCGCTCCTGCAGGCGTCGACCTTCATCCACACGATCGAGGAGCGGCAGGGCCTGATGGTCGCGTGCGTGGAAGAGATCGCGTTTCGTATGGGCTACATCGGCGCCGACGCGGTGCTGCGCATCGCGCGCCCGATGAAGAACAACTCGTACGGGCAGTACCTGTTGCGCCTGGTCGAGCCCGAATCGTAAGATCGGAGCCCCAGATGGACCTCACTCCCGCCGCCAAGCGCGCCTTTCAGACCCAGTCTTACGGTCCCGCGCCGACCATCGAAGGCGTCGAGATCGTCGAGCTCAAGCGATTCGCCGACGACGGCGGAAGCATGACCGAGCTCGGCCGGCTGACCAGCGGACACCCGCAGGCGTTCAAGGGCTTCGAGGTGCGCCAGATCAACTACAGCGAGGTCGAGCCCGGCGCGATCAAGGCGTTCCATCTGCATCAGCGCCAGACGGACATCTGGTACGTGCCGCCGTCCGACCGGATGCTGGTCGTCCTGCTCGACGCCAGGCAGGGTGCCAAGACCGAGGGCACGCGCATGCGTCTGACGCTCGGCGCCGGCGCCTCGCGCCTGGTGCGCATCCCGCCCGGCGTTGCCCACGGCGTGCGGAACCTCGCGCCCACGACCGGCCGCATCATCTATTTCACCGACGTCCATTTCTCGCCCGAGCCCGCGATGTGCGACGAGGGCAGGCTGCCCTGGGACTACGCAGGCACCGAGATCTGGGACGTGACGCGAGGCTAGCGACGTGAAGCTGCTGGTCACGGGCGGGAGCGGCTTCATCGGGTCGAACTTCATCCGGCACGTCCTCACGACGCACGCCGAAGACCGCGTCATCAACCTCGACAAGCTGACGTACGCGGGGAATCCCGCCAACCTCGCCGACCTCGAGCGTGACCCGCGCTACACGTTCGTGCAGGGCGACGTCTGCGACGGCAAGATCGTGCGCGACGCCTGCCGGGGCGTCGACGCGATCGTGAACTTTGCCGCCGAGTCGCACGTGGACCGCTCGCTGATGGAGCCCGACGCGTTTCTGAAAACCGACGTGTTCGGCGTCTTCACCCTGCTCGAAGCGGTGCGCGAGCTGAAGATCCCGCGCTTCCTGCACATCAGCACCGACGAGGTCTACGGATCCGTCGAGCGCGGCTCCTCGCGCGAGAGCGATCCGGTGCGGCCGACCAATCCGTACTCGGCGTCCAAGGCCGGCGGCGACCTCTTGGCGATGGCCTACTGGCACACGCACCGGGTACCGGTCGTGATCACGCGCTCGTCCAACAACTTCGGGCCCCATCAGTACCCGGAGAAGGTCATCCCGCTGTTCGTGACCAACGCGCTCGACGACAAGCCGCTGCCGCTCTACGGCGACGGCCGCAACGTGCGCGACTGGCTCTACGTCCTGGACAACTGCGCGGGCATCGACCTGGTGCTGCGCCGCGGCGCCGACGGCGAGATCTACAACATCGGCGGCGGCCACGAGGTCGAGAACGTCGTGCTCACGCGCCAGATCCTGCAGCTCACCGGGAAGCCCGAAACGTTGATCCAGCCCGTGAAGGACCGTCCCGGCCACGATCGGCGCTACTCGGTCGACTCGAAGAAGATCCACCAGCTCGGCTGGACGCCGCGCCACCGGTTCGGCGACGCGCTGCGGGCCACCGTCGAGTGGTATCGCGACCACGAATCGTGGTGGCGCCCGCTCAAGTCCGGAGAATTCCGCGCGTACTACGAAAAGCAGTACGGCAACCGGTAGCGCGCGCCGCGGGCCGTCGCGGGGCTGGACCCCGCTGGCCGAGCGCGCTGATGACAGTAAACGCGCTGCAGGGAGAAGTAGAATGAAGCGAGTCCTGATGCTGGCTCTCGCGACCGTGTTGATGGCGTCGACCGCCGCGCCGGCCGCGCCCACCGCCCCTGAACGACGACTGAATCCCGGCGAAGTTTCGGCGGTGCCTTCATTCGTCCAGCGCGTGGAGCCCGCGATCGTCGGGCTGCGCGTGCGCAGCGCCGAGAGCGCCGCCTCCTCGGCGCGTCTGGGCAGCCGTCGCTTCGGCAGCGGGGTGATCTTCGATGCGCGCGGCTACGCGGTCACGGTGAGCTACCTCCTGCTCGACGCGGTCGAGGTCGAGGCGAAGACCCGCGACGGCCGCACCGTCGGCGCGCGCGTGGTGGGCTTCGATCTCGACACCGGGCTCGGCGTCGTGAAGCTCGAGGGCGAGGGGCCCTGGCCGGTCGCGGCGCTCGGCGATTCGCGCGCGGTGGTGGCAGGTGCGCGGACGGGAACGGTCGGCGTGGACGAGGACAACGACCTGGTCCAGGTGACCGGCGCCGTGAACGCGGTCCGGCGATTCTCGGCATACTGGGAGTACATGCTCGACCGCGCGATCATCGTCGCGCCCGCGAGCCCGCAGTGGGGCGGCAGCGCCGTCGTGAACGAGCGCGGCGAGCTGATCGGGATCGCGTCGCTCAGGCTCGGCGATCCGCCGCACGTGAACCTGGCGATCCCCATCGAGAAGTTCGTGCCGGTAAAGGATGAGCTGATCGACGCCGGCCGGGTCGCCAGCCGGCGGCCCCGGCCGTGGCTGGGTCTCTACACGGTCTCGATGCCCGCCGGACTCTTCGTCAGCGAGCTCTCGCCCGTGGGGCCGGCGTCGCGCGCCGGGTTCCGCCAGGGCGATCGGATCCTGAAGGTCAACGGCGTCGCCGTCGCCTCGCAGGAAGAGTTCTACGAGCAGCTCTGGTCGCGGCGCGCCGGCGATCTGATCGAGCTGAGCGTGCAGCGAGACAATCAGGTGCGCACGATCTCGGTGCCGTCGGTCGACCGTCACCGCCTCTTCAATCTGCGCTAGCCGCCGAGCATCGCTTCGGGACGTGAGCGCCCCCGCGACACCGGTGGGGTAGACTCTGTCCGATGAAGGACGCCGAAGGACCGTATCAGGGACGCGGGCTCATCGCCGACCCGATCCATCAATACATCCTCTATACGCGCCCGGGCGGGATCCCCGGTGAGGCGACCGAGCAGGACCTGATCGATACCTCCTGGATGCAGCGGCTGCGGCGCGTGCCGCAGCTGCAGTCGGCGCGCTGGGTGTACCCGGCGGCCGAGCACAGCCGCTTCCAGCACTCGCTCGGCGCGATGCACCTGGCCGGGCGTCTGGCCCAGCAGCTCTATCCGTCGCTGCGCACAGTCTTTCCCGATGCGCCATCGGCCCCGCTGATCGAGGAGCTCTTGCGCACCGCGGGACTGCTCCACGACATCGGCCACGGGCCCTTCGGCCACTTCTTCGACGACAACTTCCTGGTCGACTACGACCTGACCCACGAGCTGGTCGGCCAGCGCATCATTCGCGAGGAGCTCGCCGATCTGCTCCGCGGCCTTCGCCGCAGCCCGAACGGCGCGTTCGACGCCGGCGAGGAGATCGACCCGGAGTGGATCTGCTATCTGATGGGCAAGAGCTACACGCAGCCGCTTACGTCGCACCCGCGCTGGCTGCCGCATCTCAAGCCCCTGCTCTCGGGCGTCTTCACGGCCGACAACATGGACTACGTGCTGCGCGATGCCTACATGTGCGGCGTCGCGGTAGGTCCGATCGACATCGACCGCATCATCTATTACTCGTTCTTCTCCGAGAAGGGGCTGACGCTCGATCGGGCGGGGCTGCAGGCCTTCACGATGTTCCTGAACGCGCGCTTCTACATGTACACGAACGTCTACTACCACCGCACCACGCGCGGGATCGACCTGCACCTCAAGGAGATCTTCCGCGACACGATGCGGATCGCCTTTCCCTACGATCTCCGAAAAGATCTCCATCCGTACCTGCACCTGACCGAGTGGACCTTGCTCGAGGACGTCGGCCGCTGGCACGACGCGGACGACGCCGACCGGCGGCGGCTCGGCGCGGAGTGGCGCCACATCCTCGATCGGAAGCTCAAGTGGCGGATGTCGAGCGAGGAGATCCTTGACCAGTTCGAGGCGCGCAAGGGCCAGGGGTTCCTGGATGTCGACACCGTGAAGAGGCGGGTGCGCACGTTCCTGCCGTCCGCCCTGCGCGACCTGCCGTTCGAGATCGACATGGCGCTCCAGGACCCGCGGCCGCTGAACCCGCTCAAGATGGGCGATCGGCAGATCTACGTGTATGACTCCTCGAAACGCGTCTCGGAGGAGCCGCTCACTGAGATCTTGAAGTACCTGCCGGGCAAGGTGGCGCAGTGCCGGATCTTCGCGATGTCTCACGAGCACGACCTCGAGCTGGCTCGGGCGCTGCGGCGCGCGCTGAGCGAGGAGCCGCCGTCGATTTCGACCAACGTGTGACGGGTCGGGGGGCGTCGGGGCCCGTACGCGGGTGCGGAGGCAAAGTGACGCCGCATAGTATGATCGAGCGGATGACCTCGCGGTGGGTGATCCGCGCCCCGGCGGCGCTGTCGGCCCCGGATTCGGCGTGACCGAGCGCCTGTACTGGCCGAGCTGGTTCTTCGCGGCCCTCCTCACCGGTCTCGTCGGCGGTTTCATGCTCGGCCATGCGCTGATCCTGGCGCGGTTCCTGGACTGGCTGCTGCTCTCGGGCGTCCCGGTCCTCGGCCAGGCGTATCCGACCTTTCGCGGGTCGGCCGGACAGTCGGGGCTCGATGCGTACTATGCGGTGGCGGGGCTGCAGGTGATCGGGACCAGCGCATTTCTGGTTCTGTCGCTGGTGGCGCGGCGCCACCGGGCGGCGGCGCTGATCGCCGGCGCCGCGGGAGCCCTGTGGATCGCCATCCACTACGCGTCGGGATTCGGCGCGCTCGAGGCCGCCGTTCTCCAGGGCGCGGGTCCGATCTCGAGGGACGTCGCCGGCCGCTTCGTCGGCTGGAACGTGCCGATTCACATCTTTCACGCCGTGACCTTGGCGGTGGCGCTGAGCGCCTTGCTCTCGGTGCCCCTGACGGCGCTGCGTCGGAGAGGGTAGGGATGGAGAAGTTCCGGGGCGTCGACTACTACGCGATCGAGAGTCTGTTGTCCGAAGAAGAGCGGATGATCCGCGACGCGATCCGCGACTGGGTCGAGGCCGAGTTCGTGCCGATCGTCACCGAGCATCACCGCGCCGGGACGTTTCCCGTCGCGCTGATCCCGAAGCTCGGCGAGCTCGGCGTCTTCGGCGCGACGCTCAAGGGGTACGGCTGCGCGGGGCTCAACAACGTCGCCTACGGCCTCATCATGCAGGAGCTCGAGCGCGGCGATTCCGGCCTGCGCTCGGCGGCGTCGGTGCAGAGCGGGCTCGTGATGTACCCGATCTACGCCTACGGCTCCGAGGCGCAGAAGGACCAGTGGCTGCCCGCGATGGCGCGTGGCGAGAAGGTCGGCTGCTTCGGCCTGACCGAGCCCGACCACGGCTCCGATCCGGGCAGCATGAAGACGCGCGCGAAGCGGCAGGGCGACAGCTACGTCCTGAACGGCACGAAGCTCTGGATCACGAACGGCTCGATCGCCGACGTCGCCGTGGTGTGGGCGAAGGAGGACGACGGCGAGATCTACGGCTATCTCGTCGAGCGCGGGACGCCGGGATTCGGCACGCTGGACATCCACGGCAAGTTCTCGATGCGCGCCTCGATCACGTCCGAGCTCGCGTTCCAGGATTGCCGCATTCCGCTCGCGAACAAGCTCCCGAACGTCAAGGGCCTGCGCGGTCCGCTCGGCTGCTTGAACCAGGCGCGCTACGGCATCGCGTGGGGTGCGGTCGGCGCGGCGATGGCGTGCTACGACTGGGCGCTCCAGTATTCGCAGCAGCGGATCCAGTTCGGCAAGCCGATCGGGTCCTTTCAGCTCGTGCAGCAGAAGCTCGTGGCCATGATCACCGAGATCACGAAGGCGCAGCTCCTGTGCGTGCAGCTCGGCCGGCTGAAGGACGCCGGTCAGTCGCGCCCGCAGCAGGTCTCGATGGCCAAGATGAACAACGTGCAGATCGCGCTCGACGCCGCGCGGCTCGCGCGCGACATCCTGGGAGCCGCCGGAATCGTCGACGAGCATCCGGTGATCCGTCACATGATGAACTTGGAGACCGTCAACACCTACGAGGGCACGCACGACATCCACACCCTCATCATCGGCAGGGACATCACGGGCCTCGACGCGTTCGGAATGTAGCGTGGGCGCGAGAGACCCAGGGGGATTCTCATGCGGGTGCTGATCGCGGACGACGACACGGATGTCCGGGAAGTGCTCGTCGAGTCGTTTCGGGACGCTGGCTTCGACGTGCTCGAGGCGTCGAACGGGCTCGAGGCGCTGCTCAGCGTCAAACGGGACAAGCCCGACGCCGTCGTGCTCGACCTGATGATGCCGCGTCTCGGCGGCGTCGAGGCGCTCAAGCGGATCCACGCGTTCAACCCGGGCATCAGGGCGCTCGTGGTCACCGGGGCGATCGACAGCGAGCTCCACCGGCAGGCCACCCTGGCCGGTGCGGCCGGCGTGTTCGCCAAGCCGGTCTCAGCGGCCGCGCTCGTCGCTGCGCTGGCCGGACCCGCGCACAGGCCGCCTGCGCCCCAGACCGCCCCGCAGCCGGCCCCGCCCGCGCCCGCAGCGCCGCCGACAATGGGCGGAGCCGGGACCGGCCGCGTCCTCGTGGTCGACGACAACCCCGAGGTGCGCGCGATGCTCGAGGATGTGCTGACCTCGCTCGGCTACGCGACGCGTAGCGCGGCCGACGGCGCCACGGCGGTGCGCGCGGTCCTGAGCGAGGCGCCCGACATCGTGCTGCTCGACGTCTACATGCCCGGCCTCAGCGGGGTGGGTGCCTTGCCGACGATCGTGGCGCTCGCGCCGAACGCGAAGGTCATCATGATCAGCGGCGCGGCGAACGAGGACGTCCTGAAGCGCTCGCTCGCCTTCGGCGCCCACGACTACGTGACCAAGCCGTTCGAGATCTCGAGCCTCTCGCGCTCCATCGAAACGGCGCTGGCCATGCGCCGCCTCGAAACGGGCCCCAGTCCCGCAGGGGGCTGAGAAGGGCCCATCTGAGCCCTTCTCAGCCCCCTGCGTCGCAATAGGCATGTAGCAGGTGCGCGGCTTCGTCGCGCCGTACGCCGCGCACCGTCTCCACGCCGCGCTCCGCGATGTAGGCGTATGACTCGGCGAAGACCGGACCTTCCTCGAAGCCGACGGCCATGGCGTCGGCGCGCTCGGCGCCGATCACCAGGCGGCTGACCCCGCTCCAGAGCGTCGCGCCCAGGCACATCGCGCACGGCTCGCAGCTGGCGACCAGCTCGTGGCCGGGCCCGCCGGCGGTGCGGAGCGTGAAGGATCCGACGCGCTGCTGGGCGAACATCAGCGCAAGAAGCTCGGCGTGCAGGACGATGTGAGAGGCCTGGACGACCCGGTTGACCCCGGCAGCGACGACGCGGCCCGAGCCCAGCTCGAACACGGCCGCGCCGAACGGGCCGCCCTCACCGCGCGTGGCGTTCTCCTCGGCCAGACGGATCACGAGCGCCATCTTGTTGTGATCGTCTCGGAACGTCTGACCGTCGGCGGTCGCCGCCTCGACCCACGCGGGCAGGTCGATGGTCAAACGAGCGGCCATCGGCGAGTAGTGTAACATTGGGAGGTCATGGCGGATTCCGAGCCTGCGGTGTACGGTGCTCCCGTCGTGCGCGGTGTCGTCGCGACGGCCGCGCAGGCGGTCCGTCCGAACGCGAAGCTGATCGCGCTGCTGTCCATCGGCCATTTCGTCGTCGACCTCAATCAGGGCTGCCTTCCGGCGCTGCTGCCGTTTCTGAAGAGCGCACACCAGCTCTCGTACTCGGCGGTGGCGACGATCGTGCTCGCTGCGAACGTCGCGTCGTCGATCGTGCAGCCGCTCTTCGGCTACTTCGCCGACCGGGCGTCGCGGCGATGGATGCTGCCGACCTCGGTGCTCCTGACCGGCGGCGGCTTCGCGCTGATGGGGCTGGCGCCGGGCTACGTGGCCCTGCTCGGTCTGGTCATCGCGATGGGACTCGGCGTGGCCGCGTACCATCCCGAGGCGTACAAGACCGCGACCAGCGTCGCCGGCGAGCGCAAGGCGACCGCGCTCTCGTGGTTTTCGCTCGGAGGCAACGTCGGCATCGCGCTCGGCCCGCCGGTGATCACGGCGCTGGTCACGGTGATCGGTTTGACGGGAAGCCTCGGTCTGCTGGTGCCGACGCTCGTCGCCGTCGCGCTCTTGCTCGCGGTGTTGCCGGCATTTTCGCAGAGCGCAGCGCCTCGGGCCGCCGCGGCGGCCGCCGCGCGCGGCGTCAACATGCCCCGCGCGATGGCGCTCTTGATCCTGGTCGTCACGATTCGCTCCTGGGCGACCCTTGGCTTCACCACGTTCGTGCCGTTCTACTACATCGACACGCTCGGCGCGGACCCGCGGCTCGTGGGGCCGTTGCTGTTCGTGTTCCTGGGAGCGGGTGCTGCAGGCACGGTCGTCGCAGGGCCGCTGGCCGACCGCTGGGGCGCACGCGCGTTCATGCAGTGGGTACTGCTCGCCGCGCTGCCGTTCGGGGCGCTGTTCCTGCTGACGCGCGGACCGCTTGCGTTCGTGATGCTCGGCATCTTCGGCGCGCTCTTGACGTCGAGCTTCACGGTGTCGGTCGTGCTCGGGCAGGGCTACATGCCGCGCAAGGCGGGCACGGCCTCGGGGCTCATCGTCGGGTTCGCGATTGGCGCCGGCGGGCTCGGCGTGACCGCGCTGGGCTGGATGGCTGATCGCCACGGCGTGCCGGCGGCCCTCTGGATCAGTGCCCTGACGCCCCTGCTGGCGTTCGCGGCGGCGCGGTTCTTGCCGGCGCCGAGAGTCTACGACGCCAGGTGAATGACGGGCTTCCCTTCCAGGACGGCGAGCAGGTCCTGCTCACCGATCAGCGCGGCAAGCGGCATCTGATCTTCCTGCGCAAGTCGGAGACGTTTCACTCCGATCGGGGCTGGGTGCCCCACGACGCGATCATCGGACAGCCCGAAGGCAGCTGGGTCCGCAGCTCGATGGGGCTCCGCTACCTCGCGCTGCGCCCCACGCTCGCGGAGTACGTGCTCGAGATGCCGCGCGGCGCGCAGGTCATCTACCCCAAGGACCTCGCGATGATCCTGTTCTGGGCCGACGTCTATCCCGGGTGCCGCGTGCTCGAGGCGGGCACGGGCTCCGGCGCCTTGACGTTGGCGCTCTTGCGGGCGGTCGGCCCCGACGGCCGCGTCATCACCTACGAGCAGCGCGACGAGTTCGCGCGCCGCGCACTGGCGAACATTCACATGCGGCTCGGTGAGGTCGCCAATCTCATGGTCCGACTCCGGCCGGTCGAGGACGGCTTACCCGAGGAGGATCCGGTCGACCGGATCGTGTTCGATCTGCCCGAGCCCTGGAAGCTCACCGCGCTCGTGGCGCGCGCGCTGCGGCCGGGTGGGATCTTCATGTGCTACGTGCCGACGATCGTGCAGTCGCAGCAGATCGCCGAGGCGCTGCACCGCGAGCGGCACTGGGCGCTCGTCGAGACGTTCGAGACCCTGTACCGGCCGTGGAACATCGAGGGCCAGTCCGTGCGGCCCTTCCACCGGATGGTCGCCCACACCGGCTTCATCACGGTCGCCCGCCGGGTCGTGCCGGAAGAGAGCGGCTCGCCGGACGCGCGGCTCAGCCGCCACCAGCCCGACGTCGGGGAGCGGTGATGATCACGGTGATGCGGCGGTTTCGGAAGTCGCTCCAGATCGGCCTCCTGGTCGTCATCGCCGCGTTCGTCGCCTCGCTCTTCGTGTTCGGCGCGACGGGCTCGAAGTTCGGCGGCGGCGAGACGCGCGACTCCGTGGCGACGGTCAACGGCGAGACGATCCCGATCGAGCGCTTCCAGCGCCGGTATCAGTCGTACGTGGAAGCGTACGCGCAGATCTACCGCGATCGGTTCTCCACCGAGCTGGCCGAGCGGATGGGATTGCCTCAGCAAGTGCTCGGCGATCTTGTGCAGGAGGCGCTGATCGTGCAGCGCGCGACGGCCGAGGGGCTGTCGGTCAGCGACGAGGAGCTCAACGCGCGCATCCACGCGATCCCGCTCTTCCAGGAGAACGGGCGCTTCGTGCTCAAGCGCTACCAGGACACACTCAAGCGGCGCGGCTATACGCCGTCGGCGTTCGAGTCCGAGATCCGCCGCGAGATGACGCGGGCGAAGGTCGAGACCGCGGTCCGCAACGGCGTCAAGGTGTCCGAGAGCGAGCTCGAGCAGGCGTTCCGCCTGCGGCGCGAAGAGGTACGCGCCGCGTGGGCCCTCGTCGAAGTCGCGCCGCTCGTCGCCGGCGCCAACGCCACGGACGAGGAGCTCTCCACGTATCTCACGCAGCACTCCGACGAGTTCCGTCAGCCCGATCGCCGGCGCGTCCAGTACGTGACCTTGACCCCAAAAGATTTCGCGGCGGCCGTGACCGACGCCGACGTCGAGAAGTTCTACAAGGAGCATCAGAGCGAGTACGAAACGCCGCGTCAGGTCCGAGCCTCTCACGTGCTCGTCCGCGTCCCCGAGACCGGCGGGAGCGAAGGTGAGGACAAGGCGCGCGCGAAGATCGCCGACGTCATCCGCCGCGCCAAGGCCGGCGCGGACTTCGGCAAGCTCGCGCAAGAGATGTCCGAGGACCCGGCGACGGCGCCGCGCGGCGGCGACCTTGGACTCGTGGGCAAGGGCGAGATGGTGCCGCAGTTCGAGCAGCCGCTGTTCGCGCTGAAGAAGGGCGAGATCTCGCCCGAGCCGGTCCGCACGCCGTTCGGCTTTCACGCGATCAAGGTGGTCGACATCCAGGAAGCCAGCAAGAAGCCGGTCAAGGAGGTCGCGCCGCAGATCAAGAGCCGGCTGTCGGCCGAAGCGGGCGAGCGAGGCGCCAAGGCAAAGGCCGAGGAGCTGCGCGGCCCGCTGCAGGCGGCGAAGGATTTCATGGCGGAGGCGAAGAAGCTCGGGCTCTCGCCGATCGAGACGACGATGGCCAAGATCGAGCGCGCGTCCGGCATGGCCGCGCCCGATCCGCTCGAGGACGCGGCGTTCAGTCTGTCCGTTGGCGGCGTGTCGTCGCCGATCGTGACGCCGGTGGGCGTCGTCATCCTCAAGACCACCGAGGTCATTCCCGCCGGAGTGCCTCCGCTCGCCGAGATCCGGGACAAGGTCGCCGCCGCGGTGAAGCGGCAGAAGGCCGAGACGGTCGCCCTTGAGCGCGCCAAGCAGATCGCCGCCGATGCGCAGGCGGGCGACTTCGCCGCGGCCGCCAAGAAGGCGGGCGCGGTCACCGGCGAGACGGCGCGGTTCTCGCGCTCGAAGCCGGCCGAGAAGCTGCCGGGCGACGCGATGCTGGCCGCGCTCTCGACGCAGGCCGGTCAGCTGAGCGCGCCGGTCAAGGCGCAGCAGGGTGTCTACGTGGTGAAGGTTCTGGAACGCGTGCCGCCCGACATGGGCGGGCTCGCAGCGGAGCGCGATAAGATCCACAAGGAGGTCCTCGTGCAGAAACAGAGCCTCGCGTGGGAATCCTGGATCAGCGGCGCGCGCGCCAATTCGAAGGTCGAGACCCACTTGCCCGCCTCACGGCGCGGCTGAGCCGTGGCCCATGGCCAGTCTGACCAGAGCCAAGGTCGAGGTCATGGACAATCAGGTCGAAGCCGCGCTGAAGACGCTCAAGAAGGCGATGATCAAGGGCGGCCTCTACCAGGAGATGAAGCGCCGGGTGTACTACGAGAAGCCCTCGGTCAAGCGCAAGCGCAAGCAGGCGCAAGCGCGCAAGAAGCGCCGGCGCGCGCTCAAGCGCTCGCGCGTCGACGACGAGGAGTAGTCGCGCCGGGTGTCGGCGGCGCGCCCTGCCGAGCCCGTGTTAAGTTAAGGGACCATGTCGATCCAGCGCACGCCGATGACGCGGCCGGGGTACGAGCGCCTCCGCGACGAGCTCGACCGCCTCAAGCGCGTCGACCGCCACGCGATCACGAAGGCGATCGCCGAAGCGCGCGCACACGGCGACCTGTCGGAGAACGCCGAGTACCACGCGGCCCGCGAGAAGCAGTCCTTCATCGAAGGCCGCATCGCCGAGCTCGAGGGGAAGGTCGGTGGCGCCGAGGTCATCGACCCGCCGACCTCGGGCGACCGCGTCACCTTCGCGTCCACCGTGCTGCTGGAGGACGAGAACGGCAAGGAGATCCGCTACCAGATCGTCGGCTCGGACGAGGCCGACCCGGCCAAGGGAAAGATCTCGATCATGTCGCCCTTGGCTCGCACGCTCATCGGCAAGAACGTCGGGGATCGGGTGACGGCGCAGCTGCCGGCCGGCAAGAAGACGTTCGACATCGTCAAAGTGAACTTCCCGTGGGGGACCGACTGAGGCTCTAGCCATGCCGACCGTACGCGTCGACGACGGCGTCAACATCTACTACGAAGAGTCGGGCCGTGGGCTGCCGCTGGTTTTCGTCCACGAGTTCGCCGGCGATCACCGCAGCTGGCACCTGCAGATGCGGTTCTTCTCGCGCCGCTATCGCGCGATCGCGTTCAACGCACGCGGCTATCCGCCCTCGGACGTTCCGGACGCCGTGAAGTCGTACTCGCAGGAGCGCGCGGCCGACGACATTCGTGGGGTGCTCGACGCGTTGAAGATCGAGAAAGCGCACGTCTGCGGTCTCTCGATGGGCGGCTTTGCCACGCTGCACTTCGGCCTCAGGCACGGGAGCCGCGCGCTCTCGCTGGTCGTCGCCGGCGCCGGCTACGGCAGCGTGCCGGGCGAGCGCGACAAGTTTCGCAAGGACACCGAGGTTGTCGCGCGCCGCTTCGAGGAGGACGGCATGGTGAAGACCGCCGAGTTGTATTCGAAGGGACCGACGCGTGTCCAGTTCATGGACAAGGACCCCTTCGGCTGGCGCGAGTTCCACGCCATGCTTGCGGAGGGCTCCGCGAAGGGGCACGCACTCACCCAGCGCGGCGTGCAGATGCTGCGGCCGTCGATCCTCGATCTCGGACCGCAGCTCGAGAAGCTCGACGTGCCCACCTTGATCATGACCGGCGACGAGGACGATCCGTGCCTCGAGCCCGGCATCTACATGAAGCGCAAGATCCCGACCTCGGGGCTCGTCGTCATTCCGAAGTCGGGCCACACGATCAACCTGGAAGAGCCCGAGGCGTTCAATCGCGCCGTGCTCGACTTCCTCACGGCGGTGGACGCCGGAAAATGGACGCGGCGCAACCCCGCCTCGCAGACGGGCTCGGCCGTCCTTCCCGCGGAGACACGCTGATGCCACTACCACTCGAAGGCTATACCGTCCTGGATCTCACCCGCGCGCGCTCGGGCCCGACCGCGGTGCGCCAGCTCGCCGATATGGGCGCCAACGTCATCAAGGTGGAGCAGCGCGAGGAGATGGAAGGCGACTCCACCGCGCTCGGCTTCGACTTCATGAATCTCCACCGCAACAAGCGCTCGATGACTCTCGACCTCAAGCACCCGCGCGGCGTCGAGATCATCAAGAAGATCGCGGCGCGCGCGGACGTCGTCGTCGAGAACTTCCGCCCGGACGTCAAGAAGCGGCTCGGCATCGACTACGAGGCGCTGTCGAAGGTGAACCCGCGGCTCGTCTACGGCTCGATCTCCGGCTTCGGCCAGACCGGTCCGTACGCCGACCGTCCCGGCTACGACCAGATCGCCCAGGGTATGGGCGGGCTCATGTCGATCACCGGGTTGCCGGGCCAGGGGCCCGTGCGCGTGGGGATCCCGGTCGCGGATCTCACGTCCGGGCTCTTCCTGGCGCAAGGGATCCTCGTTGCGCTGCTCGAGCGCGAGAAGTCCGGCAAGGGGCAGTGGGTCCACACCTCGCTGCTACAGGCGATGGTGACGATGCTCGACTTCCAGGCCGCGCGCTGGCTCATCGACAGCGAGATCCCGCCCCAGGCGGGCAACGATCATCCCACGGGGATTCCGACCGGCGTCTTCACGACGGCTGACGGCCATATCAACATCGCCGCGTCCGGCCAGACCATGTACAAGCGGCTCTGCACCGCGATCGGCGCGCCCGAGCTGGTCGACGATCCGCGGTTCAAGAACGTCGCCGAACGCTCGAAGAACCGCAAGCAGATGAACGCGGAGCTCGACCGAGTCCTGTCGAAGAAGCCGAGCGCCGAATGGATCGAGGCGCTCAACCGCGCCGGCGTGCCGTCAGGGCCCATCTTGAACGTCAAGGAAGTGTTCGAGAACGAGCAGATCAAGCACCTCGGTATGGCCCAGCCGGTGACCCATCCCGAGCGGGGCAAGATGCTCGTGCAGGGATTGCCGGCGACCTTGTCGCGCACGCCCGGCGCGATCCGCCGCGCCGCGCCGACGCACGGCGAGCACACCGACGAGATCCTGCGCGAGCTCGGCTACAGCGCCGAGGATATCGCCACCCTCCGGAAGGACGCTGTCGTCTAGCCGCGCAGCATCGCGCGGCGCTTCGCTCCGGGGGACGTGGCCCAGACGAAGCTCAAACGCTATCGGCGCGCCCGCGATCCATGACGGGCGCCGGATCGATCACGGAGGACCCGGCATGAATGGTCAACGTGCGTTCAGGCCTGCCAGTGTGAAGATTCTCGTTGCCGCCGCGCTCGTGGCGCTTCTCGCGAGCGGCCTCGCGACCACCGCGCAGGCGCAGGCGAAGCCGGAAGGCGAGATGCGCTGGGCGCTCTACGTGACGGTGCCGCCGGCCTGGCTCGATCCGGGCGAGGTGATGGGCTTCATCACGCCGTTCTGGGTGCAGTACGCGCTCCACGACGCGCTCGTCAAGCCGATGCCGGGCAACATCATGACGCCGAGCCTGGCCGAATCGTACACGCTGAGCCCCGACCACAAGACCTACGAGTTCAAGCTCCGTCAGGGACTCAAGTTCCACACCGGGGATCCGTTCACCGCCGAGGACGTGAAGTTCAGCTTCCTGCGCGCGAAGAGCTCGCGGATCCTGAAGGAGAAGGTCCGCGACATCGAGATCGTCGATCCCTATCGCGTGCGGTTCCACCTGCACGAGCCGTTCCCCGACTTCATGGCGTTCTACGGCACGCTCGCAACCGCGTCGAGCTGGATCGTGCCCAAGAAATACGTCGAGAAAGTCGGCGACGACGGATTCAAGAAGCAGCCGGTCGGGCTCGGCCCGTACAAGTTCGTGAGCAGCACCCCGGGCATCGAGATCGTCCTGGAGGCCAATGAGAGCTACTGGCGCAAGGTGCCGTCGGTAAAGCGCCTGGTCTTGAAGAGCGTCCCTGAGGCGACCACCCGGGCCGCGATGCTCAAGAAGGGCGAAGTCGACGTCGCGTATCTGCTGGACGCGCCGGCCGCGCTCGAGCTCAAGCGAGACCCGAACATTCGCCTGGCGTTCTCGGGCGCGATCGGGATCCACTTCCTCGACTTCTTCGATCAGTGGGATCCCAAGTCGCCGTGGCACGACAAGCGCGTGCGGCTCGCCGCGATCACGGCCGTCGATCTGCGCTCGCTGAACGAAGCCGAGAACCTGGGCGCGTCGCGGCTCACCGGCAGCCTCGTTCCGCGGAAGTTCGAGTTCGCCCTGCCGCTCGAACCGTATCCCCACGACTCGGCGAGGGCCAAGAAGCTCCTGGCCGAGGCCGGATATCCCAACGGCTTCGATGCCGGCGATCTCTATCCGTATCCGCCGTACTTCTCGATGGGCGAGGCCGTCGCCACGAATCTCGCGGCGATCGGGATCAAGACTCGCATGGTCACGATGGAGCGCGCGGCCTTCCAGAGCGCCTGGCTCTCGAAGAAGCTCAAGGGAGTCTGCGTCTGTATCCACGCGATCTACGGCAACGCGGCGTCGCGCATGGCCGAGTTCGTGCCGAGCGAAGGCGCGTTCGCGCGCGGCGCCGACCCCGACGTCGACGCGCTGTTCAAGCAGCAGGCGCGGGAGAGCGACCGCAAGAAGCGGGAGCAGATGCTGAGCCAGATCCAGCAGCTACTGTACGAGCGCGTACGGTTCGGGCCGATGTGGGAATACATCTGGCCCAGCGGCATCGGGCCGCGCGTCGGCGACGCCATGCTGTTGAAGATCGACCCGTATCCCTGGTCGGCCCCCTACGAAGACGTGACGCTCAAGAAGTGAGCCGAGCGCCGCGCTAGAAACAAACGAGGGGTCGTTCTTGTCCTGTTCGAGCGGTGGCTTTGCCGCCGCACCTTCCGGGGGGAGGTTTGGGAAGGGGGGCGGAGCCCCCCTCCCAGGCTAGTTGCGGAGCGCGTCGCGCAGCTCGCGCGTGAGGACCTCGACGGTCCCGCGCGTGCCGCCGGCGAGCTTCAGCTTCCACTCGCCCTCGGTCTCGAACCGCCGATCGCGCAGCCGCTCGCCCCAGGGCTTGATGGCCTCGCGAATCGCGTTGAGATCGAACGGATCGCGACGCAGCTCGCGGGCCCGCGCCATCACGTCGGGCGCCGCCCGGATGAAGGCGCGCAGCGCCGCGCCGGTCTTGATCGAGTACTTCCGGCCCGCCCACGCGGTCGGGAACGTGGTCGAGAGCGCCTTGATGTAGTTCAGGAAGAAGCGCTTCGCGCCGCCGCGGAGCGCCTGCAGCTGGCTGGAGCTGCCGACCTTCTCGACGGTCTCGAAGAAGTCGACGATCTCTTCGGCCAGCGGCGCCTGACTGACGCGCCCGCGGCCCGTCCCGAGCATCTTGATCTCGCCGTGCAGCGGCGAGGTGTCGTCCTCGTTGAGCGAGCGGATCACGTCGTGCGCGAGCGCCTGGTTCGCGTCCGGGTACAGCTTGCGGCCGGCCAGACTGATGATGTGCGAGGGGTTCAGGCGCGTGTGCTTGGCGTTGATCGTGACGAAGAGCTCGACGATCTGACGCGCGTCGAGCGAATCGAACAGCACCGCCGGCACCTCGATGGTCATGTTCTCGCCGGCCTGCGAGAGCGCGTGCAGGGCGAGCAGGCGATGCTGGCCGTCGAGCACCCTCAGGACCCCGTGCTCTTCCGGAATTTGGAGTAATCCCAGGTCGTGCTGGCCCGCCACCGGCGTGAACGTGAAGCGCTTCTCCGAGGTGATGATCACCGCGCCAGGGATGGCCGGCAGGGTCGCCGCGTCCTTGCACTCGCGGTAGTAGGCCACGAGCTCGTCGATCTTCCGGCGGATGACTGGGCGCTGATAGGCTGTCTCGCTCTCGCCGATCCGCTTTTCGAGCGAATCCCAGTTGACGCGGGAGCGATTCATTCGTGTCTTCTTGGGAGTCTCGTTCTGGGGGCCGCCGGTGTAGCCGAGGACCTCGAACTTGACTAAACGGTCGATATCCTTGGCGGAAAGGCCGGCCTGGTAAAACTCAACGCCGAACTGTTTCACACGGCGCGTCGGGACGGTAATCATGGGTTTAGAAGCATAGCTGATCTCCAAACCCCTGTCAACAGAGGGGTTTTCAGACATCTGGGCACCTGAAGTTCCGGTAAGATCGTTCCTGTGAGCGGTCCGGCCGTAGCACTCGTCGTGTGCGCCGCGGTCTTGCACGCGATCTGGAACGCACTGGCCAAGCGCGCCGAGAACCAGTTCGCGTTTCTCTGGTCGTCGGTCTCGCTGGCGACCTTGCTCTTGCTGCCGCTCGGCCTCTGGCGTCTGCCCGCAGAGCCCTCACCGAGCGCGGGACTGCCGTTCGTTGCCGCGAGCATAGGCATCCACGCGGTCTACTTCTGGGCGCTGAGCCGCTCGTACCGTTACGGCGACTTCTCCCGCGTCTATCCGATGGCGCGCGGGCTCGGCGTCGCGCTCGTTCCGTTGCTCGCGCTGCCGCTGTTCGGCGAGCGACTGTCGTGGCTGGGCTCGCTCGGGATCGGGCTGGTCGTCGTGGGCATCGCGGGGCTGAGCCGGAATCCAGCGGCGGCGCGCTCGACGCGCGGCGGGCTCGGCGCCGGGACGCTGTGGGCGATCGTGACGGGGCTGACGATCGCGAGTTACTCGCTCGTGGACAAGGCCGGCGTCGCGCGCTTGCACCCCATGCCCTACATCGCGCTCATGGGGCTCGGGCTCAGCGTGGTCCTCTGCCCGATCGTGCTCGCCGATCGGCGCGCGCTCGCGCACGAGTGGCGGCAGCGCTGGCAGACGATCCTCGTCGCCTCGGCGATGAACCTCACCAGCTACCTGCTCGTGCTCTTCGCATTCCGGCTCTCGAAGGTGGGCTACGTCGTGGCGTCGCGCGAGCTGTCGATCCTGTTCTCGGCGTTCATCGGCAGCCTGTGGCTCGGCGAGGGGCGGCTGGCGCCGCGACTCGCGGGCGCGTCGGTCGTGCTCGCGGGCGTCGTCTGCGTCGCCCTGGCTCGCGACTAGATCGAACGCGGCTCGCCTGCGCGAGCCTTACTTGAAGCCGAACGTCTCGGTCGCGAGACCCGCGATGTGGCGGCCGATCGCCAGCGAGGCGGTGGCGCCCGGCGAGGGCGCATTGAGCACGTGGATCGCGTCGGCCTCGGCGACGATCCGGAAGTCGTCGACGAGCGAGCCGTCGGGGCTCACCGCCTGGGCGCGCACACCGGCGCCGCCGCGCGTGACGTCTTCGGGACGCAGCGCCGGCACGAGCCGCTGGAGCGCCGTCACGAACGCGTTCTTGCTGAGCGAGCGGTACATCTCGTAGCTGCCGGTGCGCCAGTACTTGCGCGCCATCTGCCAGAAGCCCGAGTACGTCAAGGTTCCGGCAAGCTCGCCCGGCCTCACCGTGCCGAACCGGTAGCCCTCGCGCGCGAAGGCCAGCACGGCGTTCGGCCCGGCCTCGACCTCGCCGTGCACCGTGCGCGTCAGGTGCACGCCGAGGAACGGAAACTCCGGATCCGGCACCGGGTAGATGAGCCCGCGGACGATGTCCTGCCGCTCGGGCCGGATCATGTAGTACTCGCCGCGAAACGGGATGATGCGCAGGTCGACCTGCGCGCCGGCCATCCGAGCGACCACGTCCGAGTAGAGCCCGGCGCAGTTCACGATCCGCGTCGCGGGCACCGCGCCGCCCGGCGTGACGAGCTCGATCTTCCCGGCGCGACGCTTGATCGCGGTCACCTGCGCGTTCGTCTGGATCGTCACGCCGCGGGCCGTCAGCTCGCGCGTCATCGCCGCGCAGACTTCCTTGTAGTCGACGATCGCGGTCGAGGGCGACCGGATCGCGCGAATCGCGTTCGCGTGCGGCTCGATCTCGCGAAGCTGGCCCGGGTCGATCATCTCCACCGGCACGCCGTTGGCGACGCCGCGCTCGTAGAGCGTCTGCAGCCTCGGCAGCTCGGCCTGCTCGGTCGCGACGATCACCTTGCCCACGTGATCGACGCGGATCCCGTGCTTGCCGCAGAAGTCGAGCATGAGGCCCTTGCCCTCGACGCAGAGCTTGGCCTTGTAGGAGCCCGGCTTGTAGTAGATGCCGGAGTGGATGACGCCCGAGTTGTTGCCGGTCTGGTGCGTGGCGAGCTTGGCTTCCTTCTCGAGCACGACCAGCCGTGCTTTCGGCGCGCGCTCGCTCAAGGCCCGCGCGGTCGCCAGGCCGACGATGCCGCCGCCGATGATCGCGATGTCGTAGGAGTTTTCCATGGCCCACCATTGATAGAATCTGGCACGACCGCTGTCAAGCGCCGAACCTGAACCACTCCGGAGGGACAAATCGTGGCGGGAAAGTACTTCGACGAGCTCGAGATCGGACAAAGCTTCCGGCACCAGCCCGGACGCACGGTGACCGAGGCGGACAACGTGTGGTTCTCCTGCCTCACGATGAACCCCCAGTCGCTCCACGTCGATTTTCACGCAGCCGAGAAGGCGGAGTTCGGCAAGCCGCTCGTGAACAGCCTCTTCACGCTCGGCGTCGCCGTCGGGCTCTCGGTTGGCGAGACCACGCTCGGCACCACCGTGGGCAATCTCGGCTTCGAGAAGGTCGAGTTCCCGAAGCCCGTCTTCCACGGCGACACCATCTATTCCGAGACGGAAGTCGTCGACAAGCGCGAGTCGCGCTCTCGGCCGCAGTGGGGCATCGTCACCTTCGTGCACCGAGCACTGAACCAGCGCGGCGAGGTCGTGATGGTGGCGCGCCGCAACGCGATGATGCGCAAGAGGGGCGCCTGACGTGGCGCGCCGGCGGCGGTCGCTCCACTTCGTGCCGGGCGGCAACGAGCGGATGCTCGCCAAGGCGCTCACCTTGCCGGCCGACGGTCTGATCCTCGACCTCGAAGACGCGGTCGCGCCCGACCGCAAGGCCGCCACGCGCGGCGTCGTCGGCGAATGGCTCACGCGCGATTTCGGCGGACGCGAGCGCTGGGTGCGGATGAACCCGATCGCGACCGGGCTCGGCCAGGCCGACCTCGAGGCGACGATGGCCTCGCGCCCCGACGGCTACGTGGTGCCCAAGCCCGGCAGCGCCGCCGACATCCGCCAGATCGTGCGGATCCTGGACCGGCTCGAGCAGCACCACGGCATCCCGAACGGCGCCACCCGGCTCGTGTTGATCGCGACCGAGACGGCCGAAGGGCTCTTGAACATCCGCGAGATCGCGGCGGCGACGCCGCGAACGGTCGCGATCTCCTGGGGCATCGAGGACCTCGGCGCCTCGATGGGGCTCGGCCGCGTGCGCGACGCCGAAAACCGCTACCTGGACATCCCGCGCTACGCGCGCGTCATGTGCTCGGTGGTCGCCTCGGCGACCGGCGTCGACGCGATCGACACGGTCTTCACGGATATCGCGGATCTCGAGGGTCTCCGGCGCGAGTGCGACGAAGGGGTGGCGATGGGCTTCACCGGCAAGATCTCGATCCATCCCAACCAGATCGCGGTGATCAACGAGGCCTTCACGCCCGCGAAGGACGCGGTCGACGAGGCGCGTCAGCTCATCCTCCTGTTCGAAGAGCACGCGCAGCGCGGCGTCTACGCGTTCACGTTCAAGGGCCAGATGGTGGATGCTCCGCACCTCGCGCGCGCCAAGAAGCTCGTCGCGCGAGCGGGCGGGGAGTGAGCCGGGCGCCCGAGGGCGGCTCGTCGACGGCCGACGGCAACCGGCGCACGGCTTGAGATGCGCGCGCTCGTCCTGACCGCTCCGTCGCCGGTCGAGACGGCGCCGCTTCGTCTCGAGGAGCGGCCCACACCGTCGCCTGGAGCGGGCGAGGTGCTCGTGCGCGTCAGCGCGTGCGGCGTGTGCCGGACCGATCTGCACATCGTCGAGGGCGAGCTGCCGCCGATCCGGCCGTCGATCGTGCCGGGCCATCAGGTCGTCGGGCGCGTCGAGCGCGCCGGTCCGAACGCGCACCGCTTCCGGCCCGGAGATCGCGTCGGCATCGCCTGGCTTCGCGCCACGTGCGGAGCGTGCGAGGCGTGCCGCGCGGGGCGCGAGAACCTCTGCGAGCGCGCCGAGTTCACCGGCTATCACGCCGACGGCGGATTCGCCGACCACGCGATCGTCGACGAGCGCTTCGCGTACGCGATCCCGCCCGTGTTCGGCGACGCCGAGGCGGCGCCGCTCCTCTGCGCCGGCATCATCGGCTATCGCGCGCTCAAGCTCGCCGAGGTGAAGCCGGGCGGCCGGCTCGGCGTCTACGGCTTCGGCGCCTCCGCCCACGTGACGGTGCAGGTCGCGCGCGCCCGCGGCATCGAGGTCTTCGTCCGCACGCGCGAGGAGTCGCACCGGGAGCTCGCCCGGCGCCTCGGCGCGGCGTGGGTCGGCGGCATCGGCGACCCGATGCCCGCCAGGATGAACGGCGCGATCCTGTTCGCGCCGGCCGGCGAGCTGGTGCCGGTCGCGCTCCAAAGCCTCGCGCGGGGCGGCACCCTGGCGCTGGCCGGCATCTACATGTCGCCGGTGCCGCCGCTCGACCACGCGCGCGACCTCTTCTACGAGCGCACGGTCCGCAGCGTCACCGCGAACACCCGCGCCGACGGCGAGGAGCTCCTCACGGAAGCCGCTCGCATTCCGATCCGAACCGCGACGACGACGTTTCCGCTCGAGGATGCCAACCGGGCGCTGACCCTCCTCAAACGCGGGAAATTCGCGGGTGCGGGAGTTCTCTTGACCGGTGAGGGTTCTCGCGTATGATCACCGAACATTTGACGGAGGCTCATCGATGAGCGACCACGACGACCTTCTGCGCCGAGCTGGTCAGGTCCTTCCCGGAGGCATTCTGGGCAGCCATCGCAGCGGACCCGGGCTCGAGTTCGTCGTCAAGGAAGGCAAGGGCGGCTATCTCTACGACATGGCGGGGCGGCGGTATCTCGACTACCTGCTCGGCTCCGGCCCGATGCTGCTCGGCCACGCGCATCCTGCCGTCGTCGAGGCCGTCGAGCGCCAGATGGCGCGCGGCACGTCGTACTTCCTGCTGAACGAGCCGGCGATCCAGCTCGCCGAAGAGATCGTCAAGGCGGTCCCGTGCGCCGAGCAGGTGCGGTACACCTCGAGCGGGTCGGAGGCGACGTTCTTTGCGCTCCGCGTCGCTCGCGCCTACCGCAAGCGCGACAAGATCATGAAGTTCGAGGGCGGCTTCCACGGCACGCACGACTATGCGCTGATGAGCGTCGTGCCGCGCTCGCCCAAGGCGTTTCCCGCGCCGATGATGGATTCGGCCGGCGTGCCCCACGCGATCGAGGCCGAGGTGCTGATCGCCCCGTACAACGATCTTGCGACGGCCGAAGCCTTGATCGCGGCGCATCACGGCGAGCTCGCCGCGGTCCTGATCGAGCCCTACCAGCGCACGATCGTTCCCGCGCCGGGGTTTCTGGCCGGCCTTCGCGCCGCGACCAAGCGCTACGGCGTGCCGCTGATCTTCGACGAGATCGTGACCGGGTTCCGCTTCGCCTACGGCGGCGCCCAGGAATACTATGGCGTGGTTCCCGACCTCGCCGCGTACGGCAAGGTCGTGGCCGGCGGATTTCCGCTGGCGTGCATCGCCGGGCCCAAGGAGATCATGCGGCACTTCGACGCCGCACTCGAGGGCACGCCGGACTACGTCTGGCAGGCCGGCACCTTCAACGGCAACGCGATCGCCTGCGCGGCGGGCCTGGCGACGCTCGCCGAGCTGCGCAAGCCCGGCATGTACCAGCGCCTGTTCAAGACCGGCACCCGCCTTCGCGAAGGCCTGGCCGCCGCCGCGCGCAAGCACGGCGTGCCCGCGCAGGTCAGCGGCGAGCCGCCGGTGTTCGACATTTTCTTCACCGACCGTGAAGTCGTGGACTATCGCGCGACCCTGACCGCGGATCGCGATCGGATCAAGGCCTTCAATCAGGAGCTGCTCCGCCGCAAGGTCGTCAAGGCCGTGAACAAGATCTACGTGTCGCTTGCCCACACCGACAACGACGTCGACGAAACGCTGGACATATTCGACCAGGCGCTCGGGGTCATCGCAGCCGGCGCGTGAGGTCGCGGAGACATCCATGAATCTCAGCCGACGACATCTGCTCAAGCTGGGCGGCGCGGCCCTCGCCGGCGCGTCGATGGCCCCGGCGGTCGCGCGGGCCCAGACGCCCAAGCGCGGCGGAACCCTCGCGATCCGAACCTGGGATCCACCGCACTTCGACCCGTTCCAGACGATCTCCTACAAAACGCATATCGCGCTCAGCTTCACGCACAGCCGGCTCTTGAAGCACAAGGCCGGGCCGAGCGTCGTGCCCGGAACGTTTCCGGTCGAGGGCGATCTGGCCGAGTCGTGGACGCAGCCGAACGAGACGACGTACGTCTTCAAGCTCCGCCGCGGCGTGAAGTGGCACAACAAGCCGCCGGTCAACGGGCGCGAGCTGACGGCCGACGACATCGTGTTCAGCGTGAACCACTTCCTGACCGTGAAGGGCAACGCCAACGCGTACATGCTCAAGGCGGTCGACAAGGTCGAGGCGACCGACAAGTACACGGTGAAGTTCACGTTGAAGGAGCCGTTCGTCTGGTTCCTCGACATGATCTCCAACCCGCACGCGGTCGCGATCGTCGCCAAGGAAGTCGTCGAGAAGTACGGCGACCTCAAGAAGCCCGAGTCGGTTATCGGCACCGGGCCCTGGATGCTCGACTCGTACCGCCCGAACGTTGGGCTCAGCTACGTGCGCAACCCGAACTACTTCGTCCAAGGCCTACCGTACATCGATCGCATCGAAGCGACGGTCGACGAGGACAACGCCTCGCGCATGGCGGCGTTCCTCAGCGGCAAGTACGACCTCGGCTGGGCATTCCCGGGCACAATCGACCGGGTCGACTGGGTGCAGATCAAGGACACGCTTGCCCAGAGACGGCCGAACCTCAAGACGGTCGAGTTCCCGTCGCCGGTGATGAACCACATCTCGATGCGCACGGATCAGAAGCCGTTCAGCGACGTGCGCGTCCGCCACGCCATGTCCATGGCGATCGACCGTAAGGCCATCATCGAATCCGCGTACGAGGGCGTCGGCGCTGTCAACCCGCCGGTGCCGGCCGCGCTCAAGGAGTGGTCCGTCCCGCTCGACAAGCTCGGCGAGGGCGCGAAGTACTACAAGCACGATCCGGCTGAAGCCAAGCGGCTCCTGGCTGCCGCCGGCTATCCGAATGGGTTTCCCGGCACGATGTGCTTCACGACCTACGGCACGCCGGTGCTGGTCGACATCATGCAGCTCGTGCAAAAGGACCTTAAGACGGTCGGCATCGACGTCAAGATCGATCAGAAGGAGTACGGCGCCTACATCGCGACCTGCTTCTACGGCAAGTTCGACTCGATGACGTTCGGTCCGCAGACGGGATTCCTCGAGCCGGACAACTTCCTCTTCGGCCAGTACTTCCCGGAGGAGCTGAAGAACCAGAGTCACATCAACGACCCGGTCGTGGCCGACATGTTGAAGAACCAGCGGCGCACGGCCGATCCCGCCAAGCGGCGCGAGATCATCTACGACATCCAGCGCCATCTGGCCAAGCAGCAGTACTACGTCCAGATGCCGTCCGGCATCTACATCGCGGTGTGGGAGGGCGCTGTCAAGAATTACGGCCCGAACATGGGCTACGACTACGGCGGCCGTCTCATGGCCGCCTGGCTCGATCGCTAGCCGCGTGTCCGGCCGCCCGTGCTGAGGCGGTATCTCGTCAAGCGGCTGCTGATCGCGATCCCGTCGCTGTTGATCGCGTCGCTGATCGTCTTTACCTTGCCGCGGCTCATCCCGGGCGACGTGGTCGTGCTGATGCTCCAGGAGAAGGCGTACGCGAAGGACCTGGATGAGCTGCGCGCCAAGCTCGGTCTCGACCGACCGCTGCCCGTTCAGTACGTCGAGTGGCTCGGCAAGGTCGCCCGCGGTGATCTGGGTGAATCGCTCTGGACCAAGCGGCCGGTCATCGACGAGATCGGCCAGCGCCTGCCGGTCACGTTCGAGCTCGCGATCTTCGGCCTCTGCTTCGCGCTCCTGATCGCGATTCCCGTCGGGATCATCTCGGCGGCGCGACAGGACACGCTCAGCGACTACCTCGCGCGGAGCCTCGCGATCCTCGGGCTCTCGGTCCCGGCGTTCTGGCTGGCGACGTTGCTGATCGTGCTGCCCGCGATCTGGTGGGGCTGGCGTCCGGTCACGGGCTTCGTGGAGTTCTCCAAGGATCCGGTTGGCCACGTCACGCAGCTGCTCCTGCCCGCGGCGATCCTCGGCATCGCGACCGGCGCGGCGCTGATGCGGCTCACCCGCGGCATGCTGCTCGAAGTGCTGCGGCAGGACTACGTGCGCACCGCTTGGGCGAAGGGGCTGGCCGAGCGCGTGATCGTGATGAAGCACGGGCTCAGGAACGCGGTCATTCCCGTGGTGACCCTGCTCGGAACCCAGCTGCCGCAGATCATCGGCGGCACCGTCATCATCGAGACCGTGTTCGGCCTGCCCGGGATGAGCCGCTTCCTGTTCGACGCGATCAACCAGCGCGACTACCCGGTGATCCAGGGGGTCAACCTGGTCGTCGTCTCGCTGATCGTCGCGATCAACCTGACGGTCGACGCGCTCTACGCCGTCCTCGACCCGCGGATCCGGTACTAGGCGGCCGGTCGGCGTGAGCACCCGAGTCGAGAGCCCCGAGCAGGTCGCCCCGGCGGCGGCGCGCGGCCGCTCGCGCGGCGGTAGTCTCGAGACCCTGCGCGCGCTCGGGCTGTTCGCGCGGCGCAAGCCGCTCGGCGCCCTCGGCGCCGTGATCGTCGGCGCGCTCCTGGTGATGGCCCTGTTCGCCGAGCAGATCGCCCCGTACGGCTACGACGACACGATTCGCGGCGCGCGGATGCGGCCGCCGTCGGCGGCGCACTGGCTCGGCACCGACAATCTCTCCCGCGACATGTGGAGCCGCATCGTCTACGGTGCGCGCGTGTCGGTCACGGTCGGCTTCGCGACCGTCGCGCTCGCGGTCGTCCTGGCCACGACCATCGGCGTCTCCAGCGGCTACTTCGGCGGCGCGTACGATCTTGTCGTCCAGCGCGTGGTCGACGCGTGGCTCTCGTTTCCGTATCTCGTCATCGTGCTGTCGGTCATGGCGGTCCTTGGCCCCGGGCTCCTCAACGTCGTGCTCTCGCTCGCCATCATCATCGCGGCCGTGAACTCGCGCGTCATCCGCGGGGCCACGATCACGATCGCGCAGGGGACGTACGTCGAAGCCGCGCGGGCGCTCGGCTGCGGGCACACACGGATCTTGCTGCGCCACATCCTGCCCAACGTGACCGCGACGATCATCATCCTGGCCACGATCGGGCTCGGCGCCGCGATCCTCGCCGAGTCGGGGCTCTCGTTCCTCGGATTCGGCGTGCCGCCGCCGTATCCGGCCTGGGGCGCGATGCTGTCGGGGTCGGGCCGCACGTACATGTTCCGCGCGCCGTGGATGGCGATCTGGCCCGGCATCGCGATCTCGCTGGCGGTCTTCGGGTTCAACATGCTCGGCGACGCGCTCCGCGACGTCCTCGATCCTCGCCTCCGCGGCCGATAGTCAGGCTGCCGCGCGTGGCGCTTGACGCGTCGGCGCCGCGGGGGTACAGAGGAGGTACGGCGACGTGACCTGGTGTCGCGCGCCGTCGTGGGCTCACGCAAATCCAGGAGGTGTGGATGGAACAAACACCACCGGACTTGATAGCCGCGCCACACGGAGCCTGCTAGCGGCTTCGAGGGGCGCCCACAAGTCGTGATCAACCCACTCCCGACTCAAGTCGGGACGCGCAGCCAAGTCTGCGCAACACAAAAAGGGGATGCCGTGGGCGAGCCCGTCTCGCCCACGCCCCCGATACTGCCCCTCCCGAGAAAAAGAACTCGCCCGCGTGCCCTCTGATCTGTTTCTCGCAGCGTCCGGTTGGCCCAGCTCAGCGCTTGCCCAGGTCGTGCCGCCGTCATGTGCGCGCGACGTGTCCGCGGCGCCGACGTTCGCTGTCGACGGGGACGACCTGGTCGCGACATTTCCGGAATTTAGCCCTCGGCAGCCCGCGCACCGTTTGATCCCGGCCCTCAGCGCCCTCGGCGACAGCCCTCGAGGGTTTCGCTTCGAGCTTTCCACGTTCACGAGCGGCTCGTGGTCGCCGTGGGTCGCCGGCGCGACCATCGGAGACGCCCGATTCGCATCCCTGGCCTCGGGCGCCGAGACGCTGGTCTGCGAGATCGACGAGTTCATCGCCAACCCGCCGGCCGAACGGGTGCGGCTGGCGCTGCGCGCGCGCGCCGGCGACGCCGGGGCCGCCCCGACACAGTGGTGTGCGTCGCTTTCGGCGTGGAGTCCCGGGTCAGACGAGCTGCCCGGCGTGGATGGGCCGCGCCTGTCCGTCCCGGCATTCAGCCAGATGGAAGAAGATCCGGCGCTCCGCCATCGCGTGTGCTCGCCGACGTGCGTGGCGATGGTCATGGCTTACTACGGCGCGCCGGTCCCGGTGGCCGAGCTCGCCCGCGAGATGCTTCAGCCCGAGCTCGATCTGTACGGCGTCTGGCCCGCCGCGATCCGCGCGGCGAGTCGTCGCGGTCTCGGCGGCTACCTCTTGCGCTTCCCCGATTGGGCCGCGGCCGCGTGGTGTCTCGAGCGCGGAATGCCCGTGATCGCGACAGTTCGCTACGGCGCCGGCGAGCTTCGCGGCGCCGCGATCGAGCAGACGACAGGCCATCTGGTGGTGCTGACCGGCTGTGCCGGAGGCGAGGTCTTCGTCAACGATCCGGCCGCGCCGCGGTCCGGCGAGGTCGCGCGCCGCTACCGGCTCGACGAGCTTCGCCGGGTCTGGCTGGCGCGGTCGGGTGTGGGCTACGTGCTGTTCGCGCCGACCCGGCGGCCGGGCGGCGCAGGAGACCCCACGGCCCCGTGACGAATCGGGCGCGCGCAAGGGTGCGATACAATGCGCGAGTCATGCGTTTTCGCTTGACCGTGAGCGCGCTGATCGTCGCGCTCGCCACGGGCGCGTGCGGGACCGACACCCGCGAGTGGATGAAGCTCGATCAGACGTATACGACCGAGGAATTCCGGCGCGACTACAAGCAGTGCACGATCAGCGGCAAGCTCGACGACGACTGCATGAAGGCGCGCGGATGGACCGCCGTGACGCCGCCGAAGCTCGAGCAGAAGAAGGACGACCCGCTCTCGCAGCCTGCTGGCCGCTCGCCGCGCCGCTATTAGCGCGCGCGACCGCTCAGCGCCGCCCGCCCGTCCCCGCGTGATCGGCCAGGCGCGTGGCGATCTGTCGCACGCGCTCCAGCTCATCGGCGTCGCCGGTGCGCGACGCGAGCCCCTCGGCCACGCGCATGCACTGCTCGACCGTCGAGTGGTCGCCCAGCACGCCGAACGCCTCGGCCGCGTGGAGCACGCCGTTGAGCGAGCGCTGCTGCCGCGCGCGAAAGAACGCGATCCAGTACGTCTCGCGCGCGCGCGCGGCGGCATCGCGGGCGAGCCCCGGAAATACGCCGAGCCGCAGCGAGGCGTTGGCGACGGTCAGGAGCCCAAGCCAGCCGGGATGGCTGAGCGCCGACGAATAGGCCTGGCGCCACGCGCGGACCGACTCGCCGGGATCGTTGCCGGTGAGCGCCTGGTCCATGGCCTGGATGTGCGCGGTCCATGGGCCGAGCGTCTCGATCCTTCCAAACATCGGGCGTCCCATCACCGAACCTCCGTTGTGCCGTCCGCCGTACACGCTCGCGGTGCGCTTTTCGGTAGCACGAAGCTCATCGACGCATCCTCCGTGTGAAATAAGTCACCTCGCTATGGGGTCAAGCCCCGGTAGTTGCTTTCCTGGGCATCAGCGGCCCAGCGCTCCGTGAACGCCCGGACGTACTCCTTGGCCTGCGGATCGGGTAAGCGCGCCGCGACCCGGCGCGCGACCTGAATGCACTGCTCGACGACGTCGCGGTCGCCGAGCTCGGCGAAGCGCTCCGCGGTACGCAGCACGCCCTCGACCGAGCCTTCGGCCCGCGCGCGGAACAAAGCCGTGAGATAGGCCTGACGGGCCTGCGCGACTGAAATGGCCCCGAACCCGGCCCGCGCGCCGAGAGCTCGATAGGTGTCACCCGTGGCGACCATCCCTTGCCAATGTCGGCTCTTCAAAGCGGCAACGTATGCCTCACGCCACAGTCGCTCGGCGGTGACGAGGTCGCCTCGAGCCATAGCCTCCTCGACCGCGAGCAGCCGTGCCTGCCAGCGGATCTGAACATCGGGTCCGATGGCGTGGTCGGCGACTACGGTCGGGATGGTCGCCACGATCGGAATCAGCTCGAGTGTCGAGACGATCGCTGGGAGAGACCAGCAGAGCCAGCGGCTCGACCACAGGTCGTTCATAACTGCCTCCATGCGGTACACATAAGGCAAGGCCGATACCATCCGGAAATGGCTGTTGAAATAGATGGTTACAACGCAGTCTGGCCGGTCATGCGATCGGTGACTGGTCAAGAGTTGAACACCGTACTGACCGGCGGGTAAGATGGCGGAACCATGAAGCACCTGGCGGAGCTGCTCGGGGAAAGCCCGGGCATCGAGGCCGTCCGCGAGAAGATCACGCGGCTTCTCGCGAGGCAGCGAGACGCTCGTCGTCTTCCGCCGGTACTCATTGAGGGCGAGACGGGTACGGGCAAAGGGCTCCTGGCCCGCGCCATCCATCGTGCGGGGCCTCGTCCAGACGGCCCGTTCGTCGACGTCAACTGCGCGGCAATTCCGGAAACTCTGCTCGAGGCGGAGATGTTCGGCTTCGAGAAAGGCGCTTTCACCGATGCACGGCGATCGAAGCCCGGCCTGCTTCAGACCGCCAACCGCGGCACGATCTTCCTGGACGAGGTCGGCCTCCTCTCCGAGGGGCTGCAGGCAAAGCTACTCAAGGTGCTCGAGGAGCGGACGGTGCGCCGGCTGGGCAGCACACGCGACGAGCCGATCGACGTCTGGATTCTCACCGCGACCAACGAGGATCTGAAGTCGGCGATCCACGGGCGGCGCTTCCGCGAGGACCTGTATCACCGTCTGGCGGTGCTGACGCTCACGCTGCCGCCGCTGCGCGAGCGCGGCGCCGACATCATGATGCTCGCGCAGCACTACCTGGGCCGCGCGTGCGCCGACTACGGCGTCTCGGCCAAGACCCTCGACGCCGACGCAGAGGCGGCGCTCACGGCCTATGCATGGCCGGGCAACGTGCGCGAGCTCGCCAACCTGATGGAGCGCGTCGCGCTGCTCTCGTCGGATCCGGCCGTGACGGCGGCGGCGCTCGGGCTGCCCGCGGGAGCGTCGGCGAAGGCGCCGGCCGCGGCGCCCCCGAGCGGCGGGCCGGCGAGCTCGCTCGACGATGCCGTGCGCGATCGCGTCATCGAAGTGCTGGCGCAAACCGGCTGGAACATCTCGCGGACGGCGGCACTGCTCGGCATCTCACGGAACACGCTGCGCGCCCGCATCGAGAAATATGGCCTGCGCCCCGGCGAAGCGCCGGCGCCGCCGCCGCCGAAATTGGAGCGACGCCCGCCGCGGCGCGCTGAGGCTCCGCCGGTCGTTCCCGAGGAAACGCCGGCGCCGCCGATCGCGCCGGTCTCCCCGCTGGCCGAAGCGCCGCTCGAGTGGGAGCGCCGGCGCGTCACGATGCTGCGAGCCTCGTTGCTGGCGCCGTCGGCGCCCGAGGCGCTGCTCGAGACGAATCGGGCGCTCGAGCTGCTGCTCGACAAGGTACGGAGCTTCGATGGGACGATCGAAGGCCGCGGGCCGACGGGGATCGCGGCCGCGTTCGGTCTGGACCCGGCCGAGGACACGCCGAGCCGCGCGGCGCACGCGGCCATGGCGATAGTCAACGCGGTCACGCGCGCGCGTCAGGAGGCGGGGGCCGGGCCCGCGATCAAGGTGGCCGTCCACACGAGCCAGATGCTCGTCGGCCGCGGCGCCGGCGCGCCCGAGCTCGATCTGGAGGGCAAGCAGGCGGCGCTGATCGTGCTCAACGCGCTGGTCGAGCGCGGCGGCGCCGACAGCGTGATGGTCAGCGAGGCCACGGCGCCGTTCCTCACCCGAGGGTTCGAGTTCCTCGAGCTGCGCGGCGAGGAGTTCGCGCGCGGCCGCGCGTACGCCCTGCTCGGGCGCGGCCGGACCGGGCCCGGCTATGAAGGCAGCGCCTCGACGTTCGTCGGGCGTAACCGCGAGCTGGAGCTCCTGTCGAGCCGTCTGGAATCGGCGGTGCGCGGCCGCGGCCAGATCGTCGGAGTCAGCGGCGAAGCCGGCATCGGCAAGTCGCGGCTGATCTACGAGTTCCGCGACAGCCTGGTCGGCAAGGGCGTGACGTGCCTGGTGGGCCAGTGCCATTCCCACGGTACGGCCGTGCCCTATCTCCCGATTCTCGACGTGCTCCGCGCGGCGTGCGCCATCACCGAGAGCGACGCGCCGGCCGTCGCTGCGGACAAGGTACGCACGACCTTGATCGAAGCGGGCATGGACCTGTTCGACACCGCGCCCTATCTCTTGCACCTGCTCGACGTCGAGCACGACGCGGAACGCTTCGCCGCGCTCACGCCGGACGTGACGAAGGCGCGGATCTTCGAGACCTTGCGTCAGCTCACACTCAAGCGCAGCCGGCAGGGACCGCTCGTCGTCGTCGTCGAGGATCTGCACTGGATCGACAGCACCTCGGAGGAGTACCTGGCCGGCCTCGCGGAGATTCTGCCGGGCGCGCGTCTGTTGCTCGTGTGCACGCACCGGGGCGGGTACCGACCGTCGTGGATCGAGAAATCGTACGCGACGCAGGTGGCCCTGCAGCCGCTCGCCCCCGAGGAGAGCCTGCGCATCGTGCGATCCGTCCTCGGCCGGGAGCAGGCCGCCGACTCGCTCTACGAGCTCATCGTCGCCAAGGCCGAGGGCAATCCGTTCTTCGTCGAGGAGCTGGCGCGGACCGTCCGCGAGCAGATCGGCGGCACCGCGCCGATGACGGTGCCCGATACGGTCGAGGAGGTGCTCGGCGGTCGCATCGACCGGCTGCCCGCCGAGGAGCGGCGGCTGATCGAGGTCGCGGCGGTGGTCGGCAAGGACGTGCCGTTCCCCGTGGTCCACGCGGTCGCCGGCCTGTCGCAGGAGGCGCTCACGCGGGCCTTCGAGCGCCTCAAGAGCGCCGAGTTCCTCTATGAAACGAGCCCGGGGCCCGAGATCGAGTACACGTTCAAGCACACGCTGACCCACGAGGTCGCGTACGGCCGGCTCCTGGCCGAGCGGCGGCGCACCCTGCACGCGCGCATCGCCGACGCGATCGAGCGCCTGTACCCCACGCGGCTCGTCGACCACGTCGAGCGTCTGGCGTATCACGCGTTCGAGGGCGAGGCGTGGGCGAAGGCTCACACGTACCTGCACCAGGCCGGCACGAAGGCCTATACGCGCTGCGCGCACCAGGAGGCGGCCGCGTTCTTCGATCGCGCGCTGTCGGCCCTCTCCCGGCTGCCGGACAGCCGGGAGCGCGCCGAGCGGACGGTCGATCTGAGGTTCGATCTGCGCAACACGCTGCAGCCGCTCGGTGAGTTCGGACGAATTCTCGAGTCTCTTCACGAGGCCGAGGCGCTGGCGCGGAGCCTCGGCGACCAGCGGCGTCTGGGCGAGGCCTCGGCCTACCTGACGGACTACTTCCGGCTGATGGGCGACCAGGCGCGCGCCATCGAGTACGGCCAGCAGGCGCTGGCGATCGCGGACTCGGTCGACGACTTCAAGCTTCGGCTTCGCGCGAACACCTACCTCGGCCAGACGTATCATGCGCTTGGCGACTATCGTCGCGCCGCCGGCTTCCTGACCCGCAACGTCGACGCGCTCGACGGCGACCGGATGCTGCAGTCGTACGGCTTCGCCCAGTTCCCGTCGGTGCACTCCCGCACGTGTCTGGTGTGGTGCTTGACCGAGCTCGGCGAGTTCGACGACGGCGCCCGGATCGGCCGCGACGCGATCCGGATCGCGGAGTCGGTCGACCACCCGTTCACGCTCGCGACGGCGCATGCCGGGATCGGCGCGCTCTACGTCCGGCGGGGCGATTTCGAGGCCGGCATCCCGATCCTCGAGCGCGGGCTCGAGCTCTGCCGGACGTGGAAGCTCTCGCTCTGGTTTCCGCCGATCGCGTCGGCGCTGGGCGTCGGCTACACGCAGGCCGGGCGCGTCGGGGAGGCCGTGCCGCTGCTGGAGCGCGCCGTCGAGGAGTCGGAAGGGATGCGGCTCGGCGGATGGAACTCGCGGGTGCTCACCGGCCTGGGGCTTGCGTATCTGGCCGGCGGGCGGGCAGCCGACGCGCTACGCGTGATCAGACGGGCGTGCGACCTGGCTCGTGAGCACAAAGAGCGTGGTCACGAGGCGTGGTCGTGGCGCCTCCTCGGCGAGGTTCCGCTCCGGTCGGACCTGGAGGTCCCGGACGCGGAGGAGGCGCTGCATCGCGCGGTGGCGATGGCGACAGAGCTCGAGATGCGCCCCCTGGCGGCGCACGGCCGACTCGGCCTCGGCCGCTGGCTCCGGCGCGCCGGGCGGCGCGCCGACGCCGAGCAGCACCTGCGGGCCGCCTCGGCGCTCTTCGCCGAGCTCGGCATGCGGTTCTGGGTGACTCAGGCCGAGTCGGCGCTCGAAAGCTTGCGCTGAGCGGCGGTCCGAGCCGGCTCGATCTCGAGCTCCGTGATCCGGCCGTAGCGCTTCGCGAGCCGGCGAATCTCGAGCTGGAGCGCCTCCGCGTCGTGGGGGTCGAGCTCGCCCACGATCTGGATGCGATCGACGTGCTGCCGGCGCCGGCGCTTCATCCTACTTGCTGATCGTTGCCTTGAATCGCTTGGCGAGAGACCGGACGCTCTTCCTGAAGCTCGCCATCTGCTTGCGGGTCATGTCGTTCTTGAACTTCAGCGTGATTCTCCGCAGCTGACCTTTTTTCGGCGGCGGGGACTTGAAAGGCATGCGCGCTCCTCCTTGATTGATGTGAGTTTCGTGCGGACCTAGTCGCGTGCGTCCACGATCTTATCGAACAACTCGTCGGCGCGGAAGACTCCTGTGAGCGTGTCGAGGTCGCGGACCGTGTAGTAGCCCTCGGCGGCGTCGTAGGCGTCGCGCAGCGCCACGCGCTCGCCGAGCGCCAGGCGCACGAACGTCGCCGCCATGTTGGCGCGCCCGGTCAGGTCGAAGATGCTCGTGCCCGACGGGAAGCGCCCGGCGTTGATCTCGGTGAGGCAGGGCACGCCGCGCGCGTTCTCGCGCAGATCGAAGTTGAACGTGCCCGACGCGCGCGGATCGACGGCGCGGATGGCCGCGGTGCACACGGCGACGACCTCGGGCGCCGCGACCGTCTTGGCGAGCTGAGAGATCGACGACGTCCCGCTCGGATTGCCGCCGCCGCCGAAGTACGACAGCCGCTCGCACGTCTTCGTCAGCACGAGCGCGCCTGCCTTCCACAGCGCCTGGCACGAGAAGTCCCGGCCCGGCAGATATTCCGACAGGATGAACGACGTGGCGGGGATCCCGCGCATCTCGCTCCAGTACGCGATCCAGCTGCGCGCCTGCTCGGGCCGCATCACCGGAATCGCGCCGGTCGATCCGCTGCCGCTGCGCACGCGGCACCACACCGGCTCGCGCGCCGGCAGGCGGGCGAAGATGGCATCGAGCGCGCGCAGGCTGGTCACCGGGTAGGTGGCGGGGACCGGGACGCCGCGCGCGCGCAGGGCGACGTTCAGTCGATACTTGTCCTGGCAGAGATCGACGACGGCCGAGCGCGGGAGAAAGACCGGGAGCCTTGCGCGTCGCCGCGCGAACGCGTGGACTTCGGCGTCGGTGGTCGGGATCAGCAGGTCGATGCGCTCCCGGACGATCACCCGCGCGAGCGCCCTGAAATACGAAGGATGCGTCAGCGCCGGCAGCAGATAGTTGCGATCGGCGGACGACTTCTTGAGCAGGAAGCGGTCGTTGTGGGCGCCGATGATCGCCGCGGATCGGTAGCCGGCCCGGAGGCTTCGGATCAGGTTGCTGGTGGCGGCGCTGCCGGCTCCGGTCAGCAGCAGGCGCCGTTTCACCGGTTTGGCAGCCTCACGGTGATCCGGCGTCGGGTGAATGCCCGCCGGATGATGGAGCCGTAGCGGCCGCGGTTGAGACGCACGTCGGCCAGGGCGATGTTCGACGCGACCCGCGAAAACGTCACGCCCGTCCGGCGGCACATGCGCCAGGCGGTGGCCAGGAGCCGCGCGAAGTCGGCCGTCGCCTCGCGAAGCGCTTCCGCGAAGCCGTCGGGGTTCTGCGCGTACGCGGCGGCGAACTCGCGGCGGATGGCGGGATGCGCGCGGGCGGTCGCGTGCGTGGAACGCTCGGCGAGCTCCGGCGCGATGAGTCCGCGCCGGACGAGCCGCGCCTCGTAGATCTCCACCAGGATGTCGAACGCGGCGCCGAGCAGCGGCCGCGCGTACAGGTACTTGTCTCCCGCGCGCCGAGCGCGCGCCACCGCGCGCATCGTCTTGTTCTGGAACATGAGCCGCGCGGCGCGCCGGCCGCTCTTGCCCATCCGGTACTCGCCGATCTGCGAGAGGATGTTGACCGAGAACAGCTTGCCGCGTGTGCTCGCGAGGACCGCGTCGACGACCAGGTCGAAGTGCAGGATCGTCACGAGCGACACGAGATCGGCGCCGGCCTCGTCGTGGGATCGACGGTCGAATTCGAGCCGGCCCTTGGGGGTCGCGCCGATCACATGCTTGAGAATGATGTGGCCCATCTCGTGAGCGATGACGTCGAGGTTCTCGCAGTACGGCTCGCGCGGGTCGCGATCGGCGAAGCCGAGCTCGATGTACCACTCGCCCGACCACGCGTTGTCCCCGAGCGCCGTCACCCTGGGGACGATCTCGAACTTTCGCTGGGCGCTTCGGCCGACCAGCGACAGGCGCCGGCCGAGGTAGAACTCCCAGATGTCGAGGACGCAGCGGACCGACGCGTAGGCCATGGCCGCCGAGAAGAAGCGGCTTCCCGGTTTCGCGTGATCGAAATCACCGCGGGCGCTCGGGCGCACCGCCGGCTCGCGCGGCATGCTCTTCGGGTACGGCGGCCGCCACAGGTACTCACCCGTCGACAGGTCGCGGTACGGCTTCTTGCGAACCGCGTCGACCACGTACATCCGGCGGTCCTCGGGGCCGGCGCCGATCGCGCCGGCCCGCGCCGGCAAGAGCACGACGCGCGGCATCTCGAAGCCGGAGACGACTCGCGATTGCGGATACAACAGAAAGCGCGCGCCGGAGTCGCTCCAGTGGAATCGCGACGGCCGCGCGGCGCGGGGCACAGAACGAATTTACGGCAAACGCGGGAAGGGCGCTACCTCGACGCGCGGAGCTGGACCCGGTGGCCGTCGGGATCGACGGCCGTCACTCCGCGTCGGAAGCCCAAGGTCGCATCGGTGATCGAGACGATCTTGCCGCGCTCGCTCGTGGCCGACGACCATCCGACTCCGGCCACGGGCAGCTTCGCGTCGGTCGTCACCACGAGCGTCTGCCGGCTTCCGCGATGGCTCGCGGGTCGCGCGTCTCGCGGCGCGGGCGATTCGAAGAGCTCGATCGCCGGCCCGCCTCCGCCTCGCAAGGTCGTGACCCGTGATCGGCCGGCCGTCCCCGCGCTCGACGGCTCGGGCGCGTCGCTCTCGCGCCTGGCGGTCACCCGCAGACCCAAGGTGTCGCGGTAGAACCTGAGGCTCTCGTCGGTGTCGCCCACGACGAGCGCCGCGTGATCGATGCCGAGGAAGACGCGATCCGTGGGCCGCTGCCAGCGTGCGTCACCCTGTCCCACCGGGTACTCGACGATCTCGAGCGCGTGGCCGTCGGGATCCTCGAATGACACCGCGCGGACCCCGGTGGTGTTCTGCCTCACGTCCGGTACCGACGCCCCGGGTGTGCGTGGGACGTGTTGACGCTGGAGCCAGAGAGAGGCCTGCTCGATGTCGTTCACGGCGAGCGCGATACGCGCAACCGCGCGCTCGTCGCTGGGCGCTTCGGCCGGCGTCTGACGGCTGACTCGAGCGCGATCTTCCACGAGCTCGAGCCGCTCGGCGCCCAGGCGCATCGTGACGACCCGAACACGTGGTCCAGAAACCCCGAAGAGGCGCGCGACGTCGGCGCCCGAGGTCTGGACGTCGGACACCTTCTCGAACAGGAGCGCGCGCGAATAGAAATCAACGGAGCGGTCCACGTCTCGGACCGTGATGGCCAGCCCGCCCACGGCGCGCGCCGGCGTAGCGGCCGGCGGCGACGCCGCCCGCGAGGGCGACAGATGGAGCCCGGCCGCCACGCCGAGCGTGACAACCACCAGAACGGGCCCCAGCCGCCGCCAGCTCAGCGGGCGCAGTCGCGCGAGCCCCGGCAGGCGGATCACGCCGCGCGCCGCAGGGGCTCTTCGGCGTGCCCCGGCCGGACCACGAGCTCGTAGTCGAACGGCATGCGCTTCGCGACGTCGCGCCAGACCGTCTGGGTCAGGTCCTCGTAGCCCTCGGGAGCCCGCAGGACGATCCGCCCGGGATGCCAGAGGGTCTTGGGCACCACCTCGATCGACAGGAGCGACTCACCGTGGAGCCGTCGATTGATCGCGCTGCGCAGATCCGCTCGCAACACGTCGGCGCTGTTGTGCCGGCGGTCGGCTCGGATCCGCCATGCCAGCGGGATCGCCACGAGGGCGACCAGCAAGAGAATTGGAAGGAACGTGTTCAGCATGTTCATCGCCTCCGCCGTTCAGACGCTCAGGATACACCTGGAGATTCCATCGATCGGCGCGCTGAATCGAGAACGCCGTTCGCGGGATCTAAACGTTGGAAGTTGCGGCTCCCGCGCCCTTCACCTTGGCGGTATCCTTGACCTCGGGTAAAAAGCCCGACACATGGCGGCCACGACCAGCGATCCGCTCGCGGCGCTTGCGGCACACGCCCTCGGCTACGTCAGGGACGGCGACGTGGTCGGTCTCGGGACTGGGCACGCGGCCGGCGCGTTCGTGCGTGCCCTCGGCACGCGGCTGCGCAGCGGCTTGCGGGCCCGCGGCGTGCCGACCTCCGAGGCAACCGCGCGCTTGGCGCAGGAGGTCGGCATCGAGCTCGTCGGCCTCGAGGCTGACATCGCGCTGACCGTCGACGGCGCCGACGAAGTGGACGGAAAGCTCCAGCTCATCAAGGGCCGCGGCGGCGCCCTCGTGCGGGAACGGATCGTCGCGGCGGCGTCGCGGCGGCAGGTCATTCTGGTCACGTCGGACAAGCTGGTCGACATGCTTGGTAACAGGGGACCGCTTCCGGTCGAGGTCTTGCCGTTCGCGTTACCGCTCTGTCGTCACCGCCTGGAAAACCTGGGGCTCAAGCCGTCCCTTCGGATGCACGAGGACGGCCCGTTCGTGACGGACAATTTCAACGTGATCCTCGACTGCGCGACCGGTCCCATCGACGATCCTGTCCGGCTGGAGCGGACGATCCGCGCGATCCCCGGAGTGATCGACACCGGGCTGTTCCTCGACAGGGCTGAACGGATCGTGGTCGCCGACGGCGACACGATCCGCGAGCTTTTGAGGACACCGCGATGATTATCGAGGAGCAAGGAGGCTCGCATGCAGCTCGGCATGGTAGGGCTCGGGCGGATGGGCGCGAACATGGCGCGACGCCTGATCAAGGGCGGTCATGAGATCGTCGGCTACGCGACGGACCCAGCCGGGGTCAAGGCGATCGGTAGTGATGGCGGCACCGGCACGACGAACCTCGACGACTTCGTCAAGGCGCTCCGGCCGCCGCGGGTCGCGTGGGTCATGGTGCCCGCGGGCGCGGCGACCGAGCAGGTCGTGACGGATCTGGCCAAGCGCATGGCGCCGGGCGACACGATCATCGACGGCGGCAATTCGTTCTACAAGGACGACGTGCGGCGGATGAAGATGCTGCGTCCGCAGCAGATCCACTACGTCGACGTCGGCACGAGCGGCGGCGTCTGGGGGCTCGCGCGCGGGTACTGCTTGATGATCGGCGGCGAGCGCGACGTGGTCGAACGGCTCACCCCGATCTTCAAGACCCTGGCGCCCGGCGCCGGCAGCGTGCAGCGCACGCCCGGACGCGAGGGGACCACCGGCGCCGAGCAGGGCTATCTCTACTGCGGGCCCTCGGGCGCCGGGCACTTCGTGAAGATGATTCACAACGGTATCGAGTACGGCCTGATGCAGGCCTACGCCGAGGGCCTGGACATCCTGAAAAATGCGACGTCCAAGGCGCTCGAGCCCGATCTCAGATACGAGCTTCCCATCCCCGACATCGCCGAAGTCTGGCGGCGCGGCTCCGTCGTGAGCTCCTGGCTCCTGGACCTGACAGCGCAGGCGCTGGCCGAAGACCCGGATCTGTCCAACTACGTCGGGGTCGTCGCCGACTCCGGAGAAGGCCGCTGGACGGTGATGGCCGCCGTCGAGGAGGGCGTGCCGGCCGACGTGCTCTCGTCCGCGCTCTACGTGCGGTTCCGCTCGCGCCAGGAGCACACGTTCGCCGAGAAGGTGCTGTCCGCGATGCGGCAGAAGTTCGGCGGCCACGTCGAGCAATCCAAAGGGTGATCCTCGCGGGCGACGTCGGCGGCACCAAGACGGCGCTCGCGGTCTTCGAGCTTCGCCGTCGGTCCCTCGCGGTCGTGCGCGAGAGCGTACTACCGAGTCAAGGCTATGCGACCCTCGGCGATGCGATCCGTCAGTTTCTCTCCGAAGGCCCGCCGGTCTCGATCGAAGCCGCGTGCGTCGGTGTCGCCGGCCCGGTGATCGACGGACGGTGCAGCGCCACCAACCTGCCGTGGGTGGTCGACGAAGCGTCGCTCGCTGAGGGCCTCTCCACTCGGCGCGTCAGGCTCGTGAACGATCTCGAAGCGACCGGCCACGGCCTCCTCGGCTTGAAGTCGTCGGCTCTCGCCACCTTGCAGGCGGGCGAGCCACGCAAGGGGGCGATGGCGCTGATCGCGGCGGGCACCGGCCTGGGCGAGGTCCTGCTCCCCTGGGACGGGCGGCGCCACCGGGTCGTCGGCTCGGAGGGTGGCCACGGCGATTTCGCGCCGCGCACGGAGCACGAGATCGAGCTCCTTCGGTTCCTGCGCCACGAGTTCGGGCGAGTCAGCTACGAGCGCGTGGTGTCCGGCCCCGGCCTCTCCAACATCTATCGCTTCCTCCTGGCCAGCGGCGGGCCGCCGGAGGCCGAATGGCTCCGCGCGCGGATGGAAACGGGCGATCCGAGCGCCGCGATCGCCGAGGCGGCGCTCGAGAGCCGTGATACACGGGCCGTGCAGGCGCTCGACATGTTCGTGTCGGTCTACGGCGCGGAGGCCGGCAACCTGGCGCTCAAGGCGCTGGCGGTCGGCGGGATCTTCGTCGGTGGCGGCATCGCGCCGAAGATCCGCGCCAAGCTCGAGGATGGGACGTTCATCACGGCGTTCCGCGACAAGGGGCGGCTCGGCGGGATGATGGCCTCGATTCCGGTGCACCTGGTGCTCGAGCCGCGGGCGGCGCTCCTGGGCGCCGCCGCGGTGGCTCGATCGCTTCTGGCTGGGCCCGTTCCCAAACCTCGAGCCGCCCACGGTCCTTCGTAGCCCGCGTTCCTTCGGATACCGATTCGTCTGCCGGCCGTGAGCCCTCCCAAGCGCGAGACCAGAGAAGGGCTGAGACTTCGGGAGGCTCAGGAGCGCACGGCACACTGGCGGCGATGGGGCCCCTACCTGGCCGAACGTCAGTGGGGCACGGTGCGCGAGGATTACAGCCCCGACGGGACGGCCTGGGATTCCTTTCCGCACGACCACGCTCGATCGCGCGCGTATCGCTGGGGCGAGGACGGCATCGGCGGAATCAGCGACAACCACGGCCGGCTCTGCTTCGCGCTCGCGCTGTGGAACGGCCGCGATCCGATTCTGAAGGAGCGCCTCTTCGGGCTCACCGGAACCGAGGGCAACCACGGCGAGGACGTGAAGGAGTATTACTTCTACCTCGACTCGACGCCGACTCACTCGTACATGAAGTTCCTCTACAAGTATCCGCAGGCCGAGTTCCCGTACGCAGCACTGGTCGAAGAGAACCGGCGGCGCGATCGCCGGGCGCCTGAGTTCGAGCTGATCGACACGGGCGTCTTCGACGCCGATCGCTACTTCGACGTCGTGGTCGAGTACGCCAAGGCCGCGCCCGACGACGTCCTGATCCGTATCACCGCGACCAACCGTGGCCCCGACGAGGCGGCGCTCGAGCTGTTGCCGACACTGTGGTATCGCAACACGTGGTCGTGGGACGTGCCCGCGCCCGACCGGCCGAGCCTGTGCGCGGGCGAAGGCGCGGGCCACGCGGTGATCGAGGGCGATCACGCGACGCTCGGCGCGCGCTGGCTCTACTGCGAGGGCGCGCCCGAGCTCTTGTTCACCGACAACGACACCAACGTCCAGCGGCTCTATCAGCAGCCGAATGCGCGCGCGTGGGTCAAGGACGGGATCAACGACTACGTCGTCGGCGGCCGCAACGACGCCGTCAATCCCGCGCGCGTCGGCACCAAGGCCGCGGCGCGCTATCGCGCGAGGCTCGCCGCGGGTCAGCGCGTCGTCACGCGGCTTCGCCTGACCAACTCGCCGATACCGGGCGGTCCGTTCGGCCGCGAGTTCGACACGCTGTTCGACCGCCGGCAGCGCGAGGCCGATGAGTTCTACGAGCCGATCATCCCGGCGAAGCTGTCCGACGACGGCCGCAACGTGATGCGGCAGGCGTTCGCCGGCCTCCTCTGGTCCAAGCAGTTCTATCACTACGACGTCGCGCGCTGGCTCCGTGGCGATCCGACCGGCCCGCCGGCCTCGAGCGAGCGGATGCACGGACGCAATCACGAATGGCGGCACCTCTACAACGACGACGTCATCTCGATGCCCGACAAGTGGGAGTACCCGTGGTACGCGGCGTGGGACCTCGCGTTCCACACGATTCCGCTGGCACTGATCGATCCCGAGTTCGCCAAGGCGCAGCTCATCCTGTTCCTGCGTGAGTGGTACATGCACCCCAACGGCCAGATCCCGGCCTACGAGTGGGCGCTGGGCGACGTGAACCCGCCCGTCCACGCGTGGGCGGCCTTGCGCGTGTACCGGATCGAACGACGGCTACGCGGCCGCGGCGACCGCGAGTTCCTCGAGCGGATCTTCCACAAGCTCCTGCTGAACTTCACCTGGTGGGTGAACCGCAAGGACGCCGGCGGCAAGAACGTCTTTCAGGGCGGGTTCCTCGGCCTGGACAACATCGGCGTCTTCGATCGCTCGGCGCCGCTGCCGACGGGCGGCCACATCGAGCAATCGGACGGGACGTCGTGGATGGGCATGTACTGCCTCAACATGCTCGCGATCGCGCTCGAGCTGGCCCGGCAGGACCCGGCCTACCAGGACGTCGCGTCGAAGTTCTTCGAGCACTTCGTGTACATCGCGCACGCGGTGCACGACCCCGGCGACGAAGGGATCAACCTGTGGGACGAGCAGGACGGCTTCTACTACGACGTGCTCCACGGCAACGGCGCCGGGCATCCATTGAAGGTGCGCTCGATGGTCGGGCTGATCCCGCTCTTCGCGGTGGAGACGCTCGAGCCGGAGGTCGTCGACCGCCTGCCGGGGTTCAAGCGGCGGATGCAGTGGTTCATCGACAACCATCCGGATCTGCGACGGCACGTCGAGGTCGCGGAGAAGCCTGGAGGCGGCGCGCGCCGGCTGCTGGCGGTCGTCGGACGCGCGCAGCTGCCGCGCGTGCTGAAGTTCATGCTGGACGATCAGGAGTTCCTGTCGCCGCACGGGGTGCGCGCGGTGTCGCGCTACCACAAGGATCATCCGTACGTGCTGAGCCTGGACGGGATCGAGCATCGCGTCGACTACGAGCCGGCCGAGTCCACGAGCGGCCTCTTCGGCGGCAACTCGAACTGGCGCGGGCCGGTCTGGTTCCCGGTGAACTTCCTGCTGATCGAGTCGCTCCAGAAGTTTCATTACTTCTACGGCGATACCTTGAAGGTGGAGTTTCCGACGGGGTCTCACACCACGCTCGACCTCTGGCAGGTCGCCGCCGAGCTGTCGCGGCGGCTCACCAGGATCTTCCTGCGCGACCCGGACGGGCGGCGGCCGGTCTACGGGGGCACCGAGAAGTTCCAGCGCGACCCGCACTGGCGCGACCTCGTGCTCTTCTACGAGTACTTTCACGGCGACAATGGCGCGGGCATCGGCGCCGCTCATCAGACCGGCTGGACGGGGATCGTCGCCAAGCTCCTCCAGCAGAGCGGCGAGCGCTGAGTCTGAGACGGTATAGTCGTGGCAGGCCTGCCGCGCCGCCCGAGGGCGGCGGGTGAAGCTGCGAGGCTGCGGCCAGCGCCACAAGGCGGGGATATCGGTCCTCGCGCCGGCCGCGCGGATAGCCGCTGGAGTAACGTCCGGCCGGCAGGCTCGATTCCGCCGTCGAGAGGATTGCGGATGAACCAACGGATCGAAACGGCCTTCGTCGTCGGCGCGCCGCTGGTGCTCGCGGTCCTCGAGCTGTTCCATCCCCAGCCTCACGATCTGTTCAGGCTCGATCTCCGGGCGTGGATGACGGTGCACTACGCCCAGATCCTGTTGTTTCCGCTGACGGCGCTGGCGCTCGCGACCCTCGTCCGTCACCGCCGGGGATTCGCGGCCGCGCTGTGTCGCGCCGGCGCGTTCGTGTTCGGCGTGGCGTGGGTCGCGTTCGACAGCGTGGCGGGAGTCGCGACGGGCATCCTGCTTCGAAACGCCGAAGCGAGCGCCGCGCCCGAGACGTGGCGCGCGCCGGTGATGTCGATCTGGGCTCATCCGATCATGGGCGGCGCGCCCGACACCGTCCCGCTGCTGGCGGTGGCGGGATCCCTCGCGTGGGCGGTCGGCTGTCTCGCCGCGGCCGTAGCACTCCGCCGCGCCGGGATCTCGTGGGGGCCGATCGTGCTGCTGGCGCTCTCGGCGGTGAGCTTCGGCGTCTTCAAGACTCACGCGTGGCCGGGCGGCCCGATCGCCTTCGGCGCGCAGGCCGCGGCCGCCGCGTGGGTGCGCTGGAGCGCTGTCTAAGCGTCCCGGTGCGTCACGCCCGGCCTTCGAGGGCGCGCTTGAGCTGATCCAGGTGGTTGTCGTCGTGCCACGCCATCAAGGTGACGAAGTCGTTGATCGTGATGGGCCCGCGCGTGGCGTGCACGCCGGCGCGCTTCCACTGTTCCGGCGTCAAGGTGCGCAGCAGCGCCAGCGACTCCTCGCGGCGCGTCCGGAACGCCGACAGCGCGAGCTGGGCGTCGTTTCTCAGGTACTGCCGCTCCTCGGCCCAGCGATCGGGCGTGGTCGGGTCGAACGCGAGCTTCGGATTGTCCATCGCGAGGATCATCCCGAAGCGGCCGATGAACATCTCCTCGACGTCGCGCAGGTGGCAGATCGCCTCCTTCGCCGCCCAGTTCTTCGCGTCGGGACGGCGCGACAGGGCCGCCTCGTCGCGTCCGCGGGTCGCGGCGGCGAGCTCGTCGGCGGTGCGCGCCATGCGCCGCATCCGCTCCTCGGTCGGTAGCTTCGCGTACTCTTCCATCGTCGCCATCGTCACTCTCCCCTTGGTCTCGGGCACCAGCTGGTGGAACAGGCTCGACTCGCGCTTGTAGAACCCCTGCGTATGGTACGACTCCGGGAGCCTGAGCCCGGTGTAGTCGACGTGGTGACCGACCTCGTGCAGCAGCGTGCGCAAGTACGAGCGAAACGCGACGACGCGCTTCTTCTTGGCCGTCCGCATCCAGAGCTGGATCTTCGGCCTGCGGCCGCGCTCCTGCGTGTAGAGGCCGTGCAGCTCGCCCCAGCGCGAGTGGGGCCGCGCGGCCAGGACCTCGACGCGCACGTCCGGCAGCCCCATCGCGTCGGTGAGCCCGGCGACCAGCTCCTGGCTCGCGCGCTCGGTGGCCGCCCGCTCCTCGGTGTTGAGCGCCGCCTCGAGCGCCGCGACGCGGGAGTGGAGTGAGGCCGGATCTTCGAGCCGGATCTCGACGAGGGCGTCGCTCTTTCGATAGACGGCCTGCTGCGAGCGCGTGAGCCGGCCGTAGTAGGCGAACGGCGCCACTACTGGCCGGTGAAGCGCGGCTTTCTCTTTTCGAGAAACGCCTTCGCGCCCTCGATGCGGTCCTCGGTGGTCCGGAGGAGTGTCGCCAGATCGTTCTCGAGGCGCAGCCCGTCCTCCAGGGACATGCCGAGCCCCTTCACGACGGCTTCCTTCGCGTAGCGCATCGCGATCGGCGCCCGCTCCGCGAGCTGCTTGGCCAGCTCCTGAGCCGAGGAGTGCACCTCGGCGGCCGGGACCACGCGCTCGACCAGCCCGATGCGCAGGGCCTCACGCGCATCGACCCGCGCGCCGGTCAGGATCATCTCGAGCGCCTTGCCGCGGCCGACGAGCCGGGGCAGCCGCTGGGTGCCGCCGCCGCCCGGGATGATCGCGAGATTCACCTCGGTCAATCCCAGCAGCGAGTCCTCGCCGGCGATCCGGATGTCGCAGGCGAGCGCCAGCTCGAGCCCGCCGCCCAGCGCGAAGCCGCGGATCGCCGCGATGATCGGCTGCCCGCAGCGCTCCATCGCGGCGCGGAAATCGACCCGACGGCGCGAATCGCGGAACTTCACGGGCACCTGCGGCGTCACGAACTCGCGGATGTCGGCGCCGGCCGAGAAGGCGCGCTCACCCCCGCCGGTGACGACGATCACGCGCGCCTCCGCGCTCTGCGCGAGCTCGCCGAAGCAGGCGGTCAGCTCTTCGCGCATCTTCTCGTTCATCGCGTTGTGGACGTTGGGACGGTTGAGCGTGATCGTCGCGATGCCGTCGGTCAGCTCGTAGCGAATCGCCTCGTAGGCCATCGGTGCGATGTCTCCCGCTCGGCGCGCTAGGGTTTCCCGCGGCGGCACACGCCGCGCTCGGCGAGCCCCGCGATGTCGTCGTCGGTGTAGCCGAGCTCACGGAGCACGGCGTCGGTGTGCTGGCCGAGCGTCGGCGCCGGGCCGGGATCGCGCGTCGGCGTTCCGCGAAACGCGATCGGCTGGCCCATCATGCGCAGGCGGCCGACCTCGGGATGATCGTACTCGCGCACCATGTCGTGGTGACGCACCGCCGGGTGGTCGAGGTACTCGAGGACGCTCTGGACCGGCGCCGCCGGAATGTCGTGCTTAGCGAGCACCTCGAGCCAGTGATCGCGCGGCTTCGATTTGAACTTGGCCTCGATCAGCGGCAGGAGGGCCTGATTGTTCTCGAGCCGCGCGATCCACGAGGCGAAGCGCGGGTCGTCGGCCAGATGATCGAGCTCGAGCGCCTTGCAGAGCTTCGCCCAGAACGCCTGGTTGCCGACCGCCAGGAAGAACCACGTCTGGTCGCCCGCCTGGTAGAGGCGATAGGTCGGGTTGTCGCGAACCAAGGTGGGCTTGGTCGGGTAGTCGATCGCCACGCCCGACTGGAGCGCCAGCACCCCGCGCAGCAGCGAGGTCTCGACGCGCTGGCCGCGGCCCGTCCGCTCGCGCGCGAATAGCGCCGAGAGAATAGCCTGCGTCGCCAATGCCGCCGTGTAGTAGTCGACCGGCGCAGTCCTGAGGTACGCGGGCGGTCCACCGAAGCCCTGCAACGTCATCAGACCGCCCAGCGCCTGAAAGACTGGATCGAAGCCGGGTCGATCGGAGTCAGGCCCGCTGGAGCCGAACGCGGTGACCGAAGAATAGACGAGCCGCGGGTTGATCTGGCTCAGCCGCTCGTAGCCGACGCCGAGGCGCTCGGCGACACCGGGCCGCATGTTCTCCATGACCACGTCCGAGCGGGCGGCGAGCTTCTCGACGATCTGACGGCCTTCCGGCGTCTTCAGATTGACGGCGAGCGAGCGCTTGCCGCGATTCCACCCGAAGAAGCCGGGCAGCTCGCGGAACGAATCGCCCTCGAGCGCCTCGACCTTAACGACCGCCGCGCCGAGATCGGCGAGCTGCATCGCGGCGTACGAGCCCGCGATGTAGCTGGTCAGGTCGACGACCGTGACGCCGTCGAGCGGCGGCGGGGGCGTGGACAATTCTCGCTCCGGCTACCTCGCGGCGCGCCGGACGATCTGCTCGCGGTGGTAGTCGGCGTCGCCGTACATCGACTCGAGCGCCTTGGCGCGCTTGAAGTAGATGTGCAGGTCGTACTCCCACGTGAAGCCGATGCCGCCGTGCACCTGGATGGCTTCGCCGCACACCTTGCGCGAGGCGTCGCCGACGTAAGCCTTGGCGACCGACGCCGCGAGCTCGTGATCCTCGGCCTTCGCGTCCTGCGCCCAGGCGGCGTAGTAGACGGCTGAGTGCGAGTTCTCGACCTCGAGCAGCATCTCGGAGCACTTGTGGCGGATCGCCTGGAACGAGCCGATCGGCTGGCCGAACTGCTCGCGCACCTTGGCGTAGCCCACGGCCATGTCGAGGCACCGGCGCGCGGCGCCGAGCATCTCCGCCGCCGCGCCGACGGCACCGCGGCGCAGCAGATCGCCGATGAGCGCCGCCGCCTGACCGGGCGCGCCGAGCACGGCGTCGGACGCGACGGGCACCTTGTCCATCTCGAGATGGACCCAGCGCGTCGCCAGATCCATGCCCTGGACGGGCGAAAGCTTGAGCCCCGCCGCGGAAGGGTCGACGAGGAACAGGGACGGTCCTTCGGGCGCGCGCGCCGGGATCAGCAGCACGTTGGCCACGTGAGCCCACGGCACGAAGCGCTTGGTGCCCGACAAGGTCCAGCCCTTCGACGACTTCTCGGCGCGGGTCGTCACCGCCGCCGGATCCCAGTCCATGTCGCTGTCGAGGAGCGCCACGGTCGCGCGCGCGTCACCGGTCGCGATCGCCGAGAGCCACCGCTTCTTCTGCGCGTCGGTGCCGGTCGCATCGACGGCGACGGCGGCCAGGACGGTCGGGAAGTACGGTCCAGGATACGCGGCGCGACCGAGCTCCTCCATGAGAATCGCGGTCTCGACCATGCCGAGCCCGCTGCCGCCGTACGCCTCGGGCAAGGAGAGCCCGAGCCAGCCGAGCTGGGACATCTCCTTCCACATCGACTCGCTCTCGCCGCGCGGATCGTCCCACAAGAGACGCACGGTGGCGGGCTTGCAGTGCTCGTCGAGAAACGCGCGCGCCGAGTTCTTCAGAAGCTGCTGGTCGGAGCTGAACGAGAAGTCCATGGCGTCAGGCCTTCATCCGGTCGGCGCGCACTTCCTTGGGCAGGCCGAGCACGCGCTCTCCGATGATGTTCTTCTGGATCTCGGACGATCCCGAGTAGATCGTCCCGGCGCGCGACCACAGAAACGCGGTCGCGAACGTCCCGGGCTCGCCGGACGAGGTGTCGACCTCCTCGAACTCCTCGCGCGCGACCATCGTCTGGCCGAACGGGCCGAGAATCTCGAGCGCCAGCTCGTAGTAGCGCTTCTCGAACTCGGTATAAGAAAGCTTGGTGATCGATGAAGCGGCGCCGGGCGCGTCACCCTTCTGGAGCGCCGACAGGACTCGGAGCGCGGCATACCGCTGCACTTCGAGGTCGGCGTAAATTCGGCCCATCCGCGCGCGTACCGACGGGTCTTCGATCAAGGGCTTGCCGCCGCGCTTGAGCTCCTTGGTGGCCTTCACGAGCTGAGCGAACGCCGTGACATAGCGGGTGACGCGCCCGAGCGCGTTGCCGCCGCGCTCGAAGCCGAGCGTGGTCTGCGCGATCGCCCACCCGTCGTTCGTATTGCCGATCAGGTCCGACTTCTCGGCGCGCGCATTGGTCATGAACACTTCGGAGAAGAGCGAGCTGCCGGTGATCTGCTTGAGCGGCCGCACCTCGACGCCGGGCTGGCGCATGTTGAGGAGCACGCACGAGATCCCACGGTGCTTGGCGACCTTCGCGTCGGTGCGGCAGAGCAGGATGCCCCAGTCGGCGATGGGCCCGCTCGAGGTCCAGATCTTCTGGCCGTTGACGATGAAGTGATCGCCCTGATCCTCGGCGCGCGTCTTCAAGCTCGCCAGGTCCGATCCGGCGTTCGGCTCGGAGTAGAGCTGGCACCAGATCTCCTCGGCCGTGAGCATCTTCTTCAAGTAGCGCTTCTTCTGCGCCTCGGTGCCGTGCACGATGATCGTCGGGCCGATGAATCCGATGCCGAGGCCGTTGATGGCCGGCGGCGCGCTGATGCGCGCCATCTCATCCTGGACGATCGCCTGCTGCATCGGCGTGGCGCCCCAGCCGCCGTACTCCTTGGGCCACAGCATGCCGACGTAGCCCGCTTCGTAGAGCTTTCGGTGCCACGCCTTGCGCTCGTCGAGCGTCTTCAGATCCTGCTTGGGGATGTTGGCCTCGAGCCAGCGGCGCGTCGTGGCGCGAAATTCGCGGTCCTCAGGCGAGTAGTTCAGATCCATCGGGTCGGCCTCCGCAGTGCGCGCCGCAGGCCGTCGCGGGGCTTGGGACCCGCCGGCCGAGGCGCGCCTATGAACGAATGCATTCTTCTAGCATGCCGGACCGCGTGAATCAACGCGCGGGGGCCGGCAGCCGATAGATAGCAGTGTGCAGGACATGGGCGATCGGGCGGCGCTCGCCGGCGACCAGCACCAGGTCAGCCTCGACGAATTCTTTGCCCTTCTTCTCGAAGAGCGAGCGCACCTTGCCCCGCGTCGACAGGACCTCGCCGACCTTCGCGCCGCCGAGATGGCGCACGACGCTGCCGACGTGGATCCACGGACTCATGAGAACGTTCTGGGATAGCGCCTTGTTGGCCTGATCGAGAAAGAATCCCGGGTGAACCCAGCCGCGGGCGCCGCGATAGATCGCGAGGCCGTCGCTGACGCGCTCGAGGTACTCCGCCTGGCGCTCGTCGTCGTAGGGATTGATCGGCGTGCCGAGTGCTGCGAGTCCGGCGAGGTGCTCGCGCGTCGCGACCGGCCGATCGGCCGGGAGCGGCGCTGCCGGATAGACGGCCAGGTTCACTGGCACGGGTGAGCCGGCCGGCAAGGTGGCCGTCAAGCTCGCGCACTCGCCGCCCACCGCCGTGCTCGCCGTGACCACCGCGGAGAGGCTCCTGGCGTCGCGCGCAGTGATCACGCCGGCGATCCGGACCTCTTCGCCGTCGTGGATCGGCTTCGCGAACCGCACGTTCGCGGTGCCGCGCTCCAGCCACGCCGCGCCGAACGCCTCGACGAGCGGATGGGTCAGGTACGCGTAGACAGTCACGCCGGGGACCAGCGCGCCGCGGAAGCCGTACTGCCGCGCGATCTGCTCGTCGTGGATCTTGTTCTCGGAGCTCGACGAGGTGTTGCGCGCCTTGACGTGATACTCGGGCAGCTGCTCTGGGGTATCCGTAAGCGCCTCCTTCACTGACTTATAGAGCGCGCCTCACCCCGCGGGACCGGGCCCCGGCGCGCACTATGGGCGGCAAGTATATAATCATCCCGGCCATGTCGCGCGGGCTCATCATCGGCTTGGTGATCGCGGTTCTGGTGCTCGGCATCGGGGGCTGGGCGGTCTCCGTCAACAACCAGCTCGTCGTTCTCGATCAGAACGTCGCCGAGAAGTGGTCGCAGGTGCAGAACGTCTACCAGCGCCGCGCCGACCTCATTCCCAACCTCGTCGAGACCGTGAAGGGCTTCGCCGCCCAGGAGCGCACGGTGCTGGAAGAGGTCACCAGGGCGCGGGCGAGCGCGACGTCGATCCAGCTCACACCCGAGGCGCTCAACGACCCCAAGGCGCTCGAGCGGTTCCAGGCCGCGCAGAACCAGCTCACCGGGGCGCTGTCGCGCCTGCTGGTCACCGTCGAGCGTTATCCCGACCTGAAGTCGAACCAGAACTTCCTGGCGCTGCAGAGCCAGCTCGAGGGCA
>Ga0207428_10000283_pt1 | contig 68603 bp, 59 predicted proteins | sample RhiMethybrSRZTD1_FD_187600 | JGI IMG/M metagenome (GOLD analysis project Ga0207428, IMG submission 187600) | Populus rhizosphere microbial communities from Tennessee, USA - Rhizosphere MetaG P. TD hybrid SRZTD1 (SPAdes) (version 3) | ecosystem: Host-associated > Plants > Roots > Rhizosphere >... | reverse complement strand
CTTTCGGATGAGCCGGGCCACGTGCTCGGGCGGCTCGACGACCGTGTTGCAGTGGTTGACGACGCCGATGCCGATCTTCTTGTCGGTTCGATACTTGCCGAAGAGGTGTAGATCGCGGCCGTCCGAGCTGGCGCACTCGAACGTGATCACGTCGCCGTCGAGCTGCAAGAGATAGGGCAACGCCCGCTCGTAGCTCGGCGGCTCCCAGTACACGCGCTGCTGATTCGGGTTGCCCCAGCACGTGTGCACCCAGATCTCCGCGTTGACGCCCTTGAGCTGACGGTTGAACGCCTGGGTCAGGTACTCGAGATCTGCGTCGGTGCAGTCCGGACGCGTCGTGCGGCCGTGATGCGGCGGCTCCTCGACCTGGATGAGCGGACAGCCGGAATCGGCGAGCTCGCGGAACTCGGCGTTCATGATGTCGCATAGATCGTTGATCAGTGCGCGGTCGTCCTTGTAGTGCTCGTCCCACAGCATGCTCGCGAGCGCGGGCGCGCAGATCGCGCCGAACTTCAGCGGCCGGTCGGTCAGCCGCTGTGCCGCCTTCCAGAGCGCGGTGTACTCGAGGGGTCCGCGGCTCAGCTTCTCCTTGACCACGCCGGGCTGATACGCCTCCTGCACTTCCCACAGAATGCGACCGGGTCGCAAACCATGGCGCTGCATCCAGCCGCGTGACGTGTCGCGGTGGCCGTGAATGCCGTTGAGGCGCTCGATCGGGTAGAAGAACCACGACTTGCCGCCGACGGCGAGATCGAAGCGCGTGTCGCCGTCGGTCACGATGTCGAGGCCGGCGGCCTCCTGGGCGTTCACGACGCACGCGACCGCGTCGAGATACTGCTCACGGAAGATCGAGTCGCCGAGCGCCGACTTGAACGGCCGGCCGTGCAGACTTTCCGTGAACCAGAGCGGCCGCGGGTACGAGCCCGTGATCGCGGTCGGCAGCATCAGATTCTGGGTGACCTTGAGCATCGAGTCCTCCTGTGCGCGCCGTGCCGTCTGGCTTCGCGCTAGCGCTCCGGCCAGAGAAGCTGGCGACTGATCTTGTCGAGGCTCGTCGCGCCGCAGAGTCCCATGGCGGTCTCGAGCTCGTCGCGCAGAATGTCGACGACGCGCTGGACGCCGGTGGCGCCGTCGACGACGAGCCCCCAGATGTAGGGCCGCCCGATCAATACGGCGCGCGCGCCGAGCGCGATCGCCTTCAGCACGTCCGTCCCTCGGCGCACGCCTCCGTCGAGAAGAACCGCCGTGCGGTTGCCCGCCGCCTCGACGATGGACGGGAGCGCCTCGATCGTCGCCGGCATCGTATCGAGATTGCGGCCGCCGTGGTTGGACACGATCACGCCGGCCAGACCGTCGGCGGCAGCCCTGCGCGCATCCTCCGGCGCGATGATCCCTTTGACGAGCACCGGCGTCTTGGCGAACGAGCGGATCCAGGCAACGGTCTCCCACGTCACGGTCGAATCGATCGCATCCGCGTAGAGGGGGCTGACGCGGCCGCCGCGAGACGCGCCGCTGTACGGCGGCCGGATGCCCAGTCGCTTTTCGCGATCCCGCATCGGGACCACCGGGCCGTCGACCGTGATGCACAGCGCCGTGCAGCCCGCGGCCTCGGCCCGCTGGACCAGGTCCTTCGTGACGCCACGGTCGCGCTGGACGTAGAGCTGAAACCAGGCGCGCCGTTGCGCCGCACGCGCGATCTCGTCGACCCGGCTGTTCGCGAACGTGCTGATCACGAAGGTGGCCCCGGCGGCGCTGGCGCCGCGCGCGGCCTCGGGCTCGGCGCGCGAGTGCATCCGTCCTTGTCCGGCGACCGGCGCCAGCAAGATCGGGAAGTCGAGCTTCTGGCCGAAGAGCTCGAGCCGGGTGTCGATACGGCTCACGTCGACGAGCACGCGCGGCCTCAACCGGATCGCGTCGAACGCCTCGCGATTGCGGCGAAGCGTGAGCTCGTCCGCCGCGCCCTGCGAGATGTATTCCCAGACCTCGCGCGGCAGCCGCTTTCGGGCGAGCGGCTCGAACTCGAGGACGTTGACGGGGGCACCGCTGGGCGGTGCCGACGGGCTCTGCGCGAGCGAGACGCGGGGCAGCAGGCCGCCGGGCAGCGCGCCGAGCGCGCCGGCGACCAGCGTGATCGCCTGGCGTCGTTTCACGCTACGAGAGCCGCGGCGGCTCGATTCCGAGAAAGCGGAAGCAGTTGTTCCAGGTGATGTCCGCGTGCACGTTCGGCGGCAGCCCCAGGGAGCGCAGCGTCTTGTCGACCGGCATCTCCGGAGCCATGTATGGATAGTCCGTGCCGACCAGGATCTGGCCGGCTCCGACCATGTCGATCAGATATCGCAGCGCCCGCCGATCGAAGAGCAAGGTGTCGTAGTAGAAGCGTCTCGCGTATTCGGCCGGTGAGCGCGGCAAGGCGCCGGCGGCCGCGACGCCGCGGCCCGGACCGGGCGGCTCCTCGTTCCAGGTGCCGCTCCAGTGATGGTTGTAGCGCGGCAGCATGAACGGGAACGTGCCGCCGCCGTGGCTGAACGCGATACGCAGGCGCGGACACTTCTCGGCGGTGCCGCCGTCGATCATCGACGCGATCGTCAGGCTCGTGTCCGTGGGATAGCCGATCGGGTTGAAGGGGGCCTTGGTCGGAAAGCGGTCCATCATCGTCGGACGCAGCGCGTGCACGAAGACCGCGACGCCCAACCGCTCGGCTTCCTGGAAAAAACCCTGGAACTCGGCCATCCCGAGCGACCGCCCGTTCACGTTCGAGCCGAGCTCGACGCCGGGAAAGCCGAGGCGCTTGATCTGCGCGAGCTCCTTGGCCGCCAGATCGGGATCTTGTAAGGGCACGATCCCCAGGCCGATGAAGCGTCCGGAGCCAGCGGCGCACATCTTCGCGACGACGTCGTTGGTGTAGCGGCAGAACTCGAGCGCGTCGCCGGGCGTGAACCAGTACGCGCACAGCTCGGGCATCGGCGAGATCACTTCGACGTCGGCGCCGTGCGCCTTCATGTCGGCAAGCCGGCGCTCGACGTTCCAGTTGCCGTCATGCACGGTCCGGTAGTTCTCGCCGCCGATCATGACGCGCGCCCGCCCGCGCTCGAAGTGGTCCATGGACGGCCACGTCCACGCGCTGGCCCGCGACCCCGCGGGCGGGAAATGCTCCGGGATGATGTGCGCATGCATGTCGACGATCATCGATGGCTCCGCCCCATCGCCCCGGGTAACCGGTGGGGGGCATTCGGGGTGGAGCGGCGCTCGCTCCCCCCGATCTTCAATTGAACGTCAGTACGGTGCGCGCGACCTCGCCGGCCTTCATCGCGCGAAACGCCTCGTTGATGTCGTCGAGCCGCCCGCGGCGCGTGACCATCTCGTCGAGCATGAGCCGGCCCTGGCGGTAGAACTCCAGGTAGCGCGGAATGTCGGTGCGGAAGCGATTGCCGCCCATGCGCGAGGTCTGCACCTTGCACTCCGGGCGAATGGCCATCCACGGGAACTCGATCTTCGCGTCCGGCGGCATCACACCCACGATCGTCGCGGTGCCGCGGATCGCGAGGCTCTCGATGGCCTGGCGCACGAGCGTCGTGTTGCCGACCGCCTCGAACGCGTGATCCACCCCGAGCCCCTTCGTGAGGGCGCGGACAGCCTTCACCGGGTCGTCGTTCTTGCTGTTGACCACGTGCGTGGCGCCCACGCGCTTGGCCATCTCGAGCTTGCCGTCGAAGACGTCGACGCCGATGATCTGCCGGGCCCCGCCGATGCGCGCGCCCTGCACGATCGAGAGCCCGACGCCGCCGCAGCCGAACACCGCGACGGTCTGCCCGGCCTCGAGCCCCGCGGACCGGAGCGCGGCGCCCACGCCGGTGAGCACCCCGCAGCCGACCAGCGCGGCCCGGTCGAGCGGCAGATCGGGATCGATCTTCACGATCGAGTTCTCGTGCAGCAGCATGTGCTCGGCGTAGCTCGAGATGCCGATGAACTGGCGGAACGGCGCACCTTTTTGCGAGAGACGCGGTGCCGCGGACTCCGCCCGGGTGACGAAGCCGGCCACGCACAGATTGGGATGGCCGCCCAGGCACTGCTCGCAGCTTCCGCAGAAGCCCGACAAGCACGCGACCACGTGGTCGCCGGGCTTCACGGTGGTCACGTCGGCGCCGACCGCCTCGACGACGCCTGAGCCTTCGTGGCCGAGCACGATCGGGCGGTCGAGCGGGAACCGGCCGATGCCGTCCACCACATGCAGATCGCTGTGGCACACGCCCGTCGCGGCCGTGCGAACCAGCACTTCGCGGCCCCAGGGCTTGTCGATTTCGATCGACTCGATCGTCAGCGGCTCCTGAACCTCGCGAAAGATCGCGGCTTTCATCTCCATTGCGGGTTTCCTCCCGTACGAGGCCGGTGTTCTCACCGAGCCTTGCAAGCGAACTCGGCGCAGTATAATCCCGACCACGGGTTGAGGGAGGCTGGGATGGGTGGGGGCGGCACGATCACGGCTGTCGAGCCGAGCGGGCAGATCCTGGGGGCGACCGTCCGCGGGATCGATCTCGCGAAGCCCTTGAGTGACGCGGACTTCGCGACCATTCTGGAATCTCTCGGCCGTCACGGCGTGCTGCGCTTCCCCGGTCAGAAGCTCGAGGCCAGCGAGCTGCGAGACTTCTCCCAGCGCTTCGGTCGGATCCAGGCGACCTTGGCCGGCCGCCATCACGAGCCCGGAATGCCCGAGGTCGGCTATCTCTCGAACATCATCGAGAACGGCGAGCCGATCGGCATCACCGACGCCGGGCAGGACTGGCACACCGACATGTCGTACAACGAGACGATCGGTTTCGTGAACGTGCTCTACGCGGTCAAGGTGCCGCGGCGCGACGGTCGGGTGCTCGGCGCGACGATGTTCGTCAACACGCAGGCGGCGTACGAGGACCTGGCGCCCGAGCTCAGGGCGCGGCTCGCCGACGCGACGGCCACTCACGACTTCAACAAGTTCTGGGAGAAGATGCGCACACGTCCCGGCAGCTATCGGGATCCGCTCACGCCCGAGCAGCGCCGCCGGCGACCGCCGTCCGTTCATCCGCTCTTCCTGATCCATCCGATCACGGGCAAGCGCGTGCTCTATTGCAATCCCGGCTACGCGATCCGGATCAACGAGCTCGACGAGGCCGAGAGCGAGCGCGTGCTCGAGACGCTCTTCGCGCACCAGCTGCAGCCGACGTACCAGTACACGCACCAGTGGACCGAGGGCGACGTGCTGATGTGGGACCACATCGGCACGTTGCACAACGCCGTCGCCGACTACCGGCCGGATGAACACCGGTGGATGAAGCGATGTCAGGTGATGGCTGACCGGATCTTCGAACCCGCCTTCGTGCGAGACGCTCTTTCGGCAGCCTCGCCCGCCGGCGCAACGTCGCGGTAACGGAGGATCGTGTCATGGCCCAGCGCGTTCGCTACCCCGCCCACATCGAGCCGCTCGTCGAATTCGTCGAGGAGACGACGCCCGACCGCATTGTCGCCGCGACGCACGACAAGCTTTCCGCGGGCACGCCGGCCAAGGACATGCTCCTCGCCGCGGCGCTGGCGGTGGTGCGCAGCTCGGATCTGCCGCCCGGCCATCACGGCGGCCCGCTTCATCCGCTCTGCGGCCTGCACGCGGTCCACCACATCTCGGGGCGGCTGTCCGGCGAGTACGCGATGCTCCCGGTCATCCAGAACGTCGCGGTCTCGAACAAGCACATCCACTCGCCCGCGATGGGCCCGTTCATGCTCGCCGACGCCAAGCCGGTCTCCGAGAACAACGACGTCGAGGCGACCGCGAAGGCGTTCCGGACCGCGGTGAGCCGTGGCGTCTACAATGCGTGCGATCACTACTATCTGTATCTGCTCGACCACCTCACGCCCATGCAGGTGCTCGAGCTCCTGCTCGAGGTCGGGGTGCCGAAGAACCAGCTCGACGATCACTACTTCCTGTTCCCGGTGTTCACCTGGCGGGCGCTCGAGCTCTTCGGCTGGGACTACGCGAAGTACATCGGGCGGGCGCCGGTGCGCTACGTCACACGCCCGACGAATCCGGCGATGATGCTCGACGTGGATGAGCTCATCAAGAAGCACGAGCTGCTCGAGCGCGACCTGCGCGCGAAGACCGGTGACGACGAGACCGCCGCGATCACGGCGCTCGCCGACGAGATCGGCCGCTGCGCCGAGTTCGGCGAGATCCCGGCGATGCTGGCGCGGGCGCTCGGCGGCGGCCTCTCGCTCGAGGGCGCCGGCGAAGCCCTCTCGGTGGGCGGGTCCACGCTGTTCTTGCGCTCGAAGACCGGCAACCCGATGGACGTGCACATCAACACCGGCGCCAACACCCGCCGCTATCTCCTGCGGCAGCCCGAGCTGTCGCGCCGGATCAAGCTGCAGGCGCTGTTGACGTGGAACACCGGACCCGAGGTCCGGATGGCGCAGCGCATGTTGGCCGACGTCGTCCAGCCCGAGCCCGAGCGGGTCGCGTCGCTGGCGCCCCACACGCAGCAGGATCTGATCGAGGAGATGGAGAGCCTCATCAGCAGTCTCCCTGTCGGCGAGCGGCTGCCCTCGGCCGGTCTCGCCAGCTGGCGCTCGACCGACGAGGTGAAGCACGCGGCGGTGCTGGCCCAGCAATATGCGGACAACGGCTACGCGCCCGAGCCGCTGATCGACATGCTGGCCAAGATCGCCTGCCGCGACAACTTCACCGAGATGCATGCCTTCAAGCACCACCAGGCGACGTACGAGGAGTTCTACGCGACTCGGCCGTCGCTGCGCTGGCGCCACCTGGTGGCCGCCGTGCAGGCGTGCGCGATTTCGCACGGCCGCATCCAGGATGTGTTCGACCATGCGGCCGAGGTGATGCATTTCTAGGTCCCTATGCGAATCCTGGTCCTGTCGCCTCGTCTCACGGAGAATCGTCGCGCCGCTTTCCGGGCTCTAGCGCAAGAGCTCGGAGAGCTACGCTTCGTCGGCCCCGGCGAGCCGCTGCCGGATCTCTCCGAGTGCGATGCGATCGTCGTGGACGGGCCGCAGCCCGCCCAGCCCATGCAGTTCCTCGCGTCGCTCCGCGCCAGGGTCGAGCGCGGCGCGGCGCTGGTGGCAATCGGCGGCGCGCCGGTCGAGCGCGACGGGTTCTGGGCTGATCTGCTCGGCGCGGTCGCCGGCCCGGAGCCACCGGCCGGCGAGTACTACGCGCGGGTCACCGAGGCGCACTCCCACATCTCGGATCGCGTCACCCGCGAGTTCGCCGTGGTCGACGGGTTCGTGCCGCTCATCCCGATCGCCGACGGCAAGGTGATCGTCGACGTGAGCGTCGCGCTCCGCGATCTCGCGGCGGTCGTCGAGACCACGCGCGGCGCCGGCCGCGTGGTCGCGTGCGGTCTGGGCAACACCGATGCGGCGCTCCGCAATCCCGAGCTCGCGCAGCTCCTCGGCCGGGCGGTGCGTCCCGATCTGCATTGCTGCGGACGGAACATCGGCGTCGCCATCGTCGGGTACGGACCACTCGGCGGCATGGGTTATCACCACGGGCTCGGCGTGACGGCGACCGACGGGCTCGAGCTGGTCGCCGTGGTCGATCCCAACATGGAGCGGCGCAAGGCGGCCGAGACCGACTTCCCGGGGGTGCGCACGTACGCCGCGGTCAGCGAGCTCGTGAGCGACGACGACGTCGAGGTCGCGCTGGTGGCGACGCCGCCGGCGCATCACGTGGCGCTGACGCTGACGCTCTTGCGCGCGGGCAAGCACGTGGCCTGCGAGAAGCCGCTCTGCCTGACGGTCGCCGAGGCCGACCAGATCATCTCCACGGCCGCGGCCAACCGTCGCATGGTCACCGTCCATCAGAATCGCCGGTGGGACTCCGACTTCGTCGCGATCCGGCGCGCGGCGAGTGCCGGGCTCCTGGGCGAGATCTTCAACGTCGAGACGTTCGTCGGCGGCTACGCGCACCCGTGCCGCACCTGGCACTCGGACACCGCGGTCTCCGGCGGCGCCGGCTACGACTGGGGCTCGCACCACGTCGACTGGGTGCTGCAGCTCCTGACCGGCACGCCGCGCGTGGTGCAGGCGCACGGGCACAAGCGCGTCTGGCACGACGTGACCAACCACGACCAGATCCGCGTGCGCATGACCTGGCCGGACGGCCGCGAGGCCGAATTCCTCCAGAGCGACATCGCGGCGGTCCGACGCCCGAAGTTCTACGTGCAGGGCACGGCCGGCACGCTCGTCGGCACGTATCGCACGATCACGATCGAAGCGATCGAGCCGGGCCGCGGCTACGTGGCGACGCAGGCGCACCACGCGGAGGCGCCCGCCGACCTCGTGCTGGCGCGCTACGAGAGCGGCTACGGGATCAGCGAGACGCGGCTGCCGCCGGCCGTTCCGCAGCCGTTCGCCTTCCATCGCAACCTCGCCGACCACTTGCATCTCGGTGAGCCCCTGGCCATCACGCCGGCATCGGTCCGCCGCGTGATCAGCGTGCTGGAGGCCGCGCAGCGGTCCAGCACGCGCGGCGGCGCGGCCGTCGCGATCGAGGACGACGGGAGCTGACGTGCCGTCGCCGACGCCGGTCGTCGGCTGGGGAGTGCTCGGCGCGACTTCGTTCGTCGCCCAGAGGGCCGTGCTGCCGGCGATCGCCGCGAGCCCCGGCGCGCGGCTCGTCGCCGTCGCCAGTCAGCGTGCCGCCGACGGCGGCGCTGCACAGTTCCGACCGATACGCGCGTACCGCGCCTACGATGCGGTGCTCGACGACCGCGAGGTCGACGCCGTTTACGTCCCGCTGCCCAACAGCCTCCACCGCGAGTGGGTGGTGCGCGCCGCGGCTGCCGGCAAGCACGTGCTCTGCGAGAAGCCGCTCGCGCCGACCGCAGCCGACGCCGAAGCGATGTCGGCCGCGTGCGAGCGTGCGCGGGTGACCTTGCTCGAGGCGTATATGACACCGTTCCATCCGCGGGCGCAGGCGCTCGAAGCGCTCGTGGCCTCCGGCCGTCTCGGCGCGCTGCGCTTCGCGCGGGCGGCGTTCACGGGAGTCCTCGATCGCCGCGACGATCACCGCTGGCGTCCCGAGATGGGCGGCGGCGCGCTGCTCGACGTCGGCATCTATTGTCTGGCGCCGCTGCTCGCCGCCGCCGGTCGGACGCCGGCGCGCGTCGAGGCCTCCGCGACGATGGCGAAGTCCGGCGTCGACGCGTCGTTCGCGGGATGGCTCGACTTCGGCGACGGATTCACGGCGACGATCGAGTGCTCGTTCGACGCGCCCGAGCGGCAGCTCCTGGAGATCGTGGGCACCGAGGCCGCGGTCACCATCGATCGCGCGTACACACCGGGGCCTGCCGACACCGCGATGACCTTGCGCCATCGCGACGGCCGCCTCGAGCAGATCGTCCCCGGCGGTGCCGACCCGTATCGCGAGATGGTGGAGCACTTTCAGGCCCTCGTGCGCGGCTCCGCAGCGACGCAGCGGCCGTGCTCGGCGTCCATCACCACGCTCGCGGTGCTGGAGCGGCTGCGAGCAGCGGCGGGACTAGGCGCGCCGTGCGCGCTGCAGGCCGTCGCGGGGCTGGGGCCCCGCCGGCCGAGGCGCGCCTAAGATTATGAAGCGCATCGGCGTCATCTCCGTGCACACGTGCCCCCTGGCCGCGCTCGGCGGCAAGGAAACGGGCGGGATGAACGTCTATGTGCGCGAGGTCTCGCGCCATCTCGGACGGCTCGGGCTCGAGGTCGACGTGTTCACCCGCAGCCAGACGCCGGGCGTCCCGATGGTCGTGCCGCTGGGCCCGGGGGCGCGCGTGATTCACGTCGAGGCCGGCCCGCAGCGACCGGTACCGCCGCCTGACATCGTGCCCGACCTCGACAAGTTCACCGACGAGGTGATGGCCTTCCAGGCCCGGACCGGCGCCGAGTACGCCCTGCTCCACGGCCACTACTGGCTCTCAGGGCTGGTGGCCGTCGAGCTCTCGCGGCGCCTCAACGGCATTCCGGTGGTGCAGATGTTCCACACGCTCGGCGTCGTGAAGAACGCGCTCGCCGAGCAGCCGGCCGAGCAGGTGCCGCAGGCGCGCGTCGATGCCGAGGCGAAAGTGGCGGCGCGCGCCGATCGCATCGTCGCCGCGACGCCGCTCGAGAGCGCCGAGCTCGCGTGGTATTGCGGCGCCGACGTCGGCAAGGTGCGCACGATTCCGTGCGGCGTCGACGTCGAGCTCTTCAGCCCGGGCAGCGTGGCGGCGGCGCGCGAGCGCCTCGGGCTCGCCGCCGAGTGGGTGCTGCTCTTCGTCGGTCGGCCCGCGCCGATCAAAGGGCTCGAGGTGCTCCTGCAGGCGCTCGCGCGCCTGAAGGCCGACGGCCTCAGCCGCGTCGCCGTGCGCCTGATCATCGTCGGCGGTGACCGGAACGAGGAGGGCAACGAGGACCGCGCGCGGCTTCGGGCGCTGGCCGACACGCTCGGCGTCGGCGCGTGGCTCGACTTCAAGGGTCCCGAGCCGCAGTCGGCGCTGCCGGAATACTACCGGGCCGCGGACCTCTGCCTGGTGCCGTCGCATCACGAGTCGTTCGGGATGGCGGCGCTCGAGGCGATGGCCTGCGGCGCCACGGTCGTGGCTTCGCGCGTCGGCGGCCTGGCCACGACGATCCAGGACGGCGTCACCGGCGTGCTCGTGCCGCCGCGGGACGACGTCGCGCTGGCCGCGGCGATCGGCTCGCTGCTCGCCGACGCCGACCGGCGGCGCACCCTCGGCGGACAGGCCGCGCGCTGGGCGCACAGCTTCGCGTGGCCGTCGGTTGGGCGCGCGCTGGTCGACCTCTACGAAGAGCTCGTGCCCGATCTGCGCCGGGCGGCGCCGGCCCGCGCCAGCGTGAACTGCGCGGTAGCGCTCTAGCATCATTCAGCTTCGCGGTCCGGGCCTCGCCGCGAGGCCCCGCGCCGAGAGATGGCTCGGCGGCAATTTGCTGGGCGGAGCGGAAATTGATTGCCGTGATCTCGCGCTCTGCGATGGTGTTGGCCGTGTCGGCCGCGCTCACGGGATGCGCGATGCTCGCGAAGGAGCCCGTCCCGATCGGTGAGCGGCCGACCACGGTCGAGCGCCCGCCGCTCAACGAGCGTCCGCCGGGTGATGCGGCGATCGGTCAGGAAATCGCGGCGCTCGCCCGGCGACACATCGGCGCGTCCTACCGCTGGGGCGGCTCGAGCCCGTCGGGCTTCGATTGCTCGGGCCTGGTTCGCTACGTCTACGCGCAGGTCGGCGTTTCGCTACCGCACAACGCCGCGAAGCAGTATCGGCTCGGAGCTCCGGTGGCGCGCGAGGAGCTCGAGCCCGGCGATCTCGTGTTCTTCGATCGTCTCCGCCACAACGGGATCTACGTCGGCGACGGCCGCTTCGTCCACGCGCGGCAGACCGGACGAGGCGTGAACATCGCGAGCCTCGACGACGGCTGGTACGCCTCACACTGGGTCGGCGCGCGGCGGCTCGATCTGCCGGCGGACGCGGGGTGGGACCAGCTGCGCTGAGCCTCGGCCGGCGATCAGCCGGGAAGCTGCATGAGCTGCAGCACGTTGCCGTCAGGGTCGGCGAACGTCGCGACCCATCCGCCCCAGTCCTCGCGCGCGGGCTCCCGGCTGAAGGCGACGCCGGCGCGACTCAGCCGCTCGTGAACCGCTCGGATGTCGGCGACGGTCAGGTTGATCATGATGCGCAGCGCCTCGCGGCTGGTACCGCGCACGCGGTCGTGCACGCCGATCGAGAGCCGCGCCCCGCTCCAGTCGAAGTTGATGAAGTCCGATTTGGCCGAGCGCGGCGTGAGCCCGAGCGTCTCGCGATAGAAGCTCGCCATCGCCGGGAAGCGCTCGGCTTCGGTCCAGATCAGCACCCCGGCCAGTCCCTCGATCGCCCCCGTCGTCATCGGCGTCCTCCTGGACGCTGATTCTATCGGAGGGCCCGCGAGCGCCGCGCCCGTCGCCTGGCCGGCGGTGCTAGGATTGGCGCCATGACAGAACGGGTCGCATCATCGGTCACGACGCCAGTCGTGCGGCGGATCGTCGTCGCGCCGGGCGTCGAGCTGCACATCGAGGTCAGGATCGGCGAGAAGTCCGCCGTGCCGTTCGTGCTGGTTCACGGGCTCGCGTCGAACGCGCGCCTCTGGGACGGCGTGGCGGAGCATCTGCACGCCGCCAGCCACACGGTGGTCGTCATCGATCAGCGCGGTCACGGCCTCTCCGATGCGCCGGAGGCGGGCTACGATCTCGACACGGCGGTTGCCGATCTGTTGAGCCTGATCGCCACGCTCGAGCTCGACCGGCCGGTGCTGGCGGGCCAGTCCTGGGGCGGCAACGTCGTGCTCGAGCTCGGCTGGCGCCGGCCGGACGCCGTGCGCGGGATCGCCTGTGTGGACGGCGGGGTCATCGAGCTCTCGCAGGCATTTCCGTCGTGGGAGGACTGCCTGACGGCGCTCACCCCGCCGGCGCTCGATCACCTGACGCTCGCCGAGCTCGAGACGCGGATTCGCAAGAGCGTGCCGCACTTCAGCGATCGCGCCGTCGCCGCGTATCTCGCCTGCTTCCGCACGCGGCCCGACGGGACGATCCAGGCACGCCTGACGCGAAACAATCATCTCTCGATCCTCCGTTCGCTCTGGGAGCATCGTCCCTCGACCCGGTGGGCGACCTTGAAGGCGCCGACCTTGCTGCTGCTGGCCGATAGTGGCGACGAACCGAGGACGTCGCGCAAGCGCAGCGCCGAGGCGACGGCGCTCGCGGCGGGCAGCGCGGTCCGCTCGGTGTGGTTCTCGCCCGGCCACCACGACTTGCACCTCGAGTCGCCGGAGCGCGTCGCCGGGCTCCTGATGCAGACGCTCCGCGAGGGGTTTTTCAAGTGACGCTGCCGCGGCTGCTGGCGATCATGGGGTCGGGCGAGACCGCGCCCACGATGGTGACGCCGCACCGGGAGCTCGTCGCGCGCCTGGGCGAGCCGACGCCGCGGGCCGTCCTGCTCGATACGCCGTATGGATTTCAGGAGAACGCGTCCGAGATCACCGAGCGGGCGGTCGAGTACTTCGCCCATCGCGTCCAGCTCACGATCGAGCCGGCCGGCTTTCTCGGGCCGCTCGCCGTTGACCAGAGCAGCCGCGCGCCGCTCGCGGAAGCGGCCGCGCTCTCGCGCCTTCGGACCGCCGGCTTCGTATTTGCCGGCCCCGGCAGCCCGTCGTACGCGCTGTCGGTCTGGAAGACCTCGCCGGTGCCCGAGGCCCTCACGACCAAGCTCGCCGAGGGCGGTGCCGTCGTGTTCTCGAGCGCTGCGGCGCTCACGCTCGGGAGCTTCAGCGTGCCCGTGTACGAGATCTACAAGGTCGGGCTCGCCGTGCACTGGCTCGAGGGGCTCGATCTCATGCGCGCTGCCGGCTTCGACGGCTCGTGCGTCGTGATCCCGCATTACGACAACGCCGAGGGCGGCACGCACGACACACACTTCTGCTATCTCGGCGAGCGCCGCCTCTCGGTGATGGAAGGCATGCTCCCCGAGGACGCGTGGGTGCTCGGCATCGACGAGCACACCGTGCTGGTGGCCGATCTCGACGCCAAGACCGTCACGGTGTCCGGCCGGGGCGGCATCACGGTTCGCCGCCGCGGCAAGTCCCAGGTGTTTCCGGCGGGGACGAAGCTGGCGATCGCCGAGCTTCTCGCCGCGTCCCGGGGCGTTGCGGGAACCACCCGGCACGAGCCCGATCGGCCGGCTGCCGCGGCTGAGGCTGAGCCGTCCGCGCCGAGCAGCGCGCCGGGGCCGAAGCGATCGCCGCTGCTCACCGAGGTGACGCGGCTCGAGCAGGTCTTCGAGGCGGCCATTTCCGGGCGGCGCGCGCCGGAGGCGGCCGAGGCGATCCTGAATCTCGATCGAACGATCGCGGAGTGGTCGGCGGACACCCTGCAGACCGATGATCCGGATCGCGCGCGGGCCGTGCTCCACTCGCTGGTCCAGCGTCTGGGCGAAGCGGCGGCGGGCGGCCTGCGCGATCCGCGTGAGCTCCTGGCGCCGCTGGTCGAGAGCCTGATCGCGCTTCGGAAAGAGCTGCGTGCCGCCAAGGCTTTTGAGCTCGCCGATCGCGTCCGCGATCGCCTGATCGCCGCGCGCATCGAGGTGCGCGACACGCCGGGCGGCACCATCTGGGAGATTCGCCAGTCCTAGCACGCCGCGCACCAGCGCATCTGAACCGACGCTCGTTCGGCCGCCCTTAGCGCATGATCGGGCGTGTCGGAGCCACGCCGCGCCCATCTCAGGCCACCCTCGGTCCAAGCCGGACTCATGGCCCCCGCTACAATGAACGAGGGGCGGCATCGAGCCGCCCCTCGGTGTCCAGCAGACCTCTAGAACCGAGCTCGAGCGACCGCTACGCGCTCGCCAGCTGAGCGCGCGCGTTCTTGATCACGCGGCCGGGATGGGCGCCGGTGTGCTCGCCCTTCTCGAGCAGCACTTCTCCGTTGACGACCGTGTAGTGAATGCCGTCGGCCAGCTCGCGCATACGCCAACCGTTGGCCGGGAAGTCGTGAACGACGTCTTCCTTGCGCGGCGCGACCGTGTCCGGATCGAAGACCACGAGGTCAGCGGCCATGCCCGGCTGCACGAGGCCGCGGTCGTAGATGCCGAACGCCGAGGCCGAATCGTACGTGAGCCGCCGCACGGCGTGCTCGAGCGACATGATCTGCTTCTCGCGCACCCAGTAGCCGAGCAGGCGCGTCGGGTTGCTGACGTTGGAGTGGAACTGCACGTGCGCGCCGCCGTCGGTGAGCCCGACGACCGCGTAGGGGCTCCCGAGGATCTGGGCGACCGCCTCGGTGTCCATGTTGATCTCGCCGAGGGTGAACACCGTCTCCAGATTCTCTTCGACCGCCAGATCGAGGAACGCGTCGAGCGGATGCTGACCCTTGGCCTTCGCAATCTCGGCGATGTGCTTGCCGGCCATGCCGCGGTTCTTCGCGAGCTTGGGCTCCTCGACGAACATGAGGTCCCAGCGCTTGGAGAACGTCGAGTCCGGACCCAGCGGTGCGTCGACCTCTTCGCGCAGCTTGGCGCGGATCGCCGAGTTCGCGTAGGCGGCGAGCTTGTCGGCGTCGGCGCCCTGGAGGATCGGCAGCCAGGTCGGCATGCTGCGGAACACCTGGCAGTTCTTCATCGTGAACCGGTTGACGATGCTGCCCGGATTGCAGAGCGGGATCGCGCGGATGCCCTGCTTCACCGTTTCCTCGACGTGCGCCAGGTGCTGCTTCCACCGGCCGGGCTGGCGCGCCTGCTCGAGCAGGGTGTTGTACATGATCGGCCGCCCGGACGCCTCGGAGATCCGCGAGAGCAGCTTGTCCTTTAGCTCGGGATTGGTGCCGCCGCCGCACTGCATCACGCCCGTGCCGAGCTCACGCAGCACGTCGGCCAGCGCGAACAGCTCGGACTCCGGCGCGCACGCGGCCGGAATGCGCTTGCCCGCGATGTCGAAGTGGTTCATGTTCCGCGTGATCGACAGTCCGAGCGCGCCGGCCTCGAGCGACTCGCGCACGACGCGGCGCATGGTCTCGAGCTCGGCCGGCGTCGCGTCGCGGTCCGAGCACTCCTCGCCCATCGCGTAGAGGCGCACCGCCGAGTGGCCGACCAGGGTGCCGACGTTGACGCCGAGCCGCTGGCCGATCGCGCTCATGTACTCCGGGAAGGTCTCCCAGCTCCAGGGCACGCCGGCCTGCAGCACGTCCATCGGGATCGCCTCGACGTACGAGAGCATCCCGGCCAGCTTCTCGCGCGCCTCCGGCTTGACCGGCGCCAGCGCGAGCGAGCAGTTGCCGATGATCACGGTCGTCGAGCCGTGGTGGCAGGAGTAGGTGCAGAGCGGATCCCACACGACCTGCGCGTCGTAGTGGCAGTGGTTGTCGACGAAGCCCGGCGCGACGACCCGCCCGTCCGCTTCGATCGTCTGACGCGCGGATCCGCTGAGACGTCCCAGCTCGACGATCTTTCCCTTCGAGACGCCGACGTCGCCGTGGAAGGCTGGGCGGCCGGATCCGTCGATGACGCGTCCGTTCTTGATCAGGAGGTCGTAGGTCATCTCGTCGCTCCTTTCGCGGGCACAACGGTCGCGGGCACTTCTCTCGAGGACACTTCGGAAGGCGCCGTAATCCACCCCCGGATTCCACGCCGGGCGGGAGCCCGGCTTGGCTGGGATGGTAGCTCAGAAGCGCGCCCTGTCATAGATGAGGATTTCACCCGACGTCGTGGCCGGCCAGCCCCGCCATGACGTTCGCCAGGAGACGGACCCCGACGTCGCCGCCGAGCGTCATGATCGACTCGGGATGAAACTGCACGGCCCACAACGGAAGGCGCCGGTGCTCGATGGCCATCACGACGCCGTCGTCGCTCTCCGCGGTCACTTGGAGATCCTGGGGCAGCGTGCGCTTGATCGCGAACAAAGAGTGGTATCGGCCCGCGCTGAACTCGGCCGGCAGCCCCTCGAAGAGTCGACCGCCCAGCACCCGGATGCGGGAGGCCTTGCCGTGAACGGGTGGATCGAGCACGCCGAGCGCGCCGCCGCAGTACTCGACCAGGCCCTGAAGGCCGAGGCACACGCCGAACGCCGGAATGCCGCGGCGAACCAGCGCGGCGATCGTCCCGGCCACGTCGAAATCCCGCGGCGTGCCGGGGCCCGGCGAGAGCACCGCCAGGTGCGGCTTCACGTCGTCGAACGCGGCCTCGGGAAAGCCGCTGCGCAACGTCACGACCTCGGCGCCGGTCTGGCGCAGATAGTTGGCGAGCGTATGGACGAACGAATCTTGATGATCGACGAGCAGCACGCGGCGGCCGGAGCCGGCTCGCGAGCGCGCCGCATGCACCGGACGGTCGAGCCCGCGCGCGCCGCGGATCGCGTCGAGGAACGCCGAGGCTTTCAGCTCGGTCTCGGCCTCCTCGGCGGCGGGGTCGGAATCGTAGAGCAAGGTGGCGCCGGCGCGGACCTGGGCGACGCCGTCCTTCACGCGGATGGTCCTGAGCGTGAGGCCGGTGTTCAGGTTGCCGTCGAAGCCGATCATGCCCACAGCACCGCCGTACCACGCGCGCGCCGAGCGCTCGTGGTCCTCGATGAACTGCATCGCCCACGCCTTGGGCGCTCCGGTGACGGTGACCGCCCACGCGTGGGCCAGAAACGCGTCGAGCGCGTCGAACTCGTCGCGCAGGCGCCCTTCCACGTGATCGACCGTGTGAATCAGACGCGCATACATCTCGATCTGACGCCGGCCGATCACCCGCACGCTTCCGGGCTCGCAGATGCGCGACTTGTCGTTGCGGTCGACGTCGGTGCACATCGTCAGCTCGGACTCGTCCTTGGCCGAGGTGAGCAGCGCCAGGATCTGGGCGGCATCGCCGATCGCGTCGTGCCCGCGGGCGATCGTGCCGGAGATCGGGCAGGTCTCGACGCGACGGCCCTCGACGCGCACGTACATCTCGGGAGACGCGCCGACCAGGTACTCGGCGTCGCCCAGATTCATCAGAAAGCCGTACGGCGAGGGATTGGTGTCGCGCAGGCGCTGGAACAGCTCGGACGGCGGCGAGGGACAGCCCTCGAAGAACGTCTGTCCGGGAACGACCTCGAAGAGGTCGCCGCGCACGAAGGCCTCGCGCGCGACCTTGACCATCGCCGCGTACTCGCCGGGCGCGTGGTCGGCGGCGCGAGGCGTCCGCTCGTCGCCGACGTATGGCGTTGCCGTCCCGGATCGGGGCACGCCGCTGGTCGATCGTCCCGCCACCTCGAAATCGTAGCGGCGCCGCATCGCGACCTCGCGGCGGTGGTCCACGATGACGAGCTCGTCCGGGAGGTAGAGGACGAGGTCGCGCTGCATGGGCTCCCGCTCGAGCCTGAGCCTGATCGGCTCGAACTGAAAGGCGAGGTCGTACCCGAAGGCGCCGTAGAGGCCGAGGTGCGGCTCGTCCGGGTCGCGGAAGAGCGCGACCAGCGCGCGCAGCAGCGAGAAGATCGACGGCTGCCGGCTGCGCGCTTCCTCGGCGAACCGCTCGCCGGGTGCCTGAACCGAGCCTTCGAGCGAGCTCGCGCCGGCGTCCAGGCGCTCGACGGCCTGGAGCGCGCGCCACGCCTCCGCGATCGAGGGGAGCAGCACGCGCCCGCGATCGTTCAGCGTGTCGACGCGGAAGCGGCGCCCGCGCGCGCTCAGCACGAGCGGCGGGTTCACGAACCCCATGTCCCAGCGCGTGTAGCGGCCGGGGTATTCGTAGCTCGAGGCCAGCAGCGCGCCTCGATGGGAATCGAGCGCGTCGACGACGGGCTCGATCGCGCCGGCGACGGGGATCTCGTCGATCGTGCGTTGGACGCGGATTCCGCCTGCGGTGTCGTAGGTGCTCGTGGTCATCTCGGTCTCCTCCGTGCGAGGAGCCGCGACCGATTCGGGGCGTCTTGAAACACGAAAGCCGCCCCGTCGGGGGGCGGCTCCATTTCGTCTATTCGAACTGGCTCGCGTGTGCGCGCGCTAGACGAGGCCGCCCTGTGCGAAGGGTCGCCACGACCACTGCGAGCGCGCGAACGAGCCGAATCGGTTCACGCCGGGATCGTCGCAGGGGCGCCGGTCGCTGTCAAGCGCGGCGGCGGTCGAAGAGCTTGGCGCGGAGCGGAGCGCGCGCTAGCGCGACGCGCTGCGGTGGGGCAGCCCGAGAGTCCTGAAGACGTCCAGACGAACCACCGCCCAGCCGAGGGCGCGCAGGTGGTTGTCGATCTCGTTCATCAGACGGCGGTCGCCGCGGCGCCGATCCGGCGAGCCGGTTTTATCGGAGCCTCGACGCTCGCCCCGACGGCGGTCCAGGACGACCTCGACCGAAGAGTTGCCCGAAAACGCGCGCTTGGCATAGTCGAAGAGCTTCTCGCGGTCGCGCGCGACGACGAAGATCTGCTTCGCGGGCTGGCTATGAGAGTCGTCGCGACCACCCTTGGACTCGGCCGTCCAGCTCTTGGGGAAGGGGTGGAACTGGGGCAGCACCTTGAGCGGCCCCTGGTCGAGGAACTTCGAGAGGAGGACCCAGGTATCTCCGCCACACGCGAGGCATGACGAGGCTCCGATTTCAAAGCATGCCTCGCAATCGAGGCACAACGCCAGGCGACGAAGCGGCAAATGCGATAGCGCGGTGCTTCGTGTGTGGCGGATAGGGACCCGGGCGCTCTCAGCTCTCATCGCGAACGCACGAGATATTGGCAAATCGGATGCCACGCGCGATCGTTCACGGAAACTTCGACGTGGCGCGTGGTTATGCGCGAGGGCGGCTGATCGGCGCCGGTGGTTTGACCGTATTGACTGGACAGTCCGGCATCACCCTGGTCAAGTTTGTGCCGGAGCGGTGGTCAGCGCGCGCACTGGTCAGCCGCTCGCGCGCTCTAGCCAGGCGAGGTCGCGCGGCGAGCGACGGAATCCGAGCCGCCGGCGGATCAGGCGCTGGGCCTCGGCGAGGCGGCCCAGCCGGAGCTGGCAGACCACCATCGTCTCCTCGAAGAGCTCCCACTGGGCGTGGCTGCCGCCCACCCGGTGGATCTCACTGTCGACCGACTCCATGAGGGCCAGCGCCTCCGCGAAGTCCCCGTCGACGTAGGCGGCGACACCCCGGACCAGCGGCATCGCGACGGTCCCCGCGATCGGATGGCCCTTGGCGTGAAGGGCTTCCAGTCCGGCGGTCAGGGCCGAGAGCGCCGCGCTGTCGCCGGCCGACGCGTAGGCGAGCGCCGCATGGACGTCGCCGAAGATGAAGCCCGGGCGAGTGACCCTGGTCGCGAGCTCGGCCAGGGACCGCCAGGGGAGCGGTCCCTTCTCGTAGTCATAGAGCCCGAACCGCCAGAGCAGCGCCGAGCCGTCGATCATGGCCAGCCGCGGGTTGGACGACGGCGCGATGTCCTGCTCGTAGATCGCCATCGCGCGCTCCGGCCGCCCGCGCTGCAGCTCGAACAGCGCCAGATGCCAGGCCAGATGGCAATGAAACGGCGCCCGGCGGTCGTAGCCGCCGAGCCAGTCCGAGAGCAGCGCGACGCCGCCGTCGTTGTCGACGATCTCGTAGCAGACGTGCGCGATGTTGTGGCTCGCGTTGGCGTTGCCCGGATACTGCGCGAGCGAGCGCTCGGACAGCCGGCGCGATTCGTCGTAGCGCCCGACCTCGTGATACGTGAAGCCGAGCGCCGATTGATACCACCAGTCGTCGCCGTACGCGGAGGCCAGGCGCTCGACGAACGCGACGCGAAGCGCCTCACGGTCGGCGCGACCGCCGAGGCCGATCGTGCTGCCCGCCTGGTTCACGAGCAAGGCGTCGCGCGGGAACTCCTTCACGTGCTCCTCGATCAGGCCGAGCCCGCGCGCGGCTTCGCCGCCGGCGACGGCGGCCAGCGCGCCGACGTGCTGCTGCTCGCGGCGCGTGACGTTCGACGCCAGGCTGCGCGCCCGCTCGATCGACGTCTTCGCCGAGGCGCCGTCGCCCTGGAACAAGGAGAAGAGCGCCGCGCCGGCGTGGGCGAGCGCGAATCCCTCGTCGGCCGCCACGGCCGCGGCGAAGGCCTGATCGGCGCCGAAGCCGTACGAGAGCATCCGATCCATGCCGTCCTGGTAGTGGCGCGCGGCCGCGGACGATGTGGTCGAGAGCGTGAGCCCGTAGCGATCGGTCAGGCTCATGGCCGATTCAGGTGCTGGAGCGCCAGACCCGGCCGCGGCCACTCGAAGGACACGAGCGTGCCGCCCATCGAGAGCGTGGCGAACGCCGTGCGCAGCTCGCGGCCGCCGAAGCACACGTTGGTCACCATCATGTCCGGCAGCTTGTACTGATCGACGCGGCTGCCGTCGGGCCAGATGTCGCTGACCGCGCCGGTGATCAAGGTCGCCACACAGATATGGCCCTCGCCGTCGACCGCAAGCGAATCGAACATCTGATAGCCGGGCAGGCCGGCGATGACCGTGCCCTTCTCGCCGCGATACGGCCCGTTCGCGGATTCGATCTGGCCGGGCGCCGAGAGCTTGAACGCCCAGCAGCGCGCGGTCGGCGTCTCGACGACGTAGAGCGTGCGCTCGTCGGGCGAGAGGCCGATGCCGTTCGGCCGCTCGAGCGGGAAGATCGCTTCCTTGATCATCGAGCCGTCGGCCCTGGCGTAGAACACCACGCCGCGATCCATGTCGCGCTCGCGCGTCTTGCCGAGGTCCGTGAACCAGAAGCCGCCCGCGTTGTCGAACACGAGGTCGTTCGGGCCGCGCAGCTTCACGCCGTCGCACGCATCGTAGAGCGTCTCGAACTTTCCTGTCTCGGGGTCGACGACCTGGATGAGCCCGCCCGTGTAGTCGTCGGCCTGCGCGATCGGGAACAGCTTGCCCGGCCGGTCCATGAACTTGAGCCCGCCGTTGTTGGTCACGTAGATCTTGCCGTTCGGCCCCATCGCGGCGCCGTTCGGCCCGCCGCCGAGCGTGGCGACCACGTGGATCTTGCCGTCGGGCGTGATGCGCGAGAGCGTGCGCCGCTCGATCTCGACCAGCACCACCGAGCCGTCGCTCATCGCCACGGGACCCTCGGGAAACCGCAAGCCGGACGCGATCTGCTTGATCGCCGGAGTGATCGTCTTCAATGCTGCCTCCTGGACGTCGTGTTCATTGCGCTGCGCGAGTTCATTGTGCCTCGCGCGGGCTCAGCGCGCGTGCGTACTCCGGCGGCCGCGCGCGCAAGAGCTCGCGACACCGGCAGCTCGTCGGCTCACCCGTGCGGTCGAGAAACGCGAGCTCGAGCGACGCCGCCACCGTCGGCAAGGTCTCCATGTAGAGCCGGTTCAAGGTGATCGTCGGATCCTCGGGCTCGAGGCCCGTGCCCCAGTTGGCGACGACGTGATAGTAGGCGAGATGCATTCCGGTCACGCGCGCCAGCACCGGACTGACACAGTCGCCCGTGATGATCGGCATGCCGATCTGCTTGCCGGTCACCTCGAGCATGCGGCAGGTCGCGAGCGACTCGAAGCCGTTGCCGGCGAGCCAGCGGTTGAGCACGACACCAGCTTCCGGACCGTGGACGCGCCGGAATCTGAAATCGCCCAGGCGCTCGGCGTCGGCGCGTAGCACCTCGGCCAACGGCGGGCAGAAGGGATCGTCCATGATCGCGACCTGGCGCGGCAGACAGAACTCGAGCTCGGTGCCGGGCAGGCCCGTCGGCATCGTGTCGCGCGTCAGGTAGCTCTTCGGCAGGACGAAGTCGCCCGGCCGCACGGCGCTCTCGTCCGCGGCGGTGCGCCGCCAGTCGCAGCTTCCGCTGGTGCCGCCGACCAGCAGCACGCGCACGCCGGCCTTCCAGAGAATCCAGAACGTCTTCCATTCACTCGCGTGCAGGACGGGATCCTCGTCGACCACCTGACCGTAGGTCGGAATGCGCAGGAACTCGCGCCCGCTCGGCGCGCGATAGTGCTCGACCTCGGGCCCGAGACCATACGGTGTGCGCGGGCGGTGAACGCCGAGCCGCGTGTGGCCGCGCGAGGCCGCCAGCTCGTGGAAGCGATCGCCGAGGCCCCACGTCGGACTGCCGCCGAGCGTCGCGAAGGCGGCGCGCGGGCCCGCGTACTCGACGCTCGGGTCGAGACGGCAAGGACAGGCGGCCGACTGGGCGCTCACCGGGGCAGCGTAGGTGACGCGCGCGCCGAGGTCAAAGGGAACCTCGCCTGCTTTCCTTCTCTGGGGAAACCGGCTAAGGTTGCGGAGTCTCGAGGAGGAAAAATATGGATCTGACCCGTCGCCAGATGCTCGGCCGCTCCGCTTCGCTGCTCACCGGACTGGCCGCCGCCGGCGGCGTCGTCTCGGTCGCGAAGAGCGCGCGCGGCGCGGCCAGCGAGGTCACGTTCCAGCTCGGCTGGATCATCAGCAACGGGCAGATCGGCGAGATCGCGGCGCGAAGCCTCGGCTACTTCGAGGCCGAAGGGATCAATCTGAAAGTCGCGCCAGGCGGGCCCAACGTCGACGGCGTGGCGGTCGTGGCGGCCGGCTCGGCTCAAGCCGGCAATCTCTCGTCGAGCCCGTCGCTCATGCTCGCGCGCGCCGGCGGGCTTCCGGTCAAGTGCTTCGCGGTCGGCTACCAGGAGCATCCGTTCACGTATTTCTCCTTGCCGAAGAAACCGATCCGCAGCCCTCAAGACATGGTCGGCAAGCGCATCGGCACGCAGGGCACCGCGCGGATCCTGCTGCGCGCGCTGCTGGCCAAGCACAAGATCAAAGAGTCCGACGTGCAGGTCGTGATCATGGGCAGCGACATGCTGCCGCTCGTGACGGGCCAGGTCGACGCGGTCACCGGTTGGCTCACGAACGTGAGCGCGCTGAGAGCGCTCGGCCCCGACCGCGTCGACATGCGGCTCTGGGACGCCGGCATCCAGCTCTATGCGAACCTGTACTACGCGACCGACGAGACGATTCAGAAGCACGCCGACGTGCTCGCCGGATTCACGCGCGCCGCGGCGAAGGGGTGGCTCTACACGTATCAGAATCCCGAGAAGGCGGTCGATCTCCTGGTGAAGGCCTACCCGAACCTCGACCGCGACGCCGAGCTCGACGCGATCAAGCCCGTGCTGAACTTCAGCTTCACCAAGACCACGGCGGCCAAGGGCTGGGGCACGATGGAGCCCAACGTCTGGGAGCAGCAGATCCAGGTCTACAACGACCTTCAGCAGTTCAAGGGTCAGGCGCCGAAGGTCACCGACGTGATGACCGACTCCGTGCTCAAAGCGACCGCAGCCGCGCGCCCCAAGATCGGCGCGTAGACCGAGCGAGGTCGCGGAGCCTATGACCAGTCTCGCCGCCGCGCCCGCGGTCAGGCTCGACGGCGCGACCGTACGATTCACGAGCGAGCGCGGCTCGGTCACCGCGCTCGAGAACGTCGCGCTGCAGGTGCCGCCCGGCGGGTTCATCAGCCTCCTCGGCCCATCCGGCTGCGGCAAGTCGACCTTGCTCAGACTGGTCGCCGATCTCGTCGCGCCCACGCAGGGCTCGGTGACCGTGCTCGGCGGACCGCCGGAGAGGGCGCGGCTCAACCGCGAGCTCGGCTTCGTGTTCCAGGACGCGACCCTGCTGCCGTGGCGCTCGGCGCTCGAGAACGTCCGGCTGCCGCTCGAGGTCGGTCCCCGCAAGCGCGATCGCACAGAGCAGCGCCGTCCCGAAGAGCTCTTGCGTCTCGTCGGCCTCGGCGGCCGCGAGGATGCGCTGCCGCACGAGCTATCAGGAGGCATGCGTCAGCGCGTCGCGATTGCCCGCGCGCTGGTCTCTGAGCCGCGAATCTTGTTGATGGACGAGCCCTTCGGCGCCCTCGACGAGATCACGCGCGACACCTTGAACGAGGAGCTCCTGAGAATCTGGCAGGAGACCGGCACGACGATCCTGTTCGTGACGCATAGCATTCCCGAGGCCGTCTTCCTGTCGCAGTACGTCCTCGTGCTCGCGACCAACCCCGGCCGCGTGCGCGAGCTGGTCGAGTGCGACCTGCCGTACCCGCGAGCGCTCAGCGTGCGCGAGACGCCGGAATTCATGCGGATCGCCTCGCGCCTGCGCGCGCTCTTGCAGACCTGCTGATGGCGGACAAGCCGACCGCCGTGATCGCCGAGCCTGCGGCGCCGCTGCGGGCGCCGGCGCCGGTCGCGGCCAGGCCGCCGCGGGCGCGGTCCCAGGCGTGGCTGCCGTTCATCGCGGCGGCAGTGCTGCTGGCCGCGTGGCAGATCCTGGCGGTCGTGTTCTCGCTGCCGGTCTACATCGCACCGACCCCGGCGCAGGTGGCGCGAACGCTCGTGAGCGAGCTGCCCATGCTCATGCGCAACTTCGTGCCGACCGCGCTCGAGAGCCTGGTCGGGTTCGTCCTCGGCAACACGATCGCGATCGTCGTCGCCGTCGTGTTCGTGCACTCGAAGCGGCTGGAGGCCGCGCTCTACCCGATCGCGGTGTTCGTGAACACGATCCCGATCCTCGCCAAGGCGCCGATCCTGGTGCTGATCTTCGGGCTCGGGATGACCTCGAAGGTCGTGATCGCGGCGTTCATCTGCTTCTTCCCGACGCTCGCCAACATGGTGCGCGGCCTCACGTCCGTGAACCCGCAATCGCTCGAGCTGATGCGCGTGCTCTCGGCGAGCAAGGCCGAAGTGTTCTGGAAGCTCCGCGTGCCGAGCTCCTTGCCGTTCCTGTTCTCGGCGCTCAAGATCGCCTCGACCACCTCCGTGCTCGGAGCGATCGTCGGCGAGTGGATCGGCGCCGATCTCGGCCTCGGCGCCCTGATCATCGAGGCGACCCACAACTTCCGGTCGCCGCTACTCTACGCGACCGTGTTCGTCGCCTCGGGCTGGGCCGTCGTCTTCTTCGCGGTGGTCAGCTTCGCCGAGCGGAGGATCGTGACGTGGAAGCAGGGCGAGACCGCTTAAGGATTCTTGATGGCTCCGCCGACAGTCGCTGAAGCCACCCGCGCGACCCCGGTCGTCGATCGGAGCGACGTGCTCGTGGTCGGCGGCGGTCCGGCCGGAGTCAGCGCCGCCGTCGCCGCGGCGCGGAGCGGCGCGCGCGTCACGCTCGTCGAGCGCTATCCGTATCTCGGCGGCCTCGCGTCCGGCGGGATGGTGCTGGTGCTCGACGACATGGTCAACGGCGCCGAGATCACGACGACCGGTCTGATCGGCGAAGCGATCGAGCGGCTCGAGAAGCTTGGGCTGGCCGTGTCGCCACCGATCGAGGACCGCCGTGTCGGCTGGGACGTCTGGCGCAAGTGGGCGCGCTGGGGATGCAACGACTTTCGCGCGCGCGGCAAGCCGCAGCCGATCGTCTACGCGGTCGCGTTCGATCCGGACGGCTGGAAGCGCGTCTCCGAGGATCTGGTGATCGAGAGCGGCGTGAGCCTGCGCCTGCACAGCTGGTTCTCCGAGCCGATCGTCGAGGATGGCCGGATCCGGGGCGCCGTGGTCGAGACCAAGGCCGGGCGCCAGGCGCTCCTGGCGGAGATCGTGATCGACGCCACCGGCGATCTCGACGTCGCCGCGCGCGCCGGCGCCCCGCACGTCGTCGGCGCCTACATGGTGACCACCGTGTTCCGGCTCGGCAACGTCGACACCGACGCCGCCTTGCGCTTCGAGTACGAGCATCCCGAGGAATTCGGCGTGCTGGACCGGCAGGCGAAGCGTCTGCTCGGCGGCGCCTGGGACTCGTGGTGGCTCAAGACGCCGCTGCCCGGCATCGTCTGGTGCAACTGCCCGCACATGACCGGCTACGACGCCCTCCGCGTCGAGGACATGACCGCGGCTGAGCTCGAAGGGCGCCGGCGCATCGCGGCGCTGATGGCCTTCGCCCGCGCCGAGCTTCCCGGCTTCGCCAACTGCTATCTGATCGACGTCGCTCCGCAGCTCGGCGTGCGGCAAACCCGGCTGCTCGACGGCGAATACGTCGTCACCAAGGACGACGTGCTCGAGCGGCGCCACTTCGCCGACACGGTCTGCCGCGGGCGCGACTACTACACGCCGTACCGCGCGCTGCTGCCGCGAAACCTGGATCAGCTCCTGGTCGCGGGGCGCCACTACTCGGCGGAGCCCCAGGCGCAGAAGATCTCGCGCGAGATCCCGCCGTGCATGGTGCAGGGCCAGGCCGCGGGGATCGCGGCGGCGCTGGCGCTCTCCGGCGGGCGACGCGTGCGCGACGTCGATCCCGCCGCGATCCAGCGGGCGATGCGCGCGCAGGGCGCAGATCCCGGCGACGTCCCCTCAGCGAACGCCGCGCCGGTCCGCGCGTAAGCGCGCTCGTGGACTTCGAGGTCTGCTTCCTTCCGCGCGAGGCCACGCGCAAGCCCACGCCGGTCGCGGTGCTGATCGACGTCATCCGCGCCAGCACGACGATCGTCACCCTGCTGGACCGCGGCTGCTCGGAAGTCATCCTGGTCGGCCAGAAGGATCGCCCGCGGCTGGTCGAGCTCCGGGCCGAGCTCGGTGCGCTCGTGTGCGCCGAGGATGCCTCGGGGCTCAAGGCCGCCGAGGCCGACCTGACGCCGTCGCCCGCCGCGCTCGACGCGCTCGATTTCGGCGGTCGGCGCGTGATCCTCGCCACCACCAACGGCACGCTCGCGGCCGAGCTCGTGCGCGAGTGCGGCGTCGAGCACGTGCTGATCGGCTGCATGCGCAACGGCGCGGCGGTCATGCGCTCGGCGGTCGAGCTGGCGCGCCGCCTGGACCGGAGCATCAGCCTCGTGTGCGCCGGACGCGAGTCGAGCCTGATCCCGGCGCTCGACGACTCCTATTGCGCCGCGGCGCTCCTGCGTCACGGCGAGAAGCTCGCGCGGGCCGCCGGCGTCGCGGTGTCGTTGCGCGAGTCGGCGAAGATCGCGATCAACGCAGCCTCGGTGTTCGGCAGCGTGCACGAAGCCTTTGACCAGTCGACGTCGGCCGCGGTGATTCGCCGGATCGGCGCGCCCGCGGACGTGCCCTATTGCGCCGAGGCTGACGTGTCGCCGCTGGTTCCGGTCGTGACCTTCAACGGCGGGACGCCAGCCATCGTCGTGAGGAGAGAGATATGACGCCACCAGACTGGACCTCGGCCGCGACGCGGCCCGAGATGGACGCGGGCCTGCAATATCACATCCGCTGCAAGCGCGGCGACGTGGAGCGCTACGTCCTCTTGCCCGGCGATCCCGAGCGCGTGGATCTGATCGCCGCCGACTGGGACGAGTCGCGGCGCATCGCCAACTATCGCGAGCACCGCACGTTCTCGGGCAAGGTCGGCGGCGTCGCGCTCACGTGCTGCTCGACCGGCGCCGGCGGCGGCTCGACCTCGAGCGCGCTCGAGGAGCTCGCGGTGCTCGGCGGCGAGGCGTTCATCCGCGTGGGGACCACCGCGGCGCTCCAGCCCGAGATCGAGTGCGGCGATATCGTCATCTCGTCGGGGGCGATGCGTCACGACGGGACCAGCCAGTACTACGTCGACCCGGCGTATCCGGCCGTCGCGCACTACGCGGTGACGGCCGCGCTCGTGGAGGCGGCCGAGCGGCTGGGGCTCCGCTACCACGTCGGCGTCAGCTGCTCGACCGCCTCGTTCTATTGCGGCCAGGGGCGGCCGGGATTCAACGGGTACGAGCAGGCGTTCTTCCGCGACAAGGTCGACGATCTCCGCCGCGCCGGCGTCCTGAACTTCGAAATGGAAGCCGCCACGATCTTCACGATGTGCGGCCTCTACAACCTGCGCTCCGGCGCCGTCTGCACCGTGATCGCCAATCGCATCACCGATCGTTTCGTCTACGGCGGCATCGAGCACGCCGTGAAGACGGCGAACCTGGCGGTCCGCATCCTGGCCGACTGGGACGCTCGGCTCGCGCGGACGGGCAAGCGCCACTGGTTTCCGTCGCTGACGGCCTGAGCACGGTGGCCGCCGGCGCGCCGAGCGTCTACATCGCCAACGCGCGGCTGGCCCAGCCGGACGCCGACGCGCCGCGGCCGGCGGGCGTGCTCGTCGAAGGCGGCGCGATCGCGGCGGTCGCGCTGACCGACCAGACCGCGCGTGAGGCGCGCGCCCGGGCCCGCGACGTGTTCGATGCCGCCGGCATGATCCTGATGCCCGGTCTCGTCAACGCCCACTATCACTCCTACGGCACCGTGCTCAAGGGAACGCAGAACCGACTCCCGCTCGAGCCGTGGGCGCTCTACACCGTGGGCTACGGCCGGGCGCTGGGCGCAGAGGCCGTTCGCGTGGCCGTCTTGCTCGGCGCCGCGGAGATGATCCGCAACGGCATCACCGCCTGTCTCGATCATTTCCCACACACGCGGCTTGCCGAGGCGGCGCTGAGCGCTCACGAGGCGAGCGGCATGCGCGTGGCGTTCGCGCCGTTCATGCACGACGTGTTCGACCACGAGTTCTTGCAGATCGAGCTGCCGGCGCCGATCCGCGCCGCGCTCGACGCGGCGCCGCGCGCCGACGCCGAAGCCGCCGAGCGCATGTACCGCGAGCTCGCGAGCCGATGGCGCGGACACGGCCGCGTCGCGATCGTGCTGGGCCCGAACGCGTTTCAGCGCTGCTCGCCCGATCTCGTGGGCGTGTGGCGGCGTCTCGCGGACGATCTCGGCCTGCACGCCCACGCGCATCTGATGGAGACGCGCGTACAGGCCACGCGCGGACGTGCGGTGTGGCCGGGCGGCACCGTCGAGGCGATGGCGCGCGCCGGGCTCCTGACCGAGCGGCTCTCGCTGGCTCACGGCGTGTGGCTCACGCCCGAGGAAGGCGAGATCCTCGCCCGGCGCGGCACGACCGTGGTCCACAATCCGGCGAGCAACCTGATGCTCGGCAGCGGGCGCCTCGCGCTGCCCACGATGCTCGAGCTGGGCGTGCCGCTGGCGCTCGGCACCGACTCGTCGAACTCCGGCGGCCGCCACGATCTCTTCGAGGTGATGCGCCTGGCCCTCATGCTCCCGCGGCCGGACACGAGCGATCCGCGCGCGTGGCCCGAAGCGCGTCGCGTTCTCGAGATGGCCACGATCGGCGGCGCACGCGCGATCGGTCAGGCTGGACGGCTCGGGCGCATCGAGACCGGTCAGCGAGCCGACCTGGTGCTGCTCGATCCGCGCGTCGCGCCGCTCGCCGGCGGGCCGCTGACGGTCGCGCACCTGGTACAGCACGCGGACGCGACGTCGGTGGCGGCCGTCATGATCGACGGCGCGTGGGTGCTCCGCGACGGCCGCATCCGCACGTTCGACGAGCGCGCCCTGCTCGACGAAGCAGCCGCGATCGCCGCAGAAGTTCGCGCAGCCGCGGGCCCGGAGCTCGCGCTCGCGGAGAAGGCCGCCCCGTACTTCCAGGCCTGCGGCTAGCGCTTCCAGGCTGGCGGCGAGCGCGCCGAGCCCTGGGCCAGCGCGACGCCGGCGGTCGTTGCGGTATGATCGCTTCGCAGCAGGCCCGCCGCGAAGGCGCCTGTTCGGCGAGGTGGCCATGCGCTCCGATCGCGTGATCTCGACCATCGACTTCCACACCGCGGGAATCGGGATGCGTCTGCTCACGAGCGGCCTGCCGCGGCTGCCGGGCGCCACGATCGCGGAGAAGCGCCGCTTCTTCCAGGAGCACCACGATGATGTGCGCACGGGACTTTGCCTGGAGCCGCGCGGGCATCGCAGTCTCCTGATCGCGGTGATGACGGAGCCGGTCACGCCGGGCGCGCACTTCGGACTCTTCTTCATCTACCCGGGCGGGTACTACGTGTCCTGCGGCGAGGGCACGATCGGCGCCGCGACGGTGGCGATCGAGACCGGGATGATCCAGCGGGCCGGCGACGAAACGCCGGTGATCATCGACACCGAGGCGGGCGTCGTGCACACGATCGCGCGCGCCGATCGGGACCGCGTGCGCGAGGTCACCTTGCGCTGGACGCCGTCCTACGTCGTGCTCGCCGGCCAGAGCGTCGAGGTCGAGTCGATCGGCGAGGTGCCGGTCGACGTCTCGGTTGGCGTCGGCAACGCCTTCGCGATCGTCGAGGCCGACAAGGTCGGTCTCGCCGTCCGGCGCGATCTGACGAAGCGCATCGCACAGCGCGGGATGGCGATCCGCGATGCCGTCAACGCGCAGCTTCGGGTCGATGTGCCCGGCGTCGGCAAGACCAGCGTCGACAACGTGCTCATTCACGAGCTGCCGGACGCGGCCGGCGTCTCGCCCAACGCGCTCGTGTGGGGGCCCGGCCAGGTCGACGCGGCGCCGTGCGGCTCGGGGACGTGCGCGCGGATGGCGCTCTTCCATCACCGCGGTCTGATGCGCGCCGGCGGGAGCATCGTGAGCCGCGGGCTCCTGGGCCTCGACTTCACCGGACGCATCGCCGGCGAGACCACGATCGAGGGCCGGCGCGCGATCCTGCCGGAGATCGCCGGCACCGCGTACCTCACCGGCTTCAGCCAGTTCCTCTTCGATCCGGAGGACCCGCTGCGCGCCGGGTTTCTCCTCGAGGCGTGATCCCGTGAAGACTCTCGTGCTCGGCGGCGGCGTGGTCGGCGTGACGACGGCCTACTTCCTGGCCCAGGCAGGCCACGAGGTGACCCTGCTCGAGGAAAAGGACGCGCTCGGGCTCGAGGCCAGCTCGGGCAACGCCGGGATCATCGCGCCCGGCCACTCGTTCGCATGGGCCTCGCCGCGTGCGCCGCGGATGCTGTGGGAGTCGCTGCGCGGCGCCGAGACCGCGATCCGGATCCGGCCGACGACCGATCTGCGCCTCTACACGTGGGGGCTGCGCTTCCTGCGCGAGTGCACGGCCGACCGCGCCAAGCGCAACACGCTGATCAAGCTGCGTCTCTGCCAGTACAGCCAGGCGGTGATGAACGAGCTGGTCCGCGCCGAGCAGATCGAGTACCACGCGATCGCGAAGGGCGCCTTGTACCTCTACCGCGATGCGGCCGAGCTCGACGCCGGCGTGAAGAAGATGGCGCTCCTGGCCGAGCACGGCCAGAAACAGGAGATCCTCGACGCGCGCGGCGTCGCCCAGCTCGATCCGGTCTTCGAGTCGGTACAGGGCAAGATCGCCGGCGCGATCCGCGACGTCGGCGACTCGAGCGGCGACTCGCGCCTCTTCGTCGAGAACCTGGCGCGCGTGTGTCGTGAGAAGCTCGGCGTCGTGGTGAAGCTCGGCACCCGCGTGTCGGCGTTGCGCGGCGACCACGATCGCATCGACGCGGCGCTCACCAGCGCCGGCGAGATGCGGGCCGACAACTACGTGCTGGCGCTCGGCGTCGGCGCGCCGCAGGTCGCGCGCACCGTCGGCGTGAGCCTGCCGGTCTATCCGGCGAAGGGTTACTCGTCGACGTTTCCGTTGAAGGCGGGCGGCCGGGCGCCGGTCGTGCCCGGCGTCGACGAGAAGTGGCTCGTCGGCTGGTCGCGCCTCGGCGATCGGCTGCGCCTGACGTCGACCGCGGAGTTCGCCGGCTACGACTGGGGCTGGACGCCGCGCGACTTCAACAACATCCTCAAGCTGGCGCGCGACCTCTTCCCCGACGCGGCCGACTACGATCGCGGCGAGTACCGCGCGTGCCTGCGCCCGATGACGCCCGACGGGCCGCCAATCCTCGGTCTCGGCCGGCATCGGAACCTTTTCTTCAACAGCGGGCACGGCCACATGGGGTGGACGATGGCATGCGGCACTGCCCGGATCGTGGCCGATCTGATGTCCGGGCGCATGCCGGCGCTCGACCTCGAGGGCCTGACGCCCCGCCGCTAGGATGCGGCCAGGACGAAGTCTCCTTCCGGCGCTTCTGCTCGTGCTGTGCGCGGCCGGCGATCTGCTCGCGCACGACGAGACGTCCTTCGACAAGCGGCGCGCGACCCCCCGCGTGAAGCTCGAGCTCGTCGAGATCGCCGGCTCACGCGATGGGGCCGTCAGCTATCAGGCGCGCGCCACCGGCGCGCCGCGCGACGCCGAGTTCGAGGTGTGGGCCCGGGATTGGCGCTCGCCCTACAGCACCGAGATCGCGTCGGGCGTTCGCATCGACGACACCGGTCGGCTCGTGTCGACCGGGCAGGGCGACCGTCCGCGGCCAAAGGGCGTGATTGCACTGACTCCCGGCGCTTACCCGCGCGGTGCTCCGTGGGAGATCGTGCTCGCGTCGGCCGACAGGAAGATCACCGCGTTCGCCCAGGTCGTGCCGCGACCGATCCGAGCCGTCAGCGGGGCGTGTGTGGTCTCGCTGCAGATTGCTTCGCCGCGCGCCGACCGATTCCTGGCGTTCGCGACGGGCTTCCCGCCCGGTGACGACCTGGTCATCGAGTCGCGGTCGTCGGGTCGCGTGACCGCCAGGCGGCTTCGCGCCTCAGCTGCGGGAGAGCTTCCGCCCGATCTGATCACGCATGCGGCGTCCGACGCTGACCGCGCGGCGCGCTACTCGGTGAAGGGGCGGAGCTGCGAGGTCGCGCTCGACGACAGCTGGGGCGAGCTCGCTCTGCAGTCGCGCTGAGCTGGGGTGCTGGCGCTACTTCTCGCCCAGGTAGGTCTTCCGCACCAGGTCCGATCGCAACAGCTCGTCGGCCGAGGCCTGGAGCACGATGCGTCCGGTCTGCATCACGTAGCCTCGGTGCGCGACGCTGAGCGCCATCCGCGCGTTCTGCTCGACTAACAAGATCGTCGTGCCCTGTCGATTGATGTCCTGCACGATCCGGAAGATCGCCTCGACCAGGATCGGCGCCAGCCCCATCGACGGCTCGTCCAGCAGGAGCAAGGTGGGCCGCGCCATCAGCGCCCGGCCGATCGCGAGCATCTGCTGCTCGCCGCCCGAGAGCGTGCCGCCGGGCTGCGCGGTGCGCTCGGCCAGCCGCGGGAAGAGCTTGAACACGCGCTCGAGATCGGGCGCGATCGCCGAGCGGTCCTTGCGCGCGAACGCGCCGAGCTCGAGGTTTTCCAGGACGGTCATGCGCGGAAAGATGCGGCGGCCCTCGGGCGACTGTGAGATACCCAGGCGCACGATCCGGTCGGTGGCCAGCGTGTCGAGGCGCTGGCCGACGAACGTCACCGTGCCGCGGCGCGGCCGCGTCGTGCCGAGGATCGTCTTCAGGGTGGTGGTCTTGCCCGCGCCGTTGCTGCCGATCAGGGTGACGATCTCGCCCTGGGCGACCGTGAGCGAGACGCCGCGGAGCGCGCGAATGTTGCCGTAGTAGGTGTGGACGTCGGCGAGCTCAAGCATGAGGCTCGCGCTCGTAGCCCGTGCCCAGGTACGCTTCGATCACCTTGGGATGGCGCTGGATCTCGGCCGGCGTGCCCTCGGCGATGCGCACGCCGTAGTCCAGCACCGTGATCCGGTCGGAGATGCCCATCACGACTTCCATGTCGTGCTCGATCAACAGGATGGCCAGGCCGAGCTCCCGGCGCAGCGAGTCGATCAGCCTGGTCAAGGTGTCGGTCTCGCGCGGGTTCATGCCGGCCGTCGGCTCGTCGAGCAAGAGGAGCCGCGGCTCGGTCGCGAGCGCACGGGCGATCTCGAGTCGTCGCTGATCACCGTAAGGCAAGTTGCGCGCAGCGTCCGCTTCCTTGTCCCCGAGACCGATGAAGGCGAGCAGCTCGCGCGCCCGCTCCCGCGCGAGGACCTCCTCGGCGACGACGGACACCGGCCGCAACACGGCGCCGGGCACGCTCGCGCGCAGCCGGCAGTGCTCACCCACCAGCACGTTCTCGAGCACCGTCATCTGCGGGAAGAGCCGGATCGACTGGAACGTGCGCGCGATCCCACGCTCGACGATCGCGTTGGGCCGGAGCCCGACGATGCTCGCGCCCTCGAACGTGATGCTGCCGCCGTCGGGCGCGATGAGACCGGTGACCACGTTGAAGAACGTGGTCTTGCCCGCGCCGTTGGGGCCGATCAGCCCGATGATCGCGCCGCGCGGGACCACCAGATCGACCTCGCCCAGCGCGACGACGCCGCCGAAGCGCTTGGCCACACCGCGCACGTCGAGGATCGGGTCGGTCGCGCCGCTGCGCCGGGCGCGCTCGAGGAGCCATGCCGGCAGCGCGTGCGCGGTGCGCACCGTCTCTTCGACGCGCGGCGAGTCGAGCTCGTCGTCGGACGGCGCTACCGGACGCACGCGGCGCCCGGCCAGGCCTTCGGGCTTGAGCAGCATCACAAGCACCAGGCCCAGGCCGAAGAAGAACCAGCGCCACAAGGTGAGGTCGGCGACGGTGAGCGCGTGCACGCCGGTGGTGCGGCCGAGCCAGCGCACGAAGAACGTCATCTGTGAGAGCGCGACCCGGTCGAAGATCGTGATCAGCATGCCGCCGAGGATCACGCCCTTGATGCTGCCGGCGCCGCCGAGTACGACCATGCACAAGAGCATGATCGACACCTGGAACTCGAACGCGCCCGGCGTGATCGCCTGCAGCTTCGCGGCGTACACCGAGCCCGCGAACCCGGAGAACGACGCGCCCAGGGCGAAGGCCAGGAGCTTGGTCGAGATCGGGTTCACGCCCGTGCAGTCGGCGGCCGTCTCGTCCTCGCGGATCGCCATCCACGCGCGGCCCAGCCGCGAGTCGTGGAGCCGGCTCATCGCCCATATCGACAGCGCGCCGATGACCAAGATGAGGAAGTACCACGGCGTCGGGTCGGTCTCGAACGGCACGCCGGGCAGGTGCGGGCGACCGATCGGATTCACGCCGTTCTCGCCGCCGGTCAGGTTGAGCCGCTCGATCGGGCGCCAGCCGCCGATGTCGACGGTGATGTCGCCGAGGTTGCGGATCGCCACCGGGATGATCTCGCCGAAGCCGAGCGTGATGATCGCCAGGTAATCGCCGCGCACGCGCAGGGTCGGCGCGCCGATCACGGTGCCGAGGAGGGCCGAGACGGCCGCGGCGACCCAGATGCAGACCCAGAAGCTCCACAGATAGCCGTAGAGCGGCGAGCCGACGACAGGCGAGTTGAGCAGCCCCATCGCGTAGGCGCCGATCGCGAAGAATGCGGCGTAGCCGAGGTCGAGCAGCCCCGCGTACCCGACGACGATGTTGAGGCCGAGGGCGAGCAGGACGTAGATCATCCCGTCGGACACCGCGTGCACGGTCTGGAACCCCAGCGCGCGATCCACGAACGGGTAGGCGAGCACCACCGCGGCCAGCGCGATCCAGCGCGGCGCTCCCGTCATACCTTGTCGACCGCCCGCGCGCCCATCAAACCTTGTGGGCGGAAGACCAGCACCAGGATCAGGATCGAGAACACGATCGCGTTCGTCCAGCGGGCCGAGATGTACTGATCGCTCCACGCCGAGAGGAATCCGATGAAGAGGCCACCGAGCGCCGCGCCGGGCATGTTGCCGATGCCGCCGAGCACGGCCGCGGTGAACGCGCGAAGGCCGGCCTGGTAACCCATCCACCACATGCCGATGTTGTAGTAGAGGCCCTGGATCAGCCCGGCCGCGCCGGCCAGCGCGCCGCCGACGAAGAACGTCAGCAAGATCGTCCGCTCGACGTCGATGCCCATCGCCTGCGCGGTCTCGCGGTCCTGCGCCGTCGCGCGCATCGCCTTGCCCCAGCGCGTGCGCGTCACGAAGTAGTTGAGCGCGATCATCAGCGGGATCGTCGCGCCGACGACCAGCACGTCCTTCGTCGTCACGAAGATCGCGGAGTCGACGCCGAACCACTCGCGCAGGATGTCGACCGACGGGAACACGTCGGGGTAGGCGATCGGCGCCGGGCCCTTCCAGAGCAGCGCCAGGTTCTCCAGCATGAACGACACGCCGATCGCGGTGATCAGCGGCGCCAGCCGGCTCGAGCGGCGGAGCGGCCGGTAGGCGACGCGGTCGATCGTGACGTTCAGGGCCGCGGTCGTCAGCATCGTGAGCATGAACACGAGCGGCAGGATCGTGATCAGCTGCCAGCCCGTGAGCGTGCCCGTGACGCCGAGCAGGGTGAACCAGGAGAGCGAGATGAACAGGCCCAGCATGAATACGTCGCCGTGCGCGAAGTTGATGAGCTCGATGATCCCGTAGACCATCGTGTAGCCGAGAGCGATGAGCGCGAACACAGCGCCGCGCGTCAACCCGTTTATGGTCTGCTGGACGAGGACCTCCCACCATTCCATAACTAGATGGGGGGCTCCGAGCGCCCCCCAAGCCCCCCAGCGCTCGGACACGCCGCGGCGGAGCCGTGGCGCGCCTCGAATGTGCGTCGTGGTTTTGGGGGCCTCGAAGGGCTGGGGGGCCCTGAGAGGGGGCCCCCCGGCGTGAGAGGCTCGTCGCGCCGCGGCTGAGCCGTGGCGCTCGTCGTCATTCTGGCGCTACTCGAGGATCGTCTCGAACTGGAACTTGCAGCCGATCGGCCCGTCGGCCTTCACGGCCTTGAACCCGGACATCGTGTCGTAGTCGACGTCGCCGTTCTCGTCGAAGCTCCACTTGCCGTTGATGCCCTCGAAGTTCTTCGTGGAGGCGATCGCCTTGCGCACGACCTCGCGCTTCTCGGTGACGTCCTTCGCCTTCTCGATCTGCGGCGCGGCGCGCTTGACGGCGTCGATGATCACCCGCGTGCCCTCGGCCGCATAGAGCGCGTACGAGGTCGGCTCTTTGCTGTACTTGTTCTTGTAGGTCTCGTACGTCTTGGCGCCGACGCCGCGCATCTTCTCGAAGGGCAGCCCGGCGAACGTGATCCTCATGTCCGTGCCGAGCGCCGCGTCGCAGGTGGCGCCCTTGAGCAGCTCTTCCTCGAGGAGGCCGTCGGGGCCCATGAAGCGGGTGCGCGGCGCGACCAGCCCGACTTCCTTCATCTGCCGGATGATGACCTGCGCGCCGGTCTCGATGACGCCGCCCATGTAGACGAGGTCCGCGCCCGAGGCGCGCACCTTGGTCAGCACCGGCTTCTGGTCGGGCTGCTTCCAGTCGATGCCCTCGTTGGAGACGACGGGCAGGCCGATCTTCTTCGCGGTGGCCTCGAAGACATCGGCGATGCCCTTGCCGTAGAGCTCCTGGTCGTTGAGGATGAACACCTTCTTCACGCCCATCCGCTTGGCCCACTTGGCGGCGACGGCGCCCTGGATGTCGTCGGCCGGGATCGGACGGAAGTAGTTCACGAACCCGCCGGGACGGTAGATGTCCGGCTCGCCCGGCGCGGCGCCGCGCTTCTTCGTCAGACCCGGATAGGTGTTCGCCGGCGTGACCTGCGCCATGTGCGCGCGGTTGGTAATCGGGATCGACACCTTGGCGGCGCCCGAGTTGTATGTGCCGATGTAGACGATCGCGAGCGGGTCGCCGACCGCCTTGTTCGCGTTCTCGGCCTCGACCGCGCCGTCCCATTTGCCGGTCTGAGGCGAGGCGTCGTCGAGATTCACGACCTCCAGGCAGTAGCCCGCGACGACGCCGTTGACCTCCGAGACCGCGAGGTCGACGCCGTTCTTCATGCCCGTGCCTTCCGGCAGCATCGCGCCCTGCATCGGCCACGACGTGTAGAGGCGCAGCTTGCCCTTCGGGCACTGCTGGGCATCGGCGCTGGAGACGAAGCCGACAAGGCCGAGGAACAGAGCAACGACGGTGGTCACGCGCAAGAGTCTCATGGCTGGACCTCCCTGATCGGGGCTATCATGCTGCATTCTGATCCGGCTGGCCGGTATCAGACTATGTCTGATCAGGCCTTGTCAACGTTGGCGCGCCTGCCCGCGCCGAGTGCAACCGTGGGTTGCGACGCCAGGTTGGGATAGGAGGGCTCCCTACCAAGCCATGCAGCCGCGAATCATCTACGACGCGAAGCCGGGCTCGCCGCTCGAGATCGATCGCGAGCTCTACGGGCGTCTGGCCCGCGAGACCGGGCGGCGCACCCTGGTCGACCGGTTCGTCGTGCCGCGCCGATCGGGCCGCGCGTGGCCGGTGCGCGCGGGCCAGATCGTTCGCATCGTCGCCGTCGAGGGGCCTCAGGTTGCCGACCTCAACGTGTGGAATCTCGCCAACCCGCGCGAGCGGTTCTGGGCGTCGCGCACGCGCCAGCTGCACCAGGCGCATCTCACCACGTTCGACCGTCTCTGGTCGTGCCTGCCGTATCTGAGACCGATGCTGACGATGACCGGCGACAGCGTGCAGTACGGACGCGACGAGCACGGCGGCGGCTGTCACGATCTGCTCGGGACGCGGTGCGATCCCTACGTGCACAAGCTCCTGAACGGCGAGGAGTTCGACCTTTGCTGCCATAGCAATCTCGTACGCGCGGTGGCGCCGTTTCACCTGACCGAGCTCGACGTGCACGACGTGCTCAACGTGTTCCAGGTGACGGGGCTCACGCCTGAAGGCAAGTACTTCGTCAAGCCGAGCCCGGCGCGCAAGGGTGACTACGTCGAGTTCTTCGCCGAGATCGACGTCCTGGCCGCGATCTCGGTCTGCCCGCACGGTGATCTCTCGGTGGCGGTGTGGGGGACCGAGGCCGCCGACCCTCTCGCCACGTGCCGTCCGCTCGGCGTCGAGATCTGGCAGCCGGCGCCCGAGCTACTGGCGGGCTGGACGCCGCCGGCGCCGTCGAGCTATCGCGGCGGGCACGGGCTCAAGAGCTATGAGGAAGTGCGAGCCGCAGGCCGTCGCGGGGCTGGGGCCCCGCCGGCCGAGGCGAGCGATTAGGTATGTCCGTCGAGCTGGTCCGCGAGTACTGGGCGTATCACCACTGGGCGAATCGCCGTCTCTTCGACGTCGTCGCGGCGCTCGGCGACGAAGTGGCCGGCCACGAGGTCGGCAAGCAGTTCAGCGAACCCAGCCTGCGCGCGATGCTCGTGCACATGTACGGCGCGGACTGGTTCTGGCTCGAGACGTGGCGCGGCCGCCCGCCGACGATCGTCCGCGGCGATCCGACCTACGGGCTCGTCCTCCGTACGCTCGCTGATCTGCGCGCGAAGTGGGACGACCTCGAGAGCGAGCAGCGCGGGTTCCTTGCGGACCTCAGCGAGGCCGACCTCTGGCGCCCGCTCGACGGCAAGACCCCGGAGGGCCGGACGTTCAGCCGGCCGCTGGGCATGCTGCTGCTTCACGTTCCGACGCACGCGGCCCATCACCGGAGCGAGATCGCCACGATGCTCACGATGACGAGCGGCTCGCCTCCGGACACGGGGATCAACTCTTACTATCGAGAGAAGGCCGAAAAGGGGGCGTCCAAGTGAGCGGTGAGCTCGTGACGATTCCGGCCCGCGGCGGCAAGGCGGCGCAGGCGAGCGCCGGCCAGCACATCAAGGTCGTCAACACGCACGGCACGCAGGTGGTCGACGCCTGGGCGTTCAACGCCCGCGATCTGACCGAGTGGATGTCGATGGAGGCCAGCCGCGCCTCGTTCATGAAGCTCGCGGCAGCGATCGGCGACACGTTCGTGACGAACCAGCGCAAGCCGATCCTCACTCTGGTCGAGGACACGTCGAGCTGCGTGCACGACACGCTCATGGCGCCGTGCGACCGCTGGCGCTACGGCCTGCTCGGCGTCAGCGGCTATCACGACAACTGCCGCGACAACCTGCACTCGGCGCTCGCGAACCTCGGCGTGGTGATCCGCGCCACCCCGCCCTCGCTGAACCTCTTCATGAACATTCCGTGGACGGCCGACGGACAGCTCGCCTGGGGCGATCCGGTCTCACCGCCGGGAGGCTACGTGGTGTTCCGCGCCGAGATGGATCTGGTGATCGCGCTGTCCGCGTGTCCTCAGGACATCTTGCCGATCAACGGCCGCACCGGACGCACGACCGAAGCGCACTTCGCGATCATCTGAGCGGTCGCGCGCGCCGCGAGGCTTGCCGTTGGACGCGCGGGCTCGATCAGGCGCGGCCGAAGTCGACCGCGGTCGAGTTGCCGCCGCTGACGACCACGCCGACGCGCTCTCCCGCGCTCGGCGTGTAGCTGCCGCTCAGTAGCGCCGCGAACGCGGTGGCGCCGCCCGGCTCCGCCACGATCCTCACCGCGCTCCACAACGCCTCCTGAGCCCGGCGGATCGCGTCGTCGCTCACCAGCAGCACCTTCGCCACGTGATCCCGCGCGATCGGGAACATCAGCTCGCCGACCCGGCGCGGCGCGAGCGAGTCCGCCGCGATGCCGCCGGCCGGCGCATCGGCCGGGCGCCCGGCCTTCAGCGCTTCCGTCAAGGTTGGCGCCAATTCCGGCTCGACGCCGATGACCCTGGTCCGACCCGCGCCGGTCTGGGTCGCGTACCACGCGGCGATGCCGCCGATCAGCCCGCCGCCGCCGACTCCCACCAGCACGGTATCGAGGGGCGCCTGCTCCGAGAGCTCGAGCCCGAGCGTGCCCTGGCCGAGCAACGTCTCGCGCTGATCGAACGCGTGCACGGGCAAGGCACCCGATCGCTTCACCCACGCGACGCTGGCCGCGAGCGCGTCGGCGTAGAGGTCGCCGACCACCTCGAGCTCGGCGCCGTAGGCGCGGATGCGCGCGATCTTGGCTTGTGACGAGATCGTCGGCACGAAGATCTTCGCCCTCACGCCGAGCCGCATCGCGGCGTACGCGACCGCCGCGCCGTGGTTACCGCCCGAGGCGGCGACGACGCCCGCCTCGGGGATCTTACGCGTCAGCAAGTTCGCGAACGCGCCGCGCGCCTTGAACGACCCGGAGTGCTGCAAGAGCTCGAGCTTGAGCGTGATGGCCGACGGGGCGAGCCCGAAATCGCTGCCGTTCACCGCCACCACGGGCGTCACCCGTACGTATGAGCGGATGACGTCGCGAACCTCTTCGATCTCCCGGCGACCAATCGCGCTCGTCAACGCGCTCTCCTCAACGGCCATCTTGACATACCCGCGGGGCCGCTTCTTCCGAGCGATGCGTGTGGTAGCATCGCCCGCGATGGCGACGCCGCGCAGCACCGACGGATTTCTGACGACGCACACCGGCAGTCTCCCGCGCCCGGCCGACCTGATCCGCATGATGTACGCCAAGGAAGAGGGCGTGCCGGTCGACGCGACGGCGCTCGGCGCGCGGATCCGTGCCGCGGTGGCCGAGGCCGTGGACAAGCAGGTGAAGGCGGGCGTCTCGATCGTGAACGACGGCGAGATGAGCAAGCCGAGCTACGCGACCTACGTCAAGGATCGCCTGAACGGCTTCGGCGGCGCGAGCCATCCGCTGACCTACCGCGACCTCGTCGACTTTCCCGAGATGGCCAAGCGCGTATTCGGCGATCCCGGGCGCTCGCGTCGCCGCACGCCGGCCTGCGATGGGCCGATCAGCGTCCGCGATCCGCGCGCCGCCGTGACGGACGCCGAGAACCTGCGCGCCGCGTGCGATGCCACCAGGTCTCAGGACGCGTTCATGTCGGCGGCGTCGCCCGGCGTGATCTCGCTGTTCTTCCACAACGGCCACTACCCGAGCCACGAGGCGTACCTGTTCGCGATCGCCGAGGCGATGCGGCCCGAGTACGAGGCCATCGCGCGCGCCGGGTTCATCGTGCAGCTCGATTGCCCAGACCTCGGGATGGGACGGCACATCCAGTTCGCCGACCTGAGCCTCGACGAGTTCCGCAAGATGGCCCGGCTCCACGTCGAGGCGATGAACAAAGCGCTCGCCAACGTGCCGCCGGAGCGCGCGCGCCTGCACGTGTGCTGGGGCAACTACGAGGGCCCGCATCATCACGACGTCGCGCTGGGCGACATCATCGACATCGTCTTCGAGGCGCGGCCCGCGGCCATCTCGTTCGAGGCGTCGAACCCACGTCACGCTCACGAGTGGCGGCTGTTCGAGAAGGTGAAGCTGCCGGCCGGCAAGGTGCTGATCCCGGGCGTCCTCGATTCGACGACCAACTTCATCGAGCACCCGGACCTCGTCGCCGAGCGCATCGGCCGCTACGCGCGGCTGGTCGGGCGCGAGAACGTCATCGCCGGGACGGATTGCGGATTCGGAACGTGGGTGGGTCAGGCCGCGGTCGATCCAGACATCGCGTGGGCGAAGCTGGCGAGCATGGCCGAAGGCGCCAGGCGCGCCACGCGCGAGTTCTGGCGCTAGCGCTCGTCGAGCTTCTTCAGCACCGCGATCTGTCCATCAATCGCGGACAGCATCGCCAGCAGGTCGCTCGTGTACGAGTCGCACTCGCTCCGCGAGAGCGCCTCGAGCGCTGAGCACAGATGCCCCGCGACTCCCGACAACACTCTGATCTGATGCTCCCGTGCGGTCGCGTTGTGCATTCGGCGCTTGGTAAGCCGGAAACGCGCCGCTGTCAATCACGAAGTTGTCCACTTATCCCCAGTTATTCACAGAACAGTTACGCCATCAGATCAGTTTGTTAGCCACCGCAATGCGGCGGCAAAAAGAACCTGCTTCGCGGATCCGGAATTCTCCCGGCCTTGACCGAGTCCTGCGGGCGGGGCATAGTCTGCGCTACATAGCGCCTAGCCGGTTCCGACCCGTCGAGCTCCTACGCAGGTGGACGTCACGCTCTCGCATGACGAGGGGGAAGACGATGGCACGTTCCGCAAAGCGGCACACCCGTCGCGACTTTTTGAAAAAATCCGCCGTGCTCACCGCCGGCGCCGCATCCACGCTCTCCTTCGCGGCTCCCGCGATCGGCCAGCGGCCCAAGCTCAACTACTGGTGCTATCAGTTCCTGAAGGAGAGCGACGACGCGCGCGCGAACTTCGCTCGCGAGTGGGCGCAGAAGAACAACGTCGATCTGCAGATCACGATGGTGCCGCTGAAGGAGTTCCTGCCGAAGATCACCGCGGCCATCGAGGCCAAGGCCACGCCGGACATCGTCGAGTCCAACGCGGTCGAGCTGCGCGCCCGCGGCCAGCTGCTCGAGGTCTCCGACGTCTACAAGAAGCTCGAGAAGACCTACGGCGGCTGGGTCGGCAACGCCCCCAAGATCATGCTCGAGCCCGACGGGCGCGTGCACCACATCATGTACGGCTTCCAGGGTTTCATGCTGGTCAGCCGCGACGACCTGCTCGACAAGGCCGGACTGAAGCCGCCGCCGGCCACGTGGGCCGATCTCCTGGCGTACGCGAAGAAGGTGCAGCAGCCGCCGCGACTGTTCGGGCTCGGCATCCCGCTGAGCAACCAGACCGACTCCCAGGTGTGGGAAGACATGATGAAGAGCTACGGCGCGCGCCTGGCCGACGACAAGGGCAAGCGCGTCGTGTTCGCCGACCACAAGCCGCAGGTGTGGGAGTTCCTCGATTTCTTCACCGAAGTCTGGAAGTCGGGCGTGCTGCCGCCGGGCGTGACGACCTGGGACAACACGATGAACAACTCGACCTACCAGTCGGGCAAGGCGGTCTTCGTGCTGAACCCGATCACGATCTCGCTCTGGCTCGAGAGCAACAACCCCGAGCTCCTGGCGAAGACCGGCCACTACACGTACCCGCGCGGCCCCAAGGGCTTGATCCAGCCGGTCACCTTCGGCTCGCGGTCGATCATGAAGTACACGAAGGTTCCCGACCTGGCCAAGCAGTTCCTCTGGGACTCGATGGAGCCCGCGAAGATGGACCGCGAGTCCGGCGTGAGCCAGTGGGGCCCGGTCCTGAAGGACTATCTGAAGTTCGAGGTGTGGAAGAAGAAGCCCTTCATGAAGGGGCTCATCGAGATGTCGCAGCGGGGTGAGCCGCAGGGCTATCCCGACGTCTTCAACGACGCCTGGCGCGAACAGTTCACGAACACGACGGTCTCGCGGATGCTCCAGCGGCTCGTCGTGGACAACTGGACCCGCGACAAGGCGTTCGCCGAAGCGGTCGACGTCTTGACCAAGATCTACTCGAAGTACGCCTGAGGCCGGCGGCCGTGGCTATCCGACATCGATCCGTCGCCGTCGCTCTACCCGCTCCGGCGAGGCCCGTACGGTGGCCGTCCTCGCGCATGCGCGAGTCGCTCGGCGGCATTGGACTCCTCGCGCCGACCGTGTTGATCCTGATTGGGCTCGTCCTGTACCCGTTCTTCTACGCTATCTGGCTGGCCTTCACCGACAAGACCGTCGGCTCCCCGGGCCAGTTCGTCGGCTTCAAGAACTTCGCCTATGTCCTCGCCTGGCCGCAGTTCACCACCGCGGTCTGGAACACGGTCGTCTTCACGGTGTCCGCCGTGGCGCTGAAGTTCGTGCTCGGCATGGCTGTGGCGCTCGTGCTCAACCAGCGGATCCGCGGCCGCAACTTCTTCCGCGCCTTCCTGCTGCTGCCGTGGGCGATGCCGGCGTTCGTCGTGTACCTGGTGTGGCGCTGGCTCTACGACCCGCTGAGCGGCCTGATCAACTACGCCCTCATCGACCTCGGGCTCATCTCGACGCCGATCGCGTTCCTGTCGGACCGGAGCACGGCGATGCTCTCGGTGATCATCGCCCACGTCTGGCGGAACTTCCCCTTCTACGCGATCTCGTTCCTCGCCGGCATGCAGACGATCTCGCAGGAGCTCTACGACGCCGCGCAGGTCGACGGGGCCTCGCGCGTGGCGCAGTTCCGCCACATCACCCTGCCGGGGCTCTACCACATCATCGGCGTGGTCGTGCTGCTGACGACCATCTGGACCGCGAACGCGTTCGAGCCGGTCTATCTGCTCACGGGCGGCGGTCCGTCGGACGCGACGATGGTTTACACGATGCTGGTGTACGTGATGGGGATGATGAACTTGCGGCTGGGCGAGGCCGCGGCGGTGTCGACGCTCATCCTCCCGCTCTTGATCGGCCTCGTGCTCGCGGTGACCATCATGTTGCATCGCAAGGCCAACGCCTGAGGAGGCGCCGTCATGCGTGAGCCGCTGTCGATCCGGGTCACCACCTACACGCTGCTGGCGCTGTTCGTCTTCATGGTGGCGGTGCCGCTCTTCTGGATGCTGACGACCGCGCTGAAGACGAACAAGGATCTCTACGAGGACTTCACCTACCTGCCGCGCCGGCCTACCCTCCAGCACTTCGTCCGGGTCATCGAGCGCGACGGCCTCTTGACCAACATCTGGAACAGCTTCGCGGTCGCCTCGGTGACGACCGCGGTCACGGTCGTGGTGAGCGCGTTCGCCGCGTTCAGCATCGTCCGCTACAAGTATCGCGGCCGCGAATGGGTCGGCCGCTTCATCCTGTTCAAGTACGTGCTGCCGACCGCGATGCTGTTCGTGTCGCTCTACGCGATCGTGGTCGCGCTGGGCCTGGGCAACACGCTCAAGTCGCTGATGCTCACGTATCTGTCGTTCACGGTGCCCTTCTGCACGTGGATGCTGATGGGCTATTTCAGGAGCATCCCGGCCGAGCTCGAAGAGCACGCGATGGTCGACGGCTGCACGAAGATCGGCGCGCTGTTCCGGATCTTGCTGCCGCTCTCGGCGCCGGGCATCGTCGCCTCGGCCATCTTCTCGTTCACGCTGGCGTGGAACGAGTTCCTGCTGGCACTGGTCTTCACCTCCGACCAGACCACGATGACGATCCCGATCAAGCTCTCGATGATGGTGGTCGGCGACCAGTACATCTGGGGCCAGCTCATGGCCGGCGCCGTCCTGGCCACAGTCCCCATCACGATCCTCTACTTCCTCGGCCAGCGCTTCGTGGTCCAGGGGCTCGCCGCCGGCTCAGTGAAGGGCTAGCAGACGGGGATCCTCCGTCTGAGAGTGAGCCGCGCCGCATTGTAAGCCGGGCGGCGCGGCCGGCCGGCGCGCCTCGTGCTACCATCGCGGCGTCTCCGAGCCGTAGACGACGCGTTCGACATCGTTGGACAAAAAAGGAGCTCAGCATGAGGCTCTCTATCGCACTCCTGGCGGCGCTGCTGTCGACCGCCCTCGTGGCGGGCCCGGCCGCGGCGCAGGGCAAACCGGATCTCACTGTCGCGCTCTCGAGCTTCTCGACCGAGGTGCTCGACCCGGTCCTGGGCGGCCACGTCGTGAAGTACTACATGTCGCTCATGTTCGACTACCTGGTCGGCGTGACGCCCGACGGGCAGCTCTCGAAGGACACGGGGCTCGCCACGCGCTGGGAGCCGTCGGCGGATCACAAGCGCTGGACGTTCCATCTCCGCAAGGGCGTCAAGTTCCACACCGGCGAAGAGACGACGTCCGAGGACGTGAAGTTCAGCCTGCAGCGCGCGATCGGCAAGCGCTCGACCACCGGCTACGCCGGGCCGCTGCGCACGCTCATCGCCGACATCGAGACGCCGGCGCCGGACCGCGTCGTGATCGTCACCAAGGAGCCCACGCTGATCATCCCGACGTATCTGTCGCGGTCGCTCTCGACCGAGGGCATGATCCTGCCGAAGAAGTATCTCGAGGCCACCGGCGACGACGCCTTCGCCCAGAAGCCGGTCGGCAGCGGTCCGTACAAGTTCGTCGAGCAGGTCACGGGCTCGCACATCAAGCTGGCCGCCGTCGACAGCCACTGGCGCATCGGCACGCCGCGCTTCAAGACCATCACGTTCAAGCTGGTCCCCGAGGAGACCACGCGCATCGCGCTGCTGCGCCGCGGCGAGGTCGACATCACCGACGTGAGCCGCGAGCGGGTCAAGGAGCTCGAGCGCGAGTCGTTCCCGATTCACTTCCGCCGTGAGGAAGCCATCCTGACGACGTGGTGGGTCCTGCCCCGCGACGGTCAGCCGACCAAGGACAAGCGGGTGCGTGAGGCGCTGAACCTCGCCGTCGACCGCAACGAGATCGCGCAGTCGATCTTCGGCGGCTACGCGGATCCGGCGCACGTGCCGCTGGGCCTCTCGTGGTCGTATCGCGATATCGGCTTCAAGGTCACGCCGGACATGCAGTACGCGTACGATCCGGCGCGCGCCAAGAAGCTCCTGGCCGAGGCCGGCTTCGCGAACGGCTTCCCGCTCACGATGCACGCCTACCAGCTCCCCGGCCTGCCCGAGGGCAAGGCGTTCTCCGAGGCGATGGCCGGCTACTGGCAGAAGATCGGCGTGCAGCCCAAGCTGGTCCCGGTCGACTATCCGGCGTTCCGCAAGAACTGGTTCGATCGCGCCACGCCCGGCGCGTTCGGCTACTACAACGTCGCCAACCGCGACTGGATCGGCGCCTACGCCTTCCTCGAGAAGCAGGCGTACACCAAGTCGAAGGCCAGCGACACCGTGAACGACCCCGAGATCGACGGCATGATCGAGCAGGTCATGCGCCAGACCGACAAGGAGAAGATCGGCGCCTTGATGCGCAACGTCTACACGCGCCTGCGCAGCGAGCACTACGGCGTGCCGGTGGTCTACCTGCACTCGCCCTACGCGGCGTCGAAGTCGCTCGGCAAGTGGAACCCGGGCACGGTGATGTACGACTTCTTCCTTGACGAGCTGGCCTCGTCGAAGCGCTGAGCGGGCGTGGCGCGGTTCGTTCTCACGCGCCTCGTCCAGTCGCTGGCGGCCCTGGCCATCCTCTCGGTGGTCGTGTTCGTCTTGGCCAGGGCCACCGGCGATCCGCTGCACCTGATCCTGCCGATGTCGGCGAGCGAGGAAGACTTCGCCAACGCCCGGAAGTATCTCGGCCTCGACCGGCCGTACGTCGAGCAGTACTTCTCATTCGTCGGCCGGGCGCTCACCGGTGACTTCGGCACGTCGCTGCGCGCGCGGCGTCCGGTCGGCGAGCTGATCGCGCAGCGGCTCCCGAACTCGCTGCGGCTCGCCGCGTTCGCGATGACCGTGAGCCTCCTGATCGCATTTCCGCTGGGGGTGCTGGCCGCGGTGTGGAAGGGGACGGGCGTCGATCGCGCCGCGCAGATCGTCGCGGTGCTCGGCCAGTCGCTGCCGACGTTCTGGATCGCGATCGTGCTGATCGAGGTCGTCGCCGGCCGTTTGCAGTGGCTGCCCGCCGGCGGAATCGGCGGGCTGTCGAGCTACGTCCTGCCCGGCTTCACGCTCGGCTGGTTCGTCGTGGCCGGGATGATGCGGCTCTTGCGCTCGGGCATGCTCGAGGTGCTCGATTCCGAGTACGTGAAGCTGGCCCGGGTGAAGGGCGTCGTCGAGCCGCGCGTCGTGTGGGTGCACGCGCTGAAGAACGCGCTGATCCCGGTCGTCACGTTCGCCGGCATCTACTTCTCGATCCTGGTCACGACCGCGATCGTCGTGGAGACCGTGTTCGCCTGGCCCGGTCTGGGACGGCTGGCCTACGAGGCGATCTCGTCGCGCGACTTCCCGGTGATCCAGGCCGTCGTGCTCACGACCGCGGCGATCGTCGCCGTGGTGAATCTGTCCGTCGACTGCGTCTACGCGCTCATCGACCCACGCATTCGCTATGCAAGATAGCGGCGAGATCTCGCGTGTCGGCTGACGCGGCGGGCGGGGGCGCGGTCGCGGGGGCGATTCCGGCCGCGCCGGCGCGGCGGCGCATGGGGCTGCGCGGACGCCGGCTGCCGGTCGTTTCGCTGGCGATCATCGGCGTGTTCGTGCTGGCGGCGATCTTCGCCAACGTGCTGAGCCCCGGAGATCCCGAGGAGCAGTCGCTGCGCAATCGCTTCACGCCGCCGGTGTGGGAAGAGCGCGGCACGTGGAAGCACGTGCTCGGAACGGATCGGCTGGGCCGCGATCTCCTGTCGCGGATCATCTGGGGCTCGCGCGTCTCGCTGACGGCGGGTGTGCTCACCGTGCTCCTCGCCACCGCGGTCGGCGCCGGCGTGGGCCTGGTCGCCGGCTACCACGGCGGACGCGTCGACACCGTGCTGATGCGGATCACCGACGCCACGATGTCGTTCCCGGTGATCCTGCTCGCGCTGATCCTCGCCGTCACGATCGGGCCGAGCTTCATCAACGTCGTGATCGCGATCGCGGTGATCCTCTGGGCGCGCTACGCCCGCGTGATCCGCGGCCAGGTGCTCACGTTGATGGAGCTCGACTTCATCACGCAGGCGCGCATCGCCGGCGCTTCGGCCTCGCGGATCATCCTCCGCCATCTGTTTCCGAACACGCTCAACACGCTGGTCGTGCTGACGACGCTGCAGGTCGGCTACGTCATCATCGTCGAGGCCTCGCTCTCGTTCCTCGGCGCCGGCATCCCGCCGCCGACCCCCGCGTGGGGCTCGATGATCTCCGAGGGGCGCGACTTCATCACGAGCGCCTGGTGGGTCTCGTTCTTTCCCGGGCTCGCCATCCTGCTCGTCGTGCTGGCGTTCAACCTGCTCGGCGACTGGCTGCGCGACACGCTCGACCCGAAGCTCCGCCAGCTCTGAAGGCGCGCATGGCGTCAGGGGCGCGCACGATCGTCGTCGTCGGCGGAGGCCTGATGGGGCTCAGCGCCGCGTTCCATCTGCGCCGCGCCGATCCTCGCGCGCAGGTCACCGTGCTCGAGCGCGCGCGTGTGGGCGACGCGGCGTCCAGCGCGAGTGCGGCCGGGGTGCGCGTGATGGGTCGCGATCCCGCCGAGCGCGCGATGGCGCTCGAAAGCCTCGGACGCTGGCCCGAGCTCGACCGCGAGCTCGACGGCAAGACCGGATACCGCCGCGGCGGCGGCCTGAGGATTGCGCTCGACGACGCCGGCTGGACCGAAGCCCGCGCGACCGTCAGCGAGCAGCGCGCGGACAAGGTGCCCCTCGAGCTGGTCGACGCCGCGGCTGCGCATCGGTTGGCACCTGGCTTGTCGCCCGAGTGCCGCGGCGGCGTTCACTGTCCGATCGACGGCCAGGCCGAGGCCGTCGCTACCGTGCGCGCGTGGGCAGCGGCGGCCCGGCGTCTCGGCGCTCGGATCGAAGAGGGCGTCGGCGCCGACGCGCTGGTCGTCGAGCACGCGAGCGTCGTTGCGGTCGTCACGAGCGACGGCACCCGACTGCCGTGCGACGTGGTCCTCGTCGCTGGCGGCGCGTGGAGTGCTCGGCTGCTCGCGCCGCTCGGCCTGCGCCTGCCGCTGCTGGGCCGCGGGCTTCAGATGCTGCTGACCGACCCGGCGCGGCCGGCGCTGACTCCGGTCGTCGGCTGCTTCGGCCGGCCGCTGAGCCTGAAGCAGCTCGTCGACGGCGCCTACCTCATCGGCGGCGGCTGGCCGGCGCGCGTTCCCGACGAGAGCGTGAACCGCTGGGAGGTTCTGGACGAGAGCGTCCGCGGGAGCATGGAGATCGCCCGCGCCGTCTATACGCCGCTCCTCGAGCGCATCGTCGCCCGCAGCTGGGCCGGCATCGAGGCGTTCATGCCCGACGATCTGCCGGTCCTCGGACCAGTCCCCGGCATCCACGGCGCGCTGGTCGCGACGGGCTTCTCGGGCCACGGCTTCGCGCTGGTCCCGACGGTGGGCGACGTGCTGGCACGGCTCACGCTCGGGCTCGACCCGCTCGCGCATCTCTGGCGCGGTCTCCGCGCGGATCGGCTCGCATGAGCGCCCCGGTCATCGACGTCCGGGGGCTCACGACCCACATCGTCACGCGCTGGGGCACGATCAAGGCGGTCGACGGCGTGTCATTCTCGGTAGCCGAGGGGGAGACGCTCGGCCTCGTCGGCGAGTCGGGCTCAGGCAAGAGCATGACGTGCCTCTCGATCCTGCGCCTCGTGCCGCGGCCGGCGGCGCGGATCCTCGGCGGCGAGGTGAGGCTCGACGGCGACGATCTCTTGAAGAAGAGCGCACGCGAGATGCAGCGGATCCGCGGTAAGCGCGTCGCGATGATCCTGCAGGACCCGATGAGCAGCCTCAACCCGGTTTTCTCCATCGGGATGCAAGTGCGCGAGCCGCTCGCGAGCTATCACGGAATCTCCGGGCGCACGCTCACGACCCGCGCGGTGGAGCTGCTCGCGTCGGTCGGGATCTCGTCGCCGGCCGTGCGGCTGCGCGCGTTTCCGCATCAGATGTCGGGCGGCATGCGCCAGCGCGTGGTCGGCGCCATGGCCATCTCGGCGCCGCCGCGCCTCTTGATTGCGGACGAGCCCACGACGAGCCTCGACCTCACGATCCAGGCCCAATATCTTCGGCTCCTCAAAGAGCTGCAGGCGCGCCATCGCCTCGCGATGATCTTCGTCACGCACAATCTCGGCATCGTCGCCAGGATGTGCGACCGGGTGGCGGTGATGTATGCGGGGCGAATCGTCGAGTCGGGACCGGTGCAGACGATCTTCGCCGCGCCTCGGCATCCGTACACGCGGGCGCTGCTCGAGTCGGTCCCGCGCCTGGGCGCCCAGACCGAGTGGCTCACGGCCATCGAAGGGCAGCCGCCCGATCTGGCCGCGCTGCCCGCGGGCTGCGCGTTCGCGCCGCGCTGCGCGCACGCGCTCGCGCGCTGCCGCGTCGAAGAGCCGCCCGAGTTCACGCTGGGCGCCGGGCACGCGAGCCGGTGCTGGCTCGACGCCCCGGCATGAGCGCGGCGCTGCTCGAGGCGCAGGCGCTCACCAAGCACTTCCCGGTGCGGCGCGGCGTGCTCGGACGCCACACCGGGCTCGTGCGCGCGGTCGATTCCGTCTCGTTCACGATCGAGCCGGGCAAGACGCTCGGCCTGGTCGGCGAATCGGGCTGCGGCAAGACGACGACCTCGCGAATGATCCTCAACGTCGAGCCGCCGACCAGCGGCACGATCCGCTTCGAGGGCGCGACGCTGTCGGGGCTCGACCGCGGCGGGCTGTCACGCTATCGCCGGGCCGTGCAGGCCGTGTTCCAGGACCCGTACGCGTCGCTCGATCCGCGCATGCGCGTGGGCACGATCGTCGGCGAGCCGCTGGTCATCAACGAGCGGCCGGCCTCGTCGGCGCTCCGCCGCCGCGTGCTCGAGCTGCTCGACCTGGTCGGCCTGCCCGAGCGTGCCGCGGAGCTCTTTCCCCACGAGTTCTCGGGCGGCCAGCGGCAGCGCATCGCGATCGCGCGGGCGCTCGCGCTCTCACCGAAGCTGGTCGTGCTCGACGAGCCGGTCTCGGCGCTCGACGTCTCGATCCGCGCGCAGATCCTGAATCTGCTGCGCGATCTGCAGCGGCGGCTCGGCGTCGCTTACCTCTTCATCGCCCACGACCTGGCGGCCGTGGCGCACATGAGCCACACGATCGCCGTCATGTACCTCGGCAAGATCGTCGAGCTCGGCGCGGCCGCGGAGGTGGCGCTCTCGCCGAAGCATCCGTACACCCAGGCGCTGTTCTCGGCGGCGCTGCCGCTCGATCCGGGCGAGCGGCGCGAGGAGATCATCCTGAGCGGCGAGATTCCGAGCCCGCTCGCTCCGCCGCCGGGCTGCCGCTTTCACACGCGCTGCCCTCACGTGATGGACCGCTGCCGCAGCGACGAGCCCGCGCTGGCGCCGCAGGGCGCACGGCTCGTCGCGTGTCATCTCTATCCGAGCCCCGTGTAGTCTCGGCGCGCCGGGTCGCCCGGCAGAGCCCGGATTGACAACGCGCAGCTGTTGCGGATAATCGGGCCCGCTTCGGGTTCCGTTGGTCGGTCCTCGGTTTCGCTCGGTTTCGCTCCCAAAACGAGTTCGTGAACCAGAGGAGGCTCCTCATGACCGAACGGGTTCCGCTCAGGCTTTCCCTCTCTGCCATGATCCTGGCTGGCCTGCTCCTGATGGGATTGGTGCTGCCCACCAAGGCGCGCTCCGAGCCTGCGGGCCAGCTCACGTGGGCCGTGCACATCTCGCTGGCGCCCGGCTGGTTTGACCCGGCCGAGACGACCGGAATCATCACGCCGTTCATGCTGCTGTACGCGATCCACGACGCGCTCGTGAAGCCGATGCCGGGCAATCCGATGGCGCCGAGCCTCGCCGAATCGTGGACGATGTCGCCCGACGGCCTCAGCTACGACTTCGTGCTGCGGCGGGGCGTGAAATTCCACAACGGCGAGCCGGTGACGGCCGAGGACGTGAAGTTCTCGATGGAGCGCTATCGGGGCGCGGCCTCGGGCCCGTACAAGGCGCGGATCGCGTCGATCGACGTGCTCGACGCGCAGCGCGTCCGCTTCCGCTTCAAGCACCCGTGGCCCGACTTCATGACGTTCTACGGCACGATGGCCACCGGCGCCGGCTGGATCGTGCCCAAGAAGTACGTCGAGAAGGTCGGCGACGACGGCTTCAAGCGGGCGCCGATCGGCGCCGGCCCGTACAAGTTCGTCTCGTTCACGCCGGGCGTCGAGCTCGTGCTCGAGGCCAACGAGCAGTACTGGCGGAAGACCCCGAGCGTGAAGCGGCTCGTGTTCAAGTCGATTCCCGACGAGTCGACGCGGCTGGCAATGCTCAAGCGCGGCGAGGCCGACATCGCGTATTCGATCCGCGGCGCGCTCGCCGAGGAGCTCAAGCGCACGCCGGGGCTCACGCTCAAGCCGAACTATCCGCCCGGCACGTTCTGGCTCGTCTTCCCCGAGCAGTGGACGGACCCGAAATCCCCGTGGGCCGACAAGCGTGTGCGTCTGGCGGCCAGCTACGCGATCGATCGCCCCGCGATCAACCGAGCCGAGACGCTCGGCTTCTCACGGATCACCGGCAGCATGATTCCGCACAACTTCGAGTTCTACTGGGCGGCGCCGACGCCGGTCTACGATCCGAAGAAGGCCAAACAGCTCCTGACCGAGGCGGGCTACCCCAACGGGCTCGACGGCGGCGAGTACTTCTGCGACTCGTCCTACTCGAACATCGGCGAGGGCGTCGTCAACTATCTGCAGAGCGCCGGCATCCGCGTGCAGCTGCGGCCCCTCGAGCGCGCCGCGTTCATTCAGCAGAACAGCCAGAAGAAGCTGAAGAACATCATCCAGACCGCGAGCGGCGCATTCGGCAACGCCGCCACCCGGCTCGACGCCTTCGTCGCGGCCGGCGGCACGTTCACCTACGGAACGTATCCGGACATCGAGGGACTCCTCGGCGAGCAGGCGAGCGAGATGGATCCGAAGAAGCGCGAGGTGGTCCTGCACCGGATCCAGCAGCTCATCCACGAAAAGGCGATGATCGCGCCGATCTGGGAGCTCGCGTTCATCAACGGCCACGGCCCGCGGGTTGCCGAATCGGGCCTGACGCTGATCACGAACCACGCCTATTCGGGCCCGTACGAGGACCTGAAGCTGAAGTAAATAAGCTCTGCGGCAGGACGCTGATAAGGGCCCATTTGCTTCGTTGGCGACCTCGGCCCACCCTGCGGCGTATGCGGCCTACGCCTCAGTCGGGCCTCGGCCGCCGCCTCGCAACTGGACCCTTCTCAGCGTCCTGCTACCACGCGGGATAGGTTTGAGGCGATAAGGCGTCCGCGTCGCGGCCCGCCCAATCGAACGGCGCCATCTTCGGCCACATGCGTTCACCGCCCGCCTGCAGCGCCGCGAAGATCTTGCGCTCGTCGGCGCCCTGCACGCGCCCGCCCTCGAGCACGAGGCGGCCGTTGACCCAGACGCGGTCGATGTCCTCGGGCGTGGCGTTGTAGACGATGTTCTTCACCGGGTCGCGGAGCGGCGTCATGCCCCACGAGGCGCCCTTCCAAAGGACCAGATCGGCCTTGGCGCCGGGCGCGATGCGGCCGAGGTCGTCGCGCCCGAGCGCGCGGGCGCCGCCGACGGTCGCCGCGTCGAAGACATGTGCGGCAGTCGTCGCCTCGGTGTTGCGCTCCATGATCTTCGAGACGACCGCGGCCCAGCGCATGGCCTCGATCACGCTCTGCGGATTCGTGTCGGTGCCGAGCGACATGTTCACGCCGGCGCGCCGGTAACTGCCAAACGACTCCATCGCGACGCCGCGCCGCGCGAAGACCCACACCGCGTGGGCGACCGAGCAGCCGGCATCCGCCATGATCGCGACGTCGCCGGCCGGATAGTTCGTCCACGACGAGCCGCCGATCACGATCGCGTGGCCGAGGATCGCGTTCGGGCCGAGCACCCCGAGGTCGCGCAGCCAGGCGACCGGCGTCTTGCCGTGGCGAGCGAGCATCTCGTTGAACTCGACGACGGACTGCGAGGTGTGGAGCTGCCAAGGGCAGCGGCGCTCGTCGGCGGCGCGCTTGGAGGCCTGCAGCAGATCCGGCGTGCACGTGTCGACCTGAGCCGGCGAGAAGAAGCAGCGGACCAGATCGCCGTGGGCGCCGTCGTGACGCTTGTGGAGCTCGATGGCGCGCGCGAGGCCCTGGCGCCCTTGCTCCTCGTCCCACTCCCACTCGACCCGCCGACCGTCGCGCGTCAGCCAGCGGCCGGAGCGAAAGGCGAGACCCACGTAGACGCGCAGGCCGAAGTCGGCAGCCCGCGCGACGACGTATTCGCTGGCGCCGCCGATCTCCATCACCGTGGTCACGCCGCCGTGGAGCAGCTCGGCCATCGAGAAGTCGACGCAGGCGCGCGTGCCCTCTTCGTCCTGGGCCGCGCCGCGCACCGGCAGCATCTCGAAGAGGCCGGAGTAGAAGAACTGCGGATTGCCCCGGTCCTCGATGAACGAGCGGTCGAGCGGCGAGCCGCCGATGTGGGCGTGCGTCGAGATGAGTCCAGGTGTCAGCACCGCGTCCCCGGCGTCGACGACGTCCATGTCCGGCCCAGTCGGCGTCGTTTGCCGCGGACCGACCGAGACGATGCGGTCGCCGTCGACGATCACGCTGCCGTCGCGCAGCAGGCGATGGCCTCGGCCGTCGAACGCGATGACGTGGCGGGCGTGGATAGCGAAGCGCCGGGGCATGGCGGGCCCTCCTTCAGGCGAGCGATCCTACCGCGGTTGGGCGCGCCTTGACAGGCCCGGCAGCGGCGTGGTCTGCTTCCGGCACCATGCGCATTCCGGCGCTGGGGCTCAAGCGAAAGCAGTGGGAACCCCTGGCCTTCGCCTCGCCCTCGATGGCGTTGATCGCCTTTGTCATCGTGTTCCCGCTCGCCTACTCCTTCTATCTGTCGTTCCAGAACTACGATCTCTCGATCGGGCCCGAGTACGAGTTCGTTGGCGGCAAGAACTACGCCGAGGCGATCTTCAGGGACGAGCGCTTCTTGGGCTCGATACGGAACACCGCGGTGATCATCGCGCCGGCGCTGGTCCTCGAGCTCCTGCTGGGGCTCGGGATCGCGCTCCTGCTGAGTCGCGTGCTCCGCGGGCGGCCCATCATCACCGCGCTGCTCGTCGTCCCGTCGATGGTCTCACCGGTCATGGCGGCGATGGCATGGCGGATGATGTACGGGGTCAAGTACGGGGCGATCAATAACCTCGGGCGGCAGCTTGGAATCCTCGACGTCTACTTCGACTGGTTCTCGTCGCCCACGGTGTCGATCATCGCCGTCGTGCTGGTCGACGTCTGGCACAACACGCCGTTCATGATGCTGGTCCTGCTGGCCGGGTTGCAGTCGATCCCGACCGAGCTCTACGAAGCGGCCAAGGCCGACGGGGCCAGTGCCTGGCAGCGCTTCTGGTCGATCACGCTTCCGCTGCTCAAGTTCACGATGGCCGTCGGCATCATGATCCGGCTGATCGATCTGACCAAGCTGTTCGGGCTCATCTACGTGCTCACGTTCGGCGGGCCCGGCGGCAGCACCGAGACGGTGGCGTTCACGACGTTCCTGATGGGCTTCAAGGACTTTCGCATGAGCTACGCCGCCGCGCTTTCGTACGTGATCGTCGGCGGCGTACTGGTCCTGACCCTGGTCTTCATGTGGATCCAGCGAGTCCGGGAAGCCCGGGCGGCGGCCTGATGGCGATCGCGATCGAGCGCAGCGCTGTCGGTGCCCGCCGGGCCAAGCGGCACCGTCTGTGGCAGCGCGTGGGCCACGGCCTGACCTATCTCGGGCTCTTCGTCGCGCTCGTGTTCTTCCTGGGACCCTTCTTCTGGATCGTGACCACGTCGCTCAAGGGCAACGAGGACTTCTTTGCGTTTCCGCCGGTGTGGATCCCCGCGGAGCCGTCGCTCAAGCACTACGCCGCCTTGTTCACGCGATCGAGCGGCGCGCGGTACTTCATGAACAGCCTCGTGCTCTCGACGATGAGCATGATCGCGGCGCTCGTCGTCAGCTTGCCCACGGCGTATTCGATCGCCCGCTGGCGCTTCGGCGGTGGGCTCCTGTCGATCTTCCTCCTCGTGCTGCGCATGCTGCCGGCCATCGCCCTCATCATCCCGATCTACATCGTCTACAAGCTGCTCGGGATCACCAACAACTACCTGGCGCTGGTCGTCATCTACACCGTGCTCTACATCCCGTTCTCGGTGTGGCTCCTGGTCGGCTTCCTCCGCGACTTCCCCGTGGAGATCGAGGAGGCGGCGATGATCGACGGCTGCTCGCGGCTGCGGGCGCTCGTTCAGGTGGTCGTGCCGATCATCGCGCCGGGCATGGCCGTCGTCGCCCTGTTCTCGTTCATCGCCACCTGGAACGAGTTCCTGTTCGCGATCGTGCTCACCGGAATCGAGACCAAGACCATGATGGTCCTGGTCACGTCGTACACGTCGGGCGGCACCGACATGTTCTACGGCGAGGCGTCGGCCTCGGTCGTGCTCGGCGTGCTGCCCGCCTTCGCCGTCGCCTTCATGCTGCAACGGTATCTGGTCAAGGGTCTATCGCTCGGCGGGACGAAGGGTTGAAACGAAAACAAGGGAGATCCTCATGAGACGCATCTGGTCCGCGACCTCGGTCGCGATCCTGCTCGGTGGCCTCGTCACGATCGGCTGGCTCTCGTGGCCCGACCGCGCGCCGGCCGCGCGGCCGTACGAGGGCACGACGATCCGCGCGGTGGTCAACGCGGAGTTCGTGAAGTACTCGCTGACCCTGGTCGAGCAGGACCTCTACGACAAGCTCGGCGTCAAGCTCGAGACCGAGGTCATTCCCGCCGACGCCTTCGTGGCCAAGACCTTGCTCGAGTTCAACAGCGGCGGGAGCCCCTGGGACCTCGTGATGTTCGGGCCGTCGAACATGCCCGACTACGGCCGGCATTTTGAGCCGCTCGAGCCGTGGATCGAGAAGATGAAGCTCGATTTCGCGATGGACGACATCGTCCCGGTGTTCGCCAAGGTGATGCTGCGCTACCAGGGCAAGCTCGTCAGCATGCCGTACGACGGCGACATCCACATCATGTACTGGAACAAGCCAGCCTTCGAGCGCGCCGACAACAAGGCGAAGTTCAAGGCCAAGTACAAATACGACCTGCAGCCGCCGAAGACGTGGAAGCAGTGGGACGACGCCGCCGAGTTCTTCCACGGCTGGGGCTGGGACGGTAGCCAGGCGAAGCTGTTCGGCGCCGGCGCCTCCTACAAGCCGTCCGGCAGCGGGTACTCGTATCACTGGTGGCGCTCGCGATTCTTCTCGTACGGCGGGAATTACTTCGACGCGAACATGAAGCCGCTCATCAACACCGCGGCCGGGGTGCGTGCGCTCGACGAGATGGTCAAGACGATGCCGTACTACCCGCCGGGCGTGCTTCTGTTCGAGTCGGAGGAGCCGAAGACCATGCTGGTCAAGGGCGAGGTCCCGCTGCTCTACTCGTGGACCTCGACCGGCAAGCGCGTGGGCAATCCCGCCGAGTCGGTGATCGTCGGCAAGGCCGGCTTCGGCCTGGTGCCCGGTGCCGACATCGACGGCAAGATCATCAACCGGCCGGCGATCACACCCGGACGCGGCATGGCCGTCTCGAAGTACTCCAAGAAGAAGGAAGCCACGCTGAAGGTCCTGGAGTTCATCTCGAATCCGGACCAGAGCCTGAAGATCGTCATGGATGCGAAGACGATCATGGATCCGTGGCGCGTGAGCCATCTGCGCGCGGAGAAGTTCAAGAAGCTGTTCCCGGACGCCGACAAGTATCTGGCCGCCATCGAGCAGAGCTTCCCGTACCTCGTGCCCGATCCGGTCATCCCGGCCGCCGACGAGTACCAGCGCAAGCTCTCGTTCGAGATCACCGAGGCATTGGCCAAGCGCAAGGCGCCGAAGGACGCCCTCGACTCGGCCGCGAAGGAATGGGACAAGATCACCGAGCGGCGCGGCCCGGACAAGCAGAAGGCCGCGTGGGGCGAGAAGCTCGCCGAGATGAAGGCGCTCGGCATCGAGTATCACGCGGACTGGGCGGCCAAGGCGAAGTAACCGGGACGAGCGCGCCATGAGCCAGAGCGACTGCGTCTTCTGCATGGTCATCGCGGCGCTCGAGCGATCGGACACCTGCCCGGCGGCTGAAGCCGGGCAGGTGCTTCGGAAAGTGCGGGACTTGCCCGCGTCGGTCGCGATCCTGGCGCCCGACCAGTACTACAAGGGCTACACGATGGTCGTGTCCAAGACGCACGCCGTCGAGCTCTACGACCTGCCCGAGCGGCAGAGCACCCAGTATTACCAGGACATGGTGGCGGTCGCGCGCGCGATCGCGGCCGCGTTCAAGCCGCGCAAGATGAACTACGAGGCGCTCGGCAACACGGTGGGGCATCTGCACTGGCATCTGTTCCCGCGCTACGAGTGGGATCCGCACCCGAAGCGGCCGATCTGGGAGACGAATCACCCGCCGCGGTTGCCCGAGCCGGCTGAATACGCGGACATCATCGCCTCGATCCGCCGCCATCTTGCCTGAGCCGCACGGCCGCGAAGGCCGGGAGACAACATCATGATCGTGCCCCTCACCCTGGCTGATTTTCTGGAGCGCGCCGAACACGTCTACGGCGACCGCGAGGCGATCATCGACGAGCCTAATCCGCCGGGCGGCGGGCTCGGCCGAATCACGTACGGACAGTTCGCGGCGATGTCGCGCAGCCTGGCGGCCGCCCTCGACGACCTGGGCGTGGGTGACGGCGAGCGCATCGCGATCGTCTCGCCCAATGCCGCGCGCTTTCTCGTAAGTCTCTTCGGCGTGAGCGTCTTCGGGCGCGTGATCGTCCCGGTGAACTTCCGGCTGAACGCCGAGGAAGTGCGCTACATCATCGAGCACTCGGGCTCGACCGTCGCGCTGATCGACCCGGAGCTCGAAGAGTCGCTGAAGGGGATCCAGATCAAGCACCGCTTCGTGCTCGGCGCCGCGACCGACCGTGAGCTGTTCCTCAGACCGAACGCCGCGCCGCGCGGGCGCGTCACCGACGAGAACGCGACGGTCTCGATCAACTACACGTCGGGCACGACCGCGCGGCCCAAGGGCGTGCAGCTGACGCACCGGGGCTGCTGGCTCAACGCGGTCACGTTCGGCTGGCACCTGGGCCTCTCCGATCGCGACGTCTATCTGCACACGCTGCCGACCTTTCACTGCAACGGCTGGGGCATGCCGTATGGGGTGACCGCGATCGGCGCGCGCCAGGTGATCATCCGCAAGATCGACGGCGAGGAGATCCTGCGCCGCGTCGACGCCCACGGTGTCACCTTGTTCAACTGCGCCCCGGCGGTCATTGCCGCGGTGCTCGACGCCGCCACCGCGCGGCGCGCGCGCGGTGAGAGCGTGCCGGGCGCCGGACGCGTGCGCGTCGTGGTGGCCGGCGCGCCCCCACCGTCGAAGACGATCGAGCGCATCGAGGCCGAGCTCGGCTGGGAGTTCATCCAGATCTACGGGCTGACCGAGACGTCACCGCTGCTCACGATCAACCGCGCGCCACAGGAGTGGGACGGGATCGACCGGGGCGAGCGCGCGCGGCGTTTGTCACGGGCGGGCGTGCCCGCGGTCGGCGTGCGCATGGCGGTCGACGCGAACGGCGAGATCCTCACGCAGACCAACAACGTCTTCGAGGGTTACTGGAACCAACCCGAGGAGACGGCCAAGGCGCTGGCGGACGGCTGGTTCCACACGGGCGATGGCGGCCACACCGAGGACGCCTACGTCGTGATCGCCGACCGGAAGAAGGACGTGATCATCACCGGCGGCGAGAACGTCTCGTCGATCGAGGTCGAGGACTGCCTCTACCAGCACCCGGCCGTGGCCGAGGCGGCCGTGATCGGTGTGCCGGACGAGAAGTGGGGCGAGACGATCAAGGCGCTGGTCGTCCTGCGCCCGGGTAGCCAGGCGACCGCCGCCGACCTGGTCGCGCACTGCCGCGGGCGCATGGCGCACTACAAGTGCCCGACGTCGATCGAGGTGCGCGACGCGCTCGCCCGCACGGCCACCGGCAAGCTGCAGAAGTTCAAGCTGCGCGAGCCGTACTGGGCCGGGCGCGAGCGGAAGGTGAACTAGACCAGCGACAGCATGTGGCCGCTCGCGCTCGCCGTCATCGTCGCTCTCGGCCTGTGCGTCGAGCCGGGACTGGCTGCAGCACAGACGCCGTCGAAGACGTACCGGGTCGGCGTTCTCGCCTCGAGCACCGAGGCGAACTTCGCGCCGGGCGTCAAGGTGTTCCGCGAGGCGCTGCACGCCGCCGGCTGGGTCGAAGGCCAGAACCTCGTCCTCGACGTTCGGTACACCAGTGGATACGCGCAGCTCAAGCAGCTGGCGACCGAGCTGGTCAGCCTCAAGGTCGATGTGATCGCCAGCCTCGGCACGCCGGCGACCCAGGCCGCCAAGGAGGCCACGACCAAGATTCCGATCGTGATGGAGTCACTATCCGACGTGGTGGCCAGCGGTCTCGTGCAGAACCTGGCGCGACCGGGCGGCAACCTCACGGGAGTATCGGGCTTCGCTCCGGAGCTCAGCGGCAAGCGGCTCGAGCTGATCCGCGAGATTCTTCCAAAGGCCGAACGTATCGCGGTTCTGGCGAACCGGTCCAACCCAGTGACGACTTCGGTGCTGCGCGCGACCGAGGCCGCCGCGCAGCAGATGCGGATGAAGCTCGACATCACGGATGCACGCGTACGCTCGGATCTCGCGCCGGCATTCGAGGCAATACGACGAAAACGCGCCGACGCGCTGGTGATGGTGGCCGATCCAATCCTCTTCACCGAGCGGCCGCTGATCGTGGAGCTCGCAGCCAAACACAGGCTGCCGGCGATCTACGAGACGCGATTGTTCGCTGACGTCGGCGGGTTTCTCTCCTATGGACCGCGCTCGCACGAGCGGTTTCAGCGCATGGCTGCGTACGTGGATCGCATCTTGCGCGGCGCCAATCCGGGCGATCTGCCCATCGAACGGCCGACGACGTTCGAGCTCGTCATCAATCTCAAGACCGCCCAGGCGCTCGGGCTGACGATCCCGCAGTCGGTGCTGGTCCGCGCGGACGAGATCATCCGGTAGCGCCTGGTTGGCGCCGCGCCCTCAGGCGAACTTCGCGCGCTCTTCTCGCCGATACGTTCGCACCGCGAGCGTCAGGAACAAGGCCGTGTAGCCCGCGAGCCACAGCAAGCTCACGCCCAGCGACTCGTGCCCGGCGCCCAGCGCGCTCCACGCGAGCTGCGCGTAGTGGTAGCTCGGCAGGAACGGCGCCAGATTCTGGATGAACTCCGGGAGCTGGCCGAGCGGAACGAACAGGCCCGACGCGAACGACAGCGGCAGGTAGATCAGGTTCGCGATCGCCGGCGCCGCGTGCGGCCCCGACCAGTAGCCGATCGCGAAGCCCAGCGCGATGAACGGCAGCGAGCCGGCCAGCAGGCGCAGGATCACCGTCGCCCACACCAGCGGCGTCTCGCGGATTCCCCCGGCGACGATGCCGAACCCGATGAGCAGCACCAGCGCCAGAAACGCGAACGCGAGGGCCGTGACCACCTTGGCCAGCATGAACACGAGGGGCGGCAGCGGGCTTGCCCGCATCAGCCGGTCGACCTTCATGCCGCGCTCGTTGGCGACGCCGATCCCGAAGCCGTAGACCATGACGTTGCCGACCGCGTAGGCGCCGAACGACGCGAGCAGGTACGCGCCGATGCTGACGCCGTCGGCGCTGCGCAGATTCGCGACCGGCAGCCCGAAGAAGATGAAAAACACGATCGGCAGCACGAGGTTCGTGACGCTGAAGGCGGGCACCCGCCAGCGCATCAAGACCTCGCACTTCGTCTGGGCGAGCAGCATCCGCAGCACGGGCGCGACCGACGGCGTCGTCACGCGCGCCTCGTCAAGCTGAGGAACGCCTCCTCGAGGTCGGCGCCCGTCACCTCGAGATCGCGCACGACCACGCCGCGCTCGAAAAGCCCGCGCAGGACCGCCTCGGGCTCGTTGCTGAGCAGGTGCACACGGTGGTCGACGATCTCGAGATTCTGGACCGGGAGCCCCTTGAACACCACGTCGGCGATCGCCGTCTCGGCGTGGAAGTTGACGCGCTTGCTCGGGATGCGCGACTTGATCTCGCGCGGCGTTGCATCCGCGATGACGATGCCGTGGTCGATCACAACGATCCGGTGCGCGAGCTGATCCGCCTCCTCGAGGTAGTGCGTGGTCAGCACGATGGTCTTGCCGGCGGCGGAGAGGGACCGGATGCTGTCGAGCACGGCGCGCCGTGTCTCGACGTCCATCCCGACGGTGGGCTCGTCGAGGAAGAGCGCCTCGGGATCGCCGCACACCGCGAGCGCAAAGTAGAGACGCTGGCGCTCTCCGCCCGATAGTGTGCCGATCTTGGCGCCGGCCTTTTCATTGAGTCCGGCCAGCTGGATGGCTCGGGTCGTCGGCAGCGGCGAGGGGTAGTACGCGCGAAAGAGGTCGACGATCTCGGCGACCGTCAGAACGGCCGTCGTCCCTGACTCCTGGAGCATCACGCCGCAGCGGCTCCGCGCGCGCCGGTCGTTGGGATCCAGGCCGAAGAGACGCGCCCGGCCTCCGGTCGGCTGGCGCAGGCCCAGCATCAGCGCGATCGACGTCGTCTTGCCGGCCCCGTTGGGCCCGAGCAGCGCGACCAGCTCGCCTGCGCCGATCGTGAGATCGACGCCCTTCAGCGCCTCGACCGCGCCGAACCGCTTGCGCGCCCCCTCGAGCTCGACCACCGGCGTCATCGAGGTCCGATTATCAACCAAAGAGCGGCGCGGCGAGCGGCATTCACCTGGTGCCGGGGCGGGCGCCGAGGACTTCCCCCGACGCGAGGGATCCGGGAAAACACGCACGCCGCCGGAAACGAAGTCTTTCGCCGGTCGACCGTAGTCATGAAGCCGAAACGGTGGGCATACTGAAATCAGCGAGGAGAACCAGGAATGACATCGCGTCGATCACTCATCGTGATGTCGGGCGCCCTGCTCATCCTAGTGGCGGCGGTCGCCGCGACGCTGTACGCGCTCCCGACTCTCGCGCGGCGCATCGCGATCGCGCGGCTCGAGGCGATCACCAAGCGACCGGTCGCCATCGATCGCGTCGACGTGAGGCTGCTGAGCGGCCGGCTGACGATCCACGGGCTTCGCATCACGGAACCCGACGGTCACGCGCCGTTCGCCGACCTGGAGCGGCTCGACGTCCGGCTCAACGTGCTGTCGCTCGCCCGGGGGCACGTCTGGGTGCGCGAGCTGGTGATGCGCAAGCCGACGCTTCACGTCGTCCGGCTCGGCAACACGTTCAATTTCTCCGATCTGTTCGATGGCTCGGAGGCAACGCAGAAGCGGCTCGACGTCACCGTCGACCGCTTTTCGCTGATCGACGGAACCGTTGCGTTCGAGGATCGCGCATTGCCTGAGCATCGAACGTGGACGTCCGACGACATCCAGATCGAGGCACAGAACGTCTCGACCCTGCGCGACGACGGCACCGTCATCGCCAGCTCGATGACCGCGGGCGCGCCGAATCTCGTCCAGATCGAGCAGTTCAGGCTCTACCCGATTCATCTCAAGGCGATGGTGACGGTGAAGGGGCTGGATCTGGCGCTCGCCCGGCTCTACTGGCCTTCCGATGCGCCGGTCGTGCTCGACCGCGGACGGGTGAGCTCGACCCTGAACGTCACCTACGACGCGCGCGACGAAATCCTGGCCGACCTCAGCGGCGATCTCGAAGATCTGGTGCTGCTCAAGCCCGGCGAGCGCGATCCGGTGACCCGGATTCCCAAGCTCGAGGCGCGGCTCACCGCGCTCGAATACCAGAACGGTCGCGTTCGAGTCGGCGAGCTGGAGCTGGCGGGGTCGGCCAACGTGCGCGATCCGCGAGGGCAGGCGGGGGCGCGTTATCAGGTTTCGAAGATCCGCGCGAGCATCGCCGACGTCACGTGGCCGATCACGACTCCCGGGCGGCTCGACGTCTCGACCGCGATCCCCGGCGGCGGCACGCTTTCGGTCTCGGGGCTGCTGCGTCCGCCGCCGGCCGCCAGCCAGCTGCGTCTGCGCCTGCGCGATCTCGACGTCGCCGCCTGGAATCGCTTCCTGCCGATCACCGCGCGGCTCAGCGGCCGAGGCGAAGCGGATCTGCGCATCGACGAGCCGCTCGCCGCCGGGGTGCCGACCCGCGTGAACGGTTCGATCGCCGTCGATCGCGTGGGCGTCAGGGACGCTCAGCAAGAGCTGATCGGCGCCCAGCGAGTCGAGGCGACAGGGCTCGAGGTGCAGTGGCCGACCCGCTTGGGTGTGAAGCGACTGGTCGTCAGCGGACCACGCGCGATCGTCGAGCGGAATAAAGACGGCACGTTTCCCTTGACCGCGCTGTTGGAGCCGCCGGCCATCGCAGAGCGCCCGGCCACTGCGAAGCGCCCGTCGACCGCGCCCAGCTCGCCGCCGCCGAGCGCGGCCACCGGCGGCGCTCAGGATGCGCCGCGCGTCGACGTCGGCGAAGTCGTGGTGCGCAATGGCGTGCTCTCCTGGCGCGACGAGACGGTCGCGCCGCGCGCGACTCTCGACCTCTCGCAGATCGATGCCACGGTCACCGGCGGCGGATGGCCGCTTCGACCGGTCGACGTGAAGCTCGCCGTCCGCCCGCCAGGCGGCGGCCAGCTGCGGGCCGCGGGCCGCGTGGGCGTCGAACCACTCAGCGCGGACCTCCGCGTCTACGCGCAAGACGCCGAGCTCGCGCACTACCAGCCCTACGTGCCGACCGAGGCGCGCTTCAGCGGCCGAGCCGATCTCGACCTGAGGGTGGTCGTACCCGATCTGTCCGAGCCCGCGGCGACGGTGCGCGGCAACGCGACGCTCTCGCGAGTCGACGTGCGCGACGGCCAGCGCACGGTGATTCGAATCGGTCGAGCGACCGCCACGGCTGTCGAGGTCGACTGGCCCAAGACGGTGAAGGCGCGCGAGCTGGCGCTGCGGCGGCCCTGGGTTCTCCTCGAGCGCAACCAGTCGGGCGCCTTGCCGCTGCGGGCACTGCTGACTCCCCAGAAGTCGACGGCACCGCGGACCGCGGACGCTGCTTCGACGTCGAGCGCGGCCGAGCGGAGCGGGAGCGGTGAGAGCGCGATACCGATCGTGGTGCGCCATCTCGTCGTCGAAGAGGGCGGCGCGCGCATCGTCGACGGGAGCCTGACGCCCGCCTTCGCGGTGGACGTGGCCGATATCGACTCACGGATCGACGGTGTCTCGACGGCGCAGGGCGCCCGTCCGGCCCGCATGGACATGACGGCGCGCGTCGCCGACGGGCTGATGAGCTTCGCCGGCACGATCGGTCCCGTGACGGGTCCGCTGCGGCTTGATCTGCGTGGCGAGCTGCGCGAGTTTGCGGTACCGCGCACGAATCCTTATCTGCTGAACGGCGTCGCGTGGGAGGCGCGCAACGGCTGGCTGACCACGAACATCGAGTGCCGGATCGAGGGCGACAATCTCCGGGCGAAAGCCGACGTGCTGCTGAGCCGGCTGCAGCTCGCCCGAGCCGGCGGGCAGGACGAAGCGCAGGCCCGAATCGGGCTGCCGCTTGGAATGCTCACCTCGCTGTTGAAGGATCGTCACGGTGACATTCGGCTGGCGCTGCCCATCGGCGGACGCATTACCGATCCGCGCTTCGACTTCAAAGAGCTGATCTGGAGCACCTTGCGCACGGTGGCGGTGAAGGCGATCGCGGCACCGGTCAGCTTGATCGGCCGGGTCAAGTCGACCGGCGATTCCCGTATCGAGCGCATCGAGATCGATCCGATCCGGTTCGAGCCCGGCACGGCCACGCCGACTCAAGAAGGACAGCAGCAGCTCACGCGGCTCGTCGCGTTCCTCGACCAGACGCCGGAGACGCGGCTCACGGTCACGGCGCTGGTCTCGAAACGCGACGTGGCCGCGATGAAGCGCCCTGATATCGACGCGGTCATCAGCCGGGCCGCCAAGAGCGCGCGCACCTCCCCCGAGGCCGCCGCCGAGCGTCTGTTCCGGGAGCGCTTCCCGGGGCAGCCCGTTCCCGACTCGCCGGACGCGGTGCGCGCGGCGCTAGCGGAGACCGAGACGGCGCCCGCGGCCGAGGCTTCGACACTCGCCGACAAGCGCCTGGAGGCCGTGAGAGCGACCGTCAAGAAGGCGAAGATCGACACGGCGCGGCTACTCGAAGACAAGCGGGTCGATGTCGCCGCGGACGCCGAGCCGCACGTGACGCTCGATCTGGCGGAAGGTGAGCAGTCTCGCGGGCGGCGCGCCTCCGAGCCTCGGCGGCAGCTGACGAGCGATGCCGGCGGCGTGCTCGACGCGCGATGACTGAGGATCACGTGGTCGGGCGCGTGCTCGTCGCCATCCTGGCCGTTGCGATCGTCTCGGGATGTGCGACCGTCGATCCCTGGACCGACACCCGGATCGAGTCCGAGGTGAAGGCGCGCCTGGTGGCCGAGCACGACGCCAATCTGACGCGCCTTGGCGTGGTCAGCCGGGAGCAGACCGTCTACCTCAGCGGCATGGTCGAATCGGGCGAGCAGAAGGACCGGGCCGAGACGGTCGCCCGCGGCGTGCCCGGCGTCAAGCGCGTCGTCAGCACGCTCGAAGTCCGCACGCGACGGGAGTAGGCGAGCACCGGGAGTTTGGTCCTAGCGCTCCGGGCGCAATGCCCGGCCGCGCGCCCGGAAGACTTCGCGACCCGCCGATTTCCAGGCTTCACGCGTGGTACGGCGCTTGCCTGTGGTCGGGATCAGGAGGTGCCCAATGCTAACGCTCGACAAGCTAAAGACGGCGGCCGACGAGCTCAAGAACAAGGTCGACGAGGTGGGAGCGATCGCCCTGGAGCAGCTCGGCAAATCGCAGCGCGAGCTCAATGAGAGCATTCCGATCCTGAAAGGGCTGGGACTGTCCGTCCGCAACTTCAAGGTGGACATGGCGCTGGTGCCGGTGATCCGGCTCACCTTGGTCGGCAACGTTGCGGCCATCGAGCCGGACAAGCTCAAGGTTGCGATCGACAAGCACAAGGAGAGGAAGCTGCTCGTGGCCGTCCTGGAGGCCCTGCGGACCGCGGCGCTCCTGAAGAATCAGCTGGGCGATCTGGGTTTCCGAGGCGTCGCTGCTGAGGTCGTGGTGTCGGTGCCGCCGGCGATCAACGTAGAGTTCCTGAAGGATCCGCCGGCGCTGGAGGTATGAGCGGCGCGCCTCGCGCCGATCCGCAGCCAGTTTCGCGGGGGGCTCCGATCCTGTATTCTCGCTCTCATCCGACGATGCTATAGTCACGGCCTGCAGCGCGAGACCACAAAGGAGCCCGGCCAATGAAAGAGCTCAACATCTGGATGAACGGCAAGCTCGTGCCCCCGGCGCAGGCCGTCCTGCC
>Ga0207428_10000281_pt1 | contig 68694 bp, 70 predicted proteins | sample RhiMethybrSRZTD1_FD_187600 | JGI IMG/M metagenome (GOLD analysis project Ga0207428, IMG submission 187600) | Populus rhizosphere microbial communities from Tennessee, USA - Rhizosphere MetaG P. TD hybrid SRZTD1 (SPAdes) (version 3) | ecosystem: Host-associated > Plants > Roots > Rhizosphere >... | reverse complement strand
GCGACGGCGAGGACGTCGCGCTCCCGCTCCGTGAGCGGGCTGACGCCGTCGGCGATCGCGGCGGCGGCGAGGCCCGGGTCGACGACCCTCTGGCCCGCGTACACGTCGCGGATCGCCGCGGCGAGCTGGTCGGCAGGTGCGTCCTTCAGGAGGAACCCCGCTGCGCCGCTCTCGATGGCGCGGCGGAGATAGCCGGGCCGGCCGAACGTCGTCAGGATCAGCGAGCGCGTCCGCGGGCGCTCGCGGGCAAGCTCCGCGGCGGTCGAGATGCCGTCCTGGCCGGGCATCTCGATGTCGAGCAGCGCGACGTCGACGTCGTGCGCATGTGCAGCCGCCAGGACGAGGTCGCCGCGACCGAGCTCCGCCACGACCTCGATGTCGTCCTCTAGCGACAACAGGCTCGCCAGGGCGTCGCGCACCATGCGTTGGTCCTCTGCGATCAGGACGCGAATCACGACGCCCGACCGGAGATCGCAAGCCGCAATCGAAAGCCACCCTCGGGCCTGGTGCCGGCCTCGAGCGTGCCGTCGACGGCGCGGGCCCGCTCGGCGAGCCCGGCCAGCCCGGACCCCTGTCCGTTCGCGTTCACTGCGCCTCGTCCGTCGTCCTCGACGAGCAACACGACCCCCTCCGCGTCCGGCGTCAGCCGGATCGTGCAGGCGCGCGCCCCACTGTGGCGGGCGACGTTCGTCGCCGCCTCGCGCACGGCCAGCGCAAGGACGCTCTCGGCCTCGTCCGACAGCGCAGGCGCGACACCCTCGACACGCGTCTCGACCCCGGCGGCCGAGAGGGTCGCGCGCGCACGGTCGAGCGCGTCCGCGATCTCGAGCCGTCGATAGCCGTGCACGGCCGCTCGCACCTCCGCGAGCGCCTCGCGCGTGACCTGCGCGATCTCGGTCAGCTCCGTCCGCACGAGCTTCGGATCGCTGTCCAGGAGACGGGTCGCGAGCTCGGTCTTCAGCGCGATCAGGGAGAGCGTGTGCCCGAGCAGGTCGTGGAGGTCGCGCGCGAACCGCTCACGCTCGTCGGCGACGGCGCGGCGAGCGAGCTCCTCCCGCACGGCTCGCAACTCGCGATTCGCGCGAGTCACGCTGCCGAGCGCGGTCGTCAGCGCGCCGATGCCGAGAAGGCTCAACGCGTAGGCGGCGACCGCCGAGCCGTTCGAGCCCGTCACGGCCAACCCGATCGCGACGACGGCCGCGGTGAAGCTCGTCGCGACGACCGCCGCTGCAGTCGGCAAGACCAAGCCCGCCACGACGACCACGTAGAAGAACAGAAGGGTGAACGAGCGCGGCGCACCGAGCACGAGCGTCAAGGCAGCGAGCCCCGCTAGTGCTGCGAGGGCGAGGTGGACGACCCGGTCCCCGCGAGAGGCAAGCCGGCTGATCGGCGGAAGGAGGATCACGTAGAGCGCGACGAAAGCGATCAGGCAGGCGAGGACCGCCGCCGTCCGCCCGGCCGGCGTGGTCGAGCCGATGAGGTCGCCGACCGGGCCGATCAGGAAAACGAATCCGAGCAGCTGCCCGGCGCGGAGCTCCATTGCGCGCCGGAGTACCGCGCCGATCCAGCTGATCTGTTCGCCTCGCACTTGCCTATGGTGCAGGATGGCAGCTCGACGCCCGGTCCAATGCCGGGCTCGCGCCGTGGCGGCGGTACACCGGCAGCGTGCCGGCGAACCCTGCAATCACGACGAACCCTGTCACCAGGTGCAGGCACATGAGCGCCACGGCGCTCCCGCCGTCGGCGAGCCAGCTCGGGCCGGCCATGGACGTGCCGAGCACGATCGCGCCGACGAACCCCCAGGTGCGCCTCGGGTATGTGCTTCGTGCGTCGATCGTCCGCACGACCGGCCACGCGAGGAGCGCTCCCGAGAGCGCAGCGACGATCACGTCCGCAGGACCGACGGTGCCGTCGCCGCTCGACACGACGAGGTCGACTCCGGCGAGCCGGAAGAGCGCCTCGGCGGCGAACGCGGCGACGGGCGCGAGGGCGACCGTGCCGATGCGGCGCTTTGTGCGATGGGTCATTGCGTCTCCCTTCGAATGGTGCTGGAGTTCCACATGCACCCATGTTCCGGCCACTGACGGCGCATCGGTAGAGCCGCGCATCACCGATTTGGCGTGACATCCGTCAGTCGTCGGCGGCGCAACGCCGACTGGTGATCCGGGCTAAGGACTCTGGGGCGCGGTGGCGCGGGCGAGCGCGACGCCGAGGGCCTTGAAGATCGCGGCGAGCGCGTGGCCCGTGTCCTCGCCCTCCATCAGGCGCACGTGCACGGTCAGCCCCGCCTCCTCCGACAGCCGGTCGAGGAATCGCGCCGCCAGATCCGTCCCGAGCCCCCCCGCGCCGGTGAGATCGGCGTTGGAGGCGACGAGCGGACGCTCCGAGCGCTCGACGACGACCATCGCGAGCGCCTCGTCGGCGGGGACGGTCGCCTCACCGAGCGCGCCGTCGGCCAGCCGGGGCCGAACCGCCCGGCCGAGCGCGGTTCCCGCTGCGTCCACCTCCGCCTCGGGGTCGTCCGGCTCGATCTCGAGCGTCAGGTCGAAGCCGCCCGCGCGGGCGAGCTCGGTGAGCAGGTGGTCGAGCACCGGGACGCCGGTCGCGACGTTGATCGCGCCGGCGCCTTCGCCGATCCTCGCGCCGCTCACAGGTCGGCGCGCTCGATCTGGGCACCGAGCCCCCGCAGCCGCTCGTCGATCGTCTCGTAGCCTCGGTCGATCTGGCCGACGTTGCCGATCGTCGAGCGGCCCTCGGCGCAGAGCGCCGCGATCACCATCGCCATGCCGGCACGGATGTCGGGGCTCTCGAGCCGCTGGCCGTAAAGCTTCGCGGGGCCGGTCACGACGACCCGGTGCGGGTCGCAGAGGACGATCCGCGCGCCCATCGAGACGAGCTTGTCGACGAAGAACAGGCGGCTCTCGAACATCTTCTCGAAGACGAGCACGGTGCCGTGCGCCTGCGTGGCCGCGACGACCGCGATCGACGTCAGGTCGGCCGGGAACGCCGGCCAGATGCCGCTCTCGATCTTCGGGATCTGGTCGCCGAAGTCGTCGACGACCCGGAGCTCCTGGTCGGGTGGGACGCGCACGGCGCTGTCGCGTACGTCCAGCTGGATCCCCAGCTTGCGGAACGCGGGCACGATCGAGATCAGATCGTCGGGCTCGACGTCCTCAATGGTGATCTCGCCGCCGGTGACGGCTGCGAGCGCCGCGAAGCTCGCGACCTCGACGTGCTCGGAGCGGATCCGGTAGCCGCCGCCGCCGAGCGACTCGACGCCGGTGATCTTGAGGACGTTCGAGCCGATCCCCTCGATCTGCGCCCCAAGCGTGACGAGGAAGCGGCAGAGATCCTGGATGTGGGGCTCGCAGGCGGCGTGCCCGACGATCGTCTCGCCCTCGGCCAGCACGGCCGCCATCAGGGCGTTCTCGGTCGCCATCACCGACGCCTCGTCGAGGAACATCCGCTTCCCTCGCAGGCGCTTCGTACGCAGGTCGTAGCCGCCGTTCAGCTCGACCTCCACCCCGAGCTCCGCGAACGCGTGGAAGTGCGTGTCGAGGCGGCGCCGGCCGATCACGTCGCCGCCCGGCGGCGGGACGGTCGCGCGGCCGAACCGCGCGAGCAGAGGGCCGGCGAGCAGGAACGAGGCGCGGATCTCGCGGCCGAGCTCGGGGTCGAGCTCGGTCTTCTCCACCGAGGACGTGTCGACCGTCACCTCGTTCGCGCCGCTCCACGCCGCCTTCGCGCCGAGAGCGGAGAGAAGCTGCACCATCGTCTCGACGTCGCGGATCCGCGGCACGTTGGAGACGACGACCGGCCCGCTGGCGAGAACGGTCGCGGCCAGAATCGGCAGTGCGCCGTTCTTGTTGCCCGCGGCGCGAACGGTCCCGGACAGCGGACGCCCGCCCTCGATCACGAACGACTGCATGCGGGGCGGTATCGTACCCGGCTCCGTGGAGGTGACCCGCGACAGGGCCTGGGAGACGCTGACCCGCTACACGAAGAGCGAGTCGCTCCTCCGGCACGCCCTCGCGGTCGAGGCCTCCGTCCGCGGATACGCCCGCCGCAACGACGAGGACGAGGAGCTGTGGGCTGCCGTCGCGCTGCTCCACGACTTCGACTACGAGATCCACCCCACGCTGGACAAGCACCCGCAGGACGGCGCGCCGATCCTCCGTGAGGAGGGCTACCCGGAGGTCGTGATCCGCGCGGTGCTCTCGCACGCGGAGCACCTCGAGCTGCCGCGCGAGACCCAGCTCGAGAAGACGCTCTTCGCCTGCGACGAGCTTTCCGGGTTCGTCCATGCGTGCGGCCTGGTGCGCCCGACGGGCCTCGACGGGCTCGAGCCGAAGTCCGTCCGCAAGAAGCTCAAGCAGCCGTCCTTCGCGGCGGGCGTGCACCGGGACGAGGTGTACGCCGGGGCCGAGCTCCTCGGCCTCGAGCTCGACGAGCACATCGCGAACGTGATCGCGGCGCTCCAGCCGATCGCGGGCGAGCTCGGCCTCCGCACCACCGCCGACGCGGCCTGAGCCTAGCCGGCGAGGGCGGCGGCGAGCCGCTCGAGGTCGCCGTCGCTCGTCCACCAGCCACAGGACGCGCGCACGAGCCTGCGGCCCGGGATCTCGCGGACGTCGACCCCGCCTTCGCGAAGCCGCTCCACGACGGCCGCGGCCTCACCCTCGACGCGGAACGACACGAGCGTCGACCGGCTCTCGGGCTCGACCAAGTCGACGAGCGGCGCGAGCAGTCGCTTGCACGTCGCGGCCGCCTCGGACGCCCGCTCGGCCCACCACGCCGGCCGCAGCGCGAGCGCCGTCAGCATGCCCTGCACGGTGCCGTTCGACCACCAGCCGCTGTCGAAGCGGCGCGCGCCGGGCTGCGGGTCGAAGCTCCCGTCGGCCTCGTACGCGCGCTGCGCGAAGTGGCCGGGTGAGACGACCGCGAGCCGCTCCGGGTCGCGCACGACCAGCGCGCCCGTGGAGTCCGGGCCGCACAGCCATTTCTGACCCGAGATCGTGAGGAAGTCGAGGCCGTCGGCCCCTTCCGGGATCGCGCCGACCGACTGGGCTCCGTCTGCGAGCACCGGGATGCCGCACTGCTCGCGCAGCTCGCGCAGCGGAAGCACCGCGCCGGTCGTCCAGAGAACGCGCGAGGTCGCGATCAGCCGGGTGCGCGGTGTGACCGCCGCGGCGATGCGCTCCGGGTCCGGCGGCACCACCACGACGCGCGCGGGCGAGGCCCCGAGCGGCCCGAGCAGACCGAAGTGCTCGTCCGTGGTGGTGACGATCTCGTCGTCGGGCGCGAGCCCGAGCCCACGCAGGACGATCCCGCAGCCCTCGGTCGTCGAGGTGGTGAGCGCGACGGACTCCGTCTCCGCCCCGACGAGGCGGGCGAAGGACGAGCGCAGCTCCTGCCGGAGCTCGAGCGTCTCCTCGAAGGACCTCTCGCCCGTGCGGCCGTGTTCCAGATCGCGCTCGACACCCGCCTCGAGGGCCTCTGCGACCGGCCGTGCGAGCGGCCCGAACGTTCCCGCGTTGAGGTACGCGACGCACTCCAGCACGGGAAAGAGCGACCGCGCCTCCTCGAACGTCACTCCTCGACCTCGATTGTCGCCTCGACGACGGGATGGTCGGAGAGCACGACGCCATTCTGACGCCGGCGCTCGAGCGGCCAGGCGGCAACCGACACGAGTCTCCCCCCGCGCACGAGCACGTGGTCGATGCCCCCACCGGGGGGCGAGTACCCGTCGAGCAGCGGCTCCCCGACGTTGAAGTCCCCGGCCAGGACGACGATGTCGCCGGGGGTCGCTGCCTCCTCGACGAATGCCGCGGCGCGCGCCGCCTCCTCCCGTGGCACCTCGGGACGCGCGAAGTCGTTCGAGGCGTGGAGGTTGCCGATCGCCACGCCGGGCGCCCCGGCGATCCGGACGGCCTGGACCAACCGCCGCTCGAGCCTGCTCTCGCTGATCCGCTCGTGCCCGAGATCGGTCGCCGCGTGCTTCGGCGCGACGAGAATCGCGTTCGCCTGCCCCGCCAGACCGGAGCGGAAGAACCCCTGGTGTGACCGGGTGACCCACGTCGAGAGGGGCCCGGGCCAGAGCGGCGGCCGCGCGACTGCGTCGAAGTGGTGCATCCCCGACCAGCTCTCGATCCGCGCGACCGCCCAGACGGGCAGCTCCTGGAGGCAGACCACGTCCGGCCCGTCCAGCGTGACGAGCTCGATCATCCGCCTCAGATAGCCCGCCCGGCGCGGCGGATCCGCGTTGCCGTGGAACACGTTCCAGGTGCGGACGACGATCTGCACGGGCCGAGGCTACGGGTACCGTCGGCCTCCTGCCGGAGCTCCCATGCGCGTCGTCCTCGTCGATCCACCTGCCTTCACGCCACCCTACGACCACGAGCTCGCGGCCGCGCTCGCGCGCGCGGGCGCCGAGGTCGAGCTCCTCACGTCACGGTTCCGCTTCGGCGAGCGCCCCGCCCCCGACGGGTACCGGCTCGTCGAGAGCCTGTACACCCGCTCGAGCGGCGTCCGGCGCGATGCTGTCAGGTTGCCGCTGAAGGTGCTCGAGCATCCGCTCGCCACCCGGAGGGCGCTCGCTCGCCCCGCCGACGTCGTCCACTTCCAGTGGCTGGCGGTGCCCGAGCTCGACCGCCTGCTCCTCCGCTCGGGCCGACCGCTCGTTTTCACGGCCCACGACCTCCTCCCGCGCCGCACCGCGCACCGCGCCGGCCTCTGGCGCGCGCTGTTCGCACGCTTCGAGCGCGTCGTCGTCCACTCGCAGCGCGGGCGCGACGCGCTGGCTGCCTTCGGGGTCGCCGACGAGAGCCTCCGGGTGATCCCCCACCCGGTGTTCCGCAGCGATCCGCCGAGGAACGACGACGGCCGCACGGTGCTCGCGCTCGGCGTGATCCGCTCCTACAAGGGGCTCCCGGACGCCGTCGACGCCGTGCTCGACGTTCCCGACGCGCGGCTGCTCGTCGCCGGCGACCCACGGATCCCGCTCGACGCCCTCCGCGCTCGGGCCGGTGACTGCGCCGAGTGGCGCCTTGGCTACCTCGGGAGGGCGGCGATCGAGCGCGCCCTCTCGGAGACGACGGTCGCGGTCTTCCCGTACGCGGAGGAGCTGGATCAGTCCGGCGCGCTGCTGCAGGCGCTCGGCGCCGGCGTGCCCGCCGTCGTCTACGACGTCGGCGGTCTCGGAGAGGTCGTGAGCCGGTTCGGAGCGGGGCTCGTGGTACCCCCCGGGGACGTCGCCGGCCTCACCGGGGCGATCCGCCGGCTGCTCGACGACCCTGCCGCGCTCGAGGCGGCGCGCACGGGCGCGGCGCGCGCACGCGACGAGCTCACGTGGGACGCCGCGGCGGCGGCGCACCTCGCCCTCTACGAGGAGCTCGTGTGAGGCTTCGCCGCGGGCCGTTCGACGAGCTCGTCGAGCGCCAGCTCTCGCTCTTCGTGGACGACGAGCGAGAGCTACTCCTCGAGGCGGACGAAGCCGAGTCGGCCTGGATTCGCTCCGACCGCGAGAGCGCTGAGGAGGCCTACGGAGACTTCCAGCTCGTCGTCGACGCGATCGCCGACCGTCTCGTCGAGGTACGCGACACGTACGCGCGGACGCTGGCCGACGACAAGGCGGACGAGTACCGCCGCGCGTTCGCCGCCGGGGTGAAGCGTCGTCTCGGCCGCTACCCGTCGGTCGTCTCGGACGTCGAGTCGACCTGATCGTTCTCGAGCCCCTCGCGTGCCGGCCGCGGCCGGAGCGATCGCGCGAGCTTCAGGTGCGTCGCCGCCTCGTCGTGCCTGCCCTGGTTCCGCAGCGCGCGGCCGAGCGCGTAGTGCGCATAGTCGTCGGAGGGCGAGAGATCGAGCACCTTGCGAAACTCCGCCTCGGCCTCGGTCCAGCGCCTGATCCTGAAGTACGCGATCCCGAGCGCCTCCCGGATCGACGCCTTCTCGGGCTCGAGCCGCTTCGCCTTCTCGAGCGCCACGGTCGCCTGCGCGGGCATCCCGTCGCGAAGGTGGCTGCGTCCCTGCTGGTAGAGGTCGTAGGCGGCGCTCACCTTCTCACCTTGCCGACGGTGTCAAGCGCGGCAGGAACGAGCGGAGCGAGAGCGCGCTCCGGACACGCCTCCCCGGCCGCTCGGTCGACCGGGCATACCCCAGGACGCGCCGCAGCTCGTCGCGCGCGCGCCGCGCCGCACCGTCGGCGCGCTCCGCCGGGCCGTACCGCGCCTCCGCGAGGGCCGTGCCGAGCGAGCCGCAGGGTGTCGCGAGCGTGCGCTCCGCGGTTCGCCGCAGCGTCTCCACGGTCGCGTGGGGATCGACGGCGACTCCCCGGTCGACGAGCGCGTCGACGAGCTCCGCGCGCACCCCCCACGCGAGCCGCCGCGGGTCACGACGGCGGAGCCGCCGCGAGCGCCGGAGAAGCTTCGCGCCGGCGACGAAGCCGGCGGCCGCCAACGGCACGGCGGGGATCGCGATGACCCACCACGCGACGTGCTCGTCCTCCTGGGCGGCTGCGGCAGCGGGAGTCTGCGGGGGTGGCGTCGTGTCGCGGAAGGCCTGGTCGAAGTCGAGGAACCGGCCGGCGCCGAGCTCCCTGATGACGTCTGCCGAGTCGGAGGCGAACGTGTAGCCCGCCGACAGCGTTCCCCTGCCGGGCGTCGGATCGAACGGAAGCCAGCCGTACCCCGCGAACCACGCCTCGACCCAGGCGTGCGCTTGGTAGTCCGTCACGGTCCAGACCCCGCTCTTCCAGGTCCCCCTGGTGAACCCGACCGCGACACGCGATGGGATCCCGAGCATCCGGAGCATCAGGGTCATGGCGCCCGCGAAGTGCTGGCAGTAGCCGATGCGTGTCCGCTCGACGAAATCGACCAGCGGCTGCGAGGAGCTTCGCGGCGGCCGCTCGTCGTAGGTGAACCTGCCGCTGTAGCGGAACCAGCGCTCGAGCAGCAACGTCGCCTCGTAGGGGGAGCGAGCCCGCTCCGTGAGGCGCGTCGCGTCACGCCACAAGGGCCGGTACGCCCAGAGCGGGAGGTACCGGACGTCGGCGAAGAGCCCGGCAACCTGCCGCTCCCGGCCTGCGACCCCGAACCCGGGGAGGTCGGCCCGCCCGAGCTCGAGGTAGCGGTGCGCTTCGGTCGGATACCGCGCCGGCGAGGATGCGAGCGCGCGCGCGCCCGGCTCGGGCGCGTAGCTCCACACGGAGTACGTGGTGCCCGACTCGACCGGCGACCGGGTCCGGATGACGCCGCCGCTCAGGAACGAGACGCGACCGAGCGCGCGCCCGTCGATCTGCGCCGGCGCGCCCGCCGAGATCACGTGGTCGTCCCGGTAGCCGTCGATCGTCACCTGCTGGTGGAGCCACGAGCCGGGCTTCCTGTCCCGTGCGGGCACGAGCGGATCCGCCGGCAGCGAGCCGTGCGCGGTCCCGAGGTCGACCGGATAGAGATCCTCGATCCAGCGGTCGCCGACGAAGGTGTCGAGCGTCGACGCCCGCCAGTACTGGGCGCGCTTCGGCGCGCGGACTCGGAAGACGACGGTCGGTCGCGACGGGAACGTGATCCCGTTGTAGTTCGCGTCCCAGACTATGCGGAAGTCGCCGGTGCCACCTCCACGCGCGAACGGGTCCCAGCCGCGCCAGTCGACGTGCGTCGCCCCGGGCGCGACGCCGCCCGAGGCCGTCGCGGACGCGGCGACGACGACCAGGCCGGCGAGGCCCAGCCCCGTGGCCGCCCGGCCGAGCCTCCCGGTCCGCATCACGACCGATGCCCAGAGAACGCTCGCGAGCGCGAGTGCCCCGAGGCGGAACGCGTGCGCGTCCTGGAGCAGGGTCGCCGGGAACCCGACGCCGATCGCGACCGCGGCGACGACGATCCCCGGGCGTCGCCCTGCAACCCCGAGCGCCGCGGTAAGCGCGATCCCGAACGCCGTGCAGGCGACGAGACCGTGGAGAGCCGGAAACGCGAGCGGATCGAACGGCGCGCGCACCGCCGGCGCATCGTGCAGCGCCTGCCAGCCCCTCTCGAGCGCCCGATGCGGCCAGGTGTCGAAGGCAACACCGAGGCCGACGAGGAGCGCCGCGGCAGTGAGTGCCGCCCGCGCGCGGGTCGTCCCGCCGAGCACGGGCAGGAGCGCGACGAGCCCGAGGGCAGCGAACGCACCCCACGAGACGGGCCGCTCGAGGAGCGCCCACGCCGCCAGGATCGTCCCGACGGCCGGGGCGGCCGCGAGCATCGGGCGCAGATGCGACGCCCTAGCCAACAGCCCGCTCCTCGAGCCCGGCCAGGCAGTCCTCCAGCGACACGCCGTGGCGCAGGACGGCCACCGGGGCGCCCGCAGCCGCGAGCCGCAGGAGCGCCGGCGTCGAGGCGGTCGGCGCCCGACCCGCGTAGGTCGGCGCGTCGACCGCGACGAGCGCCGGGATCCGGCCGCCGGCCGCCCTCGCGACCAGCGCGTCCGCGACATGCTCGGGACGGGCCGTGACGACGACCAGCTCGGCGACGGTCGCGAGGATGCCTCGCGGCGCGACGAGAGAGGCGAACGGCGTTCCCTCGACACCCTCGACAGCGGCAAGGGCGTCGAGCGCCCGTTCCCATTCGGCTCCGAGCGTGCGCACCCGGTGGACGTCGGGCGCCGGGGTGCCGATCACGAGCAGCGCGCCGCGCGTGCGGGCCGCGTGCGCCCGCACGAGCCCGGCGGCCGCGCGAACCGCGTCGTCGAGGCTCGAGTCTCCGGGCGGGCCCGAGATCGCGGAGCGCTCGACGTCGAGCAGCACGGCGACGCTGTCGCGCGGCGCGTCCTCCAGCTCGCGCACCATCAACTGCCCGAGGCGGGCCGATGTCGGCCAGTGGACGGCCCGCAGCGGCTCACCCTCGACGTACTCCCGCACGCCGTGCGGCTCGAGCCCGCTCGGGCGGCGCACGGGCTGGCGGCGTCCGCCCTCCCCCCGGCTCCCGGCGTCGCTGAACAGCAACCCGAGCTGCGGGACGCGCGGCCGCACGAGGATCGTCCCCGCCGCCGGAACGCCGAGCTCGACACGGCTCAGGCCGAGCGGGTCGTCGACGATCAGCGTGCCCGGGCCGAGGAGGTAGCGTCCGCGCGGCGCCCGGTCGAGGACGACCGCTGCGCGCCCGCCGGGGCCGAGGGCGACGCGTTGCTCGCCGAGCGGGCCGACGTGGTCACGCAGCTCGATCCGGGACGCGAGCCAGGCCCGCCCGCGCAGCACGAGCTCGAACCGCAGTGGCTCTCCCTCCAGCGTCGGCGCGGTGGCGGGGAGCCGCTCGACCGAGAGCCCCTTGCCGACGATCCGCGTCCAGGCCCTCGCGAGGAGCGCGCCCAGGCCGAGGCCGACGCCGAGGATCGCGAGCGCGGTGGCCCCGACCGCCCACGCGGCGATCAGCACGGCGACTGCGAGCGCGCCCGCGCCGCCGACGACCTTGCCGCCGCCGGTGCGCGGGTTGTCGCTCACACCGGAGCGGGTGTCGTGGAGAGTGCCTCGGAGACGACCTCGGCCGCAGTGATGCCCGTCGCGCGCGCCTCCGGCGCGAGGATCAACCGGTGCGCGAGCACGGGCTGTGCGAGCTCCTGCACGTCTTCCGGCACGACGTAGTCGCGGCCCTCGGTGAGCGCGCGGGCCTTCGCGAGCCGGAGGAGCGCGATGCCCGACCTGGGGCTGCCGCCGAGCGCCAGCCGCCGGCTCTCGCGGGTGTGGCGGAGCAGCGAGACGACGTAGCGGTTCACGCTCTCCTCCACGTGGACGAGGCGAACGGCCTCGATCGCATCCAGGAGCTCCGCGTGGGCGGCGACGGGCTGCAAGTGCTCGAGCGGCGGCTCGGTCGTCTGCTCGGCGAGCATCCGGGCCTCGTCGGCGTCCGGCGGGTAGCCGATCCCCATCCGCACCGCGAACCGGTCGAGCTGCGCCTCGGGGAGCGGGTACGTGCCCTCGTACTCCACCGGGTTCTGGGTGGCGATCACGAGGAACGGACGCTCGAGGATGTGCGTCTCACCGTCCACCGTGACCTGGGTCTCCTGCATCGCCTCGAGCAGCGCGGACTGGGTCTTCGGCGAGGCGCGGTTGATCTCGTCGACGAGGAGGACGTTGGCGAAGACGGGCCCGGGCCGGAACTGGAACGAGCCGCTCCCTCGGTCGAACACGTTGACGCCGGTGACGTCCGCAGGCAGGAGGTCGGGCGTGAACTGGACGCGCTGAAAGCGGAGCTCGAGCGACCGCGCAAGCGCCTTCGCGAGCACGGTCTTCCCTACCCCAGGGACGTCCTCCACGAGGACGTGGCCCTCCGAGAGGAGGCAGAGCAACGGGAGCCGCAAGGTCTCCGGGCTCGCGTGGATCGCCGACGAAAGGTTCCCGACGACCCGATCGGCGAGTGCGGCCGCGTCGCCGGGACCGGCCGAGCGAAGCGGCGAGGCCTGCCCGCTCACGCGCGCTCCTCGAGCAACCGTTCCACCTCGTCGAGGATCTGCCGGGCGATCTCGGTCTTCGGCGCCTTCGCCACCGTCCGTTCCGCGTCGTGGGTGAGCAGCACGACCTCGTTGTCCTGCGACTCGAAGCCGACGTCGTCGCGCCCCACGTCGTTGTAGACGACCAGATCCACGTTCTTGTCGGTCAGCATGGCCCGCTTACGGGCGAGCCCGTCCTCGCCGCTCTCGGCGCCGAACGCGACGAGCACCTGGCCGACGCGCCGTGCCGCGCCGAGCGCCCGCGCGACGTCGGCCGTGGGCACGAGGTCCACGTGCCAGGGCTCGGCGTCCTTTGGCCGCTTGCCGGCGAGCGCCTCGGCCGGGCGGTAGTCCGAGACGGCGGCGGCCATCAGGACGACGTCCGCCTCGCTCCGCGCGAGAGCCTCACGGCGCAGATCGGCAGCCGACGGCGTCGGCACGACCTCGATCCCCGCGGGCGCGGGGACCTGAAGGTTCGCGGCGAGCATCGTCACCCGCGCGCCGCGGTCGCGGGCGGCCTCGGCGAGCGCGACGCCCATCCGGCCCGACGAGCGGTTGCCGACGAAGCGCACCTGGTCGAGCGGCTCCCGGGTCCCTCCGGCCGTGACGAGCACGTGCCGCGCGGCGAGCGGCGACGACGGGCTCGGGACGGCGTCGGAGCGCCTGAGGACCGCCTCGATCCGCGCCACGATCTCCTCGGGCTCGCTCATCCGGCCCATCCCGACGAGACCTTCGGCGAGCTCGCCCTCTCTCGGGCCGACGACCTCGGCGCCGCGCTCGACGAGCAGCGCGAGATTCGCCTGCGTCGCCGGGTGCTCCCACATCGCGGTGTTCATCGCCGGCGCGACCACGAGGGAGCCGCGGTGGGCGAGCGCCGTCTCGGTGAGGAGGTCGTCGGCGTGGCCGTGCGCGAGCCGCGCCAGGGTGTTCGCGGTGAGCGGGGCGACGACGAGCAGTTCGGCCTTTGCGAGATGCGGATACGGGTCGCTCGGCGGCTCCTTGCGCGCGAGCGCCCAGAAGGTCCGGGCGGCGACGAACCGTTCCGCTGCGTCGGTCGTGATCGGCGTGACGTCGTGCCCCGCCTTGACGAGCAGCCGCACGAGCTCGCACGCCTTGTACGCGGCGATGCCGCCGGTGACCCCCACGAAGATGCGCGCCACCGGCACATTGTGCCCTCCGCGGTGCAAGGCAGTTGCGACCGCGAAGCGCGCGCCTTCAGGGATGTGCCCCGCCGCAGGCGGGGATCGAGCGGCAGGGATCCGCTTCTGCGGATTCCTGCTTCGCGAGCTGGCTCCACTGCGTCGCGGCGTAGGAGGAGGCAGTTGCGACCGCGAAGCGGGCGCCTTCAGGGATGTGCCCCGCCGCAGGCGGGGATCGAGCGGCAGGGATCCGCTTCTGCGGATTCCTGCTTCGCGAGCTGGCTCTACTGCGTCGCGGAGTAGGAGAAGGAGAGCTTGCCGCGCGCGATCTCCTCCATTGCCATCGTGAGGTAGTTCTTCGAGCGCGACTCCACGAGCGGCGGCGGCGCGTCCTCGAGGCCCATCCCCTCGCCGAGCTGGTGGTGGTAGTTGTTGATCTGCCGGGCGCGCTTCGCCGAGACGATCACGAGCGCGTACCGCGACGGCGCGGCGCCGTCGGTCTGCGTCTGGGAGAGGAGCTCGTCGATGCGCGGCTCGATCATCGACGGAGCATGGTACCTGCAAGCCGGGTGCTCGCATCCGCGAGTGCAGAGGCGACGCGCCCGGCGGCCCCCAGACGCGTCGCGTGCCGTCGTCCTCGGTCGCCCCGATACGTGCTCGTGTCGGGGCTCCCTGCGTCCTAGGCCCGCTCGGTCTGGGAGCCGGCGGAGACGGACGAACTCACGGACGCGAGCACCAACTCCCGCTCGACGATCGCGGAGAGCACCTCGCCGGCACGGACCACATCGTCGTTCCGCACCATGTAGCGGAACCTGTGCGCCTGCTCGAGCTGGTGCCGCGCGAGCGCGATCCGGTCGTCGATCTCGCCCGTCGACTCCGTCGCGCGCTCGCGGAGTCGCCGCTCGAGCTCCGCGACGTCCGCCGCGATGAAGATCGTGCACGCGGCGGCCGTCTCCTCCTGGACGCGCAACGCGCCCTCGAGCTCCAGCTCGAGCACGCAGATCCGGCCGTGCGCGGCGATCCGCTCGATCTCCGAGCGCAGCGTGCCGTACCGCCAGCGGGAGACGTACTCGACCCACTCGAGGAAGCCGCCCTCGGCGTCGCGGCGCCGGAACTCCTCGTCACTCAGGAACCAGTACTCACGACCGTCCTCCTCACCGGGCCGCTGCGGACGCGTCGTCGCGGATACGGCAACCTCGAGCTCCGGGATGCGCTCCACGAGGCCCCGGATCAGCGTCCCCTTGCCCGCTCCCGACGGCCCGGTGACCACGAACACGGGCGCCGGGGCCGTCATGGATCTCGCCTAGTGATCGCCGGCGAAGCCGGGGGTCACCGGTGGTTGAACAGGTTGACGAGCTCCGCTCGCTGCCGCTCGGAGAGCCCGCCGACGGTCTTCGACTGGCTGATGCGGCACTGGTTCAAGAGCCGGGCAGCCTTCACGCGGCCGAACTTCGGGACGGCCATCAGCATGTCGAAGACCTTCGCCGTCGAGACGTACTCGGGAGGGTCGAGGAGGATCGACTCGATCTGGACGCGGCCGTCCTTCAGGTCCCTCTTCAGCTGCGCACGCCGCACGCGGATGTCGTTCGCACGTTGGAGGGCTTCCATCCGCTGATCGAGCGAGCGGGCCGGTGCCTGGGCGTGCGTCTTCGACGTGACCATTGAGCGCACGAGTCTAGCAAGCTGCGAGCGTGAATCAAGCAGTACCGTTCAAGGCGATTTGCAGGGATTTTTCCAAACCGGCAACGGCGACGGAGCGTGCCGCGAGCGGGTTCGCGAAGCCCCGGGCAGCTGCCTCCTGTCGAAGCTCCTCCCTGACCCGGGCGGGCGACAGTGGATCGGCGAAGAGGATCGTGCCGAGCGCCACCGCGCTCGCGCCCGCCGCGACGAGCTCGAGCGCGTGGAGCCCGGTCGCCACTCCGCCCATGCCGACGATCGGTACGTCGACCGCGTTCGCGCACGCGTAGACGCACGCGAGCGCGATGGGTCTGAGGGCCTCACCCGAGTATCCGCCGACCGACCGCGCGAGCCGCGGCCGGAGCGTCACCGGGTCGAGCGCGAGGCCGCGCATCGTGTTCACGAGCGACAGGCCGTCGGCCCCCGCGTCGACCACGGCACGCGCGCCCCGGGCGATGTCCCATTGTGCGGGCGAAAGCTTCGCATAGAGCGGTCTTTTCGTCGCCGCCCGTGCCGCGGCAACGAGCTCGGCCGCCGTCTCGGGCGCCTCCTCGACGTTGGGGCACGAGAGGTTCAGCTCGATCGCCGCGACCGACTCCTCGTCGTCCAGCATCGCGCAGCACCGGGCGAAGTCCGGCGCCGAGAACCCCCCGACAGAGACCCAGAGCTCGACGCCGAGCGCGCCGAGCCGCGGCAGGTGGTCGGCGACGAACGCGTCGATCCCGGGGCCCTGGAGGCCGATCGAGTTGAGCATCCCGTGGTCGGTCTCCGCGATCCGCACCGGCGGGTTTCCGTCGCGCGGCTCGGGCGTGATCGTCTTCGTCACGAAGACGTCGAGCGAGCGGGCGACGTCCGGTGCGGCGAGCGCGTCGAGACAGCCCGATGCGTTGAGGATCGGGACGCTCACGCAGCCTCGCGCAGGACAGGGCCTTCCAGGCACAGTCGCACGTAGCGGCCGTCCCGCTCGACAACGCAGCCGTAGCAGGCGCCGTAGCCGCATGCCATCGGCGCCTCGCGGGCGAGCTGTGCCCGGGGGACGAGCCGCGCGAGCGCGTCGAGCATCGGCTCGGGCCCGCACGCGAGCACGTCGCCCGGGTCCGAGGGCAGCGCCTCGGTGACGAGCACCGGGTCGAGCACCACGCTCGCGTTCGGGACGAGCGCCGCCGCCTCCGCGTGGAACGCCGTTCGGAAGCCGAGGAGCGCCGGCGGGACGCCGAGGTGGTCGGAGAGGTACGGAAACGGGGCGACGCCGATCCCGCCGCCGACGAGCAGCGGGCGCTTCACGTCGAGCTCGAAGCCACGGCCGAGCGGCCCCGTGACGTGGATCTCGTTGCCCACCCCGAGCGTCGCGATCGCCGTCGTCCCCGGCCCGAGCGGCTCGACCAGGAACCCGAGCTCGCCCGGAGGCGCCATGCACAGGCTGAACGGCCGCGGCAGGGGCCGGCCGGGAGCCTCGAGCATGAAGAACTGCCCGGGCGCACCCGCGTCGAGCCCGCCACGATCGAGGCGAAGCAGCACGTAGGGTCCCACCGTCTCGGTCCCGACCACGCGCAGCCGCTCCCTCTGCACGCCGGTCACCGCACCTTGTGTTGATTCACCACAAGGGTTGTCACGCGCCCACCGCCGCGATCCGCTCCTGGAGGGAGAGCGTCGCCTCGGCCCGCGCGTTCGCGATCGCGTGGACGGCGGCGGCAGCGCCCGAGACCGTCGTCACACAAGGGACGCGCGCCACGAGCGCCGCCTCGCGGATGAGGTAGCCGTCCGCCCGGGCCCCCGAGCCCTGCGGCGTGTTCACCACGAGGTCGCAGCGTCGCTCGCGGATCAGGTCGACGACGGTCGCCTCGCCGTCGGCGGCGTCGGCGACCTTCCCGACCTCGTCCACCTCGAGCCCTGCCGCGCGCAACGTCCGCGCGGTGCCGCTCGTCGCGACGAGCTCGAACCCGAGCCCGGCGAGCGCGGCTGCGATCGGGGCGATGCTCGGCTTGTCGCCGTCCCGCACCGAGAGAAAGGCGACTCCCGAGGTCGGGAGCGGCCGTCCGGCGGCGCGCTCGGCCTTGGCGAAGGCCGTCGGCAGGTCGGACGCGGTCGCCATCACCTCGCCGGTCGAGCGCATCTCCGGACCGAGCACCGGGTCGGCGCCCGGGAAGCGCGAGAACGGAAGCACGGCGGCCTTGACGCTCACCTCGGTCGGCCGCGGCGTCGTGAGGCCGAGCGACTCAAGCCTCTCGCCGTGCGCGAGCCAGCACGCCGCCTCGACGAGGTTGAGGCCGATGGCCTTGCTCGCGAACGGCACGGTGCGGGAGGCGCGCGGGTTCGCCTCGAGGACGTAGACCGTCGAGTCGGCGATCGCGAGCTGGACGTTGAGCAGCCCGACGACGCCGAGTGCCGGCCCGAGGCGGCGGACGACGTGCTCGACCTCGAGCGCGTTCGCGAGCGTCAGCGACTGCGCGGGCAGCACGCACGAGGAGTCGCCGGAGTGGACACCTGCCTCCTCGACGTGCTGCATCACCGCGGCGACGAAGACGTCCTCGCCGTCGCAGAGGGCGTCGACGTCGATCTCGATCGCGTTCTCGACGAAGCGGTCGACGAGCACCGGCCCCGACACGGCGGCCATTGCCGCCCGGAGATCGTCCTCGTCGTCGCAGATGCGCATCGCCCGCCCGCCGAGCACGTACGAGGGCCGGACGAGCACGGGGTAACCGATCTCGCGTGCCGCGGCGACCGCCTGCTCCTGCCCCTCGACCGTCGCCCAGGGCGGGCAGCGCACGCCCAGCTCGCGCGCGAGCGCCCCGAACCGCTCCCGGTCCTCGGCGAGGTCGATCGCCGCGTGCGGCGTGCCGAGGATCCGGTAGCCGGCCGCCTCGATGTGCCGTGCCAGCCGGAGCGGGGTCTGCCCGCCGAACTGCGTCACCACCCCGACCGGGCGCTCGCGATCGAGGACGGCAAGCACCTCCTCCGGCGAGAGCGGCTCGAAGTACAGCCGGTCGGAGGTGTCGTAGTCGGTCGAGACCGTCTCCGGGTTGCAGTTGACCATCACCGCCTCGTAGCCGAGCGAGCGGAAGGTCTGGACGGCGTGCACGCAGCAGTAGTCGAACTCGATGCCTTGCCCGATCCGGTTCGGCCCCGAGCCGAGGATCACGACGCGCGGAGCCTCGCCCGCGGGCGGTACCTCGTCCTCCTCGCCCCAGGTCGAGTAGAAGTAGTTCGAGGCGGCCTCGACCTCGCCGCCGCACGAGTCGACGCGGCGATAGGACGGGCGGATGCCGCGCGCGTAGCGCGTGCGGCGCACGTCGTCGCCCGAGGTGCCCCACGCCGCGCCGATCGAGTCGTCCCCCCAACCCGCGCGCTTCGCGCGGCGGATGTCGCCGGTGCGCAGCTCCCGCTTCGCGAGCTCGAGCTGCTCGACGAACCACGGATGCAGCCCGTCCGGCAGGTCGTCGATCGTCGCCCAGGGCGTCGGGGAGCCGGGATCGAGCTCCCGCGAGCCGAACGCTTTGAGGAACGCCTCGCTGAACGTCCGCCCGATCCCCATCGCCTCGCCGACCGACTTCATCTGCGTGCCGAGCGTGGGGTCCGCCCCGGGGAACTTCTCGAAGGCGAACCGCGGGAACTTGACGACGACGTAGTCGAGCGTCGGCTCGAAGCTCGCCGGGGTCGTCTTCGTGAGGTCGTTCGGGATCTCGTCGAGCGTGTACCCGACCGCGAGCTTCGCCGCGACCTTCGCGATCGGGTACCCCGTCGCCTTCGAGGCGAGTGCCGACGAGCGCGAGACGCGCGGGTTCATCTCGATCACGCGGAGCGCGCCGGTCTCGCGGCTCCGCGCGAACTGGATGTTCGAGCCGCCCGTCTCGACGCCGACCGCGCGGATCACGGCGGCCGCGGCGTCGCGCAGCTCCTGGTACGCCTCGTCGGAGAGCGTCATCTGCGGCGCGACGGTCACGGAGTCGCCGGTGTGGACTCCCATCGGGTCGAGGTTCTCGATCGAGCAGACGATCACCACGTTGTCCGCGCGGTCGCGGATCACCTCCAGCTCGAACTCGTCCCAGCCGCGGATCGACTCCTCGACGAGCACCTGCCCGATCGGGCTCTCCGCCAGGCCGCGCTCGACCTGGCGGTGGAGCGCGGCGACATCGTCCGCGAATCCGCCCCCGTGCCCGCCCAGGGTGAAGGCGGGCCGGACGACCGCGGGCACGAGGCTCCCGTCGAGGTCGTCGGCCGACTCGACGATGCGAGAGCGCGGCACGGCCAGGCCGCAGCTCTGCACTGCCTCCCGGAACAGCTCGCGGTCCTCGGCTCGGCGGATCACGTCGACGCTCGCACCGAGAAGCTCGACGCCGAGCTCGTCGAGGACGCCGTCCGCCTCGAGCGCCACCGCGAGGTTGAGCGCGGTCTGGCCGCCGAGGGTCGGCAGGAGGCCGTCGGGCCGCTCGCGGCGGAGGACGTCAGCGACGCCCTCGAGATCGAGGGGCTCGATGTACGTCCGGTCGGCGAACCCGGGGTCGGTCATGATCGTCGCCGGGTTCGAGTTCACGACGATCGTCCGGTAGCCGTCCTCGCGCAGCACCTTGAGCGCCTGACAGCCGGCGTAGTCGAACTCGCACGCCTGGCCGATCACGATCGGGCCGGAGCCGATCACGCAGATCGAGCGAAGGTCCCGCCTAGCGGGCACGCAACTCCTCGACCCAGCCCTCCAGCACGGGCCAGGCGTCGTGCGGGCCCGGCCCGGCCTCGGGATGGAACTGGACGCTCGACGCCTCGAGCTCGGGGAAGGCGAACCCCTCCACCGTGCCGTCGTACAGGGAGACGTGCGTCTCCTCCACGCCCTCCGTCGGCGCGACGGCAAAGCCGTGGTTCTGGCTGGTCACGAGCACCCGCCCCGTGCGCCGGTCGAGCACGGGATGGTTCGCGCCGCGGTGGCCGAACGGAAGCTTCACGGTCTCGTGGTCGGTCGCGAGTCCGAGCAGCTGGTGCCCGAGGCAGATGCCGAGCACCGGGACGCGGCCGAGGATCGACCGCACGACGTCTGTCTCCTCGATGAGCGGCGCCGGGTCGCCGGGGCCGTTCGAGAGGAGCACCCCGTCGTATGTCGAGAGCTGGTCCGGGTCGGAGACGTGCGGGAAGACCGTCACCGAGGCGCCGGCGCGCGAGAGCCGCCGGACGATCGAGCGCTTGGCGCCGTAGTCGACGAGCGCGACACGCACGTCGCCGTCCGGACGGGCGACGTACGGAGCCGGGGTCGAGACCTGCGCGACGAGCGCTGCTCCCTCCATCGTCGGCTGGGCGCGCACCTGCTCGAGCGCGTCGTCGACGGCGAGCGTCCGCTCGTCGGCGACGGCGATCGCGCGCATCGCTCCCTCGTCGCGGAGCCGCAGCGTCAGCGCGCGTGTGTCGATCTCGTCCAGCGCGACGACGCCTCGCTCGGCGAGCCAGAGTGCCCAGTCCTCGCCCCCGAGCCGGCGCATCACGACCGCGCGGGCGTGCGGCGCCTCCGACTCGAGCCGGCCGTCGTCGACGCCGTAGTTGCCGACCATCGGCGCGGTGAAGCAGACCAGCTGCTGCGCGTAGCTCGGATCGGTGACGGTCTCCTGGTAGCCGGTCATCCCGGTCGTGAACACCGCCTCGCCGAAGGCCGCGCCCGCAGCCGCGACCGAGCGGCCGCGGTAGACCGTGCCGTCCTCGAGCAGGAGGTAGCCGTTCATGCCGCCGCCCGCAGGGCCGCACGAACGCGGTCGGCCAGCCACCGCTCCGCGTCGGGCTTCGAGATCCAGGCGCCGCCCTCGACCCGGGCCCACGCCCGCGCCGCGTTGAGCGCGCCCACCTTGTCGAGCGCGTCGTCGAGCGCAGCGACCACCTCGTCACGGGGAACCGGCTCGAAGACCTCGCTCCAGGGCGGGCCGAGCAACGCGATCGCGTGCTCCTCGGCGATCGCGCGGTCGATCACGAACCAGAAGCCGGGCTCGTCGGCCGTGTCGTAGGTCGCGCGCTCGCCGGTGTTGAGGTTGATCTCCCAGACGTCGCTCCCGCGCGGGTAGACGACCAGCTCGAGCCTCCTGGCGGGACACGGGATCGCCTCCGCGGCTCCGGCGAGCGCCCGCCGCTCGGCGAGGGAGAGCGAGCGCTCGGTCACCGCGATCACGTCGACGTCGCTCGCTCCGTGCTCATAGGCACCGAGCGCGGCGGAGCCGATCAGGTACACGGCGTGGAGCGTCGCCACCGCGGAGAGCGATGCGATCAGCTCGTCGAGATACGGCGCGAGCTTCACCGGGATCCCCGTCGGGCGCGCGCTCACGCCGCGTACACCACCCGGCCGTCGGCGACCGTCTTTACGACCGCGCCGACGAGCGTGCGGCCGAGCAGCCACGAGTTCGCCGAGCGGGAGCGGAAGGCGTCCTCGCGTACGACCCACTCCGCGTCGAGGTCGAGCAGCACGAGATTGGCGGGCTCGCCCACCGCGATTCGCGGCACGGGCAGGCCCAGCGCCCGCGCCGGCCCCGCCGACATGCGCTCGAGCACCGTGGCGAGCGGCACCTCGCCCTCGCGCACGAGGTACGTGTTGAGCGCCGCGAAGGCGGTCTCGAGCCCGGTCACGCCGAACGGCGCCTCCTCGAAGGGGACGTCCTTCTCGTGGCGTGCGTGCGGGGCGTGGTCGGTCGCGACGCAGTCGATCGTCCCGTCGACGAGCGCCTCGACGAGCGCCCGGCGGTCGTCCTCCGTCCGGAGCGGCGGATTCATCTTCACGTTCGGGTCGAGCGAGCGGACGGCCTCGTCGGTTGCGCAGAGGTGGTGTGGGCTCGCCTCCGCGCTCACGGCGAGGCCGGCGAGGCGGGCACGGCGGACCGCGTCGACCGAGGCGCGGGCGGAGAGGTGCTGCAGGTGCAGGGGGCGCGCCTCGTACGTGGCGAGCGCGAGGTCGCGCTCGACCATCAGCGTCTCGGCGACGGACGGCCACCCGCCGAGCCCGAGCTCGGCGGAGACGGCTCCCTCGTGCATGTGGCCGTCGCGGGTCAGCGTCGGCTCCTCGCAGTGGAGCGCAAGCGGACGCTGTGCGACCGCGCTGTAGGCGAGCGCGCGGCGCATCAGCTGGGCGGACGCGACGGGCTTTCCGTCGTCCGTGAACGCGAGGGCGCCCGCGGCGGCCAGCTCCGCCATCTCGGTCAGCTCCTCCCCGCGCTGGCCCTTCGAGATCGCGGCCGTGAACCCCGTCGGGACGAGCGCCTCCTCGCGGGCGCGCTCGACGAGGGCCTGCAGCACCGACGCCGTGTCGACGACGGGGTCGGTGTTCGGCATGGCGACGATCGCGCAGTAGCCGCCCGCCGCGGCCGCCTCGGTTCCCGAGACGATGGTCTCCTCGTCCTCCCGGCCCGGTGTGCGCAGGTGCACATGGGGGTCGACGAAGGCGGGCGCGAGAACGAGGCCCGTCGGAGCAGCCGGGCCTGTCTCGACCGCGGTCACGATCCCGTCCTCGACGGTGACCGTGCCCTGCGCGTCGAGCCCCTCGCCGGCGTCGACGATCCGGGCGCGGACCGTGAGCGAGTCGCGCCGGCCGTTTCGGCAGAACAGGCTCACGCGACCTCGAGCGCCGGCGCGGCGACGTGGAGGCCGGGCGCGATGAGCAGGTCGTAGAGGACGGCCATCCGCACCACGAGCCCGGAGCGGACCTGCGTCGTCACGAGCGAGGCGCCCGAGTCGGCGACGCGCGGGTCGATCTCGATCCCCCGGTTCATCGGCCCGGGGTGCATCACGACCTGCCCCGGTCGCACCCGCTCGGGCGTCACGCCGTAGAGCGCGGTGTACTCGCGGAGCGACGGGACGAAGGCGGCGCCCGGCTGCATCCGCTCGGACTGCATGCGCAGGACGTAGACGACGTCCACGTCGGCGATCGCGTCGATCGCGGTCGTCGCCGCGCAGCCCATCTCCTCGATCCCGCGCGGCAGGAGCGTCGGCGGCGCGACGAGCACCGGCTCGGCGCCGACGAGGAGGAGGGCCTCGACGAGCGACCGCGCGACCCGCGAGTGGAGCACGTCGCCGACGATCGCGACGGAGACGCCGTCCAGTCGCCCGAGCGCCTCGCGGATCGTGAAGAGGTCGAGCAGCGCCTGCGTCGGGTGCTGGTGCTTCCCGTCGCCCGCGTTCACGACGTGTGCGTCTGTGGACGACGCGACGAGCTTGGCGGCGCCGATCTGCGGGTGGCGGACGACGACGACGTCGGGGTCGTACGCGCCGAGCGTGAGCGCGGTGTCGCGGAGCGACTCGCCCTTGTCGACCGACGAGCCGGACGAGCGCAGGGTCATCGTGTCCGCGGAGAGCCGTTTCGCGGCGAGCTCGAAGCTCGCGAGCGTGCGGGTCGAGGACTCGTAGAAGAGGTTCACGACGAGGCGGCCGCGCAGCGCGGGCAGCTTCTTCATCTCGCGGTCGAGCGTCCGTTCGAGGGCACGCGCGGTGTCGAGCATGCGCTCGACGTCCACGCGGCTCAGGTCGGCGATCCCGAGCAGATGGCGGCGGGCCTCGGTACTCATGCCGCGTCTCCCGGCTGCTGCTCGAGCAGCACTCGGTCGACCCCGTCGATCTCCTCGAGCTCGACGCGGACTCGCTCGTCCAACGACGTCGGGAGGTTCTTGCCGACGTAGTCGGGGCGGATCGGCAGCTCGCGATGGCCGCGGTCGACGAGCACGGCCAGCTGCACGCGCGCGGGGCGCCCGTAGTCGAGGAGCGCGTCGATCGCGGCGCGGATCGTCCGGCCGGTGAAGAGCACGTCGTCGACGAGGACGCAGGTGCGGCCCTCGAGGGCGAAGTCGAGCTCGGTGCTCCGGACGAGCGGCTGCGCGCGGAGGGGCGCTCCCCCGGCCCGCACGAGCACGTCGTCGCGGTGGAACGCGATGTCGACGGAGCCAAGCAGGGGCGTGACGCCGCTCCGCTCGGCCACCAGCTCCTGCAGGCGGCGCGCGAGCGGGACGCCGCGCGTGTGGATGCCGACGAGCGCGACGCTCGCCACGTCGTCGTTCCGCTCGATCAGCTCGTGCGCGAGCCGGGCCAGCGTCCGCTCGAGGGCGTCGGCATCGAGGATCTCACGCCTCGCGACAGGGACATGCCCCGGCCTGGGGGCAGTCGAGCCGTTGTTCACCATCGCTCCTTTCCGGCCTCGCTGGACCGGGTTAAAGGGACGCATGCGAGTCTACCGTCCTCGCACGACGTGCGACCGCGCCCATGGCCACGGAATCCGCCGCTACGACACGCCGACAGGAGAGGATCGTGCCGTGACCGGCTCGGAGGCGGCCGTCCTCGACCCACCGCGCGCCCGGCGCATGCCGTCCGTCGCGCTCGCGCTCGTAGGGCTCGTCGTCGCCTCGACGCTCGTTCGCTTTGCGATCGCGCAGGCCTTCACGACCCCCTGGATCGCGCCGGACGAGATGGTCTACGGGATGCTGGGCGAGGGCCTCTGGTCGCACGGGACGCTAACCCTGCGGACCTTCGACGCGCCGTACTACAGCCTCCTCACCCCCACCCTCATCGGCGCGCCGCTCGAGCTCTCAGATCTCGCGACGGGGATCCAGTGGGCGCGCCTGCTCCAGTGCCTCGCGATGTCGCTCGTCGCCGTGCCGACCTTCGTGTGGGCGCGAAGGCTCGCGACGCCGGGTTGGGCGCTGGCCGCGGCGGCGATCACGCTCGCGGCGCCGGCGCTCCACTACGCCGGCTTCCTGATGACCGAGCCGTTGACCCTCGTCGTGGTGACCGTCGCGCTGCTGATGCTCGCCCGCGCCCTCGAGGAGCCGACGATGTGGCGCTACGGCGTCTTCCTGGCGTGGACGACGGCCGCGGCCGCCGTGCGCCTCCAAGCGCTCGTCCTGCTCCCCGCGTTCCTCGTCGCGGCCCTGCTCGACGCCGTCGCCGCCCGCGACCGCGGTCGGCTGCGGCCGCTCGTCGGTCTCGGGCTCGCGGCCGGGGTCGTCGTCGTCCTCGTCGGCGTCATCGTGCTCGCGACCGGAGGCGAGCTGAGCAGGCGGAGCATCCTCGGCGCGTACACCCCGGTCGGGGAGAGCGCGCCGGTGGCCGGCGAAGGGCTGGGGGAGGTCGTCTGGCACGCGTTCGACGTGGCCGTGCTCGGGCTGGGCCTCCCCGTGCTCGCGTTCGCGGCCCTCGCGGCGCGCGTGTTCTCCGGTCGCGACGGCGATCCGCGTCTCCGCGCCTTCGTCTCGACGTCGCTGGGCTATGCGGTGCTGCTCGTCCTCCAGGTCGGCCTGTTCGCGTCCGTCTACGTCGGCGCGGTCGCCGAGCGATACCTGCTCACGCTTCTGCCGCTCCTCGCGGTCGCGTTGTGCACGTGGATCGCCAGAGGCGCACCGTCCGAGCGCCGTGTCGTGATCCCGGCATGGGGCGTCCTCGTGGCGCTCGCGGCGGTGGTCCCGCTGGACCAGCTGGTCGAGCCCACCACGCTCGTCAACACGCTGACGCCGGCACCCCTCGCGGCTCTCGGCTCGGACGCTGCCCAACGCGTCGCGCTCGTCGCCGCGGCGGTCGCCGCGGGCGCTCTCGTCGTCTTCCTCCCCCGCCGCCTCGCCTGGATCGGCGCGGTCGTCGTCGGTGTCGGGCTCGCGCTCGTGTCGGCCGACACGGCCAGACGGATCGACGACGCATCGGCCCACGAGCAGCGTGCCGGGATCGGCTCGGCGCCGCCCGCGTGGCTGGACGACGCGGGCCTCGACCGGGCGACGCTGCTCGTCACGGGCGACCGGATCTGGACGTCGGTCGCACGCACCGTGTTCTGGAATCGCTCGGTGGACGACGTGCGCCGCGTCGACGCGGCCGACGTGCCGTTCCCTCCCGCTGTCCCGTCTCTCGAGGTCGCCGAGGACGGCATCCTCAGGACCGCCGACGGCTCACCCCTCGACCGTCCCGTCGTCGTCGCACCGGACACGATGACGCTTGCCGGCGAGCCGATCGTCGAGCGCCCGGCGGGTGACAGCGACGTCCCCGGCCTCACCGCCTGGCGCGTCGAACAGCCTGCGCGGGCCGTGCTCCAGCGCGCCGGCTTCCTGCCCAACGGCGACTTCACGCAGAGGGCGGTGATCACCGTCTACGGGTGCCGGCCCGGGACGCTCGACGTGACGATCCTCGGGAAGACCGGCGATCCCGTCCGCGCGTTCGTGGACGGGATCCAGGTCGCGACCCTGGAGACGCCCGCCGGCGAGTCGGCCATCCACCGCATCCCCGCTCCGCCCTACGCGGACGGGACGCACGCGTGCGGGTTCGAGCTGCAGACCGACGGGTACGCCGGCTCTACGACCATCGTCTTCACGCCGCGGTAGTGCGGTGTGTGGACAGCGGTCTACTTCAGGGCGGTGCTCAGCCGGGAAACGGATCGTCCGGCTCGGTGAGCGCCTCGATCGCGTCGCGCGCGGCGTCGAGGTCGTCCGAGGCGACGAGCAGCCTGACCGGAACGTCGCCGTGCTGCTCTGGGTGCTCTTCGACCGCGCCCTCGAGCGTCGAGGAGATCCCGGCGCGCGTGAGCAGGGACTGCAACTCTTCGGCCTCGTCGACGCTGCCCGCGACCGCGACCTGCACGAGCGCTGTCATGCCTCGGACCCTACATCCTGCGTTCGCCCGCGTCTGCCGCCGCGGGCGATCAGCTCCGGCGGCCCGCGCTCCGGCAACGGAACGTCGATCACGTCGAAGTCCCTCGGCACGACCGTGTCGGGAAAGAGCTGCCGCGCCTCCTCCTCGACCTCCGAGCCGGCGTAGCGGGACGAGACGTGGGTCAGCGCGAGCAGCGCGACTCCCGCCTCGCGGGCGACCAGCGCCGCCTCGCCCGCGGTGGAGTGCTCCGTCTCCTGTGCGCGCGCGCGTTCCTCCGCGAGGAACGTCGCCTCGTGGACGAGCACGTCGGCGCCGGCCGCCGCCTCGACGACCGATGCCGTCGGCGCGGTGTCTCCGGTCAGCACGACCGAGCGGCCACGTCGCGCGGGGCCGAGCACGTCGGCGGGGCGAACGGTGCGGCCGTCCGGCAGCGTCACGTCCTCCCCGCGCTGGAGGGCGCCTCGCGCGGGACCGTCGGGGACCCCGAGCTCGTCCGCGGTCGCGACGTCGAACCTGCCCGGCCGCCCGTCCTCTCGCAGGGCATATCCGAGCGCGGTGCCCCCGTGCCTCACCGGAAACGGGACGAGCCTGTATCCGTCGCGCTCGACGGCATCGCCCGGCGAGAGCTCCACCACCCGCAGCTCGTAGGTGAGGCGGCCGATCACGACCGCGAGCGCGTCGAGCAGCGCTTTCGTGCCGCGCGGACCGTGGACCGCGATCGGGACGTCGCGCCCGCGCAACGCGAATGTCTTCAACATGCCCGGCAGGCCGAGCACGTGATCGGCATGGAGGTGCGTGAGGAAGACGTGCTCGAGGTCGACGAGCCCCGCGTCTGAACGAAGCAGCTGACGCTGGGTCCCCTCGCCACAGTCGAGGAGCAGCCGGTCGCCGCCACGGCGCAGGAGGGTCGACGAGGTGCCACGCGATGCCGTCGGGGCGGAGCCGGCCGTGCCGAGAAAGAGCAGGTCGAGATCCACGGGCGCCGATCCTAGAGGCTCGATCCGAAACAGAGCTCCCCGCGGACCCCTCCGGGCGACGCGAGGCTCGATTCGGCTGCTCTGAACAACCGCCCCCAGGGGCACCCCCGGTGCCCTGATGCCACGCTATCGACGAAACCGTGACGGGTGTGCGCCGGGTTCGTGCCGGAAGCGTCACGCCCCGCGCCGCGAGGGCGCCGCACGCACCGCGGGCACGGCCAGCCCCAGTCGAACGACGAGAACGCCCGAATGCGCCGCGGGACGGCGGCGACCCCTCAGCGGTACGACCCGGTTGGCCGAACACCCCGCCGGACCGCGACCCTCAGTCGTGCGACGCGGATGCCGGCACAGGCGGCCGGGCGGCGATCTCAGCCCGGGAACGCGAGGTCCGTGTAGACCATTTCGCCCTTGAACTTGCGAGCGGCAGGGTCCCAGGGGAAGAAGATCGCGTTCCGCCACGCCAGTTGCTGGCCCGTCGGCTCGACGTCGAGCCAGCGGCCCTTGTGCGTCGCGGTCACGATCGCCTCCTCGCACACCCCCTGGGGCCCGATCACGATGTAGTCGAGCTCGAAGTGGATGTCCGGGAACGCGGTGAGGAGCTCGGTGTAGAAGCGGGTGGCGCCGTCGTGTCCCTCCCAGCGTGCGCCCGTGCCCGCCACGGTGTAGACGCAGTCCTCGGTGAGCGTCGCGATGAGGCCGGGCAGGTCGCGGTTGTCCTCCGCGATCGAGTGCGCCTTCCACAGCTCCCGGATCGCCTCGTGCTCGACCGGATCGGCCGGTCGCTGGAGAAGCTCGAGGATTCGTTCGCTCGCCACGTACGACCTCCGATCGCCGGTCGGGACTGGTGCGGCGAGTCTATGCGCCGTCGTTCAGGACGGCAGGACGAGCATCTGACCCGGCACGATCGTCGCGGACGAAAGGTCGTTCCGCTCACGCAGCTCCCACACGCTCTCCCGTGGATCGCCCGCGTGCATCCGCTCGGCGATCGACCAGAGCGTGTCGCCGGCCTTCACGCGGTAGTGGCGCTCGGGCCCGCCCGCGCCACCTTCACCGGCGAACAGCGCCCAGAGGAAGAGCACCGCGACGACGAGCAGCGCGACCCGCAGGAACAGTGGGAGAGCGAACATCTGTTCGGATAGTGCCAGAACACGTGTTCGGTGTCAAGCAGCCGCGCACGAAGCGGACGACGGTGTTCGACCGAGCCGGATTCGCCTCCGCCGAGAGCCGGACGGCCACGGTCTGAGGGCCGGCGACGCGTCGAAGACGGAGCGTCGTCCGCCGATTCGCATCGACGCGGCCCGAGGCGCATCTGTCGACGGCGGTCGCCGACGCGAGGACACGACGCGCGCTCGAGAGCGTGTGCGCCCCCGCGAGCACGCAGGCACGTGCAACGGCGCCCTCCGCAGCGGTCACGCCGACGGCCACTCCGCGGCTCCCGATGCGGAGAACCGGCTGCGCCGCGCCGAGGACGGAGCGCAGCGGGCGCCAGCGCACCGGCGACACGCACCCCGGAGCCGCGATGGCGTCTCGGACGGCGGCGAGCGCAGGGCGCGTGGCTCCGTCGGCGCGGACGAGCCCCGCCTGGAACCCCGTCCGCAGCCCGTCGTCCCGGAAGCCGAAGAGGTTCACCGCGGCGATGTCCGCGTCGCACTCGGCGGCGCGGACGAGCTCGCCGTAGACCCGCGCCTGCGCATCCTCGCTCGTCACGGCCACGTTCTCGTCGCCCTCGTAGCCGTCGAGGCCGACGGTGTCGACCTGCCAGCCGACCTCGTCGAGGTACAGGCGAAGGCCGTCGATCGTGGTCGGCTGCGGTGTCCCGTCGAAGGCGTCCCACAGCGCCTGCTTGACCCGGTCGAGATTGACGAAGCCGGCGTTCGGCCACGCATAGCCGCGGCTCAAGGAGTCGGTCGCGCTGTTCGGATACGGATGGAAGCTCAACCCGTCCATCAGGGGCCTCGTGCGACCGCTCGCCCGGTACCAGGCGCCCAGGGCCGCAAGGAAGCGCACAGGCGAGGTCGAGACATTGCTCCGCGCGAAGGGCCGGTCGTTGCCCCGCGGGGAGAGACCGACGCCGACCAACGTGAGCGTCGGGTCGACGGCCTTCAAGGCGTCATAGCCGGCGGCGAGGAACGGGCCGAACGACGCGGCCGATACCTGGGCCGCGCGGGCGAACTGGGGCCGCCAGAATGCCGGCTGGTTCGGCTCGTTCCCGACGACGAACCCGCGGACCTCGGGGTACCGCCCCGCGAGCTCCGCGAGCCATGCGCCGAAGGCGGCAGGGGTCGCAAGACCGTCCGCCACCTCACGCGGTGGAAACGGATACGCGGCGAACACGACCCGCAGACCTGCGGTGCGCGCGGCCGCAACCGTCAGGTCGAGCAGCGGCCGATCGGCCAGTCCTAGTGGGTCGCTCGGGAGCCAGCGGACGGTGATCACCGTCTCGCGCATCCCCACCGCCGCCATCTCGCGGTACAGCGACGCACCGGCATCGGGGGCGAACTTTCCCGCGTCGTCGTTCGCACCGATGTCGGCCGCGGTCGCCGTCGTTGCACAGGCCAGCGCCCAGGCGAGCGCGAGCGTCACGACGCGCGCCACCCCCCTCGCCCCCATCCGCCGCAGTCCTCTCCCTCGCCGTTGCCGAGCCGCCCCCAGCGGGAGCGGGCGCCGATCCTATCCGATCACCCGGCTGGATCGTCAAGTCCCGGAAAGGACCGCGTCGAGCAGCGACGCGGCACCGTCCCTCACCGGATCGGCGGTGGGAAGGCCCGTCTCACGGGCTGCGTCGGCGACCGCCTCGGCGGCCTCGTCGGTGTCCAGGCCGGCGGTGTTCAGCGCCACTGCGACGACCTTTGCGGGCCGGGCGCGGAGCGCGATCTCCTCGTGGAGCCGGACGAGCTCGGCGAGAGACGGCAGCGGATGCCCGGGGTAGCCCTCGACCTCCGTCGTCCCGGCTCGATGGCACAGCACGAGCGCGTGCGGCACGGAGCCGTGGAAGAGACCGAGCGTCACCCCGCTGTACGCGGGATGGACGAGCGAGCCCTGACCTTCGACCCATAGGAGCTCTCCCCCGCGCCGGGCGCCCTCGACGACGAGGCGCTCCGCAGCGCCTGCGACGAAGTCGGCGACCACCGCGTCGACCGAGATCCCCCAGCCGGCGATCGCGATGCCCGTCTGGCCCGTCGGGACGAACACCGACTCGACGCCGCGCGCCTGCGCCGCACGGTCGAGCTCGAGCGACACGGTCATCTTCCCGATCGCGCAGTCCGACCCGACCGTGAGGACGATCCGCGCGGGCACCTCGAGGTTCTCGCCGGTCGGGCAGTCGAGCCCCTCCGGCGGCCGGCGCAGGTCGCGGAGCTCGACGCCTCGCCGGTCGGCAAGCGGCCGCAGCTCGGGATCGTCGCCGAGCATCTGGTGCAGGCCGTTCTCGATCGACAGCCCGGCCTCGATGCAGTCGACGAGGATCGCGCGCCACGGGGGAGGGAACCGCCCACCCTGCGTCGCCACTCCGACCAGCGCGGCCTGCGGCTCGTACGGGAGCGCCCCCGTCACGTCGCCGACGATCGGAACGCCCTCCTCGCTCTCCCCAGCGCGGGCGGAGTCGAGGATCGCGACGACGTCCTGCCTGCGGTAGCGGAGCACGCCGCGCATCGTCTTGCCGTAGTGCGTGTCTGCCGAGAAGCCCTCGGCGAGGATCAGCGTCCGCTCACCCGCAGCCAAGCCCGGCTCCCTCCGACGCCACTTGCACGCCGTCACGGAACACAGGGCCCGGTACGGGGTCGTGCGCGAGGAGCAGGTTGCCGTCGAGGTCGACGTGGTCGCAGAGCGGCGCCACGGCGCAGCCCGCCGCGATGCCGAGCCCGGACTCGATCATGCAACCCAGCATGACGCCGAGCCCGAGCGCGCGGGCGGCGTGCGCCATCCGGATCGCCTCGCGGATGCCGCCCGACTTCGCGAGCTTGATCGTGATCCCGTGCGCGATCTCCGCGCAGGCGGCCACGTCCCCGAGGGTGTGGCAGTCCTCGTCGACGTAGATCGGCACGCGGGAGCGGCGACGGAGCTCCGTGCCGCCGGCGTCGCCCTGACGGAGCGGCTGCTCGACGTAGTCGACCCCCAGCGTGGCGAGCTCCTCGCACGCGTCGAGCGCCTCGTCGAGCGACCACCATTCGTTCACGTCCACCTGGAGCGGACGATCGGTCACGCCTCGCACAGCCCGCACACGCTCGACGTCGAGGCCGTCGCCGCCTCCGAGCTTCAGCTTCAGGCGGCGGAAGTCCGCGGCTGCGCGCTCCGCGCGGCGGGCCATGTCGTCCGGATCGCCGAGCCATACCGTCCACGACGTCGGCGGGCCTTCCCGCGGAAGGCCGAGGAGCCGATTGACCGGGGCATCGAGAAGCTTCCCCTGGAGGTCGTGGAGGCCCGCGTCCAGCGCTGCCTTCGCGGCCCGCTCGCCGGGGATCTCCGCGAGGCGTGAGCCGATCGCCTCCAGCGCGAAGGGGTCGTCGCCGACGAGATGCCCGTTGCGCTCGACGAACTCGAGCGCCGAGCCGGCCGTCTCGCGGTAGCGGTCGATCGGAGCGGCCTCCCCTCGTCCGACGACGCCGTCGTACGACAGCCTCACGTGCACGACATCGGCCCAGTCCTGCGACTCGCGGCTGATCACGAACGTCTCCGCGAGCTCGAGGCGGACGATCTCCGCGTGCACCTCCATCAACGGGCGAGCCTACTGGCGCGCGCCGCGGAGCGAATGGCGCCACGGGCTCGTCTACACTGACCCTCCCCGCGCCCGTAGCTCAGGGGATAGAGCGCGCGCCTCCGGAGCGCGAGGTCGCAGGTTCGATTCCTGCCGGGCGCACTAGGTCAGCGCACGCCGCCGGGTTGCCGCTGTAGCCCGCGAGATACTCGGGACGCCGTGTTGGCCTGTCCCGGGCCCGGCGAGGTGATCCGGTGACCAATGACTCAGTTAGGTCAATGCGGTCGGCGCCGACGCAGGGCACGCTGTCTCGGTGTCGAACATCATCGAACTACGCGATGGACTCTCGGCCCAGGATCTCGCTGAGGTGACGGCGCTGGCGCCTGCCGGGCCGGGCGACAGCCGGAACTGGGTGCTGATCGTCGTGCTCCTCGCCTGCCTCTGCTTCTGGGCCGGCGTCGCGGCCGGCATCTACCTGGTGGTTACCTAGCAGCACGTGCCTTCGCCTCGGCATGTCGTGGCGCGTGGCGGCGAAAGGGGGCGCTCAGCGTGTCATTCGCGCCCGACGTGTCCCTCCCGCCGGCGTGCCCGAAAGCCGGTAGATGCACCGAGGTGTGGTGCAATGCCTCGTTGCCGGGGCTGACGTCGCGCATCGCGAGACGCTGCTGACGCTCGGCGTCGTCCTCGAGCGCCCTCAGCTCGATCTGCGGCCCGCAACACGAACGTCCGGTGCCACTCGGCCTGGTACCTCCGCTCCCGCCGCCACTCGATCAGCGTCGGGATGCCTCTCCAGGCGAGCGAGACCATCAGCACGATGATCGGAGAGGAGGCGACGAGCAAATCGATGGCGGTCATCGCAGTCCCGGACGATACGGCCGCTCGGACGCCCTGTCGTTGACGCGAACAGGTCAATCGGCGCGTGTGCTGCCTGCGCCGGACTGATTCGAGTCACGGAGTTGCTGCGGCGCGGGCGGTGGCGACGGCCTCGAGTCGGCTGTTGACGCCGAGCGCTCGAAGGAGATGGCGGACGTGGTTCCTGACCGTCTCGGTGCTGAGGTGGAGCTCGGCGGCGATCTGCTTCGTCGAGCGGCCCTGCTCGAGCAGCCGTAGCACGTCGACCTGGCGGGGCGTGAGCTGCGGGGGAGGCGGCGTGGGGCTCTGGTCGGCGCGTCCCTCGATCAGTCCGAAGACGCCGACGACCCGTTCGCCGTTCCTGAGCGGGACCGCGCTGATCTCGACCGCGATCGACGCGCCGGCGGTCGAGACCAGATGAGCGTTCGCCTCTGTAGCCGGAACCGTGCCGATGACCTTCTGGGCGAACAGTTCGCGGGCGCGGCGGCTGTCCTCGGGCGCGACGACGGAGGTGAAGTGGCGGCCGCGGACGTCGCCCAGGAGCTGCTCGGCCGCCGCATTGATCCACCGCACGACCCCGGTGTTGTCGAGGACGTAGCTCGGGACTGCGATGTGCTCGAGAGCCTTCTCGACGTCACCGCCGACTTTCAGTCCGGTGGTCATCTCCGCAGTGTGGCGGATCCGGCCGTCTGCGAACCGCGGCCGCGCCTGGCGGATGTCCCGCAGAGCAGAGGAGCAGGCGCTGCGCGAGAGACCCGGCGGAGGAAGGGACGGAGTCTCTCGCGCAGCAATTCGCGAGCCCGCGCAGGCCCCTCCTGCAGCAGGGGTGCCGCCCGTACCCCCCACAAGGTGACTTGCCACCTTGCCGCCGCGGAGTACTTCAGCGGCCGGGCTCGCACGGCGACGGTAGATGGAAGCGGCGTGGCCGTAGGGGGCACGATTGTGTCAACCGCACTCGCGCTCCGGCATCCCGCTCGTCGACGGGGTTCTGCCTGGAGGCGCGGCCGCCGGTCGCGAAACGGCGGGTTTCGCCTTAGGGTCGGCACATGAGGTTCAAGTCCACCCGCACGGATCGGCTTTCGCCGGAGGAGCGTGAGATCGTCGAGCGGTTCGAACGTGGTGAGATCGATGCGGCCGAAGCCGGTCGGCTCCTCATCGACTCGGTCCGTGCCGTGCGCCACGAGGCCGCGTCGGTAGACGGTGACGCCGGCCCCGAGCAGACCGACGCGACTCCTCCGGACGAGACGCCCGAGGAGGCGCAGGCGAGGGCACTCGTCGAGCGCATCGCACGGGACGTGTACGACCAGTCGGCCTGAGCTCGACCCGGCGCCCGTCCACTACAGACGGATCCAAGAGATCCGCGAGACAGGGCCGGCGCCCGGCTGCCCGGCGATCCAGGCCCGCGCTGTGACCCGACCTCTGAGGCGGCCGCCGTAGCGGAGCTGCACGACCCCGCTCGTATGTGGCCGCAGCTCGCGCGGCTCGCTTCGGAGCCTCGCCCGAGAACGGCCGTGGCGCAACTCCACGCGGATGCGACCGCGCTCGAGCGTCTCCGTCACGTTGCCGCGGTTCGCGACGACGACCTCCACCACCCGCAATCGCCGTTCGTGGCGAACGTGCATCCGGCGCAGCGCAAGGCGACGGACGACGCGACCGGGCGCCCTGACGACGACCACGACGCCGATCCGCATCCGCATCGCGACCGCCGCGCTGCGCCGCCGACGTGTGGTGAGAAGCACGAGCGCGTCGTGGTCTCCCGGCTCGGCGCGCCGGGGGACCCGAGACCGGACGGTCAAGAGCCGGCTCGCGCCGGGACGCAGCACGAACCGACGCGGCCGCACGGCGAGCCACGCCGTCGCAGCGCGCAGTCCACCGCGACGGCCGATCTTCGGGCGGCCTCGACGGTCGAGGGAGAAGCCTGCCCGCGCCACGTCGACGGAGATCGGCCCGCGGCCCGGGTTCACGACCCGAACCGTCGCGATCCCCGAGCCGGCGAGCGTGACGCGAGCAGGCGTCGCCGTCAGCGCGAGCATCGGCCTGGACGTGCTCGCGCCCGCCGAGGCGGGCACGAGCACGACGGCGGCCAGGCTCAGGGCCGCCGCGCGTCTCATCGACCAATCACCGTGAACATCACGGTCGTCGCGTACCGCCCCGCCGGGACGACCGGCAGTGCCCCGGTGAACCCGAGGCTCGTGCCCCACACGTCGCCGGTGCCGGCGCTCGGCGCCGACGTCGTGCCGACGAGGAGGTCGGGCGTCGGAGCGATCGGGATCGGGGCGATCGCACCACCTGCGAGCGAGCCGCCGATCTGGCCGCCTGCAGGCGCGATCCCAGCAATGCCGAGCGGCAGGTCAGCAGGCTGGAACGCCGCCCGGTGAACGGTGAGCGAGTAGCCGCTCGCGTCGTTCGACACGACCGTCACCTGCTCGGAGACCCGCGCCGGCGTCGTCCCCGTCGCCGCGCTCCCGAAGCTGACGCTCGAGCGCTCGAGCGCGATCGAGAGCGCCGACTCGATGTCGATGTCGACCGTGGCGCTCTGCGCGGCGCCACCCACCGGCGGGGGCTCGGCACCGCACGCGGTCGCGGCCGCGGACGAGTTGCGCGGTGCCGCCGCCGCTGCGGAGAAGTCCGTTGCGTTGTCGTCGGTGTCCACGCAGCCCTCGCTCGCGCGGGTGGCCGCCGTCGTGTTGTCGAGGTTCTCGGCCGGCCCGGATCCCTCGTAGTCGGCGGCTCCGCCGTAGCCGACGAGGTCGGCGACGGAGCCGACGGCGGAACAGCTCCCCGCGGAGGCACCGCAGGTGAGGGGCGTCGCATCGCGGACGACGGCGATCTTGCCACCCGACACCGCGAGGTTGGACGTTCCCGTGGCGTCGGCGCTCGGGAGTGCTGCGCCCACGGTGCCGGCCGCGAGGCCGACGAGGTAATGGCGTCCGGGCGCGATCGACCCAGTCAGCGCCGTGAGCTGCCAGGACGCCCCGGCGGCGGACGCGTACTGCACCGTCCAGCCACCGACGTCGACGGCGGACGAGCCGCGGTTGAAGAGCTCGACGTAGTCGCTCACGAAGGGTGCGCCCGCGTTGCCGCCGCCCGCATATACCTGGCTGACGACGACGTCGGGCGAGGCGCTCCGCGCGGCGGGCACGGTGAGCGCGCCGCCGACGAGGAGCGCGAACAGAAGAAGGCCAAGGGCTCGACGCATGTGGTCTCCAATCGGGAAGGTGATGTGACGTCCTCCCTGATAGCGTGTTGTCCGCTCAGGCGAAAGGGTCGAGAGCTGGATTGGCACAGAGTTGGCACAGCGTCGTGCGAAAGACGTATCGCTCGGGGCAGGCAAACGAAGGCAGGGCGACTAGAATGGCGAACATGGCACCGACGACCGACGATCCCCTCAGTCCCCGTGCCGAGCCTGCCCCGCATCCGCAGGAGCACCCGTCCGCGCCCGGGCGCGGACGACGTCGCGCGCGCCGCACAGGTCTCTGAGCTCTCCGCCGCCGGCCTCACGTGGGTCAACGCGGTCGCGGCCGACCTGAGCACCGCGCAGTCGCTCGCCGAGCGCTTCGGCTGGCATCCCCTCGACGTCGAGGACATCGTCTCGAAGCGCCAGCGGCCGAAGGTCGACGACTACGAGGACGACGGCTACCTCTTCGCCGTCCTCCACTTCCCCGTCTACGACAAGACGATCCAGCGGCTCAATGCGGCCGAGCTCGACGTCTTCATCGGCCACGACTACCTCGTCACGCTGCCGACGCGCGAGCTCCTGCCCGTGACGCGGCTCTTCGCGCGCTGTGACGCCGACGAGGCGTACCGCGAGCAGCTCTTCGCCAAGGGGTCGGGACGGTTGCTGTACGAGGTGCTCGACGACCTCTTCGACTACTGCTTCCCGATCCTCGACAAGATCGGCCACAAGCTCGACCGGATCGAGGACGACATGTTCGAAGGTGCCGCCGAGGACGTCGTACGCGACATCTCGAACGTGAAGCAGGAGATCATCTCGTACCGCAAGGTGATCAAGCCCGAGCGCTCGACCCTGCGTGTCCTCGAGCGGCGCGTCGCGCGCTTCTTTCCCGAGGAGCTCGAGCTCTACTTCGACGACATCAACGACGCGGTCGAGCGGATCTGGGACCAGCTCGACAACTACAAGGAAGTCGTCGAGGCGCTCGAGTCGACCAACGAGTCGGTGATCTCGCACCGCCAGAACGACGTGCTCCGCCTGCTCACGATCATCAGCGTGACGATGCTGCCGCTGACCCTGCTGACCGGCATCTTCGGCATGAACGTCGTCTATCCCGGCGAGGCGACGAAGACGGCGTTCTGGATCATCCTGGCGGCCCTCGTCGCCACCCTCGGCGGCATGCTCGCCTTCTTCCGCTGGAAGCGCTGGTTGTAAGGGGAATCATGCGTTCTGACGGCCCTTGCGACGGTCGGTAAACCACACGGGGACCACACCAAAGCGGCAAGAGGGCACGCTCATTGTCGATCAAGGGAGTCGTCAACCGCGGCTTGCGCCTCGGAAATGCGCCGGTTCACTCGCTAATAGTCCGTCGCGACTATGACGTCGAATAGGCGGAGGCCTTTGTTGAAGTACGTCTGATCTTGGTCGTGGAACTCGTCATAGGTTAGGTCGAGGTGCACCCATTGCGCTCCGCTGCCTGGAACCCACAGGCCGCAGAGGCCCCAGAGCGGCATGTTCTTGAGTCGCAAACCCTCGCTGAAGTACTGCTGGTTGTAGTCATGAAACGTCTGATAGGTCATGTACGGGCGGAACCATTGCGCGCCGCTGCCAGGTCGCCAGACGCCCGCGTACGTGACTGGGCTCGTGGCATAACAGCGAAGCACCCTAACTAGACGCAGTCCCTGCTTGTAATACGCAAGGTCTTGGGTCTTGAATTCGCCCCAGCTCAGACCCGCGTGGAACCATTGCGCGCCGCTGCCAGGTCGCCAGACGCCCGCCCACTCGTCGCCGTCGCCGTCGGCATGGAAGTCGACGATCCGCAGGCCCTGTTTGAAGTAGTCATTGCCGAGGCTTGTGAACTTGTCCAAGTCGGTCCCGCCGTGGACATGCTGCGCGCCGCTGCCAGGGCGCCAGACGGCGAAACGGCTGTCGTCGTCGCGCTGATAGCGGACAAGACGAAGCCCCTGAGCGAAGTAGCCGTCGTTGAGGGTCTTGAACTCATCCTTGCCCATTCCGGCCTTCCAGTACTGCGCGCCCGTACCGGGTCGCCAGACACCCGACAAGTCTCCCATTCTCCTCTTCTCCCTACAGCACTCGCTCCCGGGACGGCTTTCTTGCAACGCGCTTCCCAGATACGCACGGGAGGCCTGGTGTGGAAGTCGTCAGGAGGCCGCACTCTCGGCAGCTGCCGCCTAGGTCTCAGTTCCGACTGCTCAATTGTCCCACCTGGCAAGCGAGGGTCAAGGGTGCCGTTCATCTCTTGCAAACCGTTGGAGCCGAGCGCAAGGACGGGTTGGTGACCGACGGCTACACCGGCACCGAAGAACGCAGAGCATCTCCTTGAGAGCGCTCATGTGCCACAACCCGAGCGTGGACGCGCCGAGCACCAGGAGCACCGTGTATCCGGGGCGATCCCGAAGACGAGCATGAGCTTCGGGTGAATCAGCGCACAACGGCGGGGCGCGATTCTGTTCGGCATCGTCTCCCATCCCGGCAACGCTGACGGGACCACACCGACACCCCACCAGACCGGCATTTCGCGGCATCTACGGCAGGGACGACCACACCACCATGCGGGTTTGCGCCTGGTCAGGTGCCTACGACGTGCTTCCGCTGGAAGTGCTGGCTCTGACAGAAACGGCGCGGGCACGGGGCTCGCGCCCTTTCTCTACCACGATCTTCTACCGGCCTTGGCGCTTCAACCCGCGCCGGCTAGCTCGCACGAACGATTAGATTGATTCTCGGAGTGCGTTCGCCGCGGCTTGTAGGCGTTCACTGACATCGGCTAGCTCGCGCGCCGCGAGGTCAATCCGCTCCTGCTGTGCTTCCCCGCGGGCGTGCTGGGTGTCGACGCGCCGTTGTTGACTGTCGGCGCGCTCGCTCATCGCCCTGAGCCGGACTTCCATCGCGGCGACGGTACGAGTGAGATCGGCCAGTTGCCCAGCGACAATCGCGATGTCCTCCTCGGCCGTCACAACCGTCAGATTTTACGCCCCGGTGCCATTTTCAGGAGTGTGTCCCGGACCGTGCCGCCCCGCGAAGCTCTAGCCCCAGATCCCGCCGGCCGTCTGCTGGATCTCGTCGAGGGTGAAGCTGTCGAGCCACCGTCGCCGGTGCGCCTCCGTCACCTTCGGCGGGCCGGCGCCATGCCGGCACCGCTCGCACTTCGGTGACGTTCCCCGATTCCGGTGGATCCGCGTGTTCCGTGCGGACAGCTCGAATGCTGTCCCGCAGTCGAGGCAGTCGTCGACGAGAAGAGCACGCACGGCGAGCCGACGGATCGCGCGGCGCTCGAGCGCGTGCTTCCTGAGCGCAAGTCGACGCTTATCGCTGCTCAGTAGTCACGCCGAGGACTCTTGTCTGCCCGAGCGTGCGATCTTCGGCTGCAACGGTGTCGCCGCGCGTCAACTGAGGCCCGTGACCCAGCCCTCCTGGCGCACGAAGGTGCGCCCGTTCGACGTCTTGACGGCGACGTAGCGACCGCCGCCCTTGACGTCGGCGTACGCCCCGGTGCCCTTCGCGATCGTCCAGGTTCCCAACTGGACGCGCACACCGTTCTGCATCTCGCTCTCGTCGTAGCGCTGAACGAGCTGCAACGTGCCGTCCTGGCCGTCGAGGGTTAGCCCACGCAGCGCGTTGAGCACCTTCATTCCGTCGCGATACTCGTGGCCGAAAGCCCAGCCGTCGATGGGCGCAGTTCCCGAGTCGAGCGGCTCCCCCGTAACGTCCGTGGGCGTGTTGGCCCGGAGGCGGTAGAGAGTGAAGGTGCCGGTATCGGTGTTGTCGTTCACGACCATGTTGATTCCGATCCGTTGCCGTTGAGTAGTCGCCTCGCCCGATCCGGCGTATGCGGTGGCTCCCGCAACGAGCGCCGCCCCGATCACGACCGCGAGTAGTGCGTGCACGAGCCTCATGACGCTCCTTGCGATGACGAGGGCGGATCTGGACAATCGTCGCGACGATACGGCAGGACTCAGCCCCGAGCAAGACGACGCGAGCCGGTTGCAAGCCACGTGCAAGCCCAGGTGGACGACTCTGCCGTGAGCGAGCGTACTGGCGCTCGCGACTGTCGAGGATAAGACAACTCTGTAGTGGCGGACCGGTGCCTCGACTACGGGCGTCGAGGCCGTGGGTCTGTCGCTCAAGTACGGCGACCTGATGGCAAGGCCGGTCGTTCTGGTCAAGCGCCCGAGGTAGGGCGAAACGACTGCAGAAGCCCCTTGACGAGAGCAGTGAGCTCGGAGGGGCTTCGCCGTTTTCGGCCACTTGGCCCCGGTGCTTCTCGGCCCGAGCAGCTCCGTGACAGCACGTGAGCAGCTTGCTCCCTGAGCCCGATCGCGGCGCGCAGAGCCATCCCGCAAGCGGACAAGTGGCGAGGCGAAGCCGATGCCCATGTTTGAGCGTTGCTCGAACGAGATACCCACCGCGCATGTCGCTGCGGCGCGACGTCGATGTGGCCGGCGTGCCCATTCACGCCCACCACGTTCCCGAGCTGATCGGCCGACTGCGGCGACGCGGCTATCCGACCGTTGCGCACAAGGTGGAGCGAGCGCTTTCCTCGAGAACGATTCACGTGGCGTTCAATCCCGCCGAGCGAGAGGCAATCGTTCGCGCCGTGGCGGACAGGCCGCGTCAGTTTTCCGAGCTCTACGACGTGCTCCGCGAAGAGGTCAAGCGGAGGCGTACGCAAACCCGGCACGAATCCTTCTAGAGCGGTCTACAGACCTGACAGAAACGGCGCGAGCACTGTGCTCGCGCCGTTTCTCCACGACTGACTACGGCTCGGGAGCTAGCGCCGGGAGTAGCCGACGCCGCCAAACGCGGCGAGCACGAGCAAGACGATCAGCAGGATCCACACCCAAGCAGCCACAGACGTCACCTCCTCGTCGGGCAACACTCAGTCACGGCTGACAGCCTTTCCTGTGGTCGAAAGGCAAAACCTTCGCCTGGCTGTGGCGGCCGGGGCCGACGTTCCGCCCGTTCCCGGACGGTCACGGGTCGATGACCGACGGGCTATAGGGTCGGTACCCCGACCGAAAGGAGCCCGACTCATGGCCGCCAAGCCCAACATCGTTCTCGTCCACGGAGCCTGGGCGGACGGCTCGTGCTGGAGCAGGGTGATCGAACGCCTGCAGGCGGACGGCTACAAGGTCACCGCTCCGCAGCTCCCGGAGACCTCGCTCGCCGCGGACGTCGCACGGGTCCGCCACGTCCTCACGCGCCAGAACGGGCCGACCGTCCTCGGGGCGCACTCTTACGGCGGCCAGGTCATCACCTCGCTCGGCACCGATGTACCGAACGTCGCTGCGCTCGTCTACATCGCGGGCTTCGGGCTGGACGAGGGCGAGTCGATCGGCGCGTTGCTGCAGCAGGGCCCTCCCACGCCTGCGGTGGCGAACGTCGAGGTCGACTCGGAGGGATTCGCCTGGCTTCCCGAGGACGACTTCCTCGCCCATTTCGCCCCCGACGTCGACCCGGTCGAGGCGAAGGTCATGTACGCCGCGCAGCAGCCCCTGCACGTGTCCACCTTCGACGACGTGATGGGCACGCCCGCGTGGAAGTCACTGCCCTCGTGGTTCCTCGTCGCCCAGAACGACGAGGTGATCCCGCCCGACGCCGAGAGGCAGTTCGCACAGCGGATGGGCGCGGACACGATCGAGGTGACGAGCGGGCATTGCGCGATGGTCTCGCACCCCGACGAGACCTACGAGCGGATCGTGGCCGCCGCGAACGCCGTCGCGGGCGGGTAGCCGGCAGTCAGGCTGCGGGCGAGCCGCTGCCCACGAGGGTGGAGGCCCGCCAGGCGTGCTCCATCGTCAGAACGCCGCGGAGGTCGGCCAGACCGTAGGAGCACTCGTCGAGCGCCCGGAGGATTGCCTCACGGTCGACGGCCGTGAGCGGCACGAACTCGCGCTCCGCACGGCGGGCGTCCTCGAGCGTGCGCGCGGTGTCGGCGTGACCGTGGGCGTGGAGACACCGCTCGAGCTCGCGGACGAGGCGGTCGGGGACATCGAGGCCGGCAACGAACAACGGCCAGCGATCCTACGGGGTCGCGAAGGCCGCCACAAGTCCCAGCGCCGGGGGGCGCCGCGCAGGCGACGGCACAGCACACGCAGGAATCGCGATCCTCGGCTCGTAGAGCGAGTGTGGCGGGACCGTTCTCGCCGCAGCCCGACCCCCCGTCGGGTGAGCGGTCCCGCCATTTCCGTCGACGCACCCGTCAGCGGGGCGTCGAGCGAGCCATCCCTCTAACGGGGGCTACGCCCTCAGGGGCCTGCGATCCGACTCTCCGGGTAGATCCTGGCGACTCCCTGCGGAGGGACACACACATGGGCACGCGGCAGCCCGCACAACTCTCACGACCCGTCTACGGCCTTCCCGAGGGCACGGCTCCGAGCGACCTCTCGCGGGCGCCGAGTCCCCTGCTGCCGCTCCTGCTCCTCTTCGTCGTGCTCGCCGCCGCATCCGTGTGGTTCGTCGCGCTGCCCGCCTTCGCGAAGCCCGTCCGGGCGGAGCGCTCGTGCGAGGTGATCGTGCTCGCCACGGGAACGACCAAGTGCGTGCGCAACCCGACGCACCGCGCAACGCCGCGCACGTCGCGCGGCCGCCACACCCGCTGACCAGGCCGGCTCGGCCGAGGTCTCCACCTGCCCCCACCCGAAGGGCTAGTGCAATCTCGTCTCGCGGGGGAAGAGACGCATGTGTCGCAGCGCCGATGCTCAGGCCATGTCGGATGAGGGTCGGAAAGACGTGAAGGCGGCCCTCGGGAGAGGGGGAGCATTCTGATGACGGCGGCACAGTTCGAAGACCTGCGCATCGACGAGGCGGCCGAGGTCCTGGCCTGGCGGTTCGATGCGCTCTGTCGCTCGGGGTTCGACCTCGATGCGGCGGCAGTCCTGGCGGCCAACGTCGAGGTCGACCTCCACGAGGCGGTCGAGCTCGTCGGGCGGGGATGCCCGCCCCAGCTCGCGGCGCGGATCCTGCTCTGACACGCCCCGACGTCGCAATCGCGGCGGCAGATTCCGGCGCCGGGGCAATCCGCGGCTAGAGCACGAGGCCGTCGAGCCCGTCCTCGGGCTCCGGCAGCCTGGGACCGAGCCGCTCCAGCGCGTCCACGACGAGCTCCGCCACGGCGAGTGCCTTGAGCCAGTTCCGGTCGGCCGGGACGACGTACCACGGCGCCCAGTCGGTCGAGGTCTCCGTCAGCGCGTCGTCCCATGCCTCGACCCAGTCGTCGAAGCGCTCGCGCACCTTCAGGTCGTCGCGACGGAACTTCCAGCGCTTGCCGGGGTCGTCGATCCGCTCCTGGAAACGCACGCGCTGCTCGTCGCGCGAGACGTTGAGGAAGACCTTTACCACGCTCGTCCCCTCGTCCACGAGCATCCGCTCGAACCCCCGGATGTGCTCGTAGCGGCGCCGCCAGACGTCCGGCGGCGCGAGCTCGTGCATCCGCACGGCGACGACGTCCTCGTAGTGGGACCTGTTGAACACGCCGATCGTCCCGCGCCGCGGCAGCGCCGCGTGGACGCGCCAGAGGTAGTCGTGCTGGAGCTCGACGCCGACCGGCACCTTGAACGACGTGACGGAGACGCCCGTCGGGTTCACGCCGTGGAAGGCGCGACGGATCACGCCGTCCTTCCCCGAGGCGTCGAGGCCCTGGAGCACGAGGAGCACGCTGTGACGATCCTCCGCGTAGAGGCGGTACTGGAGCTCGTCGATTCGCCCGACGACGTGCTCCAACCGCTTCTCGCCGTCCTCCTTCTCGATCCCTAGCCTGTCGCCGGGGTCGCGCTCGGCGATCCGAGCCCCCGCCCCCGGCTTCACTCTCAGCCCGTCGAGCACGCGGCCGACTCTAGACTGCGCGGCGATGGCCGACCGCGGGTCGTTCCACCTGGGGCGGGTGATCGACCCGAAGACGGGCGAGCCCGGCACCGACGAGGTCGTCCTCGGCTCGAGCGATCTCACCACGCACGGCGTCGTCGTCGGGATGACCGGATCCGGCAAGACCGGGCTGGCGGTCGTCCTGATCGAGGAGGCGCTCCGAGCGGGGATCCCGGCGTTCGTGCTCGACCCCAAGGGCGACATGACGAACCTCGCGCTCGTCTTCCCCGACCTCGCCCCGGAGAGCTTCCGGCCCTGGGTCAGCGAGGCCGAGGCGCAGGCGGCGGGGGTCTCGGTCGAGGAGTATGCGGCGAAGCAGGCGACCATCTGGCGGGAAGGGCTCGCGGCGAGCGGCATCGGGCCGGAGCGCCTCCAGGAGCTCCGCGACGCTGCCGACGTCACGATCTACACCCCTGGCTCGACGGCGGGTGTTCCGCTCAACATCGTCGGCTCGCTCGGTGTGCCGCCGCTCTCGTGGGAGAGCGAGGAGGAGGCGCTCCGCGACGAGATCGAGGCGACCGTGACGAGCCTGCTCGCGCTCGTCGGGATCCGCGCAGACCCGCTCTCGAGCCGGGAGCACGTCCTCCTCTCGAACCTGATCGAGAACGCCTGGCGGGCCGGCCGCGACCTCGACCTGGGCACGCTGATCGGCGAGATCCAGACGCCGCCGATCCGCAAGCTCGGCGTCTTCGAGATCGACCAGTTCTTCCCGCCCGCCGATCGGACGAAGCTCGCCTTCACGCTCAACGCGCTCGTCGCCTCCCCGAGCTTCGCGGCCTGGGGGCAGGGTGAGCCGCTCGACCCGCAGGCGATGCTCTTCACCCCCGACGGCAAGCCGCGCTGCGCCGTGGTCTATCTCGCGCATCTCTCGGAGGAGGAGCGCCAGTTCGTCGTGACGCTCGTCTTCTCGAAGCTCGTCACGTGGATGCGCGGCCAGGAAGGGACGCCCGACCTGAGAGCGCTCGCCTACATGGACGAGGTCTTCGGTTACGTGCCGCCCTCGGCGAGCCCGCCGCCGAAGAAGCCGATCCTCACGATCTTCAAGCAGGGTCGCGCGTTCGGGCTCGGGCTCGTGCTCTCCACCCAGAACCCCGTCGACCTCGACTACAAGGCGATGTCGAACGCCGGGACGTGGCTCGTGGGGCGCCTCCAGACGGAGAACGACAAGGCGCGCGTGCTCGAAGGCCTGCGCTCCGCGGCGGGCGGCACCGACGTCGCCGCGCTCGACAAGTCGATCGGGGCGCTCGGGAAGCGGCAGTTCCTGCTCGTCTCCGCCAAGTCCTCCGCCCCGCGCCTGTTCACGACCCGCTGGGCAATGTCGTACCTCTGCGGCCCGCTCACGAAGGAGCAGGTCGCGCGGCTCGAGCCGGCGGAGGCGCCCAAGTTGCAGTCTGGAACCAGCTCGGCGGAGCCCGCGCCGACTGCGGCGCCGACACCGGCAGCGGAGCGGGTCGAGCTCGCGGCGGACGAGAGCTCGGTGGCGCCGCCGGTGGCGTCCGGGATCCCGGTCTGCTTCCTCGATCCCGCGGCGCCCTGGGCCTCCGGCGTCGGCGCCGTGCCTGGCTCGAGCCGCCTGCGCGCGTTTCTCGCAGCGCGCGTCTCGCTCCGCTACGACGACAGCACGGCGGGCGTCGACGAGCAGCAGGAGTTCGAGGCGGTCTACGGCCCGCTCGACGGCACCGTCGACCTCGACAGCGAGACGCAGGTCGACTACGACGAGCGCGATTTCGCAGCCGCGCCGCCGGCAAACGCCGTCTACGTGCTGCCGGGCGCGCCCGTCGCGAAGGATGCGTTCTTCAAGACGACTGCGAAGGAGATCCGCGACCGGCTCGTCGAGCGGCGTCCGCTCGAGCTCCAGCGGAACCGCGAGCTCAAGCTCGTCTCCCGCCCGGGTGAGTCGCCGGAGGACTTCGCCAAGCGTTGCGACGCCGCCGCGCAGGAGCGTGCGGACGCCGAGACCGCGAAGATCCGGGACCGTCTCGAGGCGAAGCGCGACCGCCTCGACCGCGCCCTCGAGCAGGCCCAGCGGCGCGTCGAGGAGCTCCAGACGGACACGCGGTCGCGGCAGACGACCGAGGTGCTGGCCGGCGCGGGCGCCGTGCTCGGCGCGCTCTTCGGCGGGCGGCGGAGCACACGGTCGATGGCAGGCGCGCTCTCGAGCGCGGCCTCCCGTCGCGGCGTGTCCGCCCGCAGCGCCGAGCGGAAGGAGACCGCGAAGGCGAAGGTCGAGGCGACGAAGGACGACCTCGCCGAGCTCGAGCAGGAGATCGCGGAGGAGGTCGCGGAGATCGACGAGCGCTGGCGCGCCGTCGCAGCCGAGCTCGACACGCTCTCGATCCGGCTCGAGGCGACGGACGTCCGCGTGGTCGAGACCCGGCTCGTGTGGGTCGGCACCGACTGAGCGCAGCGCTCGCCGCTGCGCTCCTCCTTCTGGCGGCGGGGTGCAACGCCGGCGGCTCGCCGGACGAGCCCTCGTCCACGACCGCGAGCGGCGTCGTCGCGCGTGTGAACGACGGCGACACCCTGACCCTGCGCGGCGGTGCGAAGGTCCGGCTCGTGCAGGTGGACGCGCCGGAGCTGACGAGCGACTGCTACGGGCGCGCCGCGCAGCGCGCGCTCGTGGCCCTCGTCCCCCAAGGCACACGCGTGCGTCTCGTCCGCGACCCGGCGCTCGACGACACCGACCGCTACGGGCGGCTCCTGCGCTACGTCCTCGTCGGCGACACCGACGTCAACGTCGAGCTCGTCCGCCGCGGCGCCGCGTCGCCGTACTTCTTCCGGAACGAACGCGGCGAGCACGCCGGCGAGCTGCTCGACGCGGTGGACGCCGCGCGGGACGAGCGCGCGGGCTACTGGGGCGCCTGCCCCGCCGCGAAGCTGAACACGGGCCTGGGCTCGATCACCGGCAGGCGATAGCGGCTCAGGGCTCCTGCCAGGGCACCTCGGGCGAGGGATGGAAGGCGACGCCGAGGGCTGCGAGTCGCGGGCCCTGGGCGGCGAGACGGGTGCGGTACTCGCGCCAGGAGCGGCCCGCGGCCGGTGACCAGGCGCGCTCGGCGAGCCCGAGGAGGCGCGGGAAGGCGAGCGCATCGAGGCCAGCGCGGGTGTCGATCGTCTCAGACCAGAGGGCGGCCTCGACGCCGAGAATGCTCTGCTCGGGAACGCCGTCGACCTGCGTGGCGGGATCCCATTCGTACGCGTCGCGGACGCTCGTCGTTCCCGCCCAGACGAGCCCGAGTGGGTACGACGGCGTGTACTTCATGTCGAGATAGGCCTTCGTGGCAGGCGACAGCACGACCTTCGCGCCCTGCTCGACTGCCCTCCGGGCGAGCTCGGGGCTCTGCCAGTGGTGGGCGACCGACGTGCGCCGCAGGCGCGCCCGGGCGATCTCCTCCCAGCCGAGCATCCGCTTCCCGTGGGCCCGCACGATCTGCTGGACCCGCTCGACGAAGCGCCGGTAGTCGGCCGGGTCGGTGGAGTGCGCCTCGTCGCCGCCGATGTGGACGTATCGCCCGGGTGTCAGCGCCGCGACCTCGCCGATCACGTCGTCGAGGAAGCGGTAGGTGAGCTCCTTGTCGATGCAGAGCGAGCTGAAGCCGACGTCGATCCCGGTGTACGGCGCAGGCGCCTTGCCGTTGCACGTGAGCCGCGCGTACGACGCGAGCGCCGCGTTGACGTGGCCGGGCATGTCGATCTCGGGCACGACCTCCACGAACCGCGTCTGCGCGTACGCGACGAGCGCGCGGTACTGGCGCTGGCTGTAGAACCCGCCCGGATCGCCGTTCACCGCGGTCCGGCCGCCGACCCTCGTGAGGCGCGGCCACGAGCGGATCGCGAGCCGCCAGCCCTGGTCGTCGGTCAGGTGCAGGTGGAGGCGGTTCAGCTTGTAGAGCGCCATCAGGTCGATCAGGCGCTTCACCTCGTCGACGCCGAAGAAGTGGCGTGCGACGTCGAGCATCATCCCGCGCCAGGCGAAGCGCGGGCCGTCGTGGATCGTCCCGAGGGGAATCCGCCACGGGCCCTCGACGCGTGACCCCGTCTCGATCGACACGGGCAGGAGCTGCCGGAGCGTCTGCGTCCCCCAGAAGAGCCCTGCGGGGTGGCGCGCCATGATCGTCACGCCGTCCTGGCCGACGCGGAGGCGGTAGCCCTCGTCGCCGAGAGAGCGATCCCCGGGGGCGAGCGAGAGGACGATGTCGCCGGCGCGGCCGGGTGTCCGCGTCACGGGCAGCCTGAATCCCGTTGCGGGCCGGAGAGCGCCTGCGAGGAGCCGTCCCACGCGCGCGACCTCGGGCGACGCGCCCGTGGCGACGATCCTCGCCGCCGGTCCGAGGGTGAACGCCCCTCGTTCCGGCGCCTCCGCGAGCGGCTTCGGGATCACGCTCGCGAACGACGGCGAGACGGCCGGCGCGGCGCGGCTCACGACGAGCCCCGCAGCAACGAGCGGCACGGCGAGCACCAGAGCGGCGTGGCCCCTCACCCCCGCACGGCGCCGGCCGTGAGCCCGAACATGATCCTCCGCTGCACGAGCAGGAAGAACACGATGACGGGGATCGCGGTCAGCGTCGAGGCGGCCATCAGCCCGCCCCAGTCCGTGTTGCGGCTCCCGCCGTAGAAGCCCGCGAGCCACACGGTGACCGTCTGGTCGGCCTGGTCGCTGAGCAGCACGCTCGCGAAGATGTACTCGTTCCAGGACGTGACGAACGCGAACACCGCGGTCGCGACGAGGCCGGGCGCGGCGAGCGGCAGGAGGATCCGCACGAACGCGCCGAGCCGGCTCGAGCCGTCCACCATCGCCGCCTCCTCGAGGTCCTTCGGGATCCCGAGGATGAACCCGCGCAGCGTCCAGACCGCGAAGGGCAGGACGAACGTCAGGTAGGTGAGGATCACCCCGGTCAGCGTGCCCACGAGGTGGTACTTCGCGAGGACGACGTACAGCGGGATCACGAGCCCGGCCTGCGGCAGCATGATGATCCCGATCATCAGCACGATCAGCAGGGTGCGCCCGCTGAAGCGGTACTTGGCGAGCGCCACCGCGGCGAGGAACGCGATCACGAGCGACGCGAGGACCGCGATGCACACGACGATCAGGCTGTTCCGGACGGTGTCCCAGAAGTAGTCGCGGGCCATCGCGTCGCGGAAGTGGTCGAGCGTCGGCGAGAGCGAGAACCACGTCGGCGTGGCGCTGTTGATCTCGTCGTCGGGCTTGAAGGCCGTCGAGAGCATCCAGAAGACGGGGAAGATCATCACCGCGAAGACCGCGAGGCCGAGGACGTCCCAGCCCCGCCGCCGCACCGAGCGCCACCTGCTCCGCCGACGCGGGCGGACCGGAGTCTCGAGAGTGGTCACGTGACCTCCCCCATCCGCACCATCCGCCGGACGTAGAGGACGCTCATCGCCGCGACCATCACCAGCATCAGGATCGAGATCGCGGCGCCGCGGCCGAAGTCCGAGTGCGCGTAGCCCTCGATGAACACGTAGACGCCCATCAGGTAGTTCGAGGAGTCGACGTGCGAGGCCCCGATCAGCAGGTACGGCTGCGTGAACACGCCGAAGTCCCAGATGATCGAGAGGCTCGTGAGGATGTAGACGATCGGCTTGACCGTCGGGAACGTGATGTCGCGGAACACGCGCCACGGGCTCGCCCCGTCGATCCGCGCGGCCTCCACCAGCTCGCGCGGTACCTGGGAGAGCCCCGCGTACATCGTCACCGTGACGAACGGGAGCGCTCCCCAGACGATCAGGAGCGTGACCATCGCGAGCTTCCAGAAGGTGGTCGAGTACCAGTCGTGCTGGTCGAAGTCGCCCAGCCGGAGCACCGTGAGGATGTGGTTGACGACGCCGTTCTGGAAGTTCGTCATCCAGTACCAGACCTGGACGGCGACGACGGCGGGCATCGACCAGACGAGGACGAGCCCGGTCAGGAGGAGAATGCGCACCGGCGCGGCGAGCCGGACGAGCAGGAGCGCGATCAGCGTCCCGAGCACCATCGTCAGGCCGACGTTCACCGCGGTGAAGACGATCGTCCGGACGAGCGTGTCCCAGAAGACCGAGTCCGAGAGGACGGAGCGGTAGTTGTCGAGCCCGATCCACTCGCCGTGGCGCTGGATCAGCTCCGGGAGGCCGTAGCGCTGGAACGAGAGCGTCGCGAGCCGGTAGAGCGGGTAGCCGAGGATCGCCACGATCGCGAGGACGACCGGCAGCACGAGGAGGTAGGGCACCGCGCCGCGCCCGACCCCCGAGACCGAAAGGGGCCGCCGCCGCCGCCCCCGCAGAGGAGACGCGGCGACGGCGGCGGTCGTGGTGTGCGGGACGGGACTACGAGCCAAGGCGTGTCCCGTCCCGCATCACCGGCTTACAGGTCCGCGTTGAGCACGCGGGCGATGTTGTCGCTCGCCGACTGGGCCGCCTGCTTGACGGTCAGCTTCCCGGTGAGGATCTGGGCGAGCATGTTCCGGAGGATGTTGCCGTTCTCCACGTTCACCCAGTTCTTCGCGGTCGGGACGAACCAGCTCCGCTTCGCGGCGCGCTCGTTGACGCTGTTGCCGAGCAGGCTCGTCGTGTTGGGGATGTTGCCGATCGAGCGCAGCGCGGTCATCGACTGGTTGCTCGTATAGGCCTTGATCCAGTCTGCGCCGAGGGTCTTGTCGGCACCGATGGGCACCGCGAGGAGCGATCCGCCGAGGAACCCGGGCAGCGGCTGTCCGGCCTTGCGGCCCGGCATCACGAACTGCGCCGTGGACTTCGTGTACTTCTTGCCGACGCAGCAGCTGAACCACGCGGGCCCGACGATCGACGCCGCCTTGCCCTGCGCGTACACGTCGTACGGGTTCGGGTGGGTCTCGTCGGTCGTCTTCGACGCGCGCGAGGCCGCGTTGAAGAACGTCTTGTACGCCGTGAGCCCGGCGATCGAACCCGGCGAGGCGAGGTCGCCCTTCCAGCGCTTGCCGACCTGCGACGCGATGCTGCCGCCGTACTCGTAGACGAAGCTCATCGCCGCGTACCAGTCCGTGCCGGCGAGGTAGACGGGCGAGAAGCCCTTCGAGCCGGTCGCGAGCTTGCGGGCGTCCGCGGTGAACTGCGCCAGCGTCGTCGGAACCTTGATCTTCGCCTTCTTGAAGAGGTCCGTCCGGTACGTCACGACGCGGGAGCCCGCGTAGTACGGGACGCCGAGGGTCTTCTTGTTGTAGACCCCCGCCGCCGCGAGGCCCGCGAGCCACGTCGACGAGTTCGCGAACGAGCCCTTCAGCGAGGTGAGGTCCTGGAAGGCGCCCGCGGCCATGTACTTCGTCATCTCGGTGTTCCCCATCTCGATGACGTCGGGCGCGTTGCCGCCCGCGAGGGTCGCGTCGAACTTCTTCAGGTGGTCACCCCACGTCTGGTACTGGACGTCGACGGTGACGCCCGGGTGCGCCTTCTCGAACTGCGCGTTCGCCGCCTGGACGATCGGGGCCCAGTTCTCCGCCTGCGCGTCGACCTGGAGCCAGACGGTGATGCTGTCGGCGGTCGTGCCGCCGGACGCGGTGGACGCCACCGCGGCGAGGGCGACGCCGACGAGGACGGCGGCGCCGATGATGCGTGCTCGGATCATGGGCGATTCCCCCAAGCGAATTGGGAGGCGGTGCGCGTCGCTCGGGAGTTCCGTGTGGCCGACGGAGAACAGACGCCGGAGCCGCCTACTGGTTTATACCACTCTGCCACGATTCGGAACAGTCGCACAGTCGTCGGATGATGTCAAGACCACTTTTGCGTGAGCGCACTGGTGAAAAAGCAGGAAGTCGCCGCAATACGAGGTTTACGAGCGGCCACCCGGATGGCGCGTAAGTCACTGAAGAACACCCTTTGGTATTGACCACGACTCAGAAGCGTCGCAGGTCGGTGACCAGCTTGTACCGGTCTCCGCGATAGATCGAACGCACGTATTCGACGATCTCTCCGCTCTCGGAGTTAGTCGTCCGCTCGAACTGAAATGCCGGCGAGTGGAGGGGGACGCCGAGGGCGGCCGATTCCTCCTCGTTCGTCACCGTCGGCTCGATCGTCTGGTGGCCGCCGACGATCGTGATCCCGAAACGACCCTCGAGGATCTCGTAGAACGACCGGCGTTCCAGATCGGGCGCGGTGAGGCCCGGGACGAGCGACTCCCGGACGTGGAGCGTCTCGATCGCCATCGTCTCGCGATCGGCCAGGCGAAGGCGGCTGATGATCATCACCGGCTCCGACGGCGACACGTGCAACAGGCGTCCGAGATGCGCGCCGGCGGGAGTGACTCGGAGGCTGAGCGTCCTGCTCGCGGGCACCATCCCGCGACGCTGCATGTCCTCCGTGAAGGAGGTCATCGTCAGCTCCTGCGCGATCTTCGGCTCGCTGACGAATGTCCCGGAGCCATGGCGGCGGACGAGCAGGCCCTCGCGGACGAGGTCGTCGAGCGCGGCCCGCACGGTCAGGCGCGACACGCCGAGCTCGCGGGTCAGCTGCCGCTCGGAGGGGATCGCCTCCCCCACGTCGAGCTGCTCGATCAGGTCGAGGACCCGGCTGCGGGCCTCGCTCTGCTTCGTCACGACCTGCTTCGCGCCGCTCGCTGTCGCCATCGTCAGCTCCCGTTCCCGTCGAAGACCGCCATCCTACCGCTCGGCAGGCTGTGGTCAAGACCACCTATTCGACGGAGACGGCCTCGATCCTCGCCGGCTCTGGCTCACCGACTCCCGTCGCCAGCGCTGAGCCTGTCGAGGGGTCGAAGAAGTGGAGCCGCGCAGCGTCGACGGCCAGCGCGCGTCGCGTGCCGACGGCGGGCGCGAAGCGGGGATCGATGCGAGCCGTGAAGAGCGTCTTCTGACCCACCGGGAGCGCCGCGTCGTCGGGGTCGTCCTCGCCCGACTCCACGTCCGGCCGGCGGGCCTCGACCCAGAAGCACACGTGAGTGTCGGCCCCCAGCTCCTCGACGACCTCCACCGTGACCTCGATCCGCTGTTGGTCGGGGGCTGCAGCCGCCCCGTCCACGAACGCCTCGGGCCGGATGCCGAGGACGACGGGGCCGCTCCTGGGCGGACGCCGGTCAGGGTCGAGCGCGAGGGTGTACTGCCCGAAGCGGACGACTCCCTCGTCGACCACCGCCTCGACGAGGTTCATCGCAGGCGAGCCGATGAACGCAGCGACGAAGACGTCGCGCGGGTGCGCGTAGAGCTCCTGCGGCCGGTCGACCTGGACGACCCGGCCGTCGCGCAGGACGGCGACGCGCTGCCCCAGCGTCATCGCCTCCGTCTGATCGTGGGTCACGTAGACGGTCGTCACCCCGAGCCTGGCGTGGAGCTGCGCCAGCGACGCGCGCATCCCGACCCTGAGCTTCGCGTCGAGGTTCGAGAGCGGTTCGTCCATCAGGAACGCGCGCGGCTGGCGCACGATCGCCCGGCCCATCGCGACGCGCTGGCGCTGGCCGCCCGAGAGCTGGGCCGGCTTGCGGTCGAGCAGCTCCTCGAGGCCGAGCAGCTCGGCGACCTCGGCGACGCGTTCCCTCGACTCCTGCTTCGGGGCGCGGCGCACCTTGAGCCCGTAGCCCAGGTTCTCGCGCACGGTCATGTGGGGGTACAGCGCGTAGCTCTGGAAGACCATCGCGATGTCGCGGTGCCGGGGCGCGAGGTCGGTTACGTCCTTGCCGTCGATGCGGATCGCGCCCGCCGTGACCTCCTCCAGACCGGCCAGCATGCGCAGGAGGGTCGACTTCCCGCAACCCGACGGCCCGACGAGGACGAGGAACTCGCCGTCCTGGATCGAAAGGCTGACGTCGTCGACCGCGACGACGTCGTTGCCGAAGACCTTCGTGACGTGGTCGATCTCGATCGTCGCCATGTGCGCTACCGGGTCATGAGCATAGTCGTCCTCCGGACAGTTCAGGACCAGCGTGGCGCGCAGTATCGCATATTGGTCTTGACCACTCAACGGGCGCGTGCGTAGACTGGCCGACATGACGGGACGAACGGCAGACGAGACGACCTTCGATGAGCTCGCAACGGAGGCGCGCGACCCGTCGGCCGCAGACCTCGACCTGCAGAGCACGATCGAGCTCGTCCGCCGGATGAACGCGGAGGACGCCGGCGTCCCCGCCGCTGTCGCCCGTGCCGATGCGGCGATCGCCGCCGCTGTGGACGCGATCGCGGAGCGCCTCGCGGCCGGCGGGCGGCTCGTCTACGTGGGCGCCGGCACGTCGGGGCGGCTCGCGCTCGTCGACGCCGCGGAGTGCGAGTCGACGTTCGCCGTACCCCCCGGGCGGGTCGTGGCCCTCATCGCGGGCGGCCCCGAGGCGGCCGCGACGGCCCAGGAGGAGGCGGAGGACGACCCGCTGGAAGGCGCAGCAGCCGTGCGCGACCTGGGCGTCGGCCCGGCGGACGCCGTCGTCGCGCTGAGCGCGAGCGGCCGCACGCCCTACGTCCTCCGTGCCCTCGAGGAGGCGCGAGACGCGGGCGCCACGACCGTCGCGATCGTCTCGGTGGAGGGCTCCGAGCTGGGCACGGTGGCCCAGCACGAGATCGTCGTCCTCGTCGGGCCCGAGCTGATCGCCGGCTCGACGCGCCTGAAGGCGGGAACCGCGCAGAAGCTCGTGCTCAACATGATCTCGACGATCGCGATGGTGCGGCTCGGCAAGACCTACGGGAACCTGATGGTCGACGTCGTCGCGACGAACGACAAGCTGCGGGCGCGTGTCCGCAGGATCGTCGCCGCCGCGAGCGGCGCCTCGGCCGAACGGGTCGAGACGGCCCTGGACGACGCGGACGGCGACGCAAAGGTCGCGATCGTCTCGCTCGTCTGCGAGGTCGACGCGACGGCGGCGCGTGAGCGACTCGACAGAGCCGATGGCGACCTCCGAAAGGCGCTCGGCCGATGAGGCTCGGCGTCGAGGCGGCGCTCGTCGACGGGACGCTCGTGCCGGGCGACGTCGCGATCGAGGACGGTCTCGTCGCCGCGGTGGGGCTCGACCGCAACGGCGGCAGCGGGATCGCCGTGCCTGGCTTCGTCGACCTCCAGGTGAACGGCTTCGCGGGCGTCGACTTTCTCGGCGCCGACGCGGACGGGTACGCGACCGCCGGCGACGCGCTCCTCGAGACCGGCGTCACCGCCTACCTCCCCACGTTCATCACCTCCACGGAGGCCGACCTCGTGAGTGCGTTGCGCGCGGTTCCCGACCGGCTGCGTGGGCCGCGGATCCTCGGGGTGCACCTCGAGGGACCGTTCCTCTCCCCCGCGCGGCTCGGCACCCACGGCCTCCTCGCGCGACGTGACCCGGATGCAGGGCTCCTCGACCGGCTGCTCGAGGCAGGGCCCGTCCGGCTGATGACGCTCGCCCCGGAGCTCCCGGGCGCGCTCGACCTCGTCGGCATCCTGCAGGCGCGCGGCGTGGTCGTCTCGGTCGGCCATACGAACGCCACGGCCGAGGAGGCCAACGCCGCCTTCGACCGGGGCGCCCGCACCGTCACGCACATCTTCAACGCGATGCGGCCGCTGCAGCACCGCGACCCGGGCGTCGTCGGAGCGGCGCTCGTCCGCCCCGACGTCGTCCTCCAGGCGATCGTCGACAACGTCCATCTCGACCCCGAGATCGCTCGGCTTCTCTGGATGGTCGCTGCAGGGCGGCTCGCGCTCGTGACGGACGCGATTGCCGGGGCGGCACTCGGCGACGGGACGTACGCCCTCGGCGAGATCGAGATCGTCGTCGCCGACGACGTCGTCCGGCGCCAGGACGGCGTCCTGGCCGGGAGCACGCTGACGATGCCGCAGGCCGTGCGGAACCTCGTCGCGGCCGGCGCGCCGCTCGAGCAGGCGCTCGAGGCGGCCTGCACGGTGCCGGGACGCATTCTCGGGGTCCCCCACCTGGGCCGGCTCGTCCCGGGCGGCCCTGCCGACGTCACCGTGATCGACGATCGCCTCGAGGTCGTCCGCGCGATCGTCGGAGGCGAGACCCGTGTCGCCGGTTGAGAGCACCCCCCGCAGCGACGCCCCCGGTACGCAGTTCCTGGCGGAGATCCACGAGCAGCCGGACGCCCTGCTGCGGCTCCTCGCGCACGAGAAGACGATCGCCCGCGCCGCGCAGCTCGCGGTCGAGCGAGATGTCCGACTGATCCGGCTCGTCGGGCACGGCTCGTCGGACAACGCGGCGTCGTTCGGCGTGTACGCGTTCGGCCTGCTGCCGCGCTGGACCGCCATGCGCGACGCGATCACGCTGACGGTGCACTACGACACGCCGCTCGACATGACCGGCTCGGCCGTCATCGGGCTCTCGCAATCCGGACGCACCCCCGACGTCGTCGAGTACGTCGCCCGTGCCCGGGCCGCGGGGGCGTTGACGATCGCGGTCACGAACGACCCCGTCTCGGAGCTCGCCGCCGCCGCCGAGACGGCGATCCCCCTGGCCGCAGAGCCGGAGCTCGCGGTCGCCGCGACGAAGACCTACGTGAACACGCTCGCCGTGCTCGCTCTCCTCGCCGGCCACCTCGCGGGCCGGGGGCCGGAGGTCTCGAACGGGATCCGCCGCGCGGCGGAGCAGCTCGCCGAGGTGCTTCCCTCGCTCGAGCGGGCGGCCGCCGGCATGGCGCTGCCGTTCGCCTATACGGGGAGAATGTTCGTGATCGGGCGCGGCGTCGAGTTCGCGACCGCCCGGGAGATCGCGCTGAAGCTCCTCGAGACGTGCCGGATCGCCGCCGAGCCGCTCACCGCCACGGACCTCGCCCACGGCCCGGTCGCGGCGCTCGACCCGCTCTTCCCCGTCTGGGCGATCGCCTCTCCCGACGCGACGCTTGCGCCGGTGCAGGAGGCAGCGGCGCGCGCCCGGGCGATGGGCGCCACGCTCGTCGCGAGCGGCACGGCCGCCGCGGAGCTCGAGGGAGCCTCCTACGCGCTGCCCGTCCCCGCGCCGTCGCCGCAGCTCCTCTCCCCTCTCCTCTCCGTCGTCCCCGGCCAGCTCTTCGCGTGGGCGCTCGCGCGCGCTCGCGGCCTCGACGCCGACGCACCGCACGGCCTCGCCAAGGTCACGCTCGCCCGCTGACGCCTCACCCGCCAGGTGTCCGACCGACGTCGGACACCTGGAGCACACCGGATAGGCTCCGCCGGTGACGCGCTTCTGGCACCCGGTGGCCGACATGTCGGCGGTCGCGGCGTCGGGCGAGCTGATCCTCGAGCGCGGCGAAGGCGTCCACGTCTGGGACGAGAGCGGCCGACGGTATCTCGACGCCACCGGTGCGCTCTGGTACTGCAACGTCGGCTACGGCCGCGACGAGATCGTCGACGCGGCCATGGCGCAGATGCGCCGCCTGCCGGCGTACTCCCACTACGGCGACGTCTCCACCCGCTCGACCACCGACCTCGCGGACCGGATCGCGGCGGTCGCGCCGATGGACGACGCGGTCGTGTTCTTCGCGTCGGGCGGCGGCGAGTCGATCGAGACCGCCGTGAAGCTCGTGCGCCGCTACTGGAGCCTGCTCGGCCGGGCGGAGAAGACGATCGTCGTCTCGCGCGAGCGGGCGTACCACGGGCTTGCCGGGTACGGCACCTCGCTCGTCGGTCTGGACGCGTTCACGGTCGGAGTCGGGCCGCTCGCAGGCGGCACGCTCCAGGTCCCGTGGGACGACTCCGGAGCGCTCGCGGCGGCGATCGACGAGGCCGGCCCCGAGCACGTCGCGGCCTTCTTCTGCGAGCCGATCATCGGCGCCGGCGGCGTGCTGCTCCCCCCGCCCGGCTACCTCGAGGAGGCACGCCGCGTCTGCCGCGAGCGGGACGTCCTCTTCGTCGCCGACGAGGTGATCTGCGGCTTCTGTCGCGTCGGCGACTGGTTCGCGAGCACGCGCTTCGGCCTCGAGCCCGACCTCGTCACCTTCGCGAAGGGCATCACGTCCGGCTATCTCCCGCTCGGCGGCGTGATCGTGAGCGGCCGTGTCCGCGAGCCCTTCTGGACGTCCGGCGCAGGCGTCTGGCGGCACGGCTACACGTACTCGGGCCATGCGACGGCGACCGCCGCCGCGCACGCGAACCTCGACATCATGGAGCGCGAGGCGCTCGCCCAGCGGGCCCTCGGCCTGGAGGCGGAGCTCGCCGAGGCCCTCGCGCCGCTCGCCGCCAGCCCGCTCGTCTCCGAGATCCGAGCGGGGCTCGGCGTGGTCGCGGCGGTGCAGCTCTCTGCCGACGCGCTCGCGGGCGACCCGGCGATCGCCGATCGCGTCGTCGCGGCCGCGAGGGAGCACGGGGTGCTGGCGCGTGGGCTCGCCGGCGGGAGCGTGCAGATCTCGCCGGCGCTGACGATCGACGCTGACGGGCTCGCCGAGCTCGCGGGCGGCCTCGGCGCGGCGCTCGACGCCGTCTCGGGCTAGACCTTCGTCCGGGCGCGCGCGGCGCGACGCTGCGCCTGCTGGGCCTTGCGGACCTCGTCGAGGAACGCGTCGACGGGAAACCCGTCGCCCGGGTCCCAGTGGTCGCTCCTCTTGAACGCCTCGCTCACCTCGCTGTGCCCCGTGAGCCCGCGCCGCCCGGCGACGAGGTCGTCGGCGACGAGCCAGCGCACGGGGACCCGCCGCCGCCGGCAGACGTCGGCGACCAGGGTCGAGGCCCGAGTGAGGACCGCGGTCGAGTACCTGTCCTGCCAGTCGCGCGGCGTCTGGCTCGCGAAGCCCGCGAGCTCGACGCCGATCGAGTTCGTGTTGCCGCCTCGCGCGTGCCACGCGATGTCCTTCTCCTCGACGCACTGGATCACCGAGTCCGCGTCGACGCAGTAGTGCGCCGAGACCTGCGAGACCTTCGTGCGAAACCACCGCGCGCAGATCTCGGCCGCGTCGCTTCGCTCGGCGATCTCCATCGTGTGCATCACGACGACGTCGATCGCGCGCCTGCTCGCCGGCGTGAAGTTTGGGCTCTCGACGAACGGGTATGCCAACGGGCCGCCCTCCGACCGCCGCAGCGGGCCGAGCATAGTGCGAGCCGGGCTCCGCGTGCGAGGATCGCGGCATGGAGGCAGGCGCCCGAACGCGACGACTGACCGCGGTGCGGCGGGAAGAGGCGCGCGTCACGGCCCTCGAGCTCTTCTTCGACCTCGTGTTCGTGCTCGCGGTCACGCAATGCACGACGTTGATGGCGAACGACGCGACGTGGCAGGGTCTCTTCCGGGGACTCCTGGTGCTGGCGGTCCTGTGGTGGCCCTGGTCAGGCTACGCCTGGCTCACCAGCGTCGTCGATCCCGAGGAGGGCGCGGTCCGGATCGCGATGTTCGCCGCGATGGCCGCCTTCCTCGTCTCGGCGCTCGCGGTGCCGAACGCATTCGGCGACGACGCCCTCGCGTTCGCGCTCGCCTACGGGTTCGTCCGGCTCGCGCACATCTGGCTCTTCGTGATCGCCAGCAGCGACGCCCCCGGCCTGCGACGCTCGGTCACCGGCCTCGCGGCGAGCACCGGAATCGGCGTCGGTCTGCTGCTGGCCGCGTCGGCGGTCGACGGCTGGCAGCAGGGCGCGCTCTGGGTGCTCGCGCTCGTGATCGACGTCGGCGCCCCGCTGCTCTTCTGGGCCGAGGGCTGGCAGCTGATGCCCGCCCATTTTGCGGAGCGCTTCGGGCTGATCGTGATCATCGCGCTCGGCGAGTCGATCGTCGCGATCGGGGTGGGCTCGCACGAGGTCGTCGACCTCGGCGTGGTGGCTGCCTCGATCCTCGGGGTCGGAATCGCGGCAGCGCTCTGGTGGCTCTACTTCGACGTGGTCTCGTGGCTCGGGGTCCGTCGGCTGGTGAACGCGAAGCGCGGCCGGGAGCAGAACGAGCTCGCGCGAGACGCCTACGGTGTTCTGCACTACCTGATCGTCGCCGGCATCGTGCTCGGCGCGTTCGGGTTGAAGAAGACGCTCGAGCACGTGGGCGACGCCCTCGACTCGGTGCCCGCGGCGGCGCTCGCCGGGGGCATCGCGGTGTACCTGCTGGGGCATGTCGCGTTCCGCTGGCGAATGGTGCACAGGCTGAGCCGGCAGCGGTTGCTCGCCGCCGCGGCGGCGCTCGCGCTGTACCCCGTTGCGGTCGAGGTCCCGGCGCTCCTGACCCTCGTGCTCGTGCTCGCGCTGCTCTGCCTGCTCATCGCCTACGAGGTCACGCGGTTCGCGGAGACGCGCGAGCGCGTCCGCCACGAGCTCGCGCACGGCCACGACGACGCAGCCGTCGCCGAGGCTGCGAGGATGGCCGAATGACGCGGCAGCTCTGGGCTCCGTGGCGCCTCGAGTACATCGGCGAGGCCGGGACACAGGAGGGCTGCGTCTTCTGCGCCGAGGCGGCGGGGGAGCTCGGCGAGCAGAGCCTCGCGGTGCACCGCGGCGAGCAGGGCTTCGTCCTCCTGAACAAGTTTCCGTACGCCTCCGGGCACCTGATGGTCGCCTCGATGCGCCATCTCGCCGAGCTCTCGGACCTCACGCGCGACGAGGCCGCCGAGCTTCACGACCTGACCACCAAGTCGATCGCGGCGCTCCGCGCGGTCTACTCCCCGCACGCGTTCAACGTCGGCTGGAACCTCGGTCAGGTCGCAGGCGGGTCGATTGCCGCCCACCTGCACGAGCACGTCGTGCCGCGCTGGTCGGGGGACACGAACTTCATGCCGGTGCTCGCGGACGTCAAGGTCGTCCCAGAGCATCTCCTCGAGACGCGCGACCGCCTGCGCGCCGTTTGGCCCTCCTAGCCCAGAGACTCCCCGAGCCGCGCCATCGCCGCCCACCCGGCGGGCGTCGTCGTCTGGAAGTCGTAGAGGCTCCAGCCCGTCGCGGTCCCGTCGTCGAGGACGGCGTCGTCGAACGCCTTCAGCTCCTCCTTCGTCATCCGATTCGCCACCCCCCCGGCCGCGTGCACGGCGATGTCGTCGCCGACGGCGGCGCGGAGGAGCCTGAGCGACCGCGCGACGTAGCCGTAGGTCGCGTCGTAGCCCTTGAAACCGCCACCCGTGTAGAGCATCGGCACGATCGCGTCGACCTTCCCGGCGACCTCCGTCCAGGGGAAGCCGGGCCACCAGCTCAGGTGGCGCTCGAACGCGCGCGGTGGATACGTGATCGCGGCGACGGGAGTCGACCCCGCCTCGTCACGCAGTCGGTCGAGCAGGACGAGCATGCGGGCGGTGCGCTGCTTGACGTTCTTCGTGCGAAGCGACTCGATGTCGAGCGCGACGCCGTCGAAGCCGTCGCCGGCCGGCGTCGTGAACGAGAGCATCGCACGCGCACGGCGCAGATCCCTGCCGGTGCCGTCGTGGCCGGGGAGGTACCAGGCGACCGCGGCGATCCCTCGTGCGTGGAGCGCGTCGACTAGCCGCGCCACGCCTGCGGGCTGCACGACGTCGGTCTTCGAGCGGTCGTTCGCCGTCTCGATCCACGCCGTCCGCACGCCGCGCGCGGAAAGGCGGCCCGCGACCGCCGCCGGCGAGTTGTAGAGCGCCGTGTCGTACACGTCGATCCACGTCCCGAGCCCCTGGAAGACCTCTGCACCGCTGGCTCGGTCTCGGCCCGCGTGACCTTGTGTTGAATCAACACAAGCGACGGCAACGGCGACCAGGAGCGCGAGAAGGGCGGTGACCGAGCGCATGGGCGAGCCGGAGCGTACGCGCGGTGTGTGATGGATCTTTGATTCCGCCGCTTCGGCGTGCTCACTCAGGTGGTGCGTCGTTCGTGCCGTCGTCGGTCAGGTCGGCGCCCGGCACCCCGTCGGAGAGGCAGACGTCCAGGTCGAGTTCCGAGAGCGCGGGCCAGCCGTCGTCCGGCTCGGCAGCGTCAGCGTCGAGGGGCCCGCCCGCCTCGCCGCTCTCTTGCCGTTCGCGCACGGAACAGGTCGTACCCCGGGCACGGCAGGCCAAACGCGCGCCGATCGGCTCTCGTATGCCTCGGGGTCCTGTTGAACTCGTCCCGACCGACTTGTAGGGTCGCCCGAAGTCAACACCTGCAGACGGAGGACAGTGAGGATGGAACAGGATCAGAGGATCGCCCGGATCTTCGGGGTGCTGTTCATCATCACGTTCATCACCTCCATCGGGGCGCTCGCTCTCTTCCAGTCGGTTCTCGACGACCCCGCCGGCTACATCTCCGGTGGCGGGAAGGACAGCCAGATCTACCTGGGCGCTTTCCTCGAGCTGCTCCTCGTACTCTCGAACGTCGGAACCGCCGTCGTGCTCTATCCGATCGCGAGGCGGCAAAGCGAGCTCTTCGCCATCGGCTACGTCGCCGCTCGCATCATCGAGTCCGTCTTCATCGCGGCCGGGATCATCTTCGTGCTCGGCGTCGTGAGCCTGCGCGACGACTCTCCGGGTGCGGCCGACCTCGCCGTCTCGCTGGCGGCGCTCAAGGACTGGACGTTCCTGTTCGGCCCCGGGATGATCGTCCCGTTCGGGAACGGGCTGATCCTCGGCTATCTGATGTACAAGTCGGGCCTCGTCCCTCGACGCATGGCGTGGTTCGGGCTGATCGGCGGACCACTGCTGCTCATCGGGAACGTCGGGGTGCTCTTCGACTTGTGGGACCAGACCGGCGCGGTGAACATCCTGGTCGTCCCCGAGTTCATCTGGGAGGCCTTCCTGGGGATCTACTGCGCGGTCTGGGGGTTCCGCCGGGACTCTCCGATCCTGGCGCCGAGCGCGCGCTGAGCTCGAGCCGCTCCGCGAGAAGTGGCTACGATGCGGGCCTCGCGGGCGTAGCTCAGTTGGTAGAGCATCAGCTTCCCAAGCTGAGGGTCGTGGGTTCGAGCCCCATCGCCCGCTTCTTCACCTGATCGGCGGTCGTCCGAGCACAGGCCGGTGGTGAAGGGCCGAGCTAGCCCTTTGGCTGGAGATGAGCCGGGCCGGACCGCCGATACTGAGCCCGTGAGCGAGGCGACCCCGGAGAACGGGACTCCACAGCACCGCTACGAGGGCCTGCCGTGGTTCGACCGCGTCTGGGTCGCGCTCCTCCTGTTCGTCGTGCTCACGGCGTGCTGGCGCGTCGTTCTCTAGAGGCTAGCCGTCCCTGAGATACGCGTCCGTGCCGTCGAGCCAGTCCTGCCGCGGCGGGCAGAAGATGTCGCAGTCGAGCGTCCGCTCGAGCGCCTCCGCGCTGTGGGGGAGCCACGACGGGATCTGCAGCACGTCGCCCGCGCGAACGTCGACGACCTGCGACTGGTCGTCGCCCAGCCGAAACCGCAGGCAGCCCTCGAGGATGTACGTGAGCTGCTCGTTCTCGTGCTCGTGCCGCGGGACGACGGCGCCCTCTTCGAGGTAGACGTGGGCGATCATCATCCGCTCGGTGCTCAGCAGGCGCCGGTCGATGCCTTCCTTGAGCGGCTCCTTCGGCATGTCGTCCCACCGGTGGAGCGTCGCCTGGTCGCTCACGATCCTCCTTCCTTCGCTCCGGTCATCGTCTCACACGCCTAGCGTTCCGCCGCCGACTGGAGTGCGGCGAGCATGCCGCGCGGGTCGTACAACGGCCGCATTCCGTCCCGGACGACACGCCGCGTTCCCGGATCGACCGGCGTGACCCGGGCCCAGGACGGTCGGCCGATCCCGACCTCTACCTCGAGTCCGGACGGGAGACGCAGCCGCCTCTCGACGACGGCGCCCCAGTCGCCGGTGCGAACGAGCTCGGCCCCGGGAGCGAACGCCTGGATCCAGTCCTCGTGCTCGACATACGCCGGCGGATCCACGGTGAGGAGGACGAGGTCGACGTCGGAGTCGGCTCTCGCAGCGCCACGCACCCGGGAGCCGACGAGCGCGAGGGCAACGACGTCGCCGCGCGTGGACGCCCAGCTCGCTGCTCGCTCGAGGAGCGACTCCACCTGCCGCCGCCGGTCGGAGGACACGCTCGGCTACGTCAGGCGACGACGCGGAGCGACAGGATTCGGGCGCGCGCGGTGCCCGCGCCATCGACGACGCGGACGCGCAGCCTGAACGTCCCGTCCTTGCCCGGGACCCCGGTCAGCCGGCCGTTCGCCGTCAGCTGCAGGCCCGGCGCCAGGCTGCCCGCGGTGCGCTGCCAGCGATATGGCGCCTTGCCGCCGACCGCGCGGAGACGCACGGCGTACTTCCGGCCCGCCCGGGCCTCAGGCAGCGAGCGGGACGCGATCGACAGCGCCCGGCGAGCAGCCGGCGGTGGCGGCGCCTTCGGCGCGACCCCGAGCTGGACGAGCGAGTCCTCGATCATCGTCGCCATGCCCTCGGCGCCCGCGGCGGTGAGATGGGGACTGGCCCCGGGCTGTATCCAGGAGGGGTTCTGCTTCGCGAGGGCGTTCCAGTCCAGGATCGTGATCTCCGGGTACTTGCGGGCCGCGGCGGAGATCATCTCGTTCATCTCCGCCCAGCTCTGGCGCTCCTCGAAGAGCGTCACCCAGAGCACCCGCTGGACGCCTCCCTTCCGAAAAGCGGCCATCGCGTCGTCGATGTTCTTCGCGTAGTTCGCCTCGTAGTCGTTGTAGCCCACCACGACAACGACGACCGGGCCGAGGGCGGTGCCGAGCTGCGTCGCGCGATCGACGACGTTGGGCGGGCGGACGCCGTCGTACGGGCAGCTCGTGTCACCGAGCCGTCGGCAGGCAGCGGTCTCGAGCTGAAGGTCGATCCCCCGGGCGAGCACCCGCTTCGCGTCCGGGTCGTATTGCATCGCGGTCGCGACCGAGTCGCCGAAGACCGTGACCCGCACGTCGGCGGCCGGATGCCCCACGGCACCACCCACGAAAATCAGCCACACCAGCGCAAACGTCGCCGCGAAAGCTGTTCGACGAACCGCCACGAGCCTACGAGGGTAGCGATCGTGCGCTAGACGGGAACCGCCTCCTCGACGCCCGCGTTCCAGTCACCGGCGACCGCGAGCGCGTTCATCCGCGAGCGGTGGAGGAAGGCCGCCTGCCCCGCGTCCACGTTCGCCGCGTCCCCTCCCCAGGCCGAGAGGGCCGAGGCCTGGAGCGCGCGACCGTAGGAGAAGGACAGCGGCCATGGCCCGCCGAGCCGGTTGATCCCGTTGAGGTTCTCGGTCGCCTCGACCTCCGACTGGCCGCCGGAGAGGAAGACGATTCCCGGCACGATCGCCGGCACGTGACGGAGGAAGCAGTCGATCGTCTGCTCCGCGACCTGCTCCGGCGACGCCTGGCTCGGGCACTGCTTGCCCGCGATCACCATGTTCGGCTTGAGCAGCATCCCGTCGAGCGCCACGCCTTGCCGCTCGAGCTCCTCGAAGACGAGGCGAAGGGTGCGCGACGTCACCTCGTGGCAGCGCTCGATCGTGTTGTCCGCGTCCATCAGCACCTCGGGCTCGACGATCGGCACGATTCCCGCCTCCTGCGAGAGCGCGGCGTAGCGCGCGAGCGCGTGGGCGTTGACGTGGAGGCAGGCGTCGGTCGGGATGCCGTCGCCGATCGTGATCACCGCGCGCCACTTCGAGAAGCGCGCGCCGAGCTCGTGGTACTCCGCGAACCGTGCTCGGAGCCCGTCGAGCCCCTCCGTGACCTTTTCCCCCGGGTGCCCGGCGAGGTCCTTGGCGCCGGTGTCGACCTTGATCCCCGGGACGACCCCCTTCTCCGCGAGCAGCTGGGCGAACGGCGTGCCGTCGTCGGATGCCTGACGGATCGTCTCGTCGTAGAGGATCACCCCGCCGACGTACTCCTCGAAGCCGGGCGTCGTGAACAGCAGGTTGCGGTACGCCCGCCGGTTCTCCTCGGTCGACTCCACCCCGATGGAGTCGAATCGCTTCTCGATCGTGCCCGTCGACTCGTCAGCGGCGAGCACGCCCTTGTGGTCGGCGACGATCGAGCGTGCGATCGCGTTGAGCTCCTGCACGTCCATCAACGGTCTCCTTCCGTTCGCAATCTCTTCACCTTCCCCGAAGGATGCCTCGCGGAGATCGTCCGCACGGTGCCCGAGCGCGAACGCATCACGATCGACTCGGTCTCGACCGCCGCCTCGCCGACGCGCACGCCCCGCAGGAGCGCGCCGCCGGTGACGCCGGTCGCGGCGACGAAGACGTCGTCGCTCCGCACGAGGTCGTCGTGCGTGAGCACCTTGTCGACCTCGAAGCCCGCCTCGACGAGCGTCGTCCGCTCGCCGTCGTCGCGGGGCCAGAGGCGGCCCTGGAGCGCGCCGCCGAGGCACTTGATCGCCGCGGCCGAGATGACGCCTTCGGGCGTCCCGCCGATCCCCATCAACATGTCGATCCCCGTGCCGGGCTGGGCCGCGGCGATCGAGGGCGCGACGTCGCCGTCGCGGATCAGGTTGACGCGGGCGCCCGACTCGCGCAGTTCGGCGATGAGGTCGTCGTGCCGTTCCCGCTCGAGGACGACGACCGTCACGTCGTTGACGGTCCTCCCCGTCGCCTCCGCGACGCGCGCGACGTTGTCCGTCGGCGTGGCGTCGATGTCGATCGCGTCGGCCGCGTGCGGCCCGACCGCGATCTTGTCCATGTAGACCGCCGCGCCCGGGAAGAACATCGAGCCGCGCTCGGCGACGGCGATCACGGAGATCGCGCCGGGGATCCCGAGCGCCGTGAGGCGCGTGCCCTCGAGTGGGTCGACTGCGACGTCGACCTCGGAGCCCGTCCCATCGCCGATCTCCTCGCCGTTGAACAGCATCGGCGCCTCGTCCTTCTCGCCCTCGCCGATCACGACGACTCCGCGCATCGACACGGTGTTGACCATCAGCCGCATCAGGTCGACCGCGGCCTTGTCCGCTGCGTTCTTGTCCCCCCGTCCGATCCAGCGAGAGGCGCCCATCGCCGCCGCCTCCGTCACCCGCACGAGCTCGAGCGCGAGGTTCCGATCGGGGGGCAGGCTGGCGTGATCGGCGCTCATCGGGAGTGCGGCGATCCTATCCCGCCCACGAGGCGGCTACATCCGCTCGGGAGCCTCGATCCCGAGCAGGTCGAGACACGTCGCGACGACGTCGCGGGTCGCGAGGCAGAGGCCGAGGCGGAAGTCTTCCTCCTCCGAGTCGAGGACGCGGTGGTGGTGGTAGAAGCGGTGGAAGTCGTCCGCCACGCGGATCGCGTAGGCGGGAATCGCGTGCGGCGCCCGGCGTGCCGTGGCCTCCCGGACGACCTCGGGCAGCTCGAGCAGGCGCTTCACGAGGTCCCGCTCCTCGACCGCCAGAGGCCCCCTGGGGCGCGCGACACGCGCGTCGGGCGCGCTCTTCGCAGCATTGCGCAGCACGCCTGCGATCCGCGCGTGCGCGTACTGGACGTAGTAGACGGGGTTCTTCTGGCTCCGCTCGGCGGCCAGGTCGACGTCGATCTCGATCGTCTGGTCGTGACCGCGCGCGAGGAGGTACCAGCGGGCCGCATCGACCCCGATCTCGTCGACGAAGTCGTCGAGGAAGACGACGTCGCCGCGCCGCTTCGACATCTTCGCGGTGGCGCCGCCCTGCGTCAGATGCACCAGCTGGTAGACGAGCACCTCCACGGACTCGCGCGGGTGCCCCAGCATCTCGGCGAGCGCCGCGAGGCGCGCGACGTAGCCGTGGTGATCGGCGCCGAGCACGTAGACGAGGCGATCGAAGCCGCGGGCGAACTTCCGCTCGATGTACGCCGCATCGGCGGCGAAGTACGTGGTCGAGCCGTCCGAGCGGACGACGACGCGGTCCTTGTCGTCGCCGTGGGCGCTCGTGCGCGCCCAGAGCGCGCCGTCGGCCTCGTACGTGTCCAGCTTCGCGAGGGCCGCGGGGATCTCGGCCTCGACGGCGCTCTCGCGCTCGAACGTGTCGAAGTGGACCCGGAACCGGGCGAGCGAGGCCTCGATCCGCTCGAGCATCCGCGGCACGGGATCGCCTGCCTCCCGCGCGAGCTCGGCGACGTACGCCCCCTGGTACCCGTCCTCCGGCGGCTCCACCCCGCGACGGAGCGCCTCGACCGACGCTCGGAACCGGTCCATCTGCGCTCCCGCGTCGTTGTAGTAGTACTCCCGCTCCACGTCGTGCCCCGCGAACTCGAGGAGGCGCGCCACCGCGTCCCCGTACGCACCGTTCCGGGCGGCGGCGACAGTGATCGGCCCGGTCGGGTTCGCCGAGACGAGCTCGACCTGGACGCGCTCGACGGGCGCCGCCGAGCCGCCGCCGAAGCGGCGTCCTGCGGCGACGACCTCGGCGAGCCCGGCCGCGAGCCAGGCGTCGTCGACGGTGAGGTTGAGGAACCCCGGCCCCGCGACCTCCACGCCCGCGATCCCGTCGATCCTCTCGATCTCCGGGGCGAGCTCAGCGGCGACGTCGCGCGGCGCCGCGCGGCGGCCGCCGGCGAGCCTCAGCGCGACGTTCGTCGCGTAGTCGCCGTGCGCCGAATCGGCGGGACGCTCAA
>Ga0207428_10000280_pt1 | contig 68712 bp, 67 predicted proteins | sample RhiMethybrSRZTD1_FD_187600 | JGI IMG/M metagenome (GOLD analysis project Ga0207428, IMG submission 187600) | Populus rhizosphere microbial communities from Tennessee, USA - Rhizosphere MetaG P. TD hybrid SRZTD1 (SPAdes) (version 3) | ecosystem: Host-associated > Plants > Roots > Rhizosphere >... | reverse complement strand
CGCACCCGAGCCCTCGCGGCCTGGCTGCATCACTACAACTGGCATCGCCCACACACCGCGGCTCACGGCCTTCCCCCGATCACCCGGATTGTCCCCGCCGACAACCTGGTGAGACTCCACAGCTAGCCGGCGGCTGCCGATAAGGGTCCATCTGCTTCGTTAGCGACTTCGGCCCTTCCTGCGGCGTATGCGGCATACGCCTCGGTCGGGCCTCAGCCGCCGCCTCGCAGCTGGGCCCTTCTCGCCAGCCGGCGCGTGTTCAGGGCGTGTGTTCAGGCTTGTGGTCTGATCTCTGGCGGGCGCGCCACTGCGCCGGAGGCACACCGGCGATCTTCTTGAAGGCGCGGCTGAACGCCGCCTCGGAGTCGTAGCCGACGTCGCGTCCCACAGCTGACACTTTCGCTTTCCCATCCGCGAGCAGGCGTGCCGCGAGCTGCATGCGCCACTGCGTCAGGTACTGGATCGGCGGCACGCCGACCAGGTGGGCGAACCGGTCGGCCAGCGCGGAGCGTGACAATCCCACCTCACGCGCGAGCTCCTCGAGCGTCCACGGCCGATCGGGCTGTCCGTGCAGCAGCGCAATCGCGCGCGCGACGGTCGGGTCGCGCAGGCCCGCGAGCCAGCCCGTCTGCTCGGCGGAGAGCGAGGCGAGATAACCCCGCACGACTTCGACGAACATGAGCTCGCTCAGGCGCAGGCGCACGCACTCGCCGCCGGCTCTGCGCTCGCGCGATTCGGCCAGCGCGAAGTCGATCAGCCGGCTCGTACGGTCGCCCGCCCCGCCGCACACGCCGCGCACGTGGAGAAGCCGCGGAAGCGTCGCGAGCAGCGGGTTGAACGGGGTCAGGTCGCAGCCGAGAAACCCGCACACGAGGCCGAGGCTCGCGGCGCCGCCGCCGCCGTCCTTGACGACGAACGGGAGCCGCCCGGCCGCCATGTCGCGCAGGAACGTCAGCTCCGCGGTCAGGTCCTCACGCTTCTTCATGCCCGGCGCCGTCGAGATGAAGTACGCATCGCCGCGCGGCAGCACGAGGACATCGCCGGCCTCGAGGCGCACCGGCGCTTCGTCGACGAGCCCACCCCAGCAGGCGCCCGCGGTCACGACGTGGTAGGAGATGACGTGCTGCGCTCCCGGTAGGGTGTTCGACGCCAAGGTGACGCCGTCGGGAACCTCGGCCTCCCACGGCGACGAGACGTCCATCATGAAGAACAGCGCGCCGGTGAGCCGCACCGTTCGGAGCACGTCCGAGAGCGGATCAGGGGTGATCAGCTCGCTCATGCCGGACTCTCGAGCAAGAACGCGAGACGCTCGGGCAAGCGGCCTCCTCGTTCCGGACGGCGCAGCAGGACATTCGGACGGCCAATCATGGTGCTCGTTGCGGGGGCAATCATACACTCGCGCCGGCTCGATCTCGTGAGCGCGGAGGTGCATTGTGAACGACAGCGAACGCGGACAAGTCACGCGTAGCGCGGCAGAGGTCTACGAAGAGTTTTTCGTTCCGGCGCTATTCCAGGCGTGGAGCGATCGCGTGGCGGACGCGATCGCCTTACGCGCCGGCGATCGCGTGCTCGACGTCGCATGCGGCACGGGTGTGCTGACGCGGGCGGTCGCGGCGCGCGTCGGCCCAAGCGGCGCGGCGATCGGGCTCGACGTCAACGAGGGCATGCTCGTGGTCGCACGACGCAAGGCCCCTCGACTCGACTGGCGAAGCGGCCGAGCCGAGGCGCTCCCCTTCGACAACGAGAGCTTCGACGCGGTCGTGAGCCAGTTCGGCCTGATGTTCTTCGAGGACCGGCGCGTCGCGCTCGCGGAGATGATGCGCGTGCTGCGGCACGGCGGACGGCTGGCGGTAGCGGCCTGGGACTCACTCGAGCGCACGCCGGGCTACGCGACGGTGACACAGCTGCTCCAGCGGCTCTTCGGCGACGGCGTGGCCGACGCGCTGCGAGCGCCGTTCGCGCTCGGCGACCCGGGCGCCCTGCGATCGCTGTTCTCGTCGGCGGGCATTCCGAACGCGACCGTGACGACCGTGAAGGGTACGGCGCGATTTCCCTCGATCAAGGCGTGGATGTACACCGACGTCAAAGGCTGGACGCTCGCCGACATGATCGACCACGCGCAATTCGCGCGTTTGCTGGACGAGGCCGAAAAGGCCCTGCGGCCGTTTCTAGCAGCCGACGGGACTGTCGCCTTCGAGGCGCCCGCTCACATCGTCACCGCGACGAAGTCGTAAGCTCGGCTACCACTCGAGCGCGTCGGCCATCCGCCGCTTGTGCCAGCGCGGCTCGCCGAGGTAGTGGAACAGGGTCCGCGACATCTGGGTGTGGGCGGGCAGACCATATTCGACGAGCACGCCCATGCCGGCGTGGATCTCGTGCGCCGCGTTGCAGGCTTCGAGATAGGCCTCGCTCGCCACGGCCTTGGCCACATGTACGCTCGCGGTGGCCGGCCGGCCCGTGTCGAGCTTCCAGAGCGCCTCCCACGTCGTCCAGCGTGCGCTGTCGAGATGGTTCACGAGCTTGACGACGTGATCCTGGACACGCTGGAAGCGGCCGATCGGGACGCCGAACTGCACGCGGGTCTGCGTGTAGAGGACCGACTTGTCGTACACCGCCTGGCAGCCGCCGACCATGTAGGAGCACAGCAGCGGGAGCGCCCGCTCGAGCGCACGCGAGAACCCTGCCCAGCCCCGCTGGGCCTCGCCGAGCACCGCCGAGACCGGCACGCGCACGTTGTCGAACGCGACCTCGCACTGCCACGAGAGAAAGCCGGGCAGCCGGCGCGTCGTGACGCCGCGCGCCTTGGCATCGACGTGGACCAGGCTGACGTCCGTGGGCCCGTCGCCCGTGCGCACCGCGACGATCAGATCGGTCGCCGACGTCGCGTCGCTCACGAAGAGCTTGGTGCCGTTGAGCACGAGGCTGCCGTTCTCGCTCTGCGGCGCCAGCGTGATCCCATGTGATCCCCACGAGGTATTCGGCTCGGTGATCGCGACCGTCAAGATGCGCTCGCCCGTTGCGACGCTCGGGAGAATACGCCGGCGTTGCTCTTCGGTGCCGGCCTCGAGCACGGTCAGCGCGCCGAGCACGCCCGAGCTGAAGAACGGACCCGGCAGCGGCCCGCGGCCGAGCTCTTCGTAGAGGACGGCCGCGTCGCTCAGGCTGTCGCCGCTACCGCCGTACTCGGTCGGCAGCACGATCCCGAGCCAGCCCAGCCGCGCGGCCTTCGCCCAGAGATTCGCGTCGAGCGACGACTCGGCCTTCTGCAGCCCCACGACGACGTCTACCGGCGCCTCGCGCTCCATGAAGCTGCGCGCGGTCGTGCGAAGCATCTCCTGGCTTTCGGTCAGCGCCAGATCCATCGCTCACTCCGCTCCGTGCACGGTCCCGGCCTTCTCCTTGGTCGACCGGCCGATGCCGATGCGGCGCGCCATCTGCACGCGCTGGATATCGGTCGTGCCGCCCGGGTGGACCGAGACGATGCCGTTGCGCTGCTGAGTCTCGAGGAACCCGGCTTGCGAGCCCCACGCCGGGTCGGTCGTCAGTGCGGCGGGACCGACCGCCTCGAGGATCGCGCCGGTCATCCAGAGCCCGGTGGTCTTTCGGTAGTACGAGAGCTGCGGACCCTCGTACGACTTCGGCTTGCGGGCGTACGTGAGATAGAAGTTGCGCACGCCGAAGAGCCGCTGGACCTCGGTCTTGATGTAGATGTCGGCGAGGCTGTCACGCACGTCCTGCTGCTGGCTCAGCGGCACGCCGTCGCGCTTGGTCTCCTGGCAATAGCGCAGCAAGCGATCCCACACGCGGTTCCTGCCGATGCGCCCGCCGCCGCCGTGCTCGAGCTCGAGGTGCGTCGTGGCCACCGTCCAGCCCTTGTTCTCGCCGCCGACGAGACAGAACGCCGGCACGCGCACGTCGTCGAAGAACACTGTCTGCTTGACGCCCGAGTCGGTGCCGCCCTCGCCGCCGGTGCCCATGAGCTCCATCGGATGGATCGTGATCCCGGGCAGGCTGGCGTCGATCATGAACCACGAAAGGTTCTCGTGGCGTTTGCCCTTGGGATCGGTGTTGACGATCATCCAGATCCGGTCGGTGCCGTTGTCGCTGCCGACGAAGATCTTCTGGCCCTTGATCACGTAGTGGTCGCCGTCGCGGACCGCCGTGGTCATGCGCACGCCGGCCAGGTCGGAGCCGGCGCCCGGCTCGGTCAGGAGCTGCCAGGTGCGGACCTCGCCCCGATATATCGGTGGAAGAAAAGCCTGGCGCTGCTCCTCGGTGCCCCACACGAGGATCGATGCCGAGCCGAGCCGTCCGCCGCTGTCGTAGTAGGGCGGCAGCGAGAGGTCGAACCGGTCGACTTCTTCTTCGAGGATGATCGCGTGGTCGACGTCGAGGCCGCCGCCGCCGTACTTCGCCGGCGCGGTCGCATAGAGCCACCCCTTCGCGCCAAGCTTTCTGCCGAGCCCGCGCAGCTCGAGATAGCGCTGATAGCTGTCCTCGGCGGAGGTCGGCGTGCGCAGCATCGACGGCGCCACGTTCGCTTCGAGCCATGCGCGCACTTCGCGGCGGAACCGCTGCTGCTCCTCGGTGTACGTCACCTCGAAGTCCATATGGTCTCCTCTGACCCGCCGGGGACGGCCCGGGGCGCTCCGCCTGGGAAGGTAGCACAGCCCCGGGTGCTGGAGCGCCGGAGTACGATGGACGTGTGCCCGCCGGAAGGAGGTTGCCATGGTCCATCGACGTACGCTCCGCGGCTTGATCTGGACGTCGCTCGCGCTACAGCTGGGCGGTCTCGTCTACGACATCTTCTGGCACGCGCTGCACTCCGGGTTCGAGGCCACGACCAGGGCCGAGATGCTCGAGCACCTGGGGACCGTGCACGTGCCGATCTACCTCGGCGTGCTCTGCGTGGTGCTCACGACGGCGATGGCGCTGTTCCGTCAGGTGTCGCTGGGCGACCACGGGGCAGCCCTGCCGATCGCGTTCGTGGGCGCGCTGATCTCGGCAGCCGGCGAGACCTGGCATGCCTACAAGCACCTGCAGCTCGCCACCCACGGCGGGCCGCTTGCCGCCGCGGTTTCGTTCTTCGGCTTTCTCCTGGTCGTCAGCGCGCTGTGGCTCAGCCGGTCCGCCGACCGTGGTCATCTGGCCGGCGACATCGACGAGCGCCGCGCGGCCTAGCCGCGGCCGCGCCGGCTAGCCGACTTCGCCGCGGATCTTCGTGTGCAGCGCGCCGAGCGCGTCGATCATCGCCGCGACCGAGCGCGCGCCGGACTGGAAGATCGCGGTCGCGTTCAGCGCGACCCACTCGAAGCCCAGCTTCTTGAGCTCGACCACACGCGCGACCACCCGGTCGTGCTCGACGTAGAACCTCTTGCCGGCGGCGTCGCGCGGCGGCGAGGCGACCATCGCCTGCAGCCCGATCGACGCGGGGTCGCGCCCGGCGGCCTCGGCGTAACGCTTGATCGTCGAGATTGCCGCGCGCGCGTCCTCCGCTCCGGTGAGCTGGTTGCCGAGCCAGCCGTCGCCCAGCTCGCCCACCCGGCGTAGGGCGCGCTCCGAGCGGCCGCCGATCCAGATCGGCAAGCGGCCTCCCTGCGGCGGCTTCGGCTCCATGCCGATCGCGGTCAGCTGGTAGTGCTGGCCCTTGAAGTCGATCTGCGCGTCGCTCCAGCACGCGCGCAGGAGCCGGATCGCTTCGTCCATACGGGCGCCCCGCGTGTGGAAATCCTCGCCGAGCGCCTCGTACTCCGGCTCCTGCCAGCCCACGCCGACGCCCAGCCGCACGCGGCCGCCCGAAAGCGTGTCGAGCGTGCTCACCTGCTTGGCGACGAGCGTCGGGTGGCGCTGCGGCAGCACGAGCACCTCGGTGCCGAGGCCCACGCGCGTGGTGACGGCCGCCATGTACGAGAGCACCATCAGCGCCTCGAGGATCGGCATCTGCGCCGGATACGGGCCGGGCGGCCGGCCTTCCATCGGGTAGCCCATCACGACGTGGTCGAACATGTCGATGTGGTCGTAGCCGATCTGCTCGAGGGCCCGGGCCAGCTTCATCACGCCCTCGGGCCCTTCGCGATACGAGACGCTCGGGAATTCGACGGTGAGCTTCACGACGGACGATCTCCTTTCACGGCGGTCTCGCTGGAGACGGCGGTCAATAGATGCCCAGGTGCTGGCGCAGGTCGACGCCCTGCCGGGTGAGCTCGGCCGCCGAGCCTTCGACGACGACGTGGCCGCTGTTGAGGACGACGATGTCGTCGGCCACGTCGAAGACGAGCTTCGCATTCTGCTCGACCAGCACGATCGACAACCCCTGGGCTTTGAGCCGGCGGATGGTGGCCATGACCTCGGCGACGATCTGCGGCGCGAGCCCCTCGGACGGCTCGTCCATCAAGAGCACGCGCGGGTTCGACATCAGCGCACGGCCGATCGCGAGCATCTGCTGCTCGCCGCCCGAGAGCGAGCCGGCGATCTGCTTGCCGCGCTCGCGAAGACGCGGGAAAAGCTCGGAGACGGTGTCGAGGGTCCACAGCATCGGCAGGTCACCGTGCGGGCGGCGCCCGGCCACGGCGAGGTTTTCACGCACGGTGAGGCTCTTGAACACGCGACGGCCCTGGGGCACCAGTGCTACGCCGAGCGCCGCGATGGCCTCGGGGGCGCGTCCGCCGACGGCCCGGCCATACACCGTAACGGCACCGCGCCGCGGAGGCAGCAGGCCCACCGTCACGTTCATCGAGGTCGATTTGCCCGCGCCGTTGCGACCGAGCAAGCCGAGGAGACGGCCCTCACCCAGGCGGAAAGACACGCGATGCAGCACGTGGCTGTCGCCGTAGAAGGCGTCGACCTCGTCGAGGGCCAGCGCGTCCGTCGTCAAGGCGCCAACTATACCGCCTCACGGACGCGGGTCGTCGAAGAGGATTCCGAAGGAGGGGCTAGTCGGCCTCGTCCCGGGACATGCGCTTCATGGCCTTGCGCCGCTTCTTTCGCGCCTGGGCCGCCTTGCGCTTACGCTTGACCGACGGCTTCTCGTAATGCTGCCGCCGCTTCATCTCTTGGAGCAGGCCTTCCTTCAGCATCAGCTTCTTCATCTGCTTCAGGGCGGCCTCGATCTGGTTGTCGAAGACTTCGATTCTCATTCAGCGAAGCCTCAGGTGCCGCGTCGATCGGTGCGCTTGGTATGGGCTCGAGTGGTCGACGACGTCCATGCCGCGAAGACGCTTCGATCCCTGTTCCAGGGCTCCGGCGATCGTCGGAAACGTCTCGCGGGATTCCTCGATGAGCTCGCCTGCATAATTCACGATCCGCCACCGCCAGAGCGGGTCCTGCGGAGTCGAGAATGCCAGGACTTGCATCGTCGCTCTACCACCGACCCCTGTTAGAGTTGCCGCCACGAGAACCGCCGCCACCGCCACGAGGGCCGCCGCCGCCGAGGCCCGGGGCCTTCGCGATCTCCACCTTCAGGGTGCGACCGTCCAGCTCCGACCCGTTGAACTTCTTGACTGCCGCTTCGGCCTCCGCCGGCGTGGCCATCTCGACGAAGCCGAATCCGCGCGAGCGTCCGGTGTCGCGATCGGTGACGACGGCGGCCGATTCGACGGCGCCCGCCTGACCAAACACTTCACGCAAGCGTTCGGTAGACGTGTTGAACGAGAGGCCACCGATAAAGAGTTTCTGAGCCATGACACACCCCTGAGGGATCTTCCGCGGTTGACGGACACTCCCGGTACGCGGAAGACGGCGCCGAGTGCGGTCTGGCACCAAAAGAAAGCCAGACGGTGCATAGTGTGACACAGTTCGCGCTCCGGCGCGCGGCATTGCGTTAGACTCCGCACAGCCATCTCGACGGAGGCCCTCATGCCGCTGGCCCCTCACCTGATCGCCCGCTCGCTCCGGAGCCTCCTTCTTTTCGCCGCGCTGGCCGCCTCGGCAGGGTGCGCCACCTTGACGGTCGTGCCCGGGCCGGGTCTCCACGAGCAGCGGCTCACCCCTGCCGCCGAGCCGGTTGCCCACATTTATGCCGCAAACTGGGGCGTCTATCTCTTCAAGTACCTCCCGCTCGTGACAGGCCGCCTTTCACGGCCCGGACAGCCCCTGCCGGCATTCTTCAGTAACCAGGTGCAGGTCGACCTGCTGGTTCACAAGGTCAGCGAGGAGAGCAAGCGGCGCGGGGGAACGGTCATCACGGATCTGCAGACCCGCGACAAGTCCTATTGGATGCCGTACTCGCTGATCCTATGGCTCAACGAGTACGAAGTCTCGGCGAACGCGTCGAGGGCGCCCGCGCCTCAGTGACTTTCTTCCGCATTCTGGCGGGCTTCTCCCGATTGTTCCCCGACGCCAGGCGACGACGATGAACGGAATGGCTCGACATCGCGTGTTCTGCGCATGGGAACGTGTTGGCCTCGCGTATAGCTCGAGCGTGGCGTGTTGATCTTCGTGGTTTCTCGTACGCGGCTCGATCGATACGAGGAGCTACGCCGCCATTTCGAGGACTGGCGCGACGTGCGGATCGTTCTCGATCGCCGCGAAGGCGAGCGGCGGGCGCCGTACGGCGGCTTCGCCGGTGCCGAGCGGCGCCGGGTCGAGCGGCGCCAGCCCCTGCCGGGCCTTCGAACCATCGGGTGGGCGGTGGTCGAGTCGGAGTAAAATCGGCCCCGTGCTCAGCGAGGAGCAAAACCGCGCCCTGACCGAAGTCGGCGCCGGCACGCCCATGGGCGAGCTGCTTCGGCGCTACTGGATGCCGATCGCCGCCGTCGCGGAGCTCGACGACCACCCGACCAAGCCCGTGCGCCTCATGGGCGAGAACCTCGTCCTCTACAAGGACAAGGCAGGGAACTACGGCCTGGTCGATCGCCACTGCCCCCACCGCCGCGCCGATCTTTCGTACGGCTGGGCGGAAGACAGCGGCCTGCGCTGCCACTACCACGGCTGGCTCTGGGACCACACGGGCCGGTGTCTGCAGCAGCCGTTCGAGGAGATGGCGCATCCGGAGGCCCGGTACAAGGACCGCGTGCGGATCAAGGCCTATCCGGTCGAGGCGAAAGCCGGTCTCCTGTGGGCCTATCTCGGGCCGCCGCCGGTGCCGCTCGTGCCCACGTGGGAGCCGTTTACCTGGCAGAACGGCTTCGTGCAGATCGTGTTCTCGGAAGTCCCCTGCAACTGGTTCCAGTGCCAGGAGAACTCGATCGACCCGGTGCACTTCGAGTGGCTGCACTCGAACTGGTCACGCGCGCTCGGCGGCGCCGACGGCCGCTCGCCCACGCACCTGAAGGTGGGCTTCGAGGAGTTCGAGTACGGCTTCACGTATCGGCGGGTTCTCGAGGGCCAGTCCGAGCAAGACGAGCTGTGGACGGTCGGCCGCTGCTGCCTCTGGCCGAACTGCCTCTTCACGGGCGGCCACTTCGAGTGGCGGGTGCCGATCGACGACGGCAACATGCTGAGCGTCGGCTGGTTCTTCGACCGCGTGCCGAACGAGATGGAGCCCTACCGGCAGGACCGGATCCCCTATTGGTATAGCCCGATCAAGGATCCCCTGACCGACCGCTGGATCACCTCGCACATCATGAACCAGGACTTCGTCGCGTGGGTCGGCCAGGGCATCGTGGCGGACCGCACGCAGGAGCACCTGGGCGAGAGCGATCGCGGCGTGATCATGATGCGCCGGCGCATCCTGGACGACGCCGAGCGCGTGGGGCGCGGCGAGGAGCCGAAGGCGATCATCCGCGATCCGGAGAAGAACCGCTGCGTGCGGCTGCCGATCATCGGCCGCGACTTCTTCGTGAACGGCTCGTCGAACGTGCAGGGCGAGACCTCGCGCCAGCGCACGCCTGGACTGCCGCTGCGCAAGGAATTCCCCTTCCTGACCGGACAGCCCGAAGAAGTGCGCGCCGCGTATCGCCGCGCGATGGGCCTGCCCGAGCGCGAGGAGCAACCATGGCCAACCTGATCCTCGGTATCGCGACGTCGCACACGCCGATGCTCACCTTGCCGCCGGAACTCTGGGCCTCCTACGCCCAGAACGATCAGCGCAACCGCGAGCTGGCGTTCCCGCCCCACGGCCAGGTGATGTCGTACGAGGAAGGCTTGAAGGCCGTCACACCCGAGATCAGCGCGAAGTACCGGGGCACGGAGCCCTATCGCGCTCAGGCCGAGGCCTGCCAGCGCGCGCTCGACGAGCTCTCGGCCACGTTGCGCGCCGTCAACCCCGACGTCACGGTGATCATCGGCGACGATCAGGACGAGTGGTTCTTCGAGGACAACATGCCGGCGCTGTCGGTGTTCTGGGGTGACACCGCCCCGCTGATCCCGCGCCAGATGCCGCCGGGCACACGCGATGCCGCGGTGATCGAGGCGATCCGGCGCGGCTACGGCGACGTGCCGCTGGACGTACCGGTCGCGAGCGCGTTCGGACGCTACCTGATCGAGTATCTCTGCGAGCACGACTTCGACGTGGCGCACATGCGCTACGTGAAGCAGCCGTACGGCGGCCGCATCGCCCGCCGCTACCCGACCAGGCAGGGCGAGCTCGACTACGTCCGCGAGACGCCGCCGCGTGATCAGGGCCTGCCGCACGCCTTCTCGTTCATCGTCAAGCGCCTGTTCGACAACAACCCGCGGCCCATCCTGCCCGTGTTCCAGAACACGTGCTATCACCCGAACCAGCCGACGCCCCGGCGCGCGTTCGCGACGGGCGAGGCCATCGCCGCGGCGATCGCGGAATGGAAGGAGCCGGCGTCGGTCGCCGTGATCGCCTCGGGCGGGCTCAGCCACTTCGTGGTCGACGAGAACCTCGACCGAACCCTGCTGAAGGCGCTCCAGCAGCGGGACGCCGCGGGACTCCGCGCGATTCCGCGCACGCAGCTCTACTCGGCCGCTTCGGAGGCGCTCAACTGGATCGCGCTCGGCGGCGCCATGCAGAAGACCGACTTGAAGATGGATCTGCTCGACTACGTACCGGTCTACCGCACGCCGGCGGGCACCGGCGGCGGCTGGGCCTTCGCCCGCTGGCGCTAGAGCGTCAGCCTCGTCTTGCCGTCGATGTCGACCAGCATCGAGTCGGTGATGTAGCCGACGCTGAACGTCTTCATGTACGCCAGCTGAGAGGCGAACGCCTCCTGGGCCAGCGGATCGCGCTTGGCCCACTTGAACCACATCGGAATGGCGTGGCGCCGGAACTTCTGGACGTCCGTTTCGGAGAGTCGGATGATCTGAACGCCCTTCTGCTTGTACTTGTCCCAGGCCGCGACGTCCTCTTTCTGGATCAGCGCGTACTGATCCCATGAGTGCTGCCGGGTCGCCGCGATCACGACTTCCTGCAGATGCTTCGACAGCGCCTTCCACTTCGCCAGGTTCACCGTGAGATCCATGAGGTCCACCGGCTGGTGGATGCACGGTGTCGTCGGGGGACCCATGATGATGTACTTCGCGACGTCCGCGAACCCGAGCTCATAGTTCTGCGCGGGCCCGACGAAATCCGATGCATCGAGGATCCCGCGCTCGAGCGCTGGACGAATCTCCCCACCCGCCAGGATCACGGTGGACACGCCCGCGTACGAGAAGATCTCGGCGATCATCCCGCCCGGGAACCGGATCTTCTTGCCTTTGAACTCCTCGAACGACCGGATGGGCAGCTTGGAATGGATCAGGTTCAGATCGTGCTGGATCGGTCCCACGAAGAACATGTTATGGGCCTGATAGGCCTTTCGCGCAATCTGAAGCCCTCCGAGCTCGTAGAACCACGTCTCCCACTGGTCGGGATGGTCGAGCGCCAGGGGGTACGAGGACAGGAACGCCGTCGCCGGTAGCTTCGTCGCCCAGTAGTTGCTGAAGCAATGCATGGCGTCGAGACGCCCCGACTCCACGGCGTCGAACATCTCGAACGTCCCGACGAGCCCCTCGGCCGGAAACGGCTGGAACTCGAGCTTGCCCTCCGAGAGCGACTTGATGTTCGCACAGTACTTCTGAAACGCCTTGTAGCCGGCCAGACCCGCGCTCCAGGCGGTCTGCACCCGCAGCTTGATCGGCGTTTGGGCCCTGGCGACCGCTGGGAACCCTACGGTGGCGGTGCCGCCGGCGGCAGCGGCCGCAAGGAATCGGCGGCGTGAGGCGGGTGCCGTGGTCATGACCGGGCATGCTAGCATGCCGCCGGTGAACCGCGGCGAAATGCTCGCACGCTTCCTTCTGACCCGCACTCCGCTCGGGACGCTGGTGCACCGCGTCGCCCGTCTGCAGGCCTCGGTTCACGCGAAGCTTCTCGCTGCGTTCCTCCTGATCACGCTTCTGTTGATCGCCATGACGGTGGTGAGCCTGGAGACGATCACGCGAGTCTCCCGGCAGAGCCGGCGCATCGATCAGGCGCGTGAGCGGGTCGACGCTTCGAGGCAGATCGAGCAAGCGGTCGGCGTGCAGCTCAACGTCATCCGGAACGCCCTGGTCCTGCGCGACGAGGCCACGCTGGTTGGCATCCTGAACGATGAGAAGCGGTTGGCCGAGACGCTGGCTCGCCTCGAGGAGGCCGCGCCGCCCGCGGAGCGCGAGACGATAGGGAGGATTCGCGCGGTCGAGCGGCAGCTCCTCACGACAGTCGAGGAGATGCGAAGCCTCCTGCGGGCCGGCAAGGCCGACGACGCAATGGCGCTGCACCTCAACGAGAGCGAGCCGCGCTATCGCGAGATCGCGACCCACGTTACCCGGGTCGTCCGCAGCGAAGAGGCCGGGATGGACCGACTCCGGCAGGACGTGGAAACGTCGAATCGACGCGCCGTGCTGATCACAGGAGTTTTCGCGGCCGCGATGATTTCCCTCGCCCTCGTCCTGGGGTTCGTCATCTCGTGGTCCTTCATCATCCCCGTTCGCGAAGCCGGCGCCTTTCTGGGCCAGGTCGGCCGCGGCAACTTCGGCGGGACCATCGACGTGCCGAATCGCGATGAGTTCGGCACCCTCGCCGCCCGCATGAACGAGATGAGCCGAGAGCTCAACCAGCTCTACGAGCACGAGCGGACGCTCAACGTCGAGCTCGGGCGAGCCAGCAAGGCGAAATCGGACTTCCTCGCGAGCATGAGCCACGAGCTTCGCACGCCGCTGAACGCGATCCTCGGCTTCAACGAGCTGATCCTGGGGGAGATCTACGGCCCGGTGCCCGAAGATCTCAAGGTGCCCCTGGGCGACATCCAGAGCAGCGGCAGGCACCTGCTGCGGCTCATCAACAACGTGCTCGATCTCTCCAAGATCGAAGCCGGGCGCATGGATCTGGCGCTGTCGGACTATTCCGTCCAGGACACCGTTATGCGCGTCCTCACGAGTCTCCGTCCCCTGGCGACGCAGAAGGGCCTCGATCTCGTGAGCACCGTCCCCGACGACGTACCGCTGGCGTGCGGAGACGAGGGGCGTATCACTCAGTGCCTCATGAACCTGGTCGGAAACGCGTTGAAGTTCACGCAACAGGGGCGGGTCGAAGTCGCCGTAGACCTTCATGGCGATCTCCTGCACTACCGAGTCGCCGACACCGGGACCGGCATCGCCGAAGATCGCCTCGAGACGGTCTTCACCGAGTTTCGCCAGGCCGACGCCACCATCGCCGGTCAGTTCGGCGGGACCGGGCTCGGGCTCAGCATCACGAAGAAGTTCGTCGAGCTGCACGGCGGGCGTATCGGCGTAGAGAGCACGCTCGGCAAGGGCTCGACGTTCTGGTTCACGGTTCCCCTGCGCGCGCAGACGGCCGAGGCGGTATGAGCCAGAAGACCATCCTGTACGTCGAGGACAACGAGCTGAACCGCAAGATTGTCCGCGATCTGCTGCGGCGGACGTCCTATCGCTTGATCGAGGCCGTCGACGGAGAAACCGGCATCGCCGCCGCGCTCGAGCAGCGCCCTGATCTCATTCTGATGGATCTCCAGCTGCCTAAGGTGTCTGGGATTGACGCCGTCCGGACCCTCCGCAGGGCGCCGGCCACGGCCGACACGCCGATCATCGCCATCACGTCGTTCGCGCTCAGCGGCGATCAGCAGAAAGCGAAGGACGCCGGCGCGTCCGCCTATCTGGCCAAGCCGTACAGCCCGTTCGATCTGCTCGGCCTGATCCGGAAGCTGGCCCCCGAGACCTGATTCTTGGCCCTCTATGCCTTGAAGGTCGAGATGACCTTCTGATGTCCGTCGTTGTCCTCGAGCATTTCCTCGCGATAGAGTCCAAGCGCTTCCAGCACCGGCCGATCCTGGATCGAGAACAGGATCGCGGGATCGCGCTCGGAGAGGTTGGCGTGCTCGTGAAGGGCCCACGACGGCAAGGTGATGACGTCGCCCTGCGACCACGCGAAGCGCACACCGTCGATGATCGACTCGCCTTCCCCCTGCACCACGTAATAGACCGCGCTGCCGGTGTGGCGATGCGCCTTGAGCCGGATGCCCGGGCGCAGCATCTGGACCCAGCAGCCCATCGTCGGCAGCAGCGCCCGGCCGGTCTGCGGGTGCGTGTACTCGAGCGCGATGTCGTCCCACTCGTCGCCGCCGATGTCGCGCAACGTTCCGAGCGCCTGGTAGGTCTTCTCCCACGAATAGAGCAGTAGCGGCGACGAGCGCGGGCGCTCTTTCACCCACGTGGGGCTCAGGCTCGCGTGGCCGTGGAGCGACGCGGAGGCGTTCTTCGGCTTGGTCAGCGGGAACTGATGCTGCTCGTACATCTGGAAGAACATCGCGTTGAGCGACTGCACGAGCGGCACGTCGAGACCGTCCATCCAGACGACCGGCTTGCCGGTGGTGTTGCCGTGGTCGTGCCACGCCCAGCTCGGCGTCAGGATGAGATCGCCCGGCTCCATGTAGACGCGCTCGCCGTCGACCGAGGTGTAGCCGCCCGAGCCCTCCATGATGAAGCGGATGGCCGTCGGCGTGTGGCGATGGGCCCGCGCGATCTCGCCCGGCAGCAGCACCTGGATCGCCGCGATCATCGTGTTGGTCGTGGCCCAACGCCCGTCGAGCCCGGGATTGAAGAGCTGGAGCGCCCGGCGTTCCTCGCCGACCGGCACGTTCTCACCGGCGTCGCGCACGAGCGTCTCGATCAGCGAAGCCTTCCACATGAACGGAATGGCCTGGGGCTCTGGGTGGCGCGTCATCTGGCTCGCGAGCTCCCAGAGCCCGTACATGTGAGCCGCATGCATCCGCTCGTGGAATTCCTTCTCGGCGGCGGTGGCGACAGGACGGGTCATGGCTGGCTCCTCAGCGCGCGGCGGGCGCCTTCAGATCGTAGAACCGAAGCGCGTTCTGCCCGAGAATTTTCGCCTTCACACGGGGCTCGAGGTCCTTGCGCTTCATCAGCTCGTCGACGGTGTGCGGCCACTCGCTGTCCCAGTGCGGGTAGTCCGAAGCGTAAAGGATGTGGTCCTCGCCGATCCAGCTCGTCACATACGGAATCGTCTTCTCCTCGGGCTCGCAGGAGAAGTACGCGCGGCCGCATGTCACATACTCGCTTGGCTTGGCCTTGCAGAGCGGCGCATCCCACGGGCGCTTCTCGAACTCGCCGTCCATGTGCTCCATGAAGAACGGCACCCAGCCCGCGCCCGACTCCATGAACCCGATGCGCAGCCGCTGGAACTTCTCGAAGAGCCCGCCGTAGATGCAGCTGATGAGCGAGATCATCTGCTCGGGCGCGTGCGTCCACGTGTGCAGCGCCAGGAAGTTATTGAACCGGTACGGATCGCCGGTCTCGCTGCCCGAGGCGTGCATGCCCACCGGCACGCCGAGGCGCTCGGCTTCCTCGTAGATCGGCCAGAAGAACGGCTCGGCCACGTTGCGCCCGGGAATGAACGTTGGGAACATCAGGCCGACCAGCCCGAGCTTCGAGACGGCCCGATCGAGCTCGCGCGCCGCTTCGGTCGGATCGAGATACGGCACGATGGCCACACCCTTCAGGCGATCCGGCGCGGCCTTGCACCAGTCGGCCATGAAATCGTTGTAGGCGCGGCAGAGTGCGGCCTGGTACTCCGCCTCGCGGATCTCGCCGATCCGAAGCGCCGAGGTCGGATACAGAAAGGCGAGGTCGATTCCCTCCTGCCCCAGGTCGGCCAGCATCTCCTGCGGCGTGTCGGGATCGCGCCCCATGTCGCCGTTGGGCACCTGGCGACGATCCCACTGAGCGCCGGGGAAGAACGCGATCCGGCGACGGTACTGCTCCGGGAGGTACTTTTGATAGCAGCGGTGCGGGAAGTCCATGACGTGTCCGTCGCCGTCCACGATGAAGATGCCCTCGCGCATGACCCCCTCCTTGATTCCGAGAGCATAAATCCGTTCGGGGCGTCCGGCCAGGCCCGGGGATTGTCATAACCGCCCGGCAGTGGTACACGTCCGACTATCCCTTTCCGGGCGTGGAGGCGGTCATGATCCTGGTCATCGGCGGCATGGGGTTCATCGGCCTGAACACGACCCTGCGCTTCCTCGAGGTGGGCCAGCGCGTCGTCATCTCGCAGCACAGCGCACGCCGCATCCCGGACGTCCTCAAGAGCGAGATCGGCACCCGTGTGCTGGTGGCCCAGATGGACGTGACGAACCCCTACGAGGTGTTCGAGGTCGTCCGCCGCAACCAGGTCGACAGCATCGTGAACCTGATGGCCCCGCCGGCGCGCAGCCTGTCGACCCAGTCCGACTATCACCTCTACACAGCCGGCCTGCAGAACGTGCTCGAGGCCGCCCGCACGTTCAATCTCAGGCGCGTCTCGCTCGGCAGCTCGGTCGGCGTCTACGGCGGGATCCCGCACGGCCCGTATCGCGAGGACACGCCGCTGCCGGTGATCTCGCCCACGCAGGTGTCGGCGTTCAAGAAGGGCATGGAGATGCACGCGCACTTCTACGCGGCGCAGGCCAGGCTCGACGTGGTCGCGCTGCGCATCGGCAGCATCTACGGGCCGCTCTACTACAGCATGCACAACCCGATCAGCCGTATGTGCCACGGTGCCGCCCACAACGCCGAGCCCGACTTCAGCGACCGCCCGGACGGAAAGATCTTCGAGGACGACCAGGCCGACTGGACCTACGTAAAGGACGTCGCGCGCGGCATCCAGCAGGTCCACATGGCCGATAAGCTCTCACATCGCGTCTACAACCTGGCGTCGGGCCGCGCCTCGTCGAACCGTGACGCGTTCGAGGCCGTGCGCAAGGCGGTACCGGGCGCGCGCTGCTCGGCGCTGAAGCCGGGCAAGTCGCCGGGTGCCGCGACCAATCCCGCGACCGACCTGACGCACGCGGCCGAGGTGGGCTACAAGCCCGAGTACACGCTCGAAACGGGGGTCGCGGCGTACATCGACTGGCTGCGAACCAATCCTCAGTAGGAGGTCGCGATGGGACGACTGGACGGCAAAGTCGCGCTGATCAGCGGCGGCGCCCGCGGACAGGGCGCCGTCGAGGGACGGATGTTCGTGCGTGAAGGCGCGGCCGTCGTGCTCGGCGACGTCCTCGACGACGAGGGCAAGAAGGTGGAGGCCGAGATCAGAGCCAACGGCGGCAAGGCCACCTACGTCCACCTCGACGTCACGCGCGAAGCCGATTGGCGCGCGGCTGTCGCGACGGCCGAGCAGGCGTACGGCAAGCTGAACGTGCTCGTGAACAACGCCGGCATTCTGTTCAGATCCAGGATCGAGGAGACGTCCGAGCAGGACTGGGACCGCATCATGGCCGTCAACGTCAAAGGCGTCTTCCTCGGCACCAAGCATGCGATCCCGGCTTTGCGCCGCGCCGGCGGCGGCTCGATCATCAACATCTCGTCCACGGCCGGGCTCGTGGGCGCGCCCGGATTCACCGCCGCCTACACCGCGACCAAGGGCGCGGTGCGCCTCTTCACGAAATCCACGGCGATCCAGCACGCGAAGGAAGGCATCCGCTGCAACTCGGTCCACCCCGGGCCGATCGCGACGGACATGATCAAGGACGTGCTCGAAGACAAGGCCCAGTGGGAAGCGCGCATGAGGCGCTTGCCGATGGGCCGCGTGGGGACACCCGAGGACGTCTCCTACGGCGTGATCTTCCTCGCATCCGACGAGTCGTCGTTCATGACGGGCAGCGAGCTCGTCATCGACGGCGGCACCACCGCTGAATAGGTTCGCTCACTCACTTAACTGGAGGACCCACATGTCGCTGACGCTCGCTGACGCGAATCGAGTGCTGCAGGCCGCGATCACGAAAGCTCAGGAGATGAACATCAAGGTCAGTGTGGCGGTCTGCGACGGGGGCGGCCGCCTGGTCGCGTTCAACCGGATGGACGGCGCCATCTGGGGCAGCGTCTACGGCTCGCAGGGCAAGGCCATCGCCTCGGTCGCGTTCGGCCGCGCCAGCGGCGAGCTCACCGAGCGCGCCAGCACCCCGATCATCCAGGGCATCGTCGCCGCCGAGGGCGGCCACATGATCCCGAGCATGGGCGCCGTCCCGATCATCAGAAACGGCGTGGTCGAGGGCGCATGCGGGGTCGGCGGCGGCACCTCCCAGCAGGACGAGGACGTCGCGAAGGCCGCAGTCGCGAAGCTGTAACGGGTCGGGGTATCAGGGACAGGCGCCCGAGCCGACTCGGGCGTCTTGCCCGAATCAGTGGTGACGGCGATCCGCGCGGGTTTCGCGCCCGATGACGCAAACCCTCGCTGGGCGCGAAGTTCTGCGCGCTCGGCGCTACGCGGAGCTCGGTGGCATGGCCTTCGCAATATTTGGCGGGCAAGATGCGCGTTCTATGCGCCTGGTGCTGCCGCGAGGGCCTGTCCGGCTACCTGGGTGAGCGCGAGCCGCTCGAAAACCCGGAGCCGACACACGGCGTTTGCCAGCCCCACATGACCCAGCTCTTGGAGTCCCTGCCGTCCCAGTCGTACCCGGACGCCAAGATGGTGATCGTGGTGCAACGAGGCAAGGCGGAGCTATACGAGTACCTCAAGCTCCGCTTCGCAACCAGGCCCAGCGTGAAGGTGATTTTGGACCGTCGGGTATCCGAGCGCCGCGCGGGCCCCTCGCCGGAGGCACGCGCAGCGCGCCGCTCCAAGCGGCGGCGGATTCGTCAGCTGGAAATGTCGCCACTCGGCGACTTCGCGGTGGTGAGGTTCACGCCGAAAGAGGCGCCGGCGCCGGCGCCGCTCCCCGTCCACTAGAAAACGCGCCTCAATCGGCGCAGAATCGTCGGGACGCAACCAATCCAGCGGACGAGGTACGACGATGCACACAGGAGCGCGTCGACGGGGCTTGATGCTGGCACTGCTCGTGCTCACCTCGGCAGCCATCGCACCGGCGGCGTTGGTGACTCCCGCGGCGGCGATCGAGGCCGGCGAGCCCGCGCCCGACTTTCGCTTGCCGAGCACCTTCGGTAACGACATCTCGCTCGGCGACTATCGCGGCAAGAAATGGGTGCTGCTCGAGTTCTACGCGGCGGACTTCGCCCCGACATGAGCCGCGAACCTGTCGGCCAGGAAGGCCGACTTCAAACGGTTCGAAGCCCTCGGCATTCAGAATCTGGGGATCAGCTCCAATCAGACCTTCTCGCAGCAGACGTTTGCCGAATCTCTCAAGCTGCCGTTCCCCCTCCTCAGCGACTTTCCCGACCGCAAGGTGATCCGCGCCTACGGGATGCTGAACGATCGGACCATGAACGCGAACCGGTCCTTTTTTCTCATTGATCCCCAGGGCACCATCCGCCGAAAGTGGGTCATCGAGAATGGCCCCACCACGGTGGTGTATAGCGACACTCTGCTTCGAGATATTCAGGAGATCATAGGCAAGCGCTGACGATGTCGCTCGCCCGAACGCTCGCGGTTGGCCTGTTGCTTCTTGCGACGTGGCGCACCGCGCACGCTGAACAACCTCCGCTGCCGCCGCTGCTGAAGCCCCTCGAGCTGACCGCGTACCCGGCGGGCACGATGGCGCCCAGCTTCACCGGGCGCACGCTGGACGACCGAGAGCTCTCGCTGGCTGATCTGCGCGGCAGAGTCGTGGTCCTGAATTTCTGGGCCAGCTGGTGTCTCGAATGCCGCCAGGAGATGCCCGCGCTCGAGCGGCTCCATCGTGGCTTCCAGCCGCGGGGCCTCGCGGTCGTCGGATTGAACGCCCGCGAATCCGCGGCCGCCGCGCGACGCTACGCCGGCACGCTGCGCCTCTCCTTCCCGCTGGTACTCGACGGCGACGGCAAGATCAATACACTGTACGGCGTGGTGGGGCTTCCGACGACTTTCCTCATCGCCCGCGATGGCCGCGCTGTGGCGCTCGCCGTAGGATTTCGCGACTGGGACAGTGCTCAGGCGCGAGCGCTCGTCGAAGCGCTCCTGGCCGAGCCTGCGCCTGTCCGGGCTCGATGAGCCGCGGGCGCCTTCGCGCGGCCAGTCTCGCCGCCGGGGTGATGCTGATCGCCCTCATTGGCTGTGCGGCCGCCGCGCCTCCGTCGCGACTGATCAAGATCGGCGCGCTGACCGAGTCGTGGGGAACGACCCCGGCGATCCTGGGGTTACGCGAGGGACTTCAAGAGCTCGGGTACCGCGAGAACGAGCACTTCGTGCTCGGCGTGCGCTTCACGCAAGGCAACTCGGCCGAGCTTAACGATGCGGCACGCGACCTCGTACGACATCGGGTCGACGTCATCGTCACGGCCGAGGGCGGTAACACGGCTAAAGCGGCCCAGGCAGCCACCAAAGAGGTCCCGATCGTCTTCATGGGTGGTAGCGACCCGGTGGGAATCGGACTGGTGCAAAGCCTCGCCCGCCCCGGCGGCAACATCACGGGCACGGCCGACCTGGACATCGCGCTCGGTCCAAAACGGATGGAGCTCTTTCGCGAGATCGTTCCCAGCCTGAAGCGAGTCCTGCTCCCCTACGACGCGACCAACACGTACATGACTGCGCAGCTGCCGGCGTACCGAGATGCCGCTCGACGCCTGGGCGTCACGCTGATCGAAAGACCGCTACGCACAGAAGAGGAGGCTCAGGCGGCGCTTTCCAAGATGCGCAAGGGTGACGTCGACGGGATCCTGGCGCCCCGATTCCTCACGCTTAACATTCCGGGCTTCATTCTCGACGCCGCACAGAAACAGGGCCTGCCGACGATGTTCCACGGGCCGTGGCTCGTCGAGCGAGGCGGCCTGGCGGCCTACTCAGCGTCGGACGCTCAGCTCGGCCGTCAGGCTGCGCGTCTGGTGGACAAGATCGTCAACGGGGCCAGACCTTCGGAGCTGCCCGTCGAGCAGCCAACGAAGTTCGAGCTCGTCGTCAATCTGAAGACCGCCAAGGCGCTCGGGCTCTCGATCCCGACGTCGGTCCTGTTGCGGACCGATCGCGTCATCGAGTGAGCCTCCGGATCAGCTAGCGAGCCGGTAGAACCGCTGCGCGTTCAGACCGAGGACCTTCCGGCGCGCGTCTTCCGACAGCGGCGCCAGGCGCTCCTTCAGCTCCCGCACGACCCCGAACGAGGCGTCGATGTGCGGATAGTCCGAGGCCCAGACGAAATAGTCGGCGCCCAGGTGCTCGATCATCTGCGCGGTGACCGACTCGTCGGGATCCGCCGAGATCAGACACTGGCGCCTGAAATACTCGCTCGGCGCCATCTTGATCGGCGTCTGGTGCGACATCACGCGGTACTTGTGGTCGAGCCGATCGAGCCAGGCCGCGATCCAATTCGATCCCGCCTCGAGCACCACGCAGCGCAGCCGCGGATAGCGCTCGAACATCCCCGCGCTGAGCATCTGCGTGAAGGCCGCCATGACGTCGATCGCGAGGAAGACGATGCTGAAGAGCCCGTCAGACGGGTCGCGCCGCTGCCACTGCCTGAACCACTGCCGATCGCGCACGACCACGTGGAAGCCGACGGGCATCTCGAGCTCCTGCGCCGTCTCCCAGAACCGCGCGAACGCCGGGTCGTCGAAATGCCGACCGCCCCGCGCCGCCAGATCCGGCGAGAGATAGATCCCCACGCAGCCGTCGCGCCGCGCGCGGATCGTCTCTTCCACCGCGCCTTCCGGGTCGAGCAGCGAGATGTGCGCCACGGGGTAGAGCCGCTTGGGCTCGGCGCGGCAGAACTCGGCAAGCCAGCGGTTGTAGGCGCGCGTATATGCGGTCGCCAGCGCGCCGTCGGTGACGTGACCTTCCCAGCAGATGCCGATGGTCGGATAGAGCAGGACGGAATCGATCCCCTCGCCGTCCATCACGCGTAGCCGCGCGACGGGATCGTACGAGCCGGGCGGGCTGCCCTCGGCGTAGCTGATCTCGCCGCGCGTCAGAAGCTTGGCGGTGTCCATGTCGATCCCGCCGAGCGCGCCGAGCTGGCCGCGCAGCGTCTTGAGCGGCTGGCCGTCGATCAGGAGGACTTCGTAGCCCTGATCGTCGCGCGCGATGCGGATGGCGCGGTCGCGGTACTTCGGGTCGAGGTACTTGAGCCAGGTATCGGCGGGCTCGAGGACGTGGCCGTCGGCGTCCACCACGATACGGGTCGCATCAGGCGTCATGTCGAGTCCTCCTGCTGACACGCTCGGTCGCTCGAGCGATCGTGCTCATCCGCCGGCGGCTCGCGCGCGGAGCTCACGCACGAGCGCGAGGCCATCGAGACTTGCCCGCAAGCCGGCGTCTCGTAGACCGGCCAATACGTTGTCCACGACCTCCTGGCCGGCGACGGCGGCGCGGCGGGCTGCCTCTTTGTCTCCTTGCTCGGCGCGGAGCCGCGCCAGCGCAGCATAGGTGCGCCAGAGCTGCGTCGGGTTGCCGATGGTCTCGGCGATCACCCGCGCCTCGTTCAGCGCGCGCTCGGCGTCGCTCCAGTGCCGGGCCGCGCAGGCGACTTCGCCGGCGAGCCGCCATCCCTTGACCAGATTCTTGCGCGCGTTCGTGCGGGCCGCGAGCTCGAGACATCGCTCGGCATGCCGCCGCGCCTGCTCGAGATCGCCCTGCGCGAGCGCCAGGTCGCCGAGACTCGCGTGGAGCCTGATCGAGTAGCGAAAGCGCATCCAGGCGCTGGTGTTGGGGTCGCGCGCGAGCCGGTCGACACCGCCGAGCAGCTCGCGAGCGGCCGCCAGATCGCCACGCGCCAGAAAGATGTCGCCCAGGTTCAACTCCGCGTTCGGCAAGGTTCCCGGGTCGTTGCGACGGCGCCCTCCCTCGGCGCTGCGGCGATTCAGCTCGGCGGCACCGTCGAGGTCACCGAGCTCGAAGCGGAGCCAGCCGAGGCAATTCAGCAGCCGGTGATGGAACACCTCGTCGCCGACCTTCTCGGACAGCACCAGGCCTTCGTGGAAGGTCGAGAGTGCCTCGGTATAGCTTCCCTTGCCGGCCAGGGTGAGCCCGCGCAGGAACGCGCTGAAGAGCAGCGGCACCAGGAGATTGTGCTCGCGAGCGATCGCCAGACCCTGCGTGTGCAGCTGGTCGGCCGCCCCGTACTCCCCTTCCCAGTTCTTGATCAATCCGCCCATCGCCAGCGCTAGCGATTCGTGGACCAGGTCGCCTGCGGAGCGGCTCGACACTAGCGTGCTCTGGATAAAGTTCTTGGCCTCGTCCAGGCCGCCCGTGACCGCTTGCACGAAGCCGATCGTGAACTGAGCACGGGCGAGCACCGCCTCGGCCACGACGGGAGTCGCCAGATCGATGGCCTCGCGCGCGTGCGCGACCGCGCCGTCGAGATCGCGCGCCCACGTGGCGGCCCACGACATCGCGGCGAGCGCGACCCCTTCCCGGATGGCGTCGCCGGCCTCGTGCGCCAGGTCGCGCGCGAGCCCCGCCGCCTGCCGCGAGCGCTCGAAGTCGCTCACGACGAAGTAGAGCGCGCTGCGAGCCTGGTGGATGCCGATGACGCGCTCGCGGCCGCCCGGAAGGCGCGCAGCGGCCTCGAGCGCCTCGTCGTAGAGCTCGAGCGCATCGCGAGTGGCGAACGCGCGTGCCGCCTCTTTCGCTGCGCGCACGAGATGAACGAGCGCGCGCTCCCAATCTTCTGCCGCCACGTAGTGTCGCGCCAGCACGCCCGCCACCTCGGCCACGCGGTCGCCGTGCTCGGTCTCGATCGCTTGGGCGATGCGGAGATGAAGCGCCCGCCGCTCCTCGACCGGGATCGACTGATACGCGACCTCGTGCGTGAGCGCGTGCTTGAACGTGTAGCTCACGTCCGGGAACAGGCGCTGCTCGCGGATCAGCTCCACGGCTCGCAGCTCGCGCAGCGCCTCGTCGAGCGGTGTCTGGGTTTCGACGACTCGGCTCAGCAAGCGGCGCGAAAATTCGCGTCCAATGACGGCGGCGACCCGAAGCGCGCGGCGCGGCGCCTCGGCCAGTCGGTCGATCCGGGCGGTGACGGCATCCTGGATCGTATCGGGGACCAGCGCGGTGTCCAGCGGCCCAGTCGTGCCCAGCCCCGCCACGGACCGCACGAGCTCCTCGAGGAAGAACGGGTTGCCCTCGGCCTTGCTGACGATCAGCGCCTCGAGGTCGTCGGGCACGTTGCCGAGAAGCTCTCGAGCCATGCGCACGCTGTCGTCGAGCGACAGGGTCGGGAGCGCCAGGCGCGTGTGGAACGTGTGGTCCCCGAAGGGCGGCGTGTAGCCCGGGCGGTACGTGACGACCAGGAGCACACGCTGAGCGGCCAGGCTCTCCGCGAGCCGCGCCGCCCATTCCTCCGTGGCCGCGTCCATCCAGTGCGCGTCCTCGAGCACCATCACGTGCGGTTGGGCCTCGGCCGCTCGCGCCAGCATCTGCTGCGTGGCGTTGAGGATCTCGACGCGCCGTAGCTTCGGGTCCATGGCCTCCACGGCCGGATCGCCGGGATCGACACCGAGCAGCGAACGGAGAAACGACAGCGTCGGCACCAGGCGCTCGTCCAGCCGACGGACGCGATGCTCGAGCTTCGTGATCACGGTCGCCGTCGCGTCACCTTCCTCGATGCCACAGGCTTGCCGAAGCATGTCGACGACCGGATGGAACGGCCTGGCGCGGCCGAACGGAACAGCTTGTGCCTCGACCCAAGCCGCTCCGTCACCGAGACGCCGGCGGAGCTCCTGCATGAGTCGCGACTTGCCGATACCGGGCTCGCCGACGACCATCACGGCCTGTCCCTCGCCGGCTCGCGCCTGCTCGAAGCGCTCGCCGAGCAGACGAAGCTCGCGCTCGCGTCCCACGAACCGCGCGCGCCGAATCGCACGCTCGTCCGAGCTCACGAGCCGATAGGCCACACCGCCGTCCGGGCTCGCGCCCACTGGCGCGAGCTCGAAGTGGCGGCCGAGCGCACCGGCCGCGCTCGCGCCGATGACCACGCTGCCCGGGTCGGCTCTGGCGAGCAACGCTTGCAGATGCGCCCGTGCCTCGCTCAGGCCGTCGCTGTCGATCACCACCTCGCCGTCAGCCCGCGTCACCCTGAGGCTCGCGGTGTGCACGGCACTGGTCACGTCCGGTCGGAGTGAATCCTCACGTCGTGCTCGCACGGATGCCTGACGGATGGCGACGGCGGCGTGGACGGCACGACGCTGAGCGTCCTCTGCCGGATCGAGCCCGAAGACCACGATGAGGCTGGCCGGGCCGACGCTGTCGACCCAGCCGCCGAAGTCGCGCATCTTGTCCATGACGCCTTCGAGCGCGCGGGTCATCTCCGATGAATGCGGCTCGGTGCGCGACGAGATCAGTGTCACCTGCAGCAAGGTGAGCCGCCGCGGCCCCGCAGTCGCGGTGCCTGTCGCAGGGCCACTATCCGGCGCCGTGACCGCGCTGTCAGGGCGCGCAAGCGAGCCGGACGGGCGACCGCCCCGCCGGCGCGGCGACCCGGGCTCCAGTGCGAGCCCATGTCGGTCCAGCCGATATCGCAGGGTGTTGCGCGGAAGCCCCAAACGCTCCGCCGCCCTGGTGATGTTTCCGCCGCTCGCTTCCAGCGCGTCGAGCAAGCGCGCCCGCTCGACGTCGCGCATGGCGTCCTCGAGCACCGCGCCGCGGGACGCGTCGGCGAAGCTCGAGCTCGATGGAGCCGGCTTCGGCGCCGCGGAGGTGAGCCCGAGCGCGGCCGGCGTCACCGCCGACGAGTCGGTGAACAGCACCGCGCGCTCCATGACATTGGCCAGCTGCCGCACGTTGCCGGGCCAGGCGTGGGCTTTCAGCGCGGCGTGCGCCTCCGGAGTCAGCGTCTTGCGCGGAAGCCCATAGTCGTCGCACGCGCGGGCGAGAAAGTGCTCCCCTAGCATCACGACGTCATCGCCCCGCTCGCGAAGCGCGGGCAGGCGCAGCGTGAGGACCGTTAGGCGATGGTAGAGGTCCTCACGGAACCGTCGGGCGCGGATGGCCTCGTCGAGATCCTCGCTGGTGGCCGCGATGACCCAGACGTCGACCGCGTCGCTGCGCGTGCCTCCCAGGCGGCGCACCTGCTGCTCCTCGATGACCTTGAGCAGCTTGGCCTGAAGCGCCATGGGCAAGAGCCCGATCTCATCCAGGAAGATCGTGCCACCGTGCGCGGCCTGGAAGAGCCCGGGCTTGGCCTGTCGCGCGTCGGTGAAGGCCCCACGCTCCCAGCCGAACAGCTCCGCCTCCATCAGGGTCTCGGGGATGGCGGCGCAGTTGACATCGATGAACGGACCACGCGCGCGGGCGCCGGCGCGATGGATCGTCGTCGCCACCAGCCCCTTGCCCGTACCGGTTTCACCCAGGATGAGGATCGCCGGGGAGCGCCGCGCGGCGGCCGCCTGGCGCCCGAGGACGCGGGAGATCTGCTCTCGCAGAGCGACCATCCCGGGGCTCTGACCGATCAGCGCGGAGACCGTCGTCACGGCGGCCATCTTAACGCCACGAATGCCCGAGCCACGGAGCCACATTTCGGGTGGCTTGCCCGAACCGCCCGGAACCGTCGACGCTCGTCGACAATCGCCGGTCTCGTCGGTTTTCGTCGGTTCCACGCAAGTGTCCGCCATCGCTCATCTGCCTCGTGGCATCGCCACTGCAATCCTCCGAACGCGTCGGCAGCAGCCGTCGAGAAAACAGAGAGGGCGCGAGAGACGCGCCAAGGAGGAGACGCGATGAAGAGTCAGGGCTACACGTACCAGAGCACCCTCGCGGCGTCGGAGCGCATCCACTGGCGCGTTGAGGACTTGATCGGTGGGGAGAAGCGCCTCGACTTCTCGAAGCCGTTCATGCCGGAGTCGTTTGCGCGAGTCGAGCCGCTGACGTTCCTGAACCCCGACGAGCGGCTGGCGCTGAATCACATCCGCGCCCTCGGTTACCTCTACACGTTCGGTCTGGTCGAGGAGTTCATCGTGCCGTTCGTCCTCGATCACGCGCGCCCGCAGCTCCACGGCGACTCGTACGCCGTGCGCGCGCTCCTCGGTTTCGCGTCGGAGGAGGCCAAGCACATTCACCTGTTCCGCCGCTTCCGCGAGGAGTTCGAGAAAGACTTCGGCACCCCCTGCGAGGAGATCGGCCCGCCCGAAGCCGTCGCCAAAGCTGTGCTCGCCCATCAGCCGCTGGCGGTGGCGCTGGCGATTTTGCAGATCGAGTGGATGACCCAGCGCCACTGGATCGAGGCCGTGCGCGACGACCAGGACCTCGATCCCCAGTTCAAGAGCTTGCTCAAGCACCACTGGATGGAGGAAGCACAGCACTCCAAGCTCGACACGCTTGTGGTCGAGACCTTGAGCAGCTCCCTCGACGGACCGGCGCTCGACGGCGCCGTCGAGGAGTACCTGGAGATCGGCGGCATGGTGGACGGCGCGCTCGCTCAGCAGGTGGAGTTCGACATCGAGAACCTCGCGCGGGCAACCGGGCGGAAGCTCAACGCGCACGAGCGCGAGCGGTTCGTGGCGGTGCAGCTGAAGGGGCAGCGGTGGACCTATCTCGGCTCCGGGATGACCCATCCGAACTTCGTGGCGTCGCTCGGAGCGATGCGGCCGGCCGCAGCGGACCGCGTGGCGAAGGTCGCGCCGGCATTCTGCTGATCCAAACCCAAACCGAGTGAAAGGAGCATGACGATGGCGACGACAGTGCAAGTGGGCAACCGGGTGAACGGGCTCGACCTCGACGCATTGAGCGCGGTCGTAAGCGAGATCGAGCGCGATCCCCGAAAGGGCATGGTGGCCTTCCGCGTCCGCTCCGCCTGGCGCGGGCAGACGAAGAGCCGCTCGACGGTCGACTCCTACACGATCGGCGGACAGGAAGTGCGCCGTCACTTCGAGATCGACGTGGACGAGCCGCACGAGCTCCTGGGCCAGAACTCCGCGCCCAACCCCCAGGAGATGCTCATGACGGCGCTGAACGCCTGCATCATGGTCGGCTACGTGGCGGGCGCGGCCGTGAAGGGCATTGCCTTGGAGAAGGTGGAGATCGAGACCGACGGCGAGCTAGACCTTCGCGGGTTCCTCGGGATCGACCCGGCGGTGCGGCCCGGCTATGAGGCGATCCGCTACACCGTGAAGATCAAGGGCAACGGGACACCGGCGCAGTTCCAGGAGATCCACGAGACGGTGTTGAAGACGTCGCCGAACTACTTCAACGTCTCGCGCCCCGTCCGGATCGACGCGACACTGGAAGTCCAGTAGGTCTGGTCGCGCGGCGGCTCAGCCGGCTCATGGGCTGGACCGCCGCGCGCCGACGCCTCTTCTGCGCTAGCATTCCGGCGGGAGGTGCGCCGTGAGGTACTACGACATCTCGCTCAATCTCTCGCCCGATACGGTTCGCTGGGTGGTCGCGCCGCCGCTCGAGGTTCACGAGCGCCGGCGGATGAGCCGGGGGGACGACGCGAACGCCACGGCCCTCACCGTCAGCGTTCATGCCGGCACCCACGTCGACGCGCCGTTTCACTTCCTGCCGGATGGCGCGGGGATCGATTCGGTCCCGCTCGAGCGGTTCGTCGGCCCGGCGCTGGTGCACGCCGTCGACGCCGATCGCTTCATCACCGAGGCGCACGTGAAAGCGATTCCTCTCGACGGCGTGAAGCGCGTACTCTTCAAGACACGCAATTCGCAGCTGTTGAAGCGGCGGGAGTTCGAGCCGAACTTCGTCGCGTTCTCGCTGGAAGCGGCGCAGGCGCTGGTGGCGCGCGGCGTCGAGCTGGTCGGCCTCGACTATCTGTCGGTCGCGCACGCTGACCAGCAAGTGCCGGTGCACCGCGCGTTCCTGGACCACGGCGTGGTGCTGCTCGAAGGCGTCGACCTGTCCGAGATCACGCCCGGGCGCTACGAGCTGATGTGCTTTCCGCTCAGGCTCCGCGGGCTCGACGGCGCGCCCTGCCGGGCCGTGCTGCGCGATCTGGCGGGCTGATCGCTAGGGCTTCGGCGGCTTCCAGAACTGGTCGACGTCCTTCACGGTGTCGAGCACCGTGTTCTGCAGCTTGCCGTCGACCTTGTCGACGCGCCGGATGTAGGTCGGGATAATCGCGTTCTGCTTCTCGTCGAACCGGAACGAGCCGCCCGGCGCCTCGAAGCTCACCTTGCGCAGCGCGGCCAGGAAGCGCGGCTTATCCTCGACGTTGGCGTTGACGGCCTTCATCGCCTCGCCGCTGGCCCTCGCCGCGAGATAGCCGAGATGGTTGTTGTAGACGGGATCCTTCTTGAACTTCTTGTTGAAGGCCTGGACGAAGCGCTTGTTCTCGGCGGTGTCCAGCACAGGCGAGTACGAGAGCCAGTTGACCACGCCGAGCGCGGCGTCGCCGACCGAGCGCAGGTAGGTCTCGTTCACCGTCTCGCCGAGCGTCAGGAGCGGCAGCTTGCCCTTCAGGCCGTACTCGTTCCAGGCCTTGACCCACTGCGGCGCGCTCGGCCCCCAGAGGATCGCGACGACCGCATCGACCTGCGAGGCCTTGTCCTGCACGCGCGTGATGTAGGGAGCGACGTCCATGGCTCCGAGCGGCATCAGAACCTTCTCGACCGACTGACCGCCGCTCTCCCTGAACGCCTTGATGAAGCCGTCGGCCTGCTCGTGGCCGGCGACGTAGTCGAGCGCGACGACCGCGATCCGCTTGTGGCCGAGCTTGGCCGCCACGTACCACCCGCCGGCCGCCTCCTGCTGATAGCTCGACATCGCGCTGCGGAAGACCGACGGGCTCGCCTTCTCGTTGGTCAGGTTGTTCGCGGTGGCCTGCGTGATGATCGTGGGCACCGATCGCTCGTGGACGTAGTCGCGGATCGCCACGGCGACGGCGCTCGATACGGGACCGAGGATCAAGTGCACGCCGTCCGACTCGACGAGCTTCCGCGTCTTCGTGAGCCCGACGTCAGCCTTGCCTTCTTCGTCCTCGACGATCAGCCGCACGGGGCGGCCTGCCACCTGCCCGGCCATCTCGTCTTCCCAGTAGAGCCGGATGCCCTCGTTGATCTCCGTGCCGTTGACCGCCAGCGGCCCGGTGATCGCGTTGAGCAGGCCGATCTTGATGGGCTCCCGGGGGGCCTGGGCCATGAGAGCCGTTGGCAGAGCTATCGCGGCGATGAGGGCGACCAGCACACGTTTCAGCGCCATCGTCGTATCCTCCATCCCAGGACGGGACCCGTCTTCGACCCGGCTGGGAGAATAACCTCAAACCGGCGCGGCCGACGGAGGTGAATGATGGCAGAGCTCATCGGACGACAAGCGGTGGTGATCGGGGCCGGGATGGGTGGGCTCACGGCGGCGCGAGCCGCAGCCGACCACTTCGAACGCGTGCTGGTGCTTGAGCGCGATGCCCTGCCCGCAGATCCGCTCGACCGCCACGGTGTTCCTCAGGGCCGGCATGTTCACGCGCTGCTGGCAGGCGGCCAGCGCGCGCTCAGCGAGCTGTTCCCCGGATTCGAGGACAGTTTGGAGGGCGCCGGCGCCGTCCGGCTCCGGGTCGGCCTCGATATCCGGGTCGATAGACCGGGCTTTGACCCATTCCCCCAGCGTGATCTCGGCTTCGACGCGTTCGCGATGTCGCGCCCGCTCGTGGAGCTGACCGTGCGCCGGCGCGTCCAGGAGACGGCCTCGATCGAGCTGCGCACGGGCTGTCAGGTTCAAGGGCTCGTCCCCTCACCCGATGGCGCCGCTGTGACCGGCGTCCGATATACCAGCCCGAGCGGAACAGAGGAGACGGTCGCCGCCGATCTGGTGATCGACGCCTCGGGTCGTGGCACGCCTACCCTCGACGCGCTCGCGGCCATGGGCCGCGCGGCGCCCGCCGAGACGACGATCGGCGTCGATCTGGGCTACGCATCGGCCGTGTTCGCGATTCCCGACGACGCGCCCAAAGACTGGAAGGGCGCGTTCTGCTTGCCGGGTGCCGGCCGGGCCAGCCGCGGATCGCTCATGCTGCCGCTCGAGGGCCACCGCTGGATCGCCACCGTCGGCGGCCGTCACGGCGATCAGCCGCCCGGCGACGAAGCCGCGTTCATGGAGTACGCGCAGGCGCTCAGGACCCAGACGATCTACAGCGCGATCAAGCACGCCAAGCGCCTCGGCGAGATCGCCCGCTTCAGGTTCAACGAGAGCGTGCTGCGCCACTACCAGCGCCTGGAGAATTTCCCGCGCGGCGTGCTGCCGATCGGCGACGCCATCTGCCGGTTCAACCCGATCTACGGCCAGGGCATGAGCGTGGCGGCGCAGGAGGCGGTCGCTCTCCGGCGCTTGCTGGCGCGCGGCGTTTCTCTTGCCGAGCTGGCCCGGGTGTATTTCGCTGATGTCGCGCGCATCGTCGAGACGCCCTGGGCCCAGGCGGCCGTTCCAGACTTCGTTCACCCGGACACGCGCGGCGAGCGGCCTGCCGACTTCGAGCAGACGCTGAAGTTCGGGATGGCTCTCGGCAAGCTCGCCGCGAGCGACCCGGCGATTCACCGGCTCACATCCGAGGTGCAGCACTTGCTGAAGCCCCGCAACGTCTTTCAGGATCCCGAGCTGGTGCAGCGGATGATGGCGATCGTGGCGAGGAGGCCGGCATGAGCGAGATCAAGCACCGCACCGTCGAGACGAACGGCATTCGCATGCACGTGGCCGAACAGGGCACCGGGCCGCTCGTGATCATGTGTCACGGCTTTCCCGAATCCTGGTACTCCTGGCGTCATCAGCTCGCCGCCCTCGCCGCGGCCGGCTTTCACGCGGTGGCGCCGGACATGCGCGGCTATGGCCAGACCGACGCGCCGCCGGACATCGAGTCCTACACGCTTCTACACCTGGTCGGCGACATGGTGGGCCTCGTCAGCGCGCTCGGCGAGAAGTCAGCGGTGATCGCCGGCCACGACTGGGGCGCGCCGGTCGCGTGGCACTCCGCGCTCTTGCGTCCCGATGTCTTCCGCGCCGTGATCGGCCTGAGCGTGCCGTACCGCCCGCGCGGCAGCACGCGGCCCACAACGGTCATGCCGCAGACCAATGAGGCGATGTTCTACCAGCTCTACTTCCAGGCGCCGGGCGTGGCGGAGGCCGAGCTCCAGCGCGACGTGCGCGGGACCATTCGCCGGCTCGCGTACGGAGGCTCGGGCGACGCCCCTGCTCGCGGCAGTCTCGGCATGGTGCGTCGCGGCGGTAGTTTTCTCGATCACTCGATCGATCCCGAGACCTTGCCGGCGTGGCTGACCGAGGCCGACATCGAGTTCTACGCCGGCGAGTTCGGTCGCACCGGCTTTCGCGGCGGGCTCAACTGGTACCGCAACATCGATCGCAGCTGGGAGCTACTGGCGCCGTTCGCCGGCGCCGTCGTGACCGTCCCCGCCCTGTACGTCGCCGGCGACCGCGATCTCGTCGTGCGGTTCCCCGGGATGGATCAGCTCATCCCGAATCTGTCGAGGTTCGTGCCTCAGCTGCGGCGGACGATCATGCTCCCGGGTTGCGGCCACTGGACACAGCAGGAGCGTGCGGCGGAGGTGAACGACGCGATGCTGGAGTTCCTGAAGGGCGTCTAAGCGCGTGGCCGCCGGTCGGCCCACGGACGGAGCGCCTCGAATGTAGCGGCGGCACGGAGCACCAGCGCGTCCTCCAGCCGCCGGCCGACGATCTGCAAGCCAACGGGCAACCCGCTTGCCGTCCAGCCCGCCGGAACGGACACGGCCGGCTGGCCGCTGTAGTTGAACGGATAGCAGAGGGTCCAGCCAAGGTGGGTCACCTTACGACCGGCCACTTCGCTGGGGCCGACGACGCCGAGCGGGAACGCCGGCAAGCACAGCGTCGGAGTCAGCAGAAGATCGTAGCGCTCGAAGAATCGTCTGAGTGCGTCCACCATCGCCTGGCGGGCACCCACAGCCCGCACATATTCGACCACGCTGAGGCCCGCCGAAGCTTCGGCGTACGCCACTAGGTCCGGGTCCATCTGCGCCTTCTGCTCCGCGGAGCGAGCCGCGTGCGCGCCGGCCTGAGCGCCGCCGTAGAGTGCCTTCAGAATCGAGCTTGGATCGCCGAGATCGGGGGTTGCCTCGTCTACTGTCACGCCGATCTCCGTAAAGGCGCGAGCGGCGGCCTCGGCGATCTCACGGGTCTCTCGCTCGACCGGAGCGAAGCCCAGGTCCGCCGACCAGGCAATTTGGAGCGGCGTTCGTGCGAACGATTCATCGCAAGCAGCCCGGTAGTCGACGCCGTCCTCTGGGAGCGCGAACGGATCACGCGGATCGTGACGCGCGATCGCGTTCATCATCAGGGCGACGTCGCGCACGGTGCGCGCCAGTGGGCAGACGTGGGCGACCAGCTCGTTGCCTCCAGCGGCCGGGTACATCGGCACGCGCCCGAAGGTCGGTTTGAAACCGACGAGACCGCAGAAGCTGGCCGGGATGCGGATCGAGCCGGCGCCGTCCGAGCCGAGCGCCAGCGGGCCCAGCCCCGCCGCGACCGCCGCCGCGCCCCCGCCGGTGGATCCACCCGGCGTACGTGTCAGATCCCACGGGTTACGCGATTCGCCGAACAGTCGGTTGTCGGTCGAGCCGCGCCACGCGAACTCGGGCAGGTTCGTCCGGCCGACCAGGACCGCGCCCGCCGCCCGCAAACGCGCCACGCTCGGCGCGTCCTGGGGAGCGACGAACTCGGCGAGCAGGCGCGAGCCGTAGGTCGTGCGCTCGCCGGCCGTCCACAGATTGTCTTTTATCGAGACGGGCACGCCGTGAAGCGGGCCGAGCGGCTCACCGGCCATCACCGCCTGTTCGGCCGCGCGGGCTTCGCCGAGAGCTCGCTCGGCGTGGACCATGACGTACGCGCCCAGTCGCGGGTTCAGGCGGTCGATGCGCTCCAGCACGATGCGGGTAATCTCGACGGGCGACAGCGACCGGCGGCGGATCAGCTGCGCCAGCTCGTTGGCGGACGTAAAGCCGAGGTCGGTCGCGTCCATATCAGCGCCGAGCGACCCCGAGAGCCTCCGCGAGCCGCCGCGCCGTGAATGGCTGGCGCCCGGCGGTGATGCCGAGCGGCGCCAGGGCGTCGGCGACGGCGTTGGAGATCGCCGCCGAGGCGCCCATCACCCCGCCCTCGGCCATTCCCTTCATGCCCAGCGGCGTGTTCGGATCGAGCCGCTCCAGGTGCTCGACTTCGAACGATGGCAGCGACCCGGCCGTGGGGATCGCATAGTCGAGCAGAGTCGCGCTGCGGTTCTGGCCGTCGGAGTCATACACGACTTCCTCCAGGAGTGCTCCGCCAAGGCCCTGTGCCGTCGCGCCATGAAGCTGACCCTCGACAACGCGCGGATTCAGCATGCGTCCGCAGTCCTCCACGATCGTATAGCGCGGAATCGTCAGGGCGCCCGTCTCGGGGTCGATCTCGACCTGACAGATGTGAGTCCCACTCGAGAACGTCAGCGGCGGCGGATCGAACGCGTGCGTCGCCTCGAGTCCCGGCTCGAGGCCCTGCGGCAGGTCCGTCGGAGCGAAGTACGCCTTCTGCGCGAGCTGCGCAACGGTCATCCCCGACGTCGGCGCGCCGCGCACACGAACGGCCCCGCCGACCAGCTCGAGATCTTCCAGCGGAGCCTCCAGCAGATGCGCCGCGATCCGCAACAGCTTCTCTTTCAGGACACGCGCCGCGCCGAGTGCCGCACCGACGCTGACCACGCCGCCGCGAGCGCCGCGGGTACCCATGCCGTACGGCGCCGCGGCAGTGTCCCCCGACTGGACGCGGATCTTTTCGATCGGCACCGTCAGCTCGTCGGCCAGCGCCTGGGCGACCGTCGTCAGGTGCGTTTGCCCCTGACTGACCACACCGATCTGGGCCGCGACGGCGCCGCTCGGCTCGATGCGGACGATCGCCGCGTCGTGCCCCGACCCAGGGATGCCGGCGGTCTTGTAGAACTCCGAGCCGTAGGTGTTCGGCTCGATGTAGGTGGCGACGCCGATCCCGGCGATCCGGCCGGCCGCACGCGCTCTCGCCTGCTCGCGGCGCCGATCCGCGTAGTCGAACGCCGTGAGCGCGCGCTCCAGGGTGTCGCGCGGGTAGACCGAGCGATAAATCATGTCTGACGCCGTCGTGTATGGCAGATCAGAGTCGGCGAGCATGTTCCGGCGCCGCACCTCGATCGGGTCCAATGCCAGGGATCGAGCGATCGCGTCGATCGTGCCCTCGGTCACCCAGCTGCAGATCAGCATCGGCGCGCGGTACGGGCCCGCCGGGCACTTGTTGGTCAGCACCGCCGTGATGGCGTACCGGTAGTCGCGCAGCCGATACGCTCCGGGGATCATCATCCCGATCACGCGCGCCATGTAGTTCGCCGGGAAATAGGCGTACGCGCCGAAGTCCGTGAGGATCTGAACGTCCATGCCGAGAATGGCGCCGTCCGACTTCACGGCAGCCCGGACGTCGACGATATCCTCGCGGGCGTGGAGCGAGGCAAGGAGGTTCTCGCGACGCGTTTCGAGCCAGCGCACCGGGCGGCCCAGCAGCCGCGAGGCCGCGGCCGTCGCGAGCTCCTCCCGATACAGCGGGATCTTCTGCCCGAAGCCACCACCGACGTCCGGCGTGATCACCCGGACCGCGCTCTCCGAGATTCCGAGTCGCGCGGCCAGCGCCGAACGCATCGGGTGCGGGATCTGAGTCGAGTGCCAGAACGTGAGGGTCTCGTCGCCGGGCAGCCAGCACGCCAGGCAGCCGCGCGGTTCGAGCGGTACGTGCGTCTGGCGTCCCTGGTGGAAGCGCAGAGTGACCACGCGGTCGGCTGCGCCAAGGGCCGCCGCGACATCACCGCCGGCGAAGACGCCCGCGTACGCGCGATTGGCCGGGATCGTCTCGTCGACCAGGGGCAGCCCAGGTTCCTGGGCCCGCTCGGGATCGATAACGGCCGCGAGAGGATCGTACGTGACGTCGACGAGCGCGCAGGCGTCCTCGACTTGATAACGCTGCTCGCCGATCACGCAGGCGACGGGATCGCCCACGAAGCGGACCTTGTCCACCGGAAGGGTCGGCATCTCCATGGGCAATAGCCCGTCGATCGGGGGCGCGATCCGCAGCGGCGCCGTCACGCGAGCCAGATCATGACCGGTCAGCACCGCCACGATACCCGGCTGCCGGCGCGCGGCATCGACGTTGATCCCGCGAATGCGCGCGTGGGCGTGCGGGCTGCGCACGAAGGCGGCGTGCAGCAAGCCCGGCATCGTGAGATCGCCGATGTAGCTGCCGCGCCCGAGGACGAGCTTCTTCGTCTCGCGCGGGCTCAGCGCCGCGCCGACGTAAGCCTTGGTGATCTCCATGGCGGCGGAGCGCCATGATACTCCTCTTGCGCTCTGTGCTACCTTCGCGCTACCACATCGCGGGAGGAACCATGACGGACGCGGCTGATCCCAAGGGCAACCCGATTGGAACCGAGCTGGTGTACGAGGACGACAGCGTGAGGGTCTGGCGCATCGACCTGGCGCCGGGCGAGACCGCCGGGTGGCACACCCACTACCTCGACTACACGACGGTCGTCGTCGAGGGCGACCTGGTCGAGCGCCCGAACGCCGATGGCACCGTGGATCGGATCGAGGTGAAGCCGGGGGCGATCATGCGCTGGAACCAGGGCACCTTGCGGCACGCGCTGCGCAACATCGGGACGAAGACGTTCCGCAACGTGATCGTCGAGGTGAAGGGCCGGAAGACCGGAGCCTGAGAGGAGCGATCATGAGTCAGCGAGCGATGACCCGGCGCGACGCGCTGCGCGTTCTGGGCCTGACCGCCGCGGCAGCAGGGCTCCACACGGGGGCTCCCGCCGCCGCCGCGCCGACCGGCGAGGCCAAGATCGCTCTCGCGGCCGAGCCGAACACCTTCGATCCGCACCTGACCGTCGGACGCAACACTCAGATCTTCATCGCCAACGTGTACGACGGCCTGACGGCGCGCGACGTCCAGGGCAATCTGGTGCCCGCCCTCGCCGAGTCGTGGAAGCGGCTCAATCCGACGAGCTGGCAGTTCACCCTGCGCAAGGGAGTGAAGTTTCACAACGGCGACGACTTCAACGCCGATTGCGTCAAGTTCACGCTCGACCGCGCCACCAATCCAGAAACGAAGGCCACCATCAGCTCCGAGCTCAGCACGATCGCCGGCACCGAGATCGTGGATGCCTTCACCGTCAACATCGCCACCAAGACGCCGGACTTCCTGCTGCCGGTGCGGCTCGGCGAGCTGTTCGGCCTGATGCTCTCGCCGAAGCACACCAACGCCGCCGGCAAGGAAGCGATCGCCATCAAGCCGAACGGGACCGGCCCGTTCAAGCTGGTCACGTGGGCGAAAAACGAGCGGCTGGTGCTCGAGGCGAACGAGAGCTACTGGCGGGGCGCGCCGAAGGTGAAGACGATCGTCGTGCGGCCGATCCTCGAGGACGCCGCGCGGGTTGCCGCCCTGCAGGCCGGCGAGGTCGATCTGATCGCGCCGATTCCCCACGTGCGGATCGCCGAGCTGCAGCGCAACGACAAGCTGGTGATCAAGACGATCGCCGCGCCGCGCATCTTTCACGTGACGATCGACGTGCGCAAGCCGCCGTTCGACAACGTCAAGGTGCGCCAGGCGCTGAACTACGCGGTGGACGTCAACGCCATCCTCAAGACCCTGTACTTCGGCCACGGGACGCGGCTCGCGACCGTCGTGGACAAGGGTGCCCTCGGATACGACCCGAACGTCCAGCCCTACCAGTACGATCCGAACAAGGCGAAAGCGCTGCTGGCCGAGGCCGGATTCCCGAACGGCTTCGAGGTCGAGTTCGACAGCTTCACCGGCAGCATCGCCGATCATTCCAAGCCGGCCGAGGCGATCATCGGCTATCTCCAGAAGGTGGGAATCAGGGCGAAGGCCAACGTGTTCGAGTTCTCGGCGTTCGGGCCGCGCCGGGTCCAGAACAAGACCGCCCCGCTGTTCATCTACAGCATCGGCAACGCGTACCTCGAGCCCTCGTGGGTGATCCGCTGGATGACCCAGGGCGGCCTCGGCATGCATTACAAGAACGCGCGACTCGACGAGATGCTGACCAGGATCGAGGCGACCGACGACCCGAAGAGGCGGGCGCCCCAGTACAGCGAGGTGCAGAAGCTCCTCAAGGACGAGGCGCCGTTCATCTTCCTCTACCAGGCCGATGCGGCGTTCGGGATGAGCACGAGGGTGGACTACACGCCGCGCCCGGACGAGACCCAGTGGCTGTACCCGCTCGCCCTGAAGGGGTGAGGTGCGTCGATACATCGCGGCCCGCCTGGCGACCGCGGTCCTGGTCATCGTCGGAGTCTCGATCGTTTCCTTCTTCCTGACGTTCCTGACCGGGGATCCCGCCGAGATCATGCTGCCGCCGGGCGCGACGGCGGCACAGATCGACAAGTTCCGCGCCGAGTGGGGCTTCGACGATCCGCTGTTCGTTCAGTACTGGCGGTTCCTGAAGCGCGCGGTGCACGGTGATTTCGGGATCTCGCTGCGACACGGCCAGCAGTCGCTGCCGCTGATCGCGGCGCGGTTGCCGGCCACCCTTCAGCTCACGGTGACCGCGATGGTGCTGGCCGTCGCGCTCGCGGTCCCACTGGGCGTGCTGGCGGCTACCCATCGTGGCGGCCCGATCGACCTCCTGGCGATGGGCGTGGCGCTCGTCGGCCAGTCCGTTCCGAACTTCTGGCTGGCGATCATGATGATCCTGCTCTTCGCCGTCTCGTGGGGACTCTTGCCCACCTCCGGCCGCGGCGGCGTCGCGCACGTCGTGATGCCGGCCGCCGCCATCGCGATCAACCTGATGGCGCTCCTGACCCGTCTGGTTCGCTCGACGATGATCGAGATGATGTCCGAGGACTACGTGCGCACCGCGCGCGCCAAGGGCTTGCGCGAGCTGTTCGTGACGAGCCGCCACGCCTTGCCCAACGCGCTGATCCCGCTGGTCACGGTGGTCGGACTCCAGTTCGGCTACATCCTCGGCGGCGCCGTGGTGATCGAGACCATCTTCACCTGGCCGGGGGTCGGACTGTTCACGATCCAGGCGATCCTCAACCGCGACTATCCGGTCGTCCAGGCCTCCGTCTTCATCCTGGCCACCGCGGTGGTTCTGATCAACCTGGTCGTGGACCTGCTGTACGTCTGGCTCGACCCGCGCATCCGCGTGACGTGATCCGGCACGCCTGGCGCAGTCCACTGGCCGGAGCCGGCGCGCTGATCGTCGGCCTCGTCATCCTCGCCGCGCTGGCGGCACCGCTGCTCGCCACAACCGATCCGATCGATCAGGATCTGTCGGAGGCGCTCAAGCCGCCGTTCTGGCAGGCCGACGGCTCGCTCCGTCACCCGCTCGGCACCGATCACCTCGGCCGCGACGTCTACTCACGGCTCATCTACGGCGCTCGGATCTCGCTGACGATCAGCGTGCTGGCGGCGTTTTTAGGTGCGGTTGTCGGCGTCGTTGCCGGGCTCGTAGCGGGCTACCTCGGCGGGCGCGTGGATACGATCATCATGCGTCTCGCGGATCTCAATCTCGCCTTTCCGCTGATCTTGTTGGCGCTGGCGGTCGTGGCCCTCCTCGGCGCCAATCTGAAAAATCTCGTGATCGTGATGGCGATCACCACGTGGATGATCTACGCGCGCGTGGTGCGTGGCCTGAGCCTCGGGTTGCGCGAGCGAGAGTTCGTCCAGGCAGCCCGGGCGCTCGGGGCCCACGACGCGCGGATCATCGCCCGCCACGTCTTGCCCAACGTGCTGACGCCGGTGATGGTGATCTGGACGCTCGAGGTCGCGCGCATCATCCTGATGGAGTCCGCGCTCTCGTTCCTCGGTCTGGGCGTGCCGCCGCCGACGCCGACCTGGGGTCGGATGCTGGCCGAGGGTCGCGACTACCTGACCGTGGCCGGCTGGATCGCCGTCTTCCCAGGGCTGGCGATCCTGTTCACCGTGCTCGGGATCAATTTCCTCGGCGACGGGCTGCGCGATCTGCTCGATCCGCGGCTGCGACGGCAGACGTAGGGGCGTCAGGCAACCCACCATGCGATTCCAAGCAGTGCGGCGACCGCCGCGTGCAGCGCGTGGCCCGCAATTCAGAGCGGACACGGCTGTCGCAGCTCGACGACGAGAGCGCGGACGAGGTAAAGCCCCACCAGCACGCTCGCGCCTGCCACGACCAGATAGGGCCATGGCACTGCCACCCGACCGGTCAGCATCCACGAGAGCACGAGGCCGAGTAACGCAAGGTTCCAGAGGATTCCCACGTGGACGTTCGGTGCTCCACCGAACAGCCGGGCATAGGGCGTCCGCACCACGATGACGCAAGACGACGTGTCGGCGCCGCAGGCGGTGAACAGCGCGCCCAGGCGGTGACGGAGCCGGGGCCACCGGCCCAGCATCAGCGCCGCGAAGTAAAAATTGATGAGCAAGACGGGAACTGTCAGCGCCACGAGCCCGAGGCTGAGTATCGCGGTCAAGACGCTCACGCCACTATTTTCAGCCACCGACCACGCAACGCCCAATTATCGTAGGCGGAGGATGGATCACCGTCCCCCCGCTCTGTATCCGCGACTCCTCGGCCCGGCGTGGCACGACCTGCACCCGGCAATCCGCTCGCTGCACCTCACGGACGGCGTGGCCACCGGCAGGTTCGAGTTTCGCCGCGGCCGCCGCCTGGCCTCCCGCCTCATGTGCCGGGCGCTCCGCCTTCCGTCGTCGTCAACAGCGCTCGACGTCCGGCTCGCGATCGCTCGCGATGCCGAATCGGAGCGATGGATGCGGACGTTCGGACAACGGCGGCTCGTCACCATTCAGCGCGGGCTGGCCGACGGGACCCTAACCGAGCGCTTCGGAGCGCTCGAGCTTCGCTTTCACCTCCGGGTCGAGGACGGCACGTTGACCTACGTTCAAGCCGGCGCCGGGCTGATTCTTGGAAGTCTGCGCGTTCCACTCCCGCGCTGGATCTCTCCGCAGGTCGAGGCCCGAGAGGCATGCGTGGACGGACAACGCTCGTACGTCCAGGTCGGGATCTCCGCACCCGGAGGCGGATTGCTGATGTCGTACGCGGGATGCATTCAGGTGACGCAGGCGTGATCTCGACGGCCCTGTGGCTGCTTGCCCTGCAAGGCGCTATCGGCGCGTTCGACACGGTGTACTACCACGAATGGCGCGCGCGCTTGCCCGCGCGCGCGTCGATCGCCGCTCCCGAGCTGAGATTGCATGCGGCACGCGACTTCCTCTATGCGGTGCTCTTCGGGACGTTGCCGTGGATGGCGTGGCACGGCGCCTGGACCGCGGTGCTGGTCGCGATCTTCGTCGCGGAGATCATTCTGACCATGGCGGACTTCGTCGCCGAGAGCACCGTGCGCCGATCGCTAGGGGACGTGTTCGCTGGAGAGCGGGTCACGCACGCGGCCATGGGCATCCTCTATGGCGCGATGATCGCGGTGCTCCTCCCGGCGCTCGCGACCTGGTGGCGAGAGCCGACGGCGCTTCGGCTCGCGCCGGCCGCCATCCCGGTGGCCTTGCGCTGGGCCCTCACCTTCATGGCTGTCGGCGTGTTCGTCTCGGGCGTGCGCGACCTGTACGCGGCCGCGGGGCGGCCTCGTGGCGACTGGCCGTGGAGCGCCGGGATGTGAGGTTCAGGCCGCGGCCATGCCGCCGCGATCGACGGCAAAGAGATGCGCTTCCCCCACGCCCTTCAGCGTGTGAAGCCCGCGGTCGTCGAACTTCAAGCCTGAGCCGGCCACGAGGTCCTTGACGGTATTCGAGACGAGAACCTCGCCGCTCTTTGCGATACCGGCGATGCGCGCGCCGATATGCACCGCGATGCCGGTGAGCTTGGAGCCCTGGACCTCACACTCGCCGGTGTGCAGGCCCGCGCGCACGTCGAGCCCAAGCCGCTTGACGCCCTCGGCGATGGCGCACGCGGCCCGAACGCCACGCGCGGGGCCGTCGAACGCGGCCAGGAAGCCGTCACCGGCGGTGTCGATCTCCCGCCCCCGGAAGTGGACGAGGCGTTCGCGAACGAGCGCATGATGCGAGTCGAGCAGCTCGCGCCACCGCCGGTCGCCAAGCTCGACGGCCTTGCGCGTGGAGTCGACGATGTCCGTGAACAACACCGTGGCGAGCACGCGATCCGGCTCGGGCCCGCGCCGAACACCCGTCAGAAACTCTTCGATCTCGTCGAGGATGGCGTCGGAGTTGCCGGAGAACGGAACATGATCCACGCCGGGAAGCTCGACGTACTTCGCCCCGGGGATCCGGGCGGCCATGTACCGGCTGCCCTCGACCGGAACCGTCCGATCGCCCGCATTGTGAAGGATGAGCGTGGGCACCCGGATCGCCGGCAGCACGTGGCGGACGTCGACGTCGGCGATCATGCTCCAGATCGTTCGTGCCGCCATCGGACTCGCTGACTGCCGCACGTAACGGGCCCACCAGGCGCGGAACTGTGGATCGCCCGCGAGCGTGGGCGCCCGCACGTCGAGGCCAACGACACCGCCCCAGTTGCGCACCACGGAGTCGAGGAACTCGTCCCAGGTATCCCGCGGCGTTCCCCACGTGTAGTCGGGCGCCCACATGCGCCGCGCATAGCTTCCGCCCATGATCAGAGCGGTGGTGCGCTCGGGATACGTGGCGGCAAACAGCGCGCACATCGGGCCGCCCTCCGAATAGCCGAACAGCGCCGCCTGCTCCGAGGATGCCGCGTCCATCACGGCTCGCACGTCGTCCATGCGCGTCTCGAGGCTGGGCATGTCGGTGACGCGATCGGAAAGGCCGGTGCCACGCTTGTCGAAGAGAATCAGTCGCGAGAACGAAGCGAGCCGCTCAAAAAACCGAGCGACACGCGGCTCTTCCCAGAAGACGTCGATGTTCGAGATCCAGCCCGGCACGACAACGAGGTCACGCGGCCCGTCGCCCACTACCTGGTAGGCGATGTTGACGTCGCCGCTTCGCGCGTAACGTGTCTCGGGCGTCACGGCGAAAGACCGGGGGGTCGCTCAGCCCGACTGCGCCGCGAACGCCAGCTCGTGGGCTTCCTTCTGGACCTTTGCATTGATCTGGGTGGCGGCGTCGAACTCCCCCTGAAGGACGCCCCAGGTTGCCATCCAGTCCCAGGCCCAGCGCGCTTCGTCCTCTGGAATCGGCGTGGGCTCCCTGAGCTGGATGCGCCCCAGGTTGAAGTCGTCGGGAGTCAGCGCCTGGACTGTTGGATCGGCAGCGGCCCACCCTTCTTTGAAGTACTTCACGTAGCGCCGCTTGTCGGCCTTGATGCGTCGAACGGCCTCGGTCACGCCCCGCAGGAATGCGGCGTAGAGCCCGGGATCCAGATCAGGGCCGGCGACCCACGTCCCGTGAAAGAACGTCGTCGAGACCAGGCGGCAGCCCGCTTTCTCGGCCACGGTGATCCACGGCTCCTGCAGCACAGTCGCATCGAACTCGCCGCGCAGCATCGCCGCGTACCGGTCGCCCGGATAGATGACGGCGGCGCACGTCGTGATCGCTTCGCGGGGAATGGCGCCTTCGAGCATCTGGAGCCCGGCGTAGGCGGTGCCGTTGCCGTAGTCCAGCCCCACTTTCCGATGCGCCAGCTCTTGAGGCACGTAGACGTTCGAATCGGGAGGAACGACGAGGGCCGCGCAGACGATCATCGAGCGGCGACCGATCTGAAGCGCCCCGACCCGGCTTTCCGCCACCCGGCGGTTATTGCCGCACTCTCACCCCTGGAACATCGTGGCTTCGCCGCGTTCCTGAAGCCTGCCTTGATTCGTCACCGGGACCGAGAGGGTCCCTTCCGTCGTGGAGCGGATATCACGGGACTCCCGCGAGGCCATGCGGAGATCGAGTCCCTCGGCGCTGAACAAACCTTCGTCCATGGCGACCAGCACGTCGAGACTGCTGAACGCGGACACCGGCTCGATCGTCATCTTCATCGCGAGTCCCTCCATTGTGTCGGGCTCATGAAGTGAGGTCGCGGCCCGTCACGCGCCGAACACGACGCGCGTTCCCGTGGACGGCATGACCAGCGTCTTGGGCATCGCCGCGTTCACGGCCATGATCATGTTCATCCCCGAGCAGTGCATCGGGATGATGTAGTCGGGATTGATCTCCTTGAAGGCGGCCACGGTCTTGGCGACGATGTCGTCGGGCGCGGGCGCTAGATGGAAGCCGCCGACGACCGCGTGAACTTTCTGGATCCCGGACACCTTCTGCGCGTGGCGGACCGAGTTGATCACGCCCGCGTGGCCGCACGACGTGATGACGACCAGGCCGCGGTCTTTCACGTGATAGACGGTGGCATGCTCGCCCGCGAACGTGTCGGGAAGTAGATCGCCCGGCTTCGCCTCGACCTTGGTCGCACTGAAGTGCCCTGCGGTGCACGCGGAATCCATCGGTCCGGCCATGAGCCGCGCGGCCGCCGGCGGCTTCTCGAAATCGGTGATCCGAGCGATCTGCCCGGTGACGAAGGCATGGCCGGCGACCGGCGCGGGCTGCTTCGCGAGCACCACCTTGATGCCGCGCCCCTCCAGCCCGGAGCGATCGAGCGTGCCGTAGTCCATGGAGCCCGCGGGCGTGACGACGACGCGGTGGCAGAACGTGTCCTCGCCGCCCGCGTAGAGCGTGATGCCCGACTTGAGCTTGCCCTGCGACACCCGAGCCAGATCGGGCAGCGCGCCATAGTGATCGAAGTGACCGTGGCTCACGATGAGCGCGTCAGCGCGCGCCGGATCGATCTTCAGGAGACCGTAGTTGTTCAGGAGCGTACCCTCGGTGGCGGAGAAGTCGAGGAGGATCTCGCGCCGCTCCCCGCCCCGCACCGATTCGAGGTGGTACGCGAGCCCATGCTCGAACAGCAAGAGCCCTTTCGGGTCGAGCGCCGCGCGTTGCACGGTTACGGTGTCGAGCTTGCCGCCCCTGGCGAAGGCGTCGTAGACGTTGTCGACCACGTTGGTCAGCACGAGGCGGTCCACCGTCGGTGGTGCGCTCGTCTGCGCAACGGCCGGACCGAGGTATTTTGTCCCGCCGAGAGCGAAGGTGACCGAGCCGACTGCGCCAAGTCTCAGGAGCTCACGTCGATTCATGGCTGCACCATGCCTTTCGGAGCAGCGCCTCGCCGCCATCTAGCCTGGGCGGAGAGGCCTCTTCCCGCCACGCCGTGTCCGACAGCGGCGATTGTGCGCTTGCGATCGAGCCGGCGCAACTCCTCGAGCCGAGTCGTTCAGATCAGGATCGGCGTGGCGACGGCGCGCCGGCAGGACTCCGCGATGCTCGGGCGTTTCACCCGAAGCGGCGTGTCGCGGGAACTTTGGTGGGCGCCGCGCGAAGCCGCACGAAGTCTGACGTAACGCACTCTTCGGTGTGTCGGCGGGAGTCTCGATCGAGATGGCATAACGTTCGCAGCCCCGCTCCGGCCGGAGCGCCACGTGTACACGGATCGGATCTCACAGCAGCAGGGGGCCGTCGGCACTCGATGCTTCCTCGCGCTTTGTGCGTGGACCGGGCTGATCTGCCTTCTGCTGGTTGCGTTCGACGGCATCCCGGATACCGAACAGCTTGCCGGCATTCTCGTCGCCGCTCTGCTGTTGGTAACCGGCATCGAGCCTTCCGACCACCGGCGAAGCACACGCACGGTTGCGGTCTCGCTCTCTCCGCCTTCCGCGTATCTGGCGTTCCTTCTTCGTTCGCCTCCTGCAGCCTCCTCGCTCGACTGATCCACACACACCAAGATACCGAGCCTTCGGCGTCGGCCTGAGTGTCGAGCGCTGGGTGCTCGCAGAGGAGGATCTTCATGGAAAGCTACGTGGGAAGGTTGGGCCTGCTCGGGCTCGCGGTGGTGGCACTGTGTGCCCCGAGAGCCGTCGGAACGGTCTCGGCCGACGAGAAGCGCATCGAGTTCGACATGGTGCGGTCGGCCGCGGCCACCAACGGCAACTGTCTCCAGGATGTGAAAGCGCGCGTCACGATCGAGTCGAAGGGACCCGTCGAGCACATGGACGTGCACGTGAGCGGGCTACCCCCGAACACTGAGTTCGACTTCTTCGTGATCCAAATCCCGAACGCGCCCTTCGGCCTGGCGTGGTACCAGGGCGACATCGAAACCAACCACGAAGGAAGGGGTCACCAGAAGTTCATCGGGCGTTTCAACATCGAGACGTTCATCGTCGCGCAGCCCCCTGCCGGCCAGGCGGCACCCCTGGTGCACGACCAGCCGCCGTTCCCGGACGCGGCCTCGAACCCGGCGACCGAGCCGATCCACACCTTCCATCTGGGCTTGTGGTTCAACTCGCCCACGGATGCCCTCAACGCGGGTTGTCCCGGGGCCGTCACCCGTTTCAACGGTGACCACAACGCCGGCATCCAGGTGCTCAGCACCCAGAATTTCCCGAACCTCGAAGGCCCATTGAAGCAATTGACGCCGTAAGGCGCTGACCGAGGCTGGAGTGCTCTCCATCTGCGGAGAACACGGGGAGCACTCCAGCGTCAGTTCGTTCTCGCGCACTCGGCGAACCACCGCTCGTTGGCCTCGGCGAACAGCCTGCGGGCCCGCGCGACGTCGAAGGGCTGCTCCTGCAGCGTCTCACGGTCCCATTCACTTCGCGGAGTGCCGAAGAAGTCGCCGCCATAAATGTGGATCGCACCGGTGAACTCGCGCAGCGGGTTCGCCACGGCATGGATGACCGAGTCTCCCAGCACCGCGACGCCTCCGGTCTCGAGCTGCTTGCCACCCGCGATCTTCAGCCCTTCGGCGCTCCGGCGATAGAACGTGTTGTCCTCGCGCCCGCCGTAGAGTCCGATCGCGGCCCACATGCGATGGTCGTGGGGGTATACCGACATGCCCGGTGTCCAGACCACGTTGAGGATCGTGAGGTCGCGCTCGTGGTGGAGAATGCCGATCTTGCCTTCCCGAGGCGTTCCCAGCGCCGCCTCAACCTGGGAGGGGCTGGCGACGGCTCGCTCGAGAATCTCCTTCACCACAAGCTCGGGCCTGGATTGCCTCAGCGCGGCGCGACAGTCGGCGACGAACTGCTCGACGTTCAACATGACGTCCTCCTCGGTTCGCGAGGATCGCAGCTGATCGGCACACTGTCCAATGCATTGTCAGGGCGCTAAGCTATGCCCTCCAGGCAATGGATCTCCGGCACCTACGCTATTTCGTCGCGGTCGCCGAGACGGGCGCCTTCGCGCGCGCGGCCGCGCGACTGCGCATCACGCAGCCCGCGCTGTGGCGTCAGGTCCACGACCTCGAGGCCGAGCTGGGCGTCCGGCTCTTCGAGCGTGCGGGCCGCCGAGTGCGCGTGACTGGTGCCGGCGAAGAGCTGTTGCTGAGAAGCCGCGAGCTGCTGGCAGGTGCTGAGCAGCTCGTCGAGCACGCGCACGCCGTGCGTGGCGGCGAAGCCGGGAAGCTCAGCATCGGCGCCTCGCCACAGGTGATCCAGAACGTACTCGCCCCGTTCCTCACCCGGTATCTAAAATCGCGACCCGGAGTGGATATCCATCTGATCGAAGAGGGCGGGGCTCGCTCGCTGGAGCTCGTCGAGCGTGGAGAGGCCCATCTGGCCCTCGCGCTCCGGCGCCGCAACGACCGCCTCGATGGCCGTCTGATATTCCCCGTGCGCGTGCTCGCGGCGATGTCCCCCCGCGCCCCGCTTGCGCGACGCGCGACGCTCGACATCACCGACCTCCAGGGTCAGCGCGTCCTGCTGCTCCGCCACGGTTTCGGCGTCCGCGAGATGTTCGACGTCGCCTGTCGCCTCGCTCACGTGCACACGCACACCGTCCTCGAAGCCGGTGATCCTCAGTCGCTGCTCGCGCTGGTCAGAGCCGCGCGGGGCATCGCGATCGTGCCGTCGACGGTCACGTTCACCGGCCGAAGGGTTCAGGTGGCGCCGATACTTCACGCGAGCGCGTCGCTCGGCATGTGGGGCTGGATCGTCTGGGATCCGAAGCGGTTCCTGCCCGCGTTCGCCAGAAGCTTCATTGATGAATTCGTGGATTACGCGGGCCGCACGTATCCAGGCCGCGAGTTCGAGCGGCGCGCACCGCCGGTGCCGCGGCCTACCGGATAGGATCAGCTCGGTTCTAGATCAGGATCGGCGTGGCGACGGCGCGTCGGCGGGCGTCGAGGTATGCCCGAACCGAATCCATGTGATCGAAGGCGAGGTCGAGCGAGAGCACGCGATCGATCGGGATCCACTGCACGTCCGTTGACTCCGCGTCGGGCTCGCCGCGCTTCTCGAGGGGCTCGATGACGAAGTCGAAGGCGATGTTCTGCCGATCCTCGTGCGGCCGATCCGGCCGCGAGTTGATGCGCAGGAGACTCACCACTCGCCCCTCCCAGCCGGTCTCCTCGCGAAGCTCGCGCAGCGCGCCTTCGGCCAGGGTCTCGTCGCGATCCAGAAACCCGCCCGGCAGGCCCCACTTTCCCCCTTCGGACAGGTGCGGCGCTCGCTTCACGAGCAACAGGCTGTCGTCCTTTTCGACGATGGCATGCACCGCCGCGTGGCGGAGCCGGGCACGGCCGCCATCCTCGAACACGCAGGTCATCACGGTGAGTCCTCCTGGAGTCTCAGCTTCACGCCGGCGCGCTCTTCCTGCAGCGTCGAGGCCTTGAGGCGATCGGCGTCGCCCCAGCCGCGGCTTACCGCCTCCTGCAGCTCCATCCGGCAGAGATCGAGCAGACGCGTCGGGACGGCATGGGCTCGCGCGAGGTCCGACGCCAGGCCGAAGTCTTTGTGGGCAAGCGCCAGCGCAAACCGTGCGGTGAAATCTCCACGGAACAAGGTTGCCGGCATGCGCTTGGTGAACATCGTGTTCTGCCCCACGATGCACCCGGCCCCGAATGCCTCGACGAGGCGCGGCATCGCAACGCCCGCCTTGACCCCCAGGGTCATGCACTCGGCGATCAGCAGGTCGACGCTCATGGCCAGCGCGTTGTGGACGATCTTGGTGACCGATCCGGCGCCGAGCTCTCCGACCCAGATCACGGCTCCTGAAAACGTATCGAGCACGGGCTTCACGGACCTCAGGGTCGCCTCGTCGCCGCCGACGAACAGCGTGAGCTGAGCTTCGAGGGCGCCCTCGCGCCCGCCGTCCAGCGGCGCATCGAGTAGCTGCGCCCCTCGCGCGGAGAGCGCGGCGCCCACGTCGCGGACGACCGTGGGATCGTTGGTGGTGTGATCGATCACGACGAGCCCCGGCCGCGCGCTTTCGAGCACGCCGCCGGCACCGACGGTCACCGCGCGCATCTCCGGGGGGCCGGGAACGCAGACACAGACGACGTCGCACTGCGCAGCGACCTCGCGCGGCGAATTCGCCCACTCGGCACCCCGCTCGAGCAACGGGCCAGCCGCGTCTCGTCGCAGGTCGTGGACCACGAGCGGGAACCCCGCCTGGCGCACAAAGCTCGCCATCGGCGCACCCATGTTCCCGAGACCGATGAACCCCACCCGCATCACGTTCTCCTCTCCGTTTCGCGAGAAGCGAAAAACCGTACCACGAAACGAATGATGGGCTCGCCCGGCTGTTCACGCCGGGGATGACGTATGATTCGCTCGCAAGGCTTCGCGCAAAAGGAGCAGGCGATGACCGACCGGCCCGACCTGGTGATCGACGGCGACGGACACGTGATCGAGGTCGACGCGACCTACGAGCGGATCGACCCGCAGTACCGCGAGCGGCGTCCCCGCTACACGCAAGCGGGCCGCGGCTACATCGTGCGTCTCATCGACGGCAAGGTGTGGGGCCCCGAGACCGACATCGGCTTCGTGGGCGTCAACGGCAACCTGCCGCCGCCGAAGGGTAAGGCCATCCACTATCGCCGGATGGGCACCTACAATCCGTGGGCGCGCCTGACCGACATGGACCGCGACCAGATCGACGTGGCCGTCATCTATCCGACCGACGAGCTGCCGCTCACGGTGACCAGCGACGCCGGGTTCGCGGCGGCACGCGCGCAGGCGTACAACGACTGGCTCCACGACTATTGCGAAGTGTGTCCCTCGCGGCTCAAGGGCGTCGGCTTGGTGGCGCTGCAGGACGTGCCGGGCGCGATCGCGGAGATGCACCGCGCAGTCAGCCGGCTCAAGATGGTCGCCATCCAGATCGGCTGCACGGTGCGGGAGGACACACTGCTGAGCGACGCACGGCTCACCGACTTCTGGGCGGAGGCGGATCGCCTGGGCGTGCCGATCGCCGTGCACGGGCCGGCGTTGCCGTCCCTCTTCCGGAGCTACTTCGATCTGAACCGCCCCGACCACATGCTCGAAGCCTCGCACATGGCGCACACCTTCGCGCAGATGCTCGCGTGCTCCAACATCGTCACGAGCGGCGTGCTCGAGCGGTTCCAGAAGCTCAAGGTGGCCTTCCTGGAGGCGGGCGCGGGCTGGGTCCCGTACTGGATGCACCGCATGGACGAGTACAACGAGGTCGCGCCCGAGCGCTGGGCGCACATCTCGGCCAAGCCCAGCGAGTACATCAAGGGCGGCCGCGTGTTCTTCAGCTGTGAGCCCGGCGACGAGTTCATCCCGTTCTTCGTCGAGCACGTCGGCGAGGACGCGATGGTATTCGCCTCCGACTACCTGCACTTCGACGCGCTCTTCGTCGGCGAGCCCGGCCACGACGGCAACCCGTACCCCGGCACGGTGGCCACCTTGCTCGGGCGCAAGGACGTGTCCGATTCGGCCAAGCGCAAGATGCTGCTCGACAACAGCTTGCGGTTCTACGGGATGGATAAAGGCGCGCTCGGCCGGCGCGGCACGCCGGTATCGCGGCCTGAGCCGGCTGAGGCGCGTCGGAACATCATGCCGGGGACCATCTCCGCGCGAGACGATTGAGGTATGGCCGGATGAAGACGGAGCAGCATTCCGTCGAGCTGATCCTCGTTCGCCAGCTGGCGAGCTATCTGTTCGTGCCGGTGCTGGTCTTCGACGCGACAGGAACGGTGGTCTTCTACAACGAGCCGGCCGAGCGGATGCTCGGGGTGCGCTTCGAGGAGACCGGGCGGATCGATCGCGAAGAGGCCGAGCGGCTCGTCGAGCTGAGCGACGATCCCAGCGCCGGCTCGGAAAGCCAAGAATTTCCGCTGGACGTGGCCCTGCAGCAGCGTCGCCCCGCCCACGCCCGGCGCCTGGCGCTGCGCCGCGCCGATCGCGTTCGGCTGCTGGTCGAGATCACGGCCTTCCCCATCATCGACCATGCGGAGCGCCTGCTCGGAGCAGTGGTCATGTTCTGGGAGCACCAGGCGACATGAAGGTCACGCCATACGGCGTCCGCGGCTCCATCGCGGCGCCGGGCCCGACCACCGCGCGCTACGGCGGCAACACCTCGTGCGTGCGTGTGACGGGCCCAGACGGAACGGTGCTCGTCCTCGACGCCGGGACCGGAATTCGATCCCTCGCGCTCGAATTGCCCAGCGGACTCTCTCGGGTGGATGTGCTGCTGACTCACCTTCACATGGATCACATCATCGGGCTGGGGTTCTTCGCTCCCCTCTACAACTCCGAGATGGAAGTGCACGTGTGGGGACCGGCCAGCGCCACCTTGAGCCTGGAAGCGCGCCTGCGCCGATACCTGGCACCACCCCTGTTTCCGGTGCTGCTGCGCGATCTCCCATGCCGACTCGAGCTGCATCACACGGGCCGCGGCCGCTTCTCGATCGGCCCATTTCGCATCCGGGCCGCCCGCATCTGCCACCCCGGTCCGACGGTGGGCTACCGGATCGAAACGGAAACGGGCTCGCTCGCCTACCTTCCCGATCACGAGCCCGCGCTCGGGGCGCGCCACTTTCCCCTCGACCCGGAATGGACCTCAGGCTTCGAGCTCGCGCACGATGTGGACCTGCTCCTGCACGACGCGCAATACACCCGCGAGGAATATCCCGAACGCGCCGGCTGGGGACACAGCACGATGCACGACGCGCTCGCCTTCGGTCGGCTGGCCGGCGTCCGGCACCTGGCGCCGTTCCATCACGACCCTGGGCGCGACGACACAGCGCTCGAACGGGCACTCGATGCCGCCATGGCCGAGATCAAACCCGACTTTCGGGTGACGCCGGCGGCTGAGGGGCGAAGCTTCGATCTCGGCTGAGGTCACGACAGCGCCGCAGATTCTCATCCTCGCCTCATCGGACTTTCACGCGCACTTTGTACCCAGAGCTGAGCGGATCAAACCCGCATCGAAAACGTTCGTGGAATGAGGAGGACGCACACCGTGGAACCCAGAATCAACGCCGCGAAAATAGCGCCCGGCATCATCGAGGCGATGCTCGGCATTTCGAGCTACATCCGTAAGTCAGGGCTGCTCGAGGAGGACGTGACCGACTCGGCCAAGCGCAAGATGCTGCTCGACAACAGCTTGCGGTTCTACGGGATGGAGAAGGCCGCGGTCGGTCGGCGCGGCGCGGCGGTGTCGCGGCCGGAGCCGGCTGAGGCACGTCGGAACATCATGCCAGGGACGATTTCGGCGCGCGACAACTAGTGGCTGGCAGGCAGCCCGGTAATACCCCCGGCCCGTTGCTTGACAAGACCTTCCCACGCGCCTAGGCTACGCCCCGATTCATCCGCCTAACGACCCAGCACGAGCGCCCCTCGCGTGCGCGGAGGCCTGGGATTGGCTGAAAGAACGCTGCTGGTCACGAGCGCTGGGACCGGTGCCAGCAATAACTTGATTCGCAGCCTGAAGGCGGGCGATCCCTCGGCGCACGTCGTCGGATGTCATTCCGACCGCTTCATCCTCAAGAAATCGCTCGCCGATCGCAACTACCTCATCCCGCGTTCGATGTACCCCGAGATCGCGGACGTTGTGGCCGCCGAACGTGTCGATCTCGTGATTCCGAGCAGCGACGCCGATGTCCGCACGATCTCTGACTTGCGGGCCAAACTGCCGTGCCGGACGTTTTTGCCGCAAACTCACGTCATCGAGATGTGCCAGGACAAATATGATCTGACTCTGTTCCTCCGCGCGCGCGAGCTCGGCGCGCCGCTCACGTACCCAGTGACGGATCTCAACAGCATCGACGACCTCTTTCAAAAGCTGGCGCCTCCCGACCGTGTGTGGTGTCGAATCCGGACTGGCGCCGGCTCGATGGGCGCGATCCCTGTCGAACGGCCCGAGCAAGCACGGAGCTGGATCGCCTATTGGCAGGAGACGCGCGGCGTGCCCGCCACGTCCTTCACGCTCTCCGAATATCTTCCTGGGCGCGACTTCTCGCTGCAGTCGCTCTGGAGGGACGGCACCTGTGTGCTCGGCAAGATGTCCGAGCGACTCGCCTACTTCGTCATGGGCAACAGCCCGAGCGGCGTCTCCTCTACACCCGCGCTAGCGAAGACGGTCTTTGAGCCACGAGTCGTCAAGCTCTGCCACGATGCGATTCGCGCGCTCGACGATCGAGCGTCGGGAATCTTCTGCTTTGATCTGAAGGAGAATGGGGGTGGTGCTGCCTGCATCACGGAGATCAACGCCGGCAGGTTCGCGATGATTACCAATATCTATGATCTGACTGGCCGTCACAACATGGCCTCGACGTACGTGAGGCTGGCGCTCGACGTACCGGTGGACATCCCCAATCCTCACGATTTCGAGGAAGACTGCTACCTGGTTCGCGACCTCGACACGACGCCGAGTATTTTTCGCGCCGACGAGCTTCTCGAGGGTATCGACGAGATCCGGGCCGAACACATAAGGGGGACATGACATGTCGGGCCACCTGGTTCCAACGCCAAAGCCAAACGAAAAGTTCATCGGAATCATCGAGATCCCAGGGCCTCCGGAAGGCGTGAGCGACAAGTCACCGGAGTACCAAGCCCTCGTGGCCAAGTTCGAGCAGTTCCGCGAGGAACTTCACCAGGCGATCATCCGACATTTTCCGGGTGCGCTGAAAATCAAGGTCATCCTGAAGCAAAAGCGGGACGGCGACTTCATCTACCGCGCTTGAGGCGGTCATGACGACCGATCCCAACGAAACGGTCGCGCGCTTCGAGATCACCGGCGACCTTGGGCGCCGCGACGCCGAGTCGCTTCGCCTGCACATCCGTGCGATCGCGAAGCGCTGCGGCGTCGATCTGGCGCTCGTGCGGTTCGAGGTCGGAAACCAGGCAGCTTCAGGGCAAACCGGCTAGCTTGGAGGCGGCCTCGGCCGACCACCAGCCCATGCCGGTTTCTCTGAACAACGCCTGAGCGGCGTCGAGGTGCGTGCGCGCAGCGTCGAGCGCGCCTTTCTTTTTCTGCGCGACCGCGAGGCCCACGTGACAATGCGCGACGAGCGGATGCATCCCGCGCTCGCTGGCGATCGCTAACGCCCTCCCGAAGTAGCTCTCAGCCTCGTCTGGAAGGAGCGCGGACTGACCCGTCGATGCGATCTCACCGAGGAGACGCAACGTCCACGCCGCGTGCCCGTGCTCGGTGTGGTTATGGGCCAGAGCGTAGCAACGACCGGCGAGTGTTGCTGCCTCGTCGCCTCGTCCGACCAGCACATACGTCTCGGCCAGCCACGTGAGTGGAACGATGTGACGAATCGTCATCGTCGGCGACATGGCCTGGCCCACCGCCTGTTCGAGGAGCGCCACGGCTTCCGAGGCCCGCCCGGACAGCGCGAGCACGGCCCCTAACGCGGAGGCCATTCGCGGTAGCCAGATCCGAATATCCCAGACGCGGCACACCTCGATGCCGCGCTCGAGCAATGGCATGGCTCGCTCGAACACGCCCCGCCGAAGATAGAGAAATCCAAGGCTGAAATAGGCCTGCGCCAGGCTGAAGGGATGATTGAATGACTCTGCGATCCGGACGGCTTCTTCGCCGCGCACGATTCCGGCCGCGAACTCGCCGCATTCGACGAAGCACTGGACGAGCCAGGTGCGGCAGCATACCGAGAGAATGCCTGGAATACCCTGACGCTCGTAGACGACGCCCTCTTTGAGCGATTCGACACCCTTCTCGAGAACCTCGATCGCGCGCCGATAGTCACCCAGTGTGTGACAGAAGACGCCGAGGTAGTACGTTGCGGTCGCCTCGAGGGCGACGTCCCTAACCTCCTGGGCGATGGCCAGCGTGCGCTGGACGTAGTCGATGGCGCGGTGCGGCTCGCCGGCCCACCAGAAGTGCTGGCTCATGTAGAGGAACGCGCGCCCGGAACGTGGTCGATCGCCCAGTACCTGCGCGATGCGCTCGGCCTTGTCCATGTGATCCAGGATTCGATCGAACTCGCCGAGCGGGTAGAGCGAATTGCGCAAATCGAATCGCACATCGATCGCTCGTTCGAGGTTCTCTCGCGTCTCGGGCAGGTGGCTCAGAGCCGCAAGGGCCTGCTCGAAGAAGGAAGCCGCTTCGATATTCGCCGAAGCCCTGAACGCCTTCTGTCCTGCATGGCGCAGATACGGGAAGGCCTTTGCCCATTGTTCGCCGCGGAACGCGTGGTGCGCCAGCCGCTCGATCAGCTCCTCGGCCCGATCCGGGTACAACCGCTCGATCGCGCCGGCGATCTGGGCGTGAAGAATCCCGCGCCGGTGAGCGACGAGACTGCCATAGGCAACCTCGTGGGTGAGCGCATGCTTGAACGTGTATTCCAGGTCAGGATAAAGGCGCGTCTCGTAGACGAACTCGGACGCCCGCAGGTGTGCGAGACTTCGATGCAGATCGTCCTCCGAGAGCTCGGCGATGGTCTGGAGCAGCGCGAGCGGAACGTCCTTGCCAATCACGGCGGCGCACTGTAGCAACCGTTTTTCCTGGGTCGGCAGCCGATCCATGCGAGCGGCAACGACCGCTTGCACCGTCGCGGGCGTCAGCGCCTTCGGCAGCGCCGTCGCGAGACGATACGCGCCGCGTGTGCCGGTAAGCGCCGCAGTTTCGACGAGGCTCCGGACGCTTTCTTCCAAGAAGAACGGATTGCCTTCGGTACGCTCGATGAGCACACGCGCGAGCGGTGCGAGCGCCGGATCGGCGCCGAGCAAATGCCGGAGCAACTGCTCGGCGCTTCCCGGCAAGAGTGGCTCGACCTGAATCTGCCGGTAATACGTCTTGCTCCACCATTCGTGCCGATACTCGGGACGGTAGTTGACGAGAAGTAAAATCCTGGCGGTCGGCAGGCTCTCGACGAGGCCGTCGAGAATCGCCTGGGTTTCGGAATCGATCCACTGGAGATCCTCGAACAGCACCACGATCGGCTGTACCTGGCTCTCACGAATCAGAAGGCGCTTCACGGCATCCAGCGTTCGCTGGCGACGCTGAGAGGGATCGAGCGCCTGCCATGCCGCATCCTCGAGTGGCAGATCGAGCAGCGCCAGGAACGCCGGAAGCATGGGCCAGAGGGCTTCGTCCAGGCCTAGAAGCTTGCCGGTGACTTTCTCGCGCGTCCGGCGAGGCTCGTCGCGGGCCTCGATCCCAAAATAGCCTTTCAGCATGTCGATGACCGGCAGGTAGCTGGTCGCCCTTCCGTACGAGACCGATCGGCTCTCGAGGATCAGCCAGCTCCGGACTCGATGCGAACGCGTAAACTCCCAGTACAGGCGTGACTTCCCCACCCCGGGATCGCCGATGAGCGACACGACCTGGCCGTGTCCCCTTCCCGCGCGCTCCAGCGCAACGTGCAGCTGCTCCATCTCGGTGTCGCGGCCCACGAACAGGCTGAGCCCGTGCACTGCCGCGGCCTGCAACCGCGAACGCACGGACCCAGTACCGACCAGCTCGTACACTTCGACCGGCTCCGGGAGTCCCCTGACGGGTACGGGTCCTCGCTCCTTGACCTCGATGTGCCCCTCGACGAGCTGAAACGTGGCGAGCGGTAAGAGGATGCTGCCGGGGTCGGCCAGCTGCTCCATGCGCGCCGCCAGATGGGTCGTCGCGCCCACGGCGCTGTAGTCCATCTTCAGATCGGAGCCGATGGTGCGGACGACCACTTCACCAGAGTTCAGGCCCACGCGAATCCGCAGGGTGATTCCGTGCGAACGGAACACCTCATCGGCATATTTTGTTACCAGTTCCTGCATGCGCAGCGCCGCGTAGCAGGCGCGAATGGCGTGATCCTCGCGCGCAATCGGGGCGCCGAAGAGCGCCATGATCCCGTCACCCATCACCTGGTTCACGGTGCCCTCGTAGCGATGGACGGCCTCCATCATGCGCTCGAGGACCGGGTCGAGGATCTGGCGCGCATCTTCCGGATCACGATCCAGCAGGAGCTCCATCGAGCCTTTGAGATCGGCGAACAGCACCGTGACCTGCTTGCGCTCGCCTTCGACAGCAGCCTTTGAGGTGAGGATGCGCTCGGCCAGGTGCGCGGGCGTATAGGCGTCGGGCGAACCAAAATACGGCTCGGCGGTCGGCAAGGCGCGAGCGCCGCATTCCGCGCAGAACTTCGCCTGCGGCGCATTCTCGTGCTGGCACCGGGGACACTTCAAAGCCGGGCCTCCAGCGAGCGCGATCGGCCAGTGCAACGAGACTAGGCTGGGGGGGTCCTCACGTCAAGCTCGCGAATTCATAAGTGCGATTCGTCGGCGTGTTCGCAAGGGTGGCCCGGGTTGACGCTGGCTCTCATCCTGCATTCATCGGAATTTCACTCGCGCGTTTCAGGGTGTGGAGCGGCATCTCATGATGAGGAGGACCTAGCATGGAATCGAGAATCGACTACGCAAAAGTAGCCCCCGGCGTTATCCAGGCAATGTTGGGCCTCGTGAGCTACGTACACAAATCAGGCCTCGAAGAATCTCTCGTCAATCTGGTCTTCTTGCGAGCGTCGCAGATCAACGGCTGCGCCTACTGCATCGACATGCACTGGAAAGATCTGAGAGCTGCCGGCGAGAGCGAGCAGCGTCTTTACGGACTCGACGGCTGGGAAGAGTCTCCCTACTACTCCGATCGCGAGCGCGCCGCCCTGGCCTGGACGGATGCCGTGACGAACATCCAGGACGGTCATGTCCCGGATGAGGTGTACCAGCAGGTGCAAAAGCACTTCTCGGAGAAAGAGCTCGCAGACCTGACGCTCGCGGTCGCGGAGATCAATGCCTTCAACCGGCTCAACATCGCGGGTAGAACCGTGCCCGGCATATATCGACCCGTCAAGGCGCACGAGCCCAAGAAGTAGGCAGTCCTAGCCGCTCCCCCCCGACCCCGCGCGGCATCGGCGAGGCCGGGGGCCTCTTCCCGCCAGGTGTATCGTGAGCGCATCGGGTGCTCCCGATGACGCCTGGCCCTTTTCTTCGAGCTCAATCCCCGGTTCAGGATCGAGCGCGCGAGCGGGAATGAGATGAGCCTGTCGCATCGCAGGCGATGTGCAGCCGTCGTTCTCGCTCCGGCTCTCTTCCTGCTCACCGGCTGCCTGATCGGGCCGGACTTCCAGCGGCCGACCGCGGCCGTGTCGGACAACTGGCTCGAGAGCAAGGATCGGCGGGTCAGCGTCGAATCCGCCGCCACGAACCGGCTCTGGTGGACGACCTTCGACGATCCGGTATTGACCAGCCTCGTCGAGCAGGCCTACCGAGAAAACCTCACGCTCCGACAGGCCGGTGTGCGGGTTCTCCAGGCCCGAGCCCAGCTGGGGATCGCCACCGGTAGCATTTTCCCGCAAACGCAGCAGGCCATAGGTTCGGTCGAGTACTTCCGAACGAGCGATCGGGCCCCGTCGGGGGCTTTCGGCGGGGGCAGCGGTCCGTTCGAGTTCTGGCAATCCCAGGTCGGGGTCCAGGCCAGCTGGGAGCTCGATTTCTGGGGAAGAATCCGGCGCAACATCCAGTCGGCCGAAGCCACCCTGCTGTCGACGCTCGCGGACTACGACAGCGCGCTGGTGGCGCTGACGGCAGACGTCGCGAACGACTACATCGCGATCCGAACCGCTGAAGAACGTATTCGCATCGCAAAGGAGAACGCGGACGCCCAGGACCAGATCCTGAAAATCACCGACGCGCGATTCAGATTCGGCACGGCCACCCAACGGGATGTCGAGCAGGCGAGGACATCGCTTCTGAACACCCAGGCTTCCATCCCGCCGCTCGAGACTCAGCTGCGCCAGGCGCAGGATGCGCTCAGCGTGCTGCTGGGCACGCCGCCGAGCGATCTGAGCGGTGTCCTGGCAGGCTCTTCGGGAATCCCGGCGTCACCGCCCCAGGTCATCGTCGGCATCCCGGCCGACCTGCTGCGTCGCCGGCCGGACGTCCGCGGCGCCGAGCTGCAGGCCGCCGCTCAATCCGCCCAGATCGGCGTGGCCAAGGGCGATCTGCTTCCGGTCTTCAGCTTGAACGGCAGCCTGGTCTTCGTGTCGACGGATCTGGGGCGATTCAAGCTGAGCGATATGTTCCGGTGGGGAGCCCGCTCGATCCAGGCCGGCCCGTCCGTTCAGTGGAACATCCTGAACTACGGCCAGATCACGAACAACGTCCGCGCCCAGGATGCGGCGTTCCAGCAGCTCGTCATCGCCTATCGGAACGCGGTGCTCTCGGCCCAGCGGGACGTCGAGGACAACCTGATCGCCTTCCTCCGCTCACAGGACCGAGCGGAGATCTTGGCCCAGAGCGTCACCTCCGCGAAGAAGGCTCTCGACATCGCCGTCATCCAGTACCGGGAAGGCATCACGGATTTCACCACCGTCTTGACCGCGCAGAACACGCTCCTGGCTCAGCAGGACAGCCTGGCGAGCACCCTGGGCAACATCTCCACGAGCCTCGTCGGGATCTATCGTGCCCTTGGCGGCGGCTGGGAGATCAGGGAGGGCCAGGATCTCGTGCCTCCCGATATCAAGGCCGAGATGGAGCGGCGCACGAACTGGGGCGGGTTGCTTGCCCCCGCGACCTACAATCTGCCGGCCACCCGTCAACCCCAGTCCACTCCTCGGCTCCCAGATTGGTGATCCCAACTCTTCGCGCCACCACACGCATCTCGGGCTGGATCGCGACATCCGCGCTCGCCGCGCTCCTGGCGGGCTGCAAAGACACACCCAAGCCACAACCGCCGCCTCCACCGAAGGTGACGGTCGCCCAGCCGCAGCAGCGGATGGTGACCGACTATCTAGAGCTCACCGGGAACACGCAGGCCATCTACACGGTGCAGCTCGTCGCCCGCGTCGCGGGATATCTCGAGCAGGTGCTGTTCCAGGACGGGCAAATCGTCAAGAAAGGCCAGCCGCTCTTCATCATCCAGCGCAATACGTACGAGGACAACCTGCGGCAAGCGGAAGCCGCCATCTCGCAGTTCCGGGCACAGCTTCTGTTCGCCGAATCCCAGTACACCCGCTTCACGAACTTGATTCAGCACAACGCGGCGACACAGTCCGACGTCGACAACTGGCGCTACCAGCGGGATCTGGCGCAGGCAAATCTGAAGTCGGCGGAGTCGCAGCGAGACCTGGCGAAGCTCAATCTCGATTACACCCTGGTTGCGGCTCCGTTCGACGGACGCATGGACCGAAGGCAGGTCGATCCCGGCAACCTGGTCGGCTCAGGCGGAAACACCGTCCTGGCTTCGATCAATCAGATCGACCCGATCTACGTCTATTTCAACATCAGCGACTATGACCTGGCGCGCCTGCGCAGGCGCGCGGGTGGGATCCCTGGGGCGGCGGATTCGCGGACGTGGTCGGTGCAGGCCGGCCTGCCCGGTGAGGACGGCTACCCCCATCAGGGGCACCTCGACTTTGCCGCCATCAGCCTGACGACCACCACCGGGAGCCTGCTCATGCGGGGCATCCTCCCCAACAAGGACGGACGGATCCTCCCGGGGCTGTATGCACGGGTGCGAGTGCCGCTCGGGCAGAAATCGTCATTGCTGGTGCCCGAGGTAGCGGTCGGCAACGACCAGCAGGGCGCTTTTGTCCTGGTGGTGAACGAGAAGAACGTCGTGGAGCGCCGCGGCGTCAAGACCGGCGCCGCCGTGGATGCGCTACGCGCCATCGACGACGGTCTCACCGGGAAGGACTCGGTGGTCGTCAACGGTTTGCTGAAAGCCGCGCCCGGACGACAAGTCACGCCGCAGCGTGAAGGCGACACGCCCCCGCCCCCGGCAAAGCCAGGGCAATGATCTCCGCGTTCTTCATCGAGCGGCCCATCTTCGCCAACGTCATTGCGCTCATCACCGTCATCATCGGGGCCGTGTGCCTGTACATCTTGCCCGTCGCCCAGTATCCCGAGATCGTCCCGCCGACCATCCAGGTGACCTCGTCCTACCCCGGGGCGAGCGCCGAGGTCGTCGCGGCGACGGTCGGGCAGCCGCTCGAACAAGCGATCAACGGCGTCGAGGGCTCGATCTACATGTCGTCCGTCAGCTCCAGCGACGGCACGTACACCTTGACCGTCACGTTCGACGTCGGGACGGATCTGGACACGTCCTTGGCCCTCGTCCAGAACCTCGCCAACGGCGCGGTGTCCCAGCTTCCGGGCGGCGCACAAGCGCAGGGCGTCGGCGTGCGAAAGGTCTCGCCGAACATCCTGCTGGTCGCCAGCCTCTACTCCGACGACGACCGGTTCGAGGAGATCTTTCTCTCCAACTACGCGCTGATCAATTTGCAAAACCCGCTGGCGCGGCTCCCCGGAGTCGGCCAGGTGAGAATCTTCGGGGCCGGCCCCTACAGCATGAGGGTCTGGCTCGATCCGAAAAGGCTCCAGAGCTTCGGGATCACGACCGCCGACGTCCTCACCGCCATCCAGGGCCAGAACGTCCAGGTCGTCGCCGGCCGGCTCGGCGCTCCGCCGGTGCCGGACGCTCAACCCTTTCAGTTCACGATCAACGCCCTCGGTCGGCTTTCCAACGCCAGCCAGTTCGAGCAGATCATCGTCAAGAACGCGAGCGGCACCGCGTCCCAAGTGGTGCGACTGCGCGACGTCGCCCGGGTGGATCTCAGCCAGCAGAGCTTCAGCAATTTTTCGAGATTCAGCGGGCACAAGTCGGCGCAGATCGTGATGTTCGCCCTGCCGGGCGCCAACGCCATTCAGGTCGCCAATCAGGTCTACAAGGCCATGGCCGACATGAGCAAGCAGTTCCCCGAGGGCATGAAGTACGCGATCCGCTACGACACCACCCTGTTCGTCCGCGAGGCGATCCGCGCCGTCTACGAGACCTTGTTCATCGCCGGCGTGCTGGTGCTGATCGTCATCCTGGTCTTTCTGCAGAACTTGCGAGCGATGCTGGTGCCGGCCACGACCGTGCCGGTCACCATCATCGGCGCGTTCATCGCCATGTCCATGCTCGGCTTCACCGTGAACCTCATGACCCTGTTCGCGTTGATCCTGGCCATCGGCATCGTCGTAGACGACGCGATCATCATCGTCGAGAACAGCGCCCACTACATCGACACCGGGATGTCGCCCAAGGACGCCACGATCAAGGCCATGCAGGAGCTGACGGGGCCGGTCGTCGGGATCACGCTGGCGCTCGTCGCCGTCTTCCTGCCGGCCGCGTTCCTGCCGGGCATCACCGGTCAGATCTTCCGCCAGTTCGCGCTCGTCATCGCCGCGACCGCCGTCATCAGCGCCATGAACGCACTGACCTTGAAGCCGGTCCAGTGCGCGCTGTGGCTGAAACCTCGCGGCCCCAAGCCGCCCAACGTGTTCTATCGAGGATTCAACCGGGCGTTTCAGAAGAGCACGGACTTCTACGTGGGTGTCGTCAGCCGGATGGTGAAGCGGCCCGCGCTCATGTCCATCGTGTTCGTCGTCATCGTGGCCGTGACCGCCTGGGGATTCCTGCGCCAACCCACCGGCTTCCTCCCGACCGAGGACCAGGGCTACGCGATCATCGTGACCGTCTTGCCGGAAGGCGCATCGCAGCCGAGATCGCGCGAGGTCGCCGAAAAGGTCAACGAAATTCTCCGGCGCACCGAGGGCATCGACGCCTGGGTGACCATCGGCGGCCTCTCGGTTCTGGATTTCGCGAACGTCCCGAACTATTCGGCGACGTTCGTCGTGTACAAGGGCTGGAAGGAACGCGGCAGGGCACTCAGCCAGGACCGGATCGTCGGCAGCCTCAATCGCCAGCTGAGCGACATCCAGGAAGCCTTTCTCTTCGTCGCCATTCCGCCGCCGATCCGCGGCCTGGGCCAGACCGGCGGCTTCCAGATGATGGTGGAGGATCGCCGAAGCCTGGGCCTGGCCGAACTGCAGCGCAATGCCACCGAGCTCGTGCAGGCGGGAAACTCCAATCCGAGCCTGCGAGGCCTCGCGACAACCTTTAGCTTCCGCAGCCCTCAGCTCTACCTGGACATCGACCGCACCAAGGCGGAGTCGCTGCAGGTCCAGCCCGCAAGCGTGTTCGAGGCGCTGCAATCCTATCTCGGCTCGTCGTTCGTCAACTTCTTCAACAGCTTCAACCAGGTCTTCCAGGTCTACATCCAGGCCGACAGCCGCTACCGCCTCGAGCCCGACGACCTGAGGCACCTGTATGTCCGAAACCAAGCCGGCGCGATGGTGCCGTTGAACACGCTGATCCAGGTCAAGCGCGTCCAGGGCACCGAGCTGGTCACCCGCTATAACTTGTACCCGGCGGCGGCGATCTTCGGCTCCGCCGCGCCGGGGTTCAGCTCGGGACAGGCGCTCACGCTCATGGAGCAGCTGGCCGCCCAGACTTTGCCGGAGGGCATGTCGTACGACTGGACGTCGACGAGCTTTCAGGAGAAGAAGGTTGGATATCAGGCGTACTTGATTTACGCCCTCTCGCTAGCGCTCGTGTACCTGGTGCTGGCTGCGCTGTACGAGAGCTGGACGTCTCCTGCTGCGGTCATCTTTGTCGTGCCGATCGCGCTGGTCGGCGTGCTTCTGGCGCTGATGAGCCGCAGCTACGACAACAACCTGTTCACTCAGGTCGGTCTGGTCTTGATGATCGCGCTTGCGAGTAAGAACGCCATTCTCATCGTGGAATTTGCGCGGGACCTGCACCACGAGGGGATGTCCGTCACGGAGGCTGCGGTCGAGGCAACCCGGCGCAGGTTCCGGCCGATCGTGATGACGTCGTTTGCGTTCATCCTGGGCGTGGTGCCGCTGATGGTCGCCACCGGCGCCGGCGCCGCCAGCCAGCAGGCGATTGGGACGGTGGTGTTCGGAGGGATGCTGGCGTCGACGCTCCTGGCGATCCCATTCGTGCCGGTGTTCTTTGTGCTCCTGGAACGCATGAGCGAACGAGTGAAGCGGCGCAAGCCTACTCGGGCGACGATCCTCCTGCGTGGCGACGAATCTGGTTACTGAAAACACCGGGCCGGCCGGCCAGCATCTCGCTGGCCAGTCGCCACGACGAAGCATCCGAGTCAGTGATTGGCCCGCGGCTCCGGTATTCGTGCTTTTCCACGAAGCGTTGAAGGCGCTCACGCAGGTCGCGCCACTTTCGTAGCGTGGCCCGAACGATCACTTGCGCGCCGTTTTCCCTGTTGTGGTGTTCGACAACCGCGACGATGTGCGGAACACAGAGACCAGTGGAACGTCCGTAGGCGCCACTGAACTGCGGATCGTCGGCGAACTCGACAACGGAGTCTAGATAGGCCTTTTCGGCGGCGCGCAGAGTTTCGCAGACAGGACACGGCGCGAGCACCCGGTAATGCGCAACGAGTGGCGGTACCTGCCGGCGGATCCGCGATGCCGGCCAGCGCCCGGCAGGGGCAGACCGGTCGTAGAGACGCTCCACCGTCTCGTGGCAGACACGCAGAACATCCTCGAAGAGAATCGCGGCGCCCGTTGCCACCGCATTCCCATCGCGCAGCGATGCCGCGTGCCAGCTGCATAGCCCCCACGCCTGGCGAAGGCGCTGCCGGGTCTCACCGTCCGTCACATGCTCGTAGAGCAGCGTCTCGAGCGCGCGGCGGCTGTCGTTCTCCAGCGACGTACACACTGGACAGCCGGCCTGCTCGCAGGCCTCCACCAAACGGAAGTAGCCGATGAACTTCCTGTTCATTCGAATCCTCGCTCGTCGCGCGTCACCCACCCGCCGCTCCGGGATTGGTCAGCTTGTCGTGACCATGCGACCACACCCGCAGAGAGTCTGCTAGACTTTCTCGGTCCCAGACTCGGATGGAAGAGGGGAACGGCATGACATTCAAGGTTGCTCTCGCGCTGCTGCTGCTGGTGGTCCTACCGACGTACGCCAACGCGCAGCTCGCCGTTTCGTCGAACGACACCAAGGTGGTCAACGTCGACGGCGTGAACAAGATCGTCCAGAACCCGCCGCCCGACAACGTGACCATCGTCGACCTCGGCGTGTCCCCGCCCAAGGTCGTCGGCCAGCTGAATGCGCCGGGTTCGGTGGTCGGGCCGCCGCAGAGCGTCGCGGTCGCGCCGGACGAGAGCATCGCCCTGGTGGCCGCCTCGACCAAGATCGATCCATCCGATCCCACGAAGACCGCCCCCGACAACAGGCTGAGCGTCATCGACCTCAAAGCCTCGCCGCCCGCGGTCATCGCGACCCTGCAGCTCGGGCTCTCACCGGCCGGCGTGTCGTTCAGTCCGGACGGCAAGCTCGCCCTCGTTACCAATCGGGGAGACGGCACGGTGTCGATCCTCACCGTCAACGGCAAGACCGTGACGGCCGCTGGGAAGATCGAGCTCGGTGACGCGAAGTCCGGCCCGAGCGGCGTGGCGTTCTTCCCCGATGGAAAGCGCGCGCTCGTCACCCGCGACGGCGATCACCGCATTTCCGTGCTGTCGGTCGACGGCTCGAAGGTTGAGGACACCAAGGCCTACATGGTCGCGGGCATCCGCCCCTACTGCATCTCGATCAGCCCCAAGGGCGACCTCGCGGTCGTCGTCAACCAGGGCGGCGGACAGGGCGACACCGACATCATCAGCGTCATCGATCTGAAGAAGAATCCGCCCCGCATCGTGGAATCGCATTCGGTCGGACAGATCCCGGAGGGCGTCGCCTTCTCGCCGGACGGCTCGCACGTGGCGGTGACGATCCAGAACGGCTCGAACAGGCCGAAGTCCCACCCGTCCTACAACGATCACGGCCTCGTCATGGTCTACCGCGTCGAGGGAGGCAGGCTCAAGCTCGCCGCCGAGGCGAAGGTGGGCGGCTGGGGCCAAGGGGTGGCATGGAGCCGCGACGGCAAGACCTTGCTCGCACAGTCGATGCTCGACAAGACGCTCGACGTGCTGAGCTTCGACGGGCGGTCGTTGAAGGTGACCGGACACATCAAGGTCCCTGGCGGCCCCGCAGGAATCCGGACCGTCGAGAAGTAGCTCGTCGGGGCTTCGACGGGCCGCTAGCCGCGGATCTTCAGGAGATCTCGCAAGCCGTCACCGACCAGGTTGACGGCCAGCACCGTCAGGGCGAGGAACAACCCTGGGAAGAGGATGATCCAGAACGCCAGCTGCACGTACGTCTTGCCCTCCGCCATGATGTTGCCCCACGAGGGAATGTGCGGCGGCGTGCCGGCGCCCAGGAACGAGAGGTAGGCTTCGAAGAGGATGGCCGAGGCGCACACGTAGGTGGCCTGTACGAGCAGCGGGGCCACGAGCGCCGGAAGGATGTAGCGCACCAGGATGCGCGGCGTGCGCACCCCAAGCGCGCGCGCCCCCTCCACCATGGTGTGCTCACGTAACGAGAGCACCGAGGCTCGCACCAGTCGCACCACCCGGGGAATCTCCGGGATCACCAGCGCGATGATCACGTTGCGGACGCTGCCGCGCATCATCGCCATCAGGGCCAGCGCGAGCAGAATGGCCGGAATGGCCATCAGCCCGTCCATCACCCGCATCATCACGGCGTCCAGCCGCCGGTAGAAGCCGATCACCAGTCCCAGCATGGTGCCGAAGGCCAGGCTCACCAGCGCCACCGCGGCACCGACGACGAGCGAGACGCGCGCGCCGTAGAGCGTGCGCGTGTAGACGTCGCGACCGAATTGATCCGAGCCGAACCAGCGCACGAAGGACGGCGGCTGCAGCCGCTGGCCCGGCCGCATCTGCTGAGGATCGCCCGTCCACCACACCGGCGCCAGCACGCCGGCGACGAGGACCAGCAGCAGCACCGCGAGCCCGATCACGAGCGTCGGCTGGCGTCTGAGGAAGCGGCGCCACGCCGCCGCGCGAGGCGCCGCGTCAGTAGCGAATGCGGGGATCGAGGACGACGTAGAGGACATCCACGACGAGGTTGATCATGACGTAGACGCCGGAGACGACGAGCAACACGCCCTGGATCACCGGGTAGTCGCGCCGCACGATGGCATCGACGGTGAGGCGTCCCAGCCCGGGCAGTGCGAAGACGCTCTCGGTCACGACGGCGCCGCCGATGAGCAGCGCGAAGCCGATACCGACGATCGTCACGATCGGCAGCGAGGCGTTCTTGAGGGCGTGACGCACCAGCACCCCGCTCGGCGCCAGGCCCTTGGCGAAGGCGGTGCGAATGTAATCCTCGTCGAGCACGCCCAGCATGCTGGCCCGAGTCATCCGCGCAATCAGACCCATGTACACCACAGCGAGCGTCACGGCGGGGAGGATCAGGTGGCTCAAGAACGAGCCCACACCGCCGCCCAGCGGCGCGTAGCCCTGCACGGGCAGCCATCCCGCCGTGATCGCGAACACGTAGACCAGGATGAAGCCCAGCCAGAACGTCGGCATCGAAAAGCCGGAGACCGCGAACACCATCACGGCCCGGTCGAGCCAGGAGCCCTTGCGCCATGCGGCCACCACGCCGATCGGCACCCCCACGCCGACGCTGATCAGCATGGCGAACAGGGTCAGCCAGAACGTGGTGGCGGCACGCTGGCCGATGAGCGTGGAAACCGGCAGCCCCGAGAAGATCGAGGTGCCGAGATCGCCGCGCACCACGCGGCCCAACCAGATCGCCACCTGGGTGTGGAAGGGCTGGTCGAGGCCAAGCCGGGCGCGGATGCGCGCGATGTCGTCGGTGGTTGCGTAGTCGCCGGCGATGATGACGGCGGGGTCGCCGGGCGTGACGTGCAGGAGCGCGAACACCGCGAGGGCCACCACGCCCATGACGGGGATGGTGGCCAACAGGCGCCGCAAGACCTCAGCGAGCACTCGCCTCTCGCGTCAGGCGATCGACACGTTCCAGAACAGCGGTGCGATGAACTTGAGAATGCCGTTCACGTTCTTGCGGAACGCCGTGGGCAGGAACCATTCGCCCCACGGCACGTAGGCCACCTCGTCGAGGGCGATCTTCTGGATCTCCTCGGCGAGCTGCTTGCGGCGGGGCTGGTCGGTCGCCCGCACGAAATCGGTGATCAGCTTTTCGAGCTGCGGGATCTCCGGCCAACCGAACCATGCACCCGGCCCGGCGCCCGAGACGCCGAAGTGCACAGCGGGATGCATGACGTCGGCGGCCATCCACCAGGTGTGCAGGATGTTCCAGCCACCCTTGTCGGGCGGCTCCTTCTTGGCCCGCACGGCCAAGTTGGTCGACCAGTCCATCGCCTTGAGGTCGACGTTGAACCCGGCCGCCGTGAGCAGCTCGCGCGTCACCAGGGCGGCGCCGCTCAAGAATCCGATGTCGGTCACGTGCACCACTGTCACCGGACGACCGTCGTAGCCCGACTCCTTGACGAGCTGTCGCGCACGCTCCAGGTTCTGCTTGACGAGCCCCTCGGCGCC